>Ga0182030_10020300_pt1 | contig 12546 bp, 12 predicted proteins | sample 812S3MmetaG_FD_121299 | JGI IMG/M metagenome (GOLD analysis project Ga0182030, IMG submission 121299) | Permafrost microbial communities from Stordalen Mire, Sweden - 812S3M metaG (Illumina Assembly) | ecosystem: Environmental > Terrestrial > Soil > Wetlands > Permafrost | place: Sweden... | reverse complement strand
AGGACTTTACGGGATGCAGCAGAATCAAGGCAACGGCATTCAGATTTCGCTTGGATGGGGCAATGACAGGGCGCCTGGCGTCGTGTTCATGATTCCGGCAAGCACGTTTATCGAGATGCCAGACGGAGAGCCGCGGCCGGGAATTGTTCTGTCTTCGGCGGGCGCGCGGGAGATCGCATACGCGCTCCTGTTGAACGCGCAGCAGCTCGACAACGGGCTAATGCCGACTCCGGCTCCGAGGTAGTTTGAGTTTGCTCACGTAGTTCCCTTTCCCCCTTGTGGAATCCCCGCGGTGCCGACCTGTCAACGTCTGGCACCGCGGAGCTTTTTTAAGAACGGCAAAACATGAATCAAACCCCAACATTCAGCGAGCGGCACTACACGATTGACGAAGTGTCGGAAATGTGGAACCTGTCCAGAGATTCGGTCCGAAGGATATTCCTTGCAGAACCGGACGTTCCAAAGATCTCGCGTCCAGGCAACCGCTACAAACGGTCCTACGTAACCCTACGCATCCCCGAGAGCGTCCTGAATCGCGTCTACCGCCGTATGTGTGCGGGGCGTGTGGCGTGAGGCTTCAGGAGGCGAGGTTCTTTGTCAGCGGATCATTCTGCCAGAAATCTTCGAGCCGCTTGATGAGCCGGGCTTGTCGGCGGGTGTCCCACTTGCTGTAATATTTCTCAACCACCTCCATGGAGTTCCCAAGCAATTCCGCGATTTCCTCCATGGGCGTCTCGCCTTCCAGTAGGTCTCTCACCAGCGTATGGCGGAACATGTGGGGCGTCGCCTTCGAGACCTTGACCGCTTCGGATTCCGCTTTCAACTTCCCACCTGAACGTCTCTTCTTTTCAGATTCCACCGTCCGAACATCCGCCGCGGCGAAAAGCCGTTGTAATCGGCTTCCCCATTTACTGGTTCTCGTGTGCAACTCCCCTTGCCCTGTCCAGAAGTAGAATCGCTCGCTATCGTGTGGTGCCTTATCGAGAGCCTCAATCACGAACGGCGGGACCTTGGCAAACACGTCCTCTCCAGTTTTCTTGCGATATGTTCGGATGCGTCCACTCTTATCCACGTCGGCCTTTTCAAGCTTTGACGTGTCACCGATGGACATTCCGGTGTAACGCATTACCAGAATGAACGCGCGGACCTGATCGGCTATCGGCTGGCCACGCCTGCCGTATTCGTCAGGAAGAACGGCGACGGCGGAGAATATGCGGTCCATCTCTTCGCGCGTAAACGGCTCCGTCTTTGGCCTTTCTTCCGGTATCGGGTCGAGGTCGGCGGCTGGAGTTTTTATGATGAAATCAGACTTCACGCAGAAGCGGAAGAAACCCTTCATCACCTCCTGATTGCGGCGTTGCGTGGTCAATGCTTCGGACCATCCTGCCCTGAACTCCACCAGGTCGCTGAACGTCACCTCCGCTACGGCGACTTTCTTGCGTCTCTCCATGAACGCTTTGAGCCTACCCAGTATTAGCCGCGCCTTTCGTCGAACGTCTGGACCGCGACGCGCCTTGAACGCAATGAAAGAGTCGATGGCTCTCTCGATGGTCGCCTGTGGCTTCTGCGTTGGCTCGATAGGCGTTGGAAGCTCCATGTCGCGGATGATCTCAACGGCGCGGTTCCAGTCCCGCACTCCGCTACCGGACGCCGGGTCAATGAGGGCCTGACGCTTCCGCCGGACGCCGGTTCCGTCGATGCCCTCGAAATGGATTGCACACTTCGGCTTGCTTGGGCAGTCCTGGGAGCGGGTGTTTGCCTTAGAGCATCCGTCACGGTGACGCCGGAAAATGTTCAACATGTCACGGATTCTAGCACGCGGGTATTCACGTATAATTCACTTGGAGCCCTGATCGGCTCCAAGTGTATGATTTTAATGGAATTATTTTGGTGGAGGCGGGGGGAGTTGAACCCCCGTCCGAAAAAGCCCGTCGTGAAGAGAACTACGTGCGTATCCGACTCATGGTTTTCGACCTTCACTTCAGAGCCGGCGAGGGCGGCGAAGGCTTAGCCCGATTAGATCTCGACCGCCGGCTCCGGACAGAAGCCATTGGCCTATCCCGCAAAATGACGCTCACTCACCACCGCGCGGGCTCAGTGGCTGGAGCGGCTACTTAATTACTTAAGCAGCGTATGCAAACTGCGTGTTGTTGGCAGTTGTGTTTTTCCGATCGTTTTACGGGAGCTCGGAACCCGGCACGCCTCCCCACCACGATTCAATCCCGTCGAATCCGTTACGCCCCCACATGAAGCGCCTGGTGAGTTGCTTTCTCCCATATTCTACCACCCCGGGCTTATAATCGATGTATGGCAAATAGGGGTCGACTCTTGTGCGCGCTCCCCGTAGCGCTTTTTCTCTGTGCTCTGACGGCTGGCAGCTTGTGGGCCGAGGGGGATACCAAGATCACCGTGGTGGTCAAAACCCTCGCCGGCCGCCCGGTCGACCGCGCCGAGGTCATCCTCCGCTGGAAGGCCAACGCCAAGCACCCCAGGTCCAGTTTCGCCAAAAACCTTCGCACGCAGTTCGAATCGCGGACCGATCAGGATGGCAACGTGTCCTTCCCCGGTGTTCCGCAGGGCGCCATTCAGATCCAGGTGAACGCCCATGGCTACCAGACGTTCGGCCAGATCTTCGACATCGACGAAGAGGAAAAGACCATCCCGGTTAAACTGAATCCGCCGCAGCAGCAGTACACGTCGCATTAAGGTCGGGCCCGGTACCGCTTCGCAAGATCGTTCGCATCCCCGGCAGCGCCCGCTGCATCTTTATGAACTGATGAAAATCGGCATACTGGGTTCCGGGGCGGTTGGAAAAACACTGGGCGCCGGATTCTTGCAGCATGGCTATGCAGTCATGCTGGGAACCCGCGATCCGCAAAAACCCGAAGTACAACAGTGGTTGCATGCCACTCCGGGTGCGGCTGCGGGCACGTTCGAACAGGCCGCGCAATTCGGTGAACTCGTCGTGCTCGCCACGTTGGGCAGAGCAGCGGAGGCAGCCATTTCTCTCGCCGGTGTGGAGAACTTCACCGGCAAAACCGTGATGGACACCACAAATCCGATCGCCGACGCGGCGCCTGTCGGCGGAATCCTATCCTACTTCACCGGCCCGAATGAATCTCTGGGCGAGCGGATCCAAGCCATGCTGCCCAAGGCGCACGTCGTCAAGGCGTTCAACAGCGTAGGCGCGGCGCGCATGGTGAATCCCTCCTACCAGCAAGGCACTCCGACCATGTTCCTCTGCGGTGACAACGCCGCGGCGAAACAGACCGTCAGCAAAATCATAGAGCAGTTCGGCTGGCAACCTTACGATTGCGGCGGCATCGTCGCTTCACGCGCCGTCGAACCCCTGTGCATGCTCTGGTGCTCGCGTGGCTTTCAGCACAATAGGTGGGACCATGCTTTCGCGCTCTTGACCGCGTAACGCGTTCAATGGCAATCTTTTCAGAGAGGTCAATTCTTGCAAATTCGAACCGTATTGCTGTCCCTGTATGCCTGCTCGCTTCTCAGCGCTGCCGATCAAGTAGTTCTCAAGAACGGTGACACCATCACCGGCACCGTCATCAAGAAAGATGGCGACAAACTGACGCTCAAGAGCGAGTTCCTCGGTGAAGTGACGATGCCGTGGTCAGCGGTCAAGAGCCTGAAATCCGACCAGGAATTAAATGTCGTTCTGCCCGGCGGCGAAACCGTCAAGGGTAAACTGACTACCACCGGCGATAACCTCTCCGTGGCGGCCCCGAGCGGTGAAAAGACGGCTGCGTTGACTGCGGTGGGTGCCGTCCGCAACGACGCCGAGCAGCATAACTGGGAGCGCGTGCAGCATCCTGGAATTCTGGATCTCTGGACGGGCAGCTACAACTTTGGCCTCGCGCTGGCTCGCGGCAACGCACGTGCGGCGACGCTTACCAATGCCATTATCGCCACGCGCACCACCACGAAAGACAAAATCATCCTGCACTTCAACGAGATCTACGCCACCGCGCTGGTCAATAACGTCAACAGTGCGACCGCCAGCTCTCTCAGCGGCGGTTGGGAGTATAATCGCAACCTCAATCCGCGGTTGTTCGTCGCTACCACCAACGAATACGACCACGACCGCTTCCAAAGTCTGGACCTCCGCGCGGTATTTGGCGGCGGCCTGGGGTGGAACGCGATCAAGACGCCCAAGGCCTCGCTCAGCTTCCAGGCGGGTGGCGACTACAACCGGGAAACCTACATGGCGGGCATCGATCGCAACACCGCCGAGGTGAATTTCGGCGACGACCTGGCTTACAAGTTCTCCGGCGCCACGAGCCTGACCCAGTCGTTCCGCATGTTCCCGAATCTCAGCGATACCGGGCAGTACCGCATGAACTTCAACTTGAGCGCGGTCACCTCGATCAGGAAATGGCTGGGCTGGCACGTCTCGTTCACGGATACATTCCAGAGCGATCCGGTGCTGGGGCGGTTGCGCAACGACGTAATTCTCTCCACCGGATTCCAACTAGCCTTCGCGTCGAAGTAAGCGGTGAGGGCAACGCCTCTTTTGTGGGGCAGGCAATCTTGCCTGCAGGCGGCTTTTCAGGCCGCCGTTTTCGATCCGCGGCGAATTTCTCGGGCTTTAGCAACGCCGCCTGGCTGTACATCAAGCCGTAGAAAGTCGGCTAAAGCCTTCCGAAGCCAGCGCCACGTCGCGGTTGGCCGAGCGCCGAGAATAGCCAAATTCCAGTGGCGAACGGAGTTCACATGGACAAGCATTTCCTATCCTATGGAACGGTAGTCACCAAGCTTTGCAATGCCGGCGGCAACGGTAGCAGAGCTGACTTTTTGATTTGCGCCACGCAGTGGAAGTCTCGCACCCCGCGGTCGACGCCGCGTTCATTCTGACTTCAGGGACATCAAGGGAGATCGCGCGCAAGACGCTCGCTCACCTCATCACCATAGGATCGAGCGAAGCCTCGATCCTACTGAACGATAGATCCGGCCCGATCGCCTGCCCATTGCACAGCAGGGCAGGTGTCCGGTCGATATGCTTCTCGCGACCCTGCGCTTCGTCCGCCGCTACCGCATGACCGGCGGAAGAATCGTCGCGCACCTGGGCGCGCACTTTCTCCATGGCCGCCGCCGGCACTACCTTTGCCACCTGCCCGTCGATGTCGCCATCGGCGCTCCACACTGCCTGCGTGCGGAATAGCCTGTTGGCGACCGCCCGATAGTAGCCCTCCTCGCCGGCGGCGTCGGCGTAGAGAGCCGCGAGCCGCGCATAGCGGTGCCGGGCGAGCGGGAAATCGCGATGGATCAGGCGCACTTTACCGGTCTCCACATATCGCGCCGCCACCCGCGGCATCGTCTCCAGGAAGAACGTCGCGCAATGGGGACATTCATAATCGGTATACAACTCGCAGGTGACCGGCGCGGTGGCCGATCCGGACTCCTTAAAACTCGTTTTGGGCGCGGGCGTGACTACGGCAGCCGGCGCTGGGGCAATCCGCACCGGTGCGGGCGCGAGTACCGCAGCCGGCGCCGGGGCAATCCGCACCGGTGCGGGCCCGGGCGTGACAACGGCAGTCGGAGCGGGCCGTGCGTGCTCTGACGGTCCGGTCGTCGAACAGCCCAGCGGATTGGCGCAGGCGGAGGGCGTGGAAACCAGCAGCACGGCCGCGCAGACCGCCGCGGCCGTCGCCGAGAGCGCGGCCCACAGCCACCACCGGCGACGGGTTGGCGCATCCCGGCGCCGCAACCGCGCCAAGGCCGCCGACGAATCGGGCTGCCAGTCGCCCGAAGGGTCGAGTGACGACAGGCGTTCGTCCACCCAACGGTTAACGTCCATTTCGTCGTGTTCCATATTGCTTGATGTACTCCTTTCGGAACGCCTGCTGCGCGCGGGCAATCAGGGTTCCCACGGATGCGGGGTTCAGTTCGAGCGCGGCGGCCAGTTCGTCATAGCTCAAGCCGCTCGACCGCAGGATCAACAACTCCGCCTGACGATCGCGCAGGACGGCGAGAATCTGCCGCACCTGTTCCCGCTCCTCCTCCGCCGCATGGGCCTCTTCGGGTGTCAACTGGCTCGGCGGGTCGTCCGCCAGCGCCTCATAGCGTAGCCGCCTGCGGCCGCTGCGGAGATCGTTCAGGCCCATCCGGACGGCGGTTCGGTAGAGCCAGCCTCCGGCGCTTTCTCCCTGTGCCTGCGGGGTGCGCCAAAGTTTCCAGAATGCTTCCGATGCCAGATCTTCGGCCCGGGAATGATCGCCCACCACGCGCGCGATGACGCGTGCGATGCGTTCGTAATGGGCATGGAAGAACGCCTCAAAGTCGAAAGAATCGGCCTGAATTTCCACCGGGTCGATGGCTCCGCTGGGTGCGTTCACACTATAGCAACACCGGCCAATGAGAATTTGTGACAGGGAGGCAAGCTCTCAGCAATCAGCTCTCACCTTTCAGCTTGCTCGCGCATGGCTCGAAGGCGCGGGCCATTGCCGAACCGGCTCTCCGGAAACTCCAGAACTTGAGGTTTCTCTGTAAAACAAGTTCGTAAGAACTTGCCAAGAAAACAAGATTCTTTTCTGACTCACGGCGGAAGCCGCATGAATGAAGGGTTTGGACCGGTCGATTGTCCATGGGGGCACCCGCAGATGTGCTTGCGGTTTTGCCGCTCTGTGTTCTCCATCACCTCTGTGATCTCAAAATTACGGGGACGGCACCTGCTGCTGTCCGAGCCGCCCGTTCTTAGGCTTAAGGGTTTCTCGGTACTACTAATTCTTCATTTCTTTGCGAGCCGCGAAGATTCTGCGCCAGACGCCACGGGAGGCCGCTAAATCGAGAGCTGACGGCCGACTCCAAAAGCTGACAGCTGAAAGCTGATGGCTGAAAGCTTGCGGCTTTTGCCGCACTGTGGCTCCTAAGAAACAAAAGCGAAGATTTGTTGGAAATAAAGGACTTGGCCGCCCCACAGCGGAGGCGAAAAATCGACTGTCGCAGCCGAGTTTCTTCCCACCCCAAACAGGCCACGCCCGTTCGATGCTCTGTGGTGAACTGCCTTGCCGTTCAGTTTCTGGCATCCTCGGTCTGCCCAGCGCGCGCCGAACCGACTGATCGCTGACAGCTGGCCTCGCTTTACTTCGGCTAACATCGCGATGTTCCCTAAATTCAGGATTACAGGACTTTGCCCCGTCGGTTAGATTGAGGCGAGGCAAGATATGACACGGTTCGGTCTCTTTTCGGTGGTAGTTCTGGCCGTCCAGACGATACAGGGCGCGGACCAGAGCGCCAGCGTAACGCAGCCCCCGGTCTTGCGGAACTCCGAACCCAGCGACAATGTGGTCGTGATTCTTCCCGGCCAGGCTCCGCCGCCCGCGATGCCGATAGCCGCTCCCCAGTCGGCCACCGTGGTTCACCTCGCACCCCCGGCACCCGATCCCGACCGCCCGGTGCTCCGCCGTCCCAAGCGTGAATATCCCCCCGAGTTCGAGCACGACAGTGCCGATTACCTGAACCAGCAGATCGGCATCTGGCAGCAAGTCGACGCCCAGGGATTGCTCGGCGATCCTCTGAGCACACGGTCCGCATTGGCGGACGACCAGACCGTGAACGGCCAAATCGTAGCGTTTAACGACCCCACCGCACGCTACAAGCAGTTGGAATTGGATTTCGACCGGGAGACGGGACTGCTGAGAACACTGTTCGTATATCCGCACGATATGACGTGGCAAGCTTGCAGGCATGAGTTCGGTGTGAACGTCCGCTCCACCCAGGCGAATAAAGGACGAACATTTTATTCCTACCTGGACCGCCGCCTGGACGTACTAGTGGATGCGACCGGGAAAGTCATCAGCCTCGGGATGTACTAAGGCACAATTCCCGAAACCGACGCTCTGTGTGACGCGTTTAATACATAGGCTCTGCAATACCACACAGAAGAGGCGTATAGTGTATCTAGAGGAGTGTCGGAAGATGAACCGTTGGAAGCTTCCCGTCGCCGCCCTTGCTGCGTTCAGTCTTTTGTCGCTGAATGCCGTGGCTCAATCAACCCAGGACAACAAACCCCCTTCAGGCGACCCCGCCAAACCAACTGCCACCGACGCGCAGCAGACCCCTGCCGCTCAGGACGCGTCTTCCGAACCCGCAAAACCGCAGACCGACGCGGAGAAAAAGGCTGCCGATAAGGCCGCCAAGGACGCCAAGAAGAAAGCTGCGGTCGACAGCAAGCCCAAGAGCGACGATCAGAAGAAGAAAGATCCCGATGCCATCGGCGACCGGGGCGTCGGCAACGGTGTGAATTTCTATTCCCTCGATAAAGAAATCGCGCTCGGAAAACAATTAGCACAGGAAGTGGAACGTCAGGCGAAAGTGGTCGACGATCCGATCATCGCCGAGTACGTCAACCGCGTGGGACAGAATCTGGTGCGCAACTCCGATGCCAAGGTGCCGTTCACGATTAAGGTGCTGGACACCGAGGAAGTGAACGCGTTCGCGCTGCCCGGCGGGTTCTTCTTCGTCAACTCGGGCTTGGTCCTGAAGGCCGAGACCGAAGCCGAGCTGGCGGGCGTGATGGCCCACGAAATCGCGCACGTTGCCGCGCGGCACGGCACCCGGCAGGCGACCAAGGGTGACATCGCCCAAATCGCCACCATTCCGCTGATCTTCATGGGTGGCTGGACCGGCTACGCGATCCGTCAGGGCATGGGCTTGGCGATTCCCATGGGCTTCCTGGCGTTCTCCCGCGGAATGGAATCGGAAGCCGACTATTTAGGTCTACAGTACATGTACAAGGCGGGATACGACCCAACCGCGTTCGTGGACTTTTTCGAAAAAATCGAGACGTTGGAAAAGAGAAAGCCGGGGAGCGTCGCCAAGGTCTTCTCCACCCACCCGATGACTGACGATCGCATCAAGAAGTCGCAGGAAGAGATCCAGTCGATTCTGGTACCCAAGCCAGAGTACGTAGTGACGACGTCGGAATTCAACGACGTCAAAAACCGTCTGTCGATGCTTCACAATCGTCGTAAAGTGACGCAGGACGATCCCAACCGTCCGAAACTGCGCCGCGCGCCGGGTACCGGCACCGGTCCGGTGGACGATACCGACAGCACCAACAAAACCGATCCCGATGAGCGTCCCACCTTGAAACGCCGCGACAGCGGTAGTGGTGGAGGCGGCGGCAACGGTCAATAAGCGCGCCTGTCAGGCAGCAACCGCTCCCTTTGGTCGCGGCTCGGAAACGTTCGGTGCCGATACTGAGCCGCGACCAAAGGGAGCGGTTTACTTCTTAACAAGCCCCTAAACCGTGAGTTTTGCGCTGACGTCAGAGTGGCCGGGCCAGCCCCGCCATTCTGAGTTCATTAGCCTTCATCATCCTTCAGTTTCATTCCCTCACTCCACAAACCCCCACTTCTTCAGAGTCGCCTCCGGCTCCGCCCCATCGAACTTCGTCAGCGCGGCTTTCTCCCGCCCGTTCTGCACGGCGACAGCATAAGGGTAAGCCGTATAGCCAAAAGTCTTCTCGAGCACCTCGGAGTCCTGCGTGACGGAGGCCTTCAGACCGGTCATTTGCAGGAAATCAGCGGCATATTCAGGCTTCTCCACCGGGATGGCAACCACTTTCGTGTCTCTCCAGTGGAACTGCGCCATGCGCTTCGAGATCTCGAAGCAGTGCATGCATTGCGGGTCGAAGAAGAAGAGCAAAATCCGCCCGGACTCGAGCGAGTAGGCCCGCCCGTCCACGCTTATAGTCGCCGGTGCCCGAGTACTGCTCTGACGCGTGACATCGACTCCGTAAGAGACCAGCGCGAACACCGCTACCGCGCCCAGCACCAGCACGACGCTCCGCAAACTGCCGGGCGGCTTGGACCACAACCCCGCCACCGCCGCGAGCAGCAACATGATCCCGTCTCCGACGAAGAATCCGGGCCCCACCACTCGCTTCAACCACGGAAAGCAGCTGCAATCCGCGCCCCGAAGGGCGCTGTAGTTGAGCGCGAAATAGACCAGGAAGGCGGTCAGCAGCAGGCCCGTGAGGATGGCGCCCCAGCGGCGAAAACGCGGCACGAAAATCAAAACTCCGGCCAGAGTTTCGGCGATCCCGAAGGCCAGGGCGGCGAAAAGGCTGAGCGATTCGGGAACCCGCGCTTCGGCCATGCGCATGGCGGCTCCCGGAGCGTCGGTGATTTTCCAGACTCCGGAGATCAGAAACGCCAACGCGAGCAGAAAGGCGGCCGTCCAATTCAGCGCGGTCTTCCAGACGGGCAATTCCAGCGGCGAAAGCCCTGGCTGCCGCTGTGCCATACTGTGGATCATGGCCTTTATTGTAGCCCTTCGGATGCTGCCGATAGCGCTACTGGCCGTGTCGGCGGCGAGTGAACTGACCAACGAAGAGGAGATTGTTCCCGCCGGCGATTGGAAGTATATCGACATCCCACTGCACCAGAAGGCGGGGCGCATTACCGCCGGTTACGAAGTGCTGAGCGGCTCGCCGAGAGTGCGGATGGCGCTCATGCTGCGCGAAGATCTGGAGCGCATGAGTTCCGATCTGCCAGGCAGCATTCTCGCCACTCCCGAAGGCCGGCGCGGTTATTTTATGGACCCCATCAGGCGCCTCGGTGACTACGTGGTGGTGCTGAGTAATCAGGACGGAAGGGAAACCGCGCGCGTGCGGTTGCGGGTGGACCTGGATTTCAGCTCCGGCAAAGAATCCGATATCGGACGCCTCTCGGCGCGCAGACAACTCACCGTGGTGGCCATCAGCTGCGTGGCCTTCCTGGGGATTGTCGGATTCTCGGCACAGCGCCTCCGCAAGGCCATGAAGATCTGACCAGGGGCGGCGGTAGCGAGGCACTGGCGCGTTGCGCTGTCGCACGTTTCCGGCGCCCCTCATCGGCCTGGACGGGCGAATTTCCCGCATCCAACTCTCCGACCATCTTCTTCCGGCGGCGTGCGCCGCAAGCCAGGCAGTCGGCTCGCCCTTCCTACTATTCGGTACAGCCGGCACCGCATATACAGGGAAACTGACAGTTCCGGTGCTTCCGAGGTGGACGCCAACTGCATTGCTGTTTGCGTCGGAGGCATAACTGCAGATCGCTCAGCACCGCCCAATCGATCTTGCGGAAGACCCCGGTTGCTGTTACCGGCCCGAAAACAGCTTCCCCCCCATTCAGGATCGGATGCAACTTCCGAATCGCTTCTCCGGCCGGAGGCGTTGCCCGATCCCGGACGTATTTCGCTTTCTTACGCGGCCGCATGTACACCGCCAATCGCGTAGCCGCAAACTGGCTTTGGAGATGCTCCCACGCTTGTCGGGCCGCTGCTTCCGTACGCGCAGCAGCGCCATATCGTCCGCATAGCGTAGCAGCAAAACTGAGTGACTCATCGTGCCCGCACCCCTTGAAATCTTCGGATTGGGAAGACCGAAGCCGCCGCTGCGGGTCCAGTGAAGTCTTGACAGCCCCTCGCGGGATGTTGGAAAACAGAGTGCGTGGCCCCCAAAATCTCGCGGCGTCCCGCGCTTTACCCCATTTCGCGATTCTGCTATCCTCAATACGTTGAATTCATAACATTTACAACTCCCGGCCGACGCGGCCGGGTCCCTCGCGAGGTTCACCATGTCGGGCCACTCCAAATGGGCCACCATTAAGCACAAAAAGGCGGCACTTGACGCCAAGCGCGGAAAATCGTTCACGCGCATTATTAAAGAAATCATGATCGCCGCGCGCAGCGGCGGGGACCCCGACGGGAATCCGCGCCTGCGCACCGCCATCCTGGCCGCCAAAGCGGTCAGCATGCCTTCCGACAACATTAAGAAGGCTGTCATGCGCGGCACCGGCGAACTCGAAGGCGGACAGATCGAAGAGGTCATGTTCGAAGGCTACGGGCCGGGAGGCGCAGCCGTCCTGGTCAACGTCGCCACTGACAACCGCAATCGCACCGTTGCCGATATCCGCCATGCGTTCTCCAAGAATGGCGGGAATATGGGCGAACAGGGCAGCGTCGCCTGGATGTTCGAGCGCAAGAGCCAGGTCTTCATCCCCCATGACAAAGCCACCGAAGAGCAACTCATGGACGTGGTGCTGGAAGTCGGCGGCGATGACATCCGCGACGATGGCGACCAGTGGGAAGTGCTGTCCGACCCTATGGCGCACGAGCCCATCCTCAAAGCGCTGGAGGCGGCCAAGATCCCCGTCGATGAATCCAGCATCGCCATGGTTCCCAAGAACCTCATCAAACTGGAAGGCAAGCAGGCCGCTGGCATGCTGCGGCTGAACGAAGCCCTGGAAGAACACGACGACGTGCTGAGCGTGTACTCCAACTTCGATATCGACGAAAAAGAGTTGGAGTCGCTCTCCGCCTAAGATGCCACACCTGGCATCGTTGGCGGATAAGACGCCAGACTTGGCATCGATTGCGAACAAGATGCCATACTTGGCATCGTTGGCGAATAAGATACCAAACCTCGTCATCGATTGCGAAGAAGATGCCAGACTTGGCATCGTTGGCGAACCAGATGCCAGACTTGGCATCGTTGGCGAACCAGATGCCAGACTTGGCATCGTTGGCGAACCAGATGCCAGACTT
>Ga0182030_10020299_pt1 | contig 12546 bp, 14 predicted proteins | sample 812S3MmetaG_FD_121299 | JGI IMG/M metagenome (GOLD analysis project Ga0182030, IMG submission 121299) | Permafrost microbial communities from Stordalen Mire, Sweden - 812S3M metaG (Illumina Assembly) | ecosystem: Environmental > Terrestrial > Soil > Wetlands > Permafrost | place: Sweden... | reverse complement strand
CCCGAGGACGTGCATCTCCATCATCAACCTGACCCGCCGCTCGGGAAACTCGTCCAGGGGCCGCAGGAATGTCACCGCGGCGTTGTTGACCAGGATGTCAGGGGCGCCGACGGCAGTCACCACCTCACCGAACAGCCGCTCCCGTTCCTCGGCTTGGGACAGATCCGCCTGGACCGCGATGGCCCGACCTCCGGCGGCGACGATCTCGTCGAGCGTCTGGCCTAGCGACCCGTGGTATTTGGGGTCGGGCTCCATGGTGCGCGCCGTCAGCGCCACGGTTGCGCCCTGCGCCGCAAGCCGAGCGGCAATCGCCTTACCCAGGCCTCGGCTGCTTCCGGTGACCAGGGCCACCTTCCCGTCGCACCGGTGGTTCGCGCTCATCATCGACTCCTTGAGAAACGGCTCGGAAACGGCCCGGAAACGGCTTCTCCAAAGCAGAGAATGTCATTATCGTCGGTCGATCCGAAGTATAGGCACGGCGGGTCCCGGGGGTCAGGGGGCGTCCTGTCCTAAATCGTGGGGATGATGGCGTTTTAGCCACTCCCGCCGTCGCAGTCGTGGCCCTAACGTCATCGCCATGCAGCAAGCCCCAGCACCCCCAAGACCTCCAGACCTGCCGGAATTCATCGACACCGATGTCGCGCGGGCCGCGATCCGGTTAGCCCAGTCCACTGAGTCCCCAGCGGTGTTCAACCACAGCGTGCGCAGCTACCTATTCGGTGAGCTGCTCGCCGCGCGCGATGGGTTGCTTCCTGGTGCCGATTACGACCGCGAGACCTTATTTCTGGCATGCGTGCTGCATGATCTCGGCGCCGGCACCGCGGCCGCCGGCAAGGCGCGGTTTGAAGTGGAGGGCGCCGACTTAGCGGCGGCCCTGCTGACCGAGCACGGCTGCGATCGCGCGGTGGTCGACGGCGTGTGGGATGCGATTGCCCTGCACACCTCCTCGGGCATCGCCGAGCGGCGCGGACCGCTCTGCTACCTGACTCGGCTAGGCGTGGGTGTGGATTTCGGCCTCGACGCCGAGTTCATCGATGAACAGACCGCCGTGGCGATCCACGCCCGCTACCCACGGCTATCCATGGCGAGCTCGCTGATGGACGCAATCGTGGCCCACGGCCAGCGCAGCCCTGAGGCGGCGCCGCCGTATTCGCTACCCGCAAGCGTGCTGCGCGAGCGGAAAACCGACGGCATCACCCTGCTGGAACTCGCGGCATCGCATGGGCGGTGGGGCGACTGATCCTCAGCCTCGGCGTCGGGCGTCGATCGAGAAGGTCCCGGCGCCCGTGAAGACCAGCAGGAGGAAGCCGAAGCAGAAGAGGATCGCGAGGGTCCCGCCATTGCCGTCGGGTGGATCACCGATCGGTCAGAGTGAGCGCGGTTGATGCATCCAAAAGTAGGCCACCGCCATCTCTCCGGAGGCAATGAACGCAGCAGCGCGGGTGAACAATCCAGCTGCGATCAGGAGTCCCGCGACCACTTCGATGATCCCCGCGTACCACCCTGGCCAGGATCCGACCCCGACATGATGGGCAAACCGGACCGGCCAGTCGAAGAGGATCCGCGTGCCGAACCCGGTGAAGAGTAGGCCATAGACAACGCGGAAGATGCTCAGCACAGCCGGCGAATACTGGTCGAGACGGTGATCGAGCTTCTTGCCCATGCCACAAGGTTACGGAGGCGTCTTGGCCTATTTGTCCTTGATGTGCGCGATCTTCGCCGAGGTGGTGGCGACCAGCCTGCTCAAGAGCACGGAAGGTTTCACCCGGCTGTGGCCGACCGTGATCTGCCTTGTCGGTTACACCGTCTCTTTCGCGCTGCTGGCGTTTTCCATCTCGCGCGGCATGCAGACTGACGTCGCCTACGCCCTGTGGTCGGCGATCGGCACGGCCGCGATCGTACTGATAGCCGTGCTGTTCCTGGGCTCGCCGCTGTCGGTGGCGAAGGTCGCCGGCGTCGGGCTGATCATCGCCGGCGTGATCACGCTGAACTTGTCCGGCGCCCATTGACGGATCAGTTCTCTAGGCGCAAGGCAGCCGCCGGGCACTGAATGACCGCCTTTTGCATGCGGTCGCGGTCCGACTCGGGACGCTCATCGTTGCGGATGAGGACGCTTCCATCGTCTTGGACCTCGAACACGTCCTCGGCGATCGATTCGCAGATACCGTGTCCCGTGCACTTGGTGAGATCGACTGCAACGCGCATGGTGTCCTCCCTGAGCCGCGCCTGTCGCGGGGCTAACGGCCCGAAGTCAGCGTGACAGTCAGACCGAAATTTGTAAAGCACCCGTGCCGGGCGTGCATCGTAGAATCCCAGCATGATCCGCACCGGCATCGCAAAGGCGGTCCGTCCATTCGGCGTTATCGCGCTGGCCGGTGCGGCCGTGCTTGGCCTGCTCATGGGCGGGGCCCAAGCGGCTCCCGGCCCGCCCGACCCGCCGAGTGGCGCGGGCACCCTCTACGGCGACCCCGAGGCGGCCGCCCCGTTCTGGCACTACCAGAGCTACGACGATGACTGCGTGGAAATGGCGGTCGCCGACGTGGTCGGTGAGCTGAGCGGCGACGAGCCCTCCGAGCACGCGATCGTCAAGTTGGCCCAATCGACGCCCAGCCCCTCCCACCATGGACCGATCTACGCCAAGCCCGGAAAACGCAGGGCCGGCAGCGGCACGTCCTTCGACGACGAACCGGCGCTGCTGGCGCACTACGGCATCCAAGCCGTGAGCACCGACAAGGGCAGCGCCAAAAAGACCGGGGCCGCCACCGGCATGAAGGCACTCGAGCAAGATCTCGCCCAGGGCCGCAAGATAATCGTCGGCCTCAGCGCCGAACTCATCTGGCGCGAGCCCGTCGAGGACAAAACCTCAGAGGGCGTACCCGAATCCAATCACGCCGTGGTGGTGACCGGTGTCGACACGGCAGCCGGCGTCGTGCATCTCAACGACAGCGGCGGCGAAGACGGTCGGAACGAGCAAATTCCCATTGACCTCTTCATCCGATCCTGGGACACCAGCGACGACCAAATGACCGTCACCAGCTGAGCCGGTGCCTTCGTTAGTTTGAGAAGTCAGTTTGAGATGTGACGCAGCTGGGCTGTCAGCATCCAGCGCTGCTTCTCCAGTCCTTCGAGGACAGCGTGGAGCAAGTCGGCGCTGGTCGGGTCCTGCTCGTCCACCTCGTCGTGTACGGCGCGAATGACGTTGACAGCATTAAGAATTCGCTCAGCGATCACAGCAACGGCGCGATCGACGCCGATCTCCCCGGCCGGGAACGCTTCCAGCGTGGTGGTGTCGACGACGGTGCGGGTGCGCCCGTCTGGCACCACCTCCAAGGCGCGCATGCGCTCAGCGATCGTGTCCGCGTTCTCGCGCACCATATCGACGATCTCGTCGAGTTCCAGGTGGATAGTTCGGAAGTGCGGTCCGACCAGGTTCCAGTGCGCTTGCTTGGCCTGGTTCTGCAACTCCAGCAGGTCGACCAGCACGGCCTGCAGATCGGCTGTCAGCGCCGGCGAGGCGACGAACTCGGTGTCGGAAACCGGATGTTGGATGGCGGTCATCATTCCTCCTCGATGTCTTGAGTGGGCTACACCAGCCACTTTAGTCTTTATTTTGATTTAGTCAATATTGCTAGTAGTTCTGCTTTATTGTTAGGTCATGCTAAGCTCAGCACATGGGTGCGACCGGAGTTGCGCAGTACAAGCAGGAGCTGCGTTCCGCGGCGCTGCGCGCGACGTCGGGCCGAGTCGCCGTCCTGCGGGCGTTGGAGTCTGCGCCACATTCGTCTGCCGAGCAGGTATTCGCGCTGATCACCGACGACCTTCCGGGTACCTCACCGCAAGCGGTCTACATGGTGCTCAATGACCTTGCCCGCGCCGGTTTGATCCGCAAGTTCGAACCGGCAGGCTCGGCGGCACTTTACGAGCGGCGAACCGGCGACAACCATCACCATCTGGTCTGCGAATCATGCGGGGCGGTACGCGACGTCGACTGCGTCGTCGGCCAGGCACCCTGCCTGACCCCGGACAGCGATCAGGGATTTGCGGTCCGCGAAGCCGAAGTCACCTTCTGGGGCCTGTGCGCTCGCTGTCAGCAATCCGGAGAGCTAGGGCGCCGGGCCCACCAATAGTTGGCGAACGACCGGCGCAGCCCAGCGAGTCAGTTCCTCGCGGCTGAGGGTGGCGATCGGTGGACTTTTCAAGACGTATCTTGTGGTGGCGAGGCCGATCACGAACGCACCCATCAACCCGGTCCGCTGAACCGGATTGTCTGGGGTGGCAGTGATCAATTTCGGCGCGACCTGCGTTTCGAACACCTTGCGCAGCGAGTCGGCTGCAACCGGGCTCGTCATTGCCGCCCGCAACAGCGCCAAGAACGTCTCGTCCTCTTCCCACACCGCGAAGAACCGCGGCAGCAAGATGCCCGCCACCTCGTCGGCATCGACACCCGACAAGTCCGGCAACTCGATCGAAAAATCAGCTGCCGCCGCGAACAGGTCCTGTTTGGAGCCGAAGTAGCGGATCACCAGCGCCGCGTCCACGCCAACGTCCGCAGCGACGGCCCGCAAGGTCGTCCGTTCGTATCCCTCGGCGCCAAAGCGGCGACGCGCGGCCGACAAGATATCAGCGCGCGTCTGACTCGCATTGCGAGGCCGCGTCACGGTCACATGCGAACTCTATGCCAGAAGCTGCTGCTAGCTTTAACCAAACGTTAGTTCGGTTGTGCCGTTCGCAAACGGGAGTCGGTAGGCGTGTCGATGTTGTGGAGCGTCCGTCGGTGACGCCGCGACGGACGGCAGACGATGGAACCCGCCGCGCTGAAGTCTTGGAGATCGCGGCGTCGTTGATCGCCACTTCGGGACTACGTACCTCGATGCACGACATCGCCAACGCCGCCGGCATTCAGACCGGGAGCTTGTACCACCATTTCGCGTCCAAAGAGGCGTTGCTTGTCGAGCTGCTTCGGCGTTACCACGCCGATCTCGATCACGTCGCCCAACAGGCGCTGGACACTCTGGACGATCCCGGCGCCCGGCCCGGGTTCGCGCGAATCGCCGCTTTGGGGACCGCCACAGCCCAGTGCGCCGTTGCACACCGGGCTGCCATCCAGATCTCGATGTACGAGACCCCGAGCTCGAATCCCGAGCTCATCGAATGGACCCAACGACGCCCGGCGGCCATCTTGGAAGCCATGTTCCAAACGCTGCGGGCCGCGCGGTGGGGGGGGTACATTCTGTCGGACATCGACCTACGTGTGCTCGCCGATCGGATCAGCCAGACGATGCTGCAGGTCGGGCTCGACACCCTGCGGCACAACGCCGCCACCGACAGGGTTGCCACGCTCTTCTGCCGAATCATGTTGGAGGGACTGGCCGCTGGTCACCCTTCCGATGCCGAACTCGATCAGTCCGCCGCGTTCCTCGCCGCCGACGAAGTCATCAAGGGCTGGACCGAAGACACCGAGTCCGACGATCGGGCGGCCCATATCCGCGCGGTTGCACGCACGGAGTTCGGGCGCAGGGGCTATGAGGGCACCACCGTCCGGGACATCGCCGCCGCCGCGGGAATGGGCCACGGCAACGTGTTTCGCCTGATCGGCTCGAAAGACCAGCTGCTCGCCTCCATCATGGGTGGCTTCGGTGAGAAAGTGGAGGCCGGCGCGAGGGAGATCCTTCGCTCGAATTCCTCGCCGATCGAGAAGCTGGATGCGCTGAGCTGGGTCAACATCAACGCCCTGGATCGGTTCGGCGACGAGTTCCGCATCCAGCTCGCGTGGATGCGACAGATTCCCCCGGACGCACCGAACCCGAGCATGGAGTTCCCCACCCGGCTGAAGCAAACTAAAAGCCTTCTTTCCCAAGGGATTCAATCTGGTTCCATTAAAGTCGACGACGCGCCAAAGGAGATGCTGGCGCGCTGCGTCATCGGCCTACAGTGGATGCCCGAGAACATCCTGCGCGACATCGGCACCGGCGCGGCCCGGGTGCACCTGCGCGACACCTTGCTCCGCGGCGTCACCAGCGCCGACAGCTAGCCGGTGACGACCGGCAACTTAGCCCACCCGCGCACGCTCGCGGTGTGGGCTTTGCCCGCGTTCGGATAGTCCACTTCCCAGTCGGGCCACCGTTTGACGACTTCCTCGAGCGCGACCCGCGCCTGCATCCGAGCCAGCGCCGAACCCATGCAGAAGTGCAGGCCCTGGCCGAAGCTGAGATGTCCACCGCCACGATGGATATCGAAACTCTCGCCGTCGGGGAAATGGCCCTCGTCCCGGTTGGCGGACCCGTTGAGCAGCAGCATGATCGAACCCTCCGCGATCTTTTCGCCGCGGCATTCTGCGTCATGGGCGACGTAGCGCGCTTGCACCGGCGAGGGCGCCTCGTAGCGCAGCACCTCTTCGATCGCGCCGGGGATGAGCGAGTGGTCGGCGACGATCTCGCGTCGCTGCTCAGGATGATCGGCCAGCAACTGGCCGATGAAACCGATTAATCGCGTCGTGGTTTCGTTGCCGGCACCCGCGACCATGCTCGTGTAGGTGAGTACCTCGGTGCGGGTCAATTGGCGGACCACCCCGTCGTCCTCGATCTCGGCGTTGAGGAGCTGCGTCATGAGGTCGTCGGACGGATGCTCGGCTCGCCAGTCGATGTAGTCAGAGAACAACTGGTAGGCCTGCTCGAAGGCGTCTTCGGCGACGACATAGGACGCGGCGCCATCCTTCAGGCTGATCGCGTGATCGGTCTTGTCCCGAATCGCTTCCTGACCCTGCTCGGGAATTCCCAGCAGGTAACCGATGGTCCGCATCGGAATCAGAGCGCCCAGATCGCCGATGAAATCGAAGCCGCCCGATCCGACCAGCGGATCGAGGGCACGCTCGCAGAACTGGCGTGTCAGCGGCTCGATCGCCTCCATCCGCCGCGGGGTGAAAACCTTCGACAACAACCGACGGTGCAGGTCATGCAGCGGCGGATCCTCGAAGAGGATCACGCCGGGAGGCACCTCGAGGCCACTCTTGATGACGTCCATGGTGGTGCCGCGGCCCGACCGGTAGGTCTGAAAGTTCGGCAACTCTCGCGCGACGTCGTCATACCGACTCAACGCATAGAAGTCGTGCTTCTCGTTGTAGTAGAGCGGCGCTTCCTCGCGCAGCCTCTTCCAGACCGGATAGGGGTCGTCGTCGATCTCGAAGTCGAATGGGTCGTAGTACAGGTCGACAGCGGATGCATCGGTCAAAGTCAGATCCCTTTCAGCTAAATACGTGTCGCGGCAAGGTCGTCGGTATGTCGAGCGAGCTCAATAGCCCCGCCGGCGCATCGACCACGTAGGGGATCGCGTTGACCACACGCATCGCGGTGGCCGCCATCGCGGCGTGGCCGGCGCCGTGGCCCGCGGCCGCTCCCGTCGTCATTTCGCAGTGGATGTCGGGATCGCCGTCAATGTCCACGCGATACGTCGCGTCGTAATCCGATGTCAGCCAGTCGGGGGCGACGTCGCGCGCCATCCGGATGATGTGCTCGACGACGATCGCCTCCCGCCCGTTGACCACGCCGGCCGCCCTGGTGCACACGGCGCCGCAGGTGCCCGCCTCGATGGTGCCGAAAGCGACCTCGATGTCGCGGTCGGTCAGCCGGCGGTCCAGCGACCCGCGGACCTCCTCGACGTCGACGCCGAGCCCCCTGGCGATCAGGTGAATTGGCGCCTTCCATGCACGCTCGATGAAGCCCGGTGTCTTCAGCATCGGTTCGAAATCCAGCGGCCTACCGAAACCCATCCCGTTCATCATCACGTCGGCCACCGGGTAGTGATCGTTCAGCGCGACCTCGGTGACCTTGATCGAGCGAATGCTCTTCGACTGGGTCGTCATTAGCAGAGCGAGCTGATCCGACGCGAAACCCGGAAAGATGCCCGACACGTAGAACGAGGCGTCCCCGGCCTTGGCCGCCGCCTCGAGTTGGTCGCGCCATTCCAGTGAGTAGTACGACGGCGGATACACCAGGCTGGTCGACGATGTCGAGACGACGTTGATCCCCGCCTCGAGCAGCCGAAGATAATCCGGCACCGCGCCCGCGTCGCGATCCGGACCGCTCGCGGCGTAGACGACGCAGTCGGGGGCCAGCGCGATGAGCTCGTCGGCGTCGTTGGTGGCCCTTATTCCCATGGGTTCGCCGCCCGCGAGTTCGCCGGCGTCCCTGCCCAACTTGTCGGTCGAGTGCACCCACACGCCGACGAGGTCCAAGTCGGGGCGGCGCCGGACGGCATCGATGGCGTTCGAGCCGACTCCCCCGGTCGACCAAACGACGACGCGCAAGGGCTGAGAAAAAGGCACGTCACACTCCTTCGGTCGAGCCTTGTGCCGAGCGAGCACGCTCGCTCGCCGCGGCCGCGAACTCGAGGTACGGCCACGCCACGTCGGGGGCAACACCGCCGCACAGCGGGTGCAGGGGCAGCGGCCGGCCCCCGCGCACGTACTCGGCAGCCTCGTCGACGGTGAAAATCCGGTAGGGGCAACCTATTTCGCGAAGTTCGGACACCGTGCTCGCGCGCGTGATGCTCGCGACCGAATCGTCGCCGTGCCGGTACGACGCCGCCGTCACGGCGTCGTGAAGGAGATACGGGCCCAGCTCATCCCAGGCCCGGTCGACATCTTCGGCGACAAAGGCGGCCGTCGGCGCGCCCGGGACGGGGAACTGAACCGATCCCGGCTCGTGACCGTGATCGCGACAGAGTGTGTCGTAGAGATCCTTCAACGCGGGCGCGTCCGATTGCGAAATGAAACCCAGCCCGTGCCGCGCCGCGCGGCGCGCCGCGGGCCTGCTACCCCCGGCAATCATCATGTACGGACCGTGATCCGACGCCGACCACGGCGTCACGCGAACTCGCCGGCCCCGGAATTCCAAAGACCCGCCGTGCAGCAGACCGCGCACCGCCGCAAGATTCTCGTCGGCGAGCCGGCCGCGAGAATCCCACTCGGTGCCGAAGTGGTCGTACTCCTCACGTCGATGTCCGACCCCAAACGCATAGGACACCCGCCCGTTGCTGATGAGATCCAGGACGACGATTTCCTCGGCCAACCTGACCGGGTCCCAGAGCGGAATCGGCACCGCGGCTAAAAGTATCGCCAGCGTGCGCGTCCTGGCGGCGATCGCCGCAGCCAACACGATCGGTGCCGGGAGGTGGCCGTCCTCGGCCCCATGGTGTTCCGAAAGCACCGCGAGGATGGCCCCTCGGGTTTCCGCCCAAGCGCACATGTCGATGGCCGCCCCATACAAGTCGGCCGTCGGCGCGGCCCACCGCGGGGTGCGCATGTCGAACCTGAGCGTCAGCATCGAAGGACCAACTCCAAGCACGCGGATCTGACGACGGACTCTCTGAACTGTCCGTCATGACGCTACCCACCATAACCTAACCTTTGTTCTCCACGACGAGATTTTTCGGAGTCTATACCGAGATTTGACCCTGCTATCGGTCGTGATGGGCTGACCCTTGACCGGCTCGGTTCGCTACTGCTAGCTTCCGGATCAAACGTTAGGTACCAGATACTGAAGGGGACCCCGTGACCCAGAGCAAGAACCGAGTGGTGGTGTGGGCGACCGGCGGCATCGGATGCATCGCGATTCGAACGATTACGAACCGCCCGGACCTCGACCTGGTCGGCGTGTGGGTGCATTCCGAGGACAAAGTGGGCAAGGACGCCGGCGAACTGGCCAACGGGGACCCGATCGGGTTGGCTGCGACCAATGACGCCGACGCCCTCATCGCCCTGAAACCCGACTGCGTCATCTACGCGGCCAGCGGCCCCGAACGTGACGCGCTGGCCATACCGGATTATGTGAAGCTGCTCGAAGCGGGAATCAACGTCGTCACCACCAGCACCACTCGTCTGGTCAACCCTCATGCCTACGAGCCTGCGATATGGCGGGACCAGCTCGTCGCGGCGGCCAAGCAAGGACAGGCGTCGCTGTACGCGTCCGGCATAGAACCGGGGTTCGCCGCCGACTACCTGCCGCTCGTGCTGGCCACGCAGTCGTCGTCGATCGAGAAGATCCACTCTTACGAAATGGGCTTGTACGACGATTACGGCGTACCCGACATCATGATCAACGGATTGGGCTTCGGGCAGCCTCTCGACTTCGAGCCCTGGGTCGCGATGCCTGGAGCCATCGCCGGCGAGTGGGCGGGGCAGATCCGGCTGATCGGCGACGCCCTCGGAGTCGAGGTGCAGGAAATACGGGAATCCTTCGATCGCGCGGTGACCCATCGCAAGCTCGAGGTCGCTATGGGCACTGTCGAGGCCGGAACCTCCGGCGCACTGCGCATGCAGGCCATCGGCGTCGTCGATGGACGCGAGGCCATCGTCATCGAACACGTCACCCGCCTCGCCCACGACGTCGCTCCGGAGTGGCCGACCGGTATCGGCGATCTGTCCTACCGGGTGGTCATCACCGGCGACCCCGATATCGACTGCACCCTGGCCGCCACCTTGCGCGATCCCCGTCGGGCAGGAATAGCCGGAATGACCTCCGGCGCAGGGGCAATGGTCGCGACCGCGATGCGCGTCGTGAATGCGGTGCCCTATGTGGTCGCCGCCGAGCCCGGGCTGCTCAGTTCGGTGGACCTACCGCTGACCATTCCCAGGAACGCGTTCAGCACACACTGAATCGCTATCCCGTCCAGCGGTACGCCCCGAAGATCTCGGGGACCACCACTCCGGGGGGCGCTTCGAGCACGTAGGGGATCGCGCGCACCGCCGAGATACCCACAGCGACGTATCCTCCGGAGATATTGCCGAATTCGGCAACGGGACCGGTGTCGACACGCACCTCCGCGGCGATGTTGGGGACGCCGTCGACCTGGACTCGCACGACGTGGCCGTCCAGCGCGAGATCCCACTCCGGGATGTCAGCGGTGCACGTCCAATATTCCTCGACGACCAGAACGGGCTCGCCGTCGTGATACGCAGTCCACGAGAGGATCTGGCCGACAACTGTTCCCGCCGGGAGTGTCGCGCACTGCAACGTCACATCCTTTGGCGACACCGCGGTTCGGATCACATGACGGATCTCATCGATAGTCACGCCCAGGGCATCGGCCGCCGCGCCCATAGCCTGCTCGGACTGGGTCGACACCGCGCGGAACGCGGGCGAGTCGATCGAGATTTCCTCCGGTGGCTTGCCCATGCCCATCAAGTCGACAAGCATTCGCTCCTCGGGGACATGGGAACAGTCGACGAACTGCTGGACGGTGATCTTGTCGACGCGCTGCGACAGGGCGGTCAGCCCAACGGCGAGCTTTTCCAGCATGAACCCGGGGTGCTCACCCGCCGGATAGAACCGGGAGTCCCCCGCCTGACATGCCCGCTGCACCCGCTCATAGACGCCGGGTCCCAAAGTGGGCAGATGGGCGTAGGACGTCACGGTGATGACGCTCTTGCCCGCTTCGAGAAGCGCGACGATGTCGTCGGTATTGGCCTCGAATCCGTAGGCCTTGCTTGCCGCATGTAGCACCACGTCGGCATCGAGATCGAGAATCGTGTCCTTGTCGTCGCTGGTCAAGACGCCGGTATCAGGGCGTCCAACCAGTGTTCCGGCGTCCACTCCCACTTTGTCCGGCGAGTAAACGAACACCCCGACGAGGTCGAATTCGGGGTTGTCGATGACCTCGGCGAGTTGGATCGACCCGACTGGGCCGGTGGCCCATTGGATGACCCGGATGGTCGACATCTGCGCTTACCCCGCCTCACCAGCTATGCACGTCAAAACGAACACCGAGTCTGGCACAAATGTTAGGTCCCGCCAAGTGTCAACACGACGGGGGTCCGGTGCGGCATCGCCGCAGCGCATCGGCCTCACTGATCCCGGCGCCACCGACCACTGGTGTAACGTCGAGTAGTTGGGAAACCAGCCAGTCCGGGATGCAATCAGCCGATTTCCGCTGATCCTGCAGAGCAACCGCTCACGCCGGACACGCCGGTAACGATCGCACGTCGGGATTACCTTTGAACGCTCTGCCCACCCACCATTCGCTGCTGTCCCCTGCTGCGCCGCAAACACTTTCACGTACCGTGCGTTTCGGCATCGTCGGCCCCTATACGGCTACACCGAACGGCCTGGCGAGGTTCGGCGCGGGCCTGTCGAACGCGCTATGCGCTCACGGATCCCAGTCCGGCGTCATTCGGATGGCCGACGGGCAGAATTCGATGTGCCAAGACCTGTTGAACGAGGTTGACGTCGCGATCATCCAGCACGAGTTCGGCAGCTACGGCGGAGTGGCCGGCGACGAAGTGTTGGAGATCGTCGATGGGCTGCGCGTACCGTCAATCGTCATCGCCCATGAGATCCCGAAAACGCCTACCGCACATCAACGTTCGGTCCTGGAAAAGATCGTGGCGCAGGCGGGTCACGTGGTTGTGATGTCCGACGCCGCACGACAACGCCTGTATGCTGGCTACGCCGTCGATCGCCGCAAGGTCACCACGATTCCGCACGGCGCGACGGTCCCCAACAGCCCGCGCGCCAAGCGACCGAGTAGACCAACCATCTTGACCTGGGGCTT
>Ga0182030_10020298_pt1 | contig 12547 bp, 10 predicted proteins | sample 812S3MmetaG_FD_121299 | JGI IMG/M metagenome (GOLD analysis project Ga0182030, IMG submission 121299) | Permafrost microbial communities from Stordalen Mire, Sweden - 812S3M metaG (Illumina Assembly) | ecosystem: Environmental > Terrestrial > Soil > Wetlands > Permafrost | place: Sweden... | reverse complement strand
GTCCTCAGCCGCAATGGCAAGGACTACACCGTAACGAATGGCACCGTACGAGCTGGCACCGAGATCAAGGTGACTACCCAAAGGCCAACCGTATCCCTCTCCCTGACGGAACTGAATCGCGGCTCGTGGGTGATCTTTGAGCTCCCGGGATTCACCACTGCGGCCTCGGGTGCGCCGCAGGATAGCCTGGACGCGCTGCGCAAGGCCAGTGACACCTCGTACTACAAGGACAAGGATGCACTCTGGGTCAAGGTTGTTTCCCTCGGTGACCCCAACACCGGCGCCCCGGGTGGTGGAACCAGCCTCCAGGTCAGCCGATAAACTTGAACCCTGCTGCATGACAACAGCCCCCGGCCCGCGCCGGGGGCTCTTTATTTGTAACCGGTATCAGCGCCGGTCGCAGGGCTGGCTATCTCTCCCGCCCTCCGCTCGCCGGGGTGAGGCGCAGTGCGCGATGCATCCTGATGAACTGGTACGCGAAGCAGCCGGGTTCGATTGACGCAATGTGATTCTTTACCGCCATTTTGTGGGGCCGCGCCCCCGATACTGGCAGACAGCACCGATTGAAAAACAAGGAGCTTGTATTGCCTTATCCGTCTTTATCCGCTCTTATCCGTGGCCAGGTTTTTTCAGCACCCGGTCTTCAGGCGGCTGGACCGGCAGGAAAGCCAGTCCGCTACCGGCAGTGCCGCTGCCTTTCCCGGAGAGGGCCTGCTGTGATATACAGAATACGGTTGCGCATCGTGCGGCTATCGATGCAACGATGGAGCGGTCGGTAAAAAGCAAGAGCTGGCACATTGCCAAACCGACTCGCCCACTCAAGGAGACGACATGAAAAGAGTGCTTTATCCGATCTTGTTTCTGGTTACCGCGGGGATCCTGCTGGCCGCCGGCCCGGAAGGTTTTGTAGGCAACTGGAAGAGCGATCCCGGTACCCCGACCATGACTCGCGATCTGGCGCTCGAGGGCAAAGTGATCGTCATGACCGAACACATCCCCGGGCGCAACGGCGCCGCGGAAACGATCATGATTCGCAAGTACCCCTGCGACGGCAGCACCGTGTCCATGGACAAAGGTTACTGGGCCGGCGCGACCGCGACCGGAAAAATGGAAGGTAACGTCCTCACGGTCGACACCACGCAGGCGAACGGCACCAAATGGCACGATGTCTGGACCCTCTCGGAAGACGGTAAGCACTACACCGATGAGATGTCGAGCACCCCGGCGCCCGGCGCCGCCCAAAACGGCGCAAAAGGTGGCCGTGGCGGCGGTGTCAACAAGTTCAGCTATACCAGGGAATAGTGCGAGCGCACGTCCGCGCGATTGAGATCGCGAGGGCGATCGTGCGCCGCACGATCGGGCAACTCACGAATATGTCGTGATATCGCGGTAGTTCGCGGTGCCAGGCACCCCGCATTGCCGGGCTTGCCAGGAGACCTCGAACCCGGCTCTGAACGGTTCCCTCCGATAGAATGACTTTCAACCCATGTCTTCGCGATTCCCCATTCTCCTCGCATTCGCCGCGCTTCCTCTCTCGGCGCAATGGCTGAACCACATCCCGGCGGGCACGCCCATGAAAGACGGCAAACCCAACCTCTCCGCGCCCGCCCCGCGCGCCCCCAACGGCAAGCCCGATCTCACCGGCGTCTGGATGCACGAGACCTTCAGCCTCGAACAAATGCAGAAATTTTACGGGCCCGCCGCCGATGAAGAGGCCAACATCGGCATGGAGATCTTCACCGTCCACAAATACGCCCTGAACGCCCTGCTCGACGCCAAACCGGGTGAGCAGTTGATGACACCCGCGGGACAGGCGGCGTTCAAGCACGCGCAGCAGACGCGGAACGTCAAAGATGTCTGCCACAACCGCTACGGCTGGCCCGTGCTTTCCCTGCTTTCCGAGCCGTTCAAGATCGTTCAGGCGCCCCGGGAGACGATGATCGTTTATGAGATCGACAACCAGCACCGTCAGGTCTTCACCGACGGCCGCCGCTTCCCCGCGGAGTTCAACTTCCCCGCGCGCCTCGGTTACTCGATCGGACGCTGGGAAGGCGACACCTTCATTGTGGAAACCCGCGGCTTCAACGAAGACACTCCGATCGACGGCATGGGCCATCCCCGCAGCGAAGACATGCACGTGACCGAGCGCTATCATCGCCGCGACTTCGGCCATCTGGAAACCGAAATCACCTGGGACGATCCGAAGTTTTACACCCGGCCGATCACCGTAAAGATCAACTACAATCTCGTGCCGGACAACGACATCTTCGAGATGTACTGCAACGAGAACGAGAAAGATCTCGGCCACATGGTCGCTCCGAAATAGCCACCAACGATCAAGGAGGCCTGCGGCTGACCTTAGCTGTGTAAGAACACCGGCGGCAAGACCGCCGGCGGTAGATGAGTTCAGCCGCGAACGCGGGCGGCCTTGCGCGCGACGAGATGGTAACCCTTGGCGTTGGCTTCCGACTCGATGGCGGCCAGGCGCTCCCGGGCGGCTGCCGTTTGTCCCTCTTTTATTTCAATTTCCGCGAGCGCAAGCCGGGCGTCCAGTTCAATACCCCGGTAGCCCAGTTCCCGCGATTTGGCGATGGCGGCATTCAATTCCTTCTGCGCCGCGATCCCGGAAGCACTGCGGCCGTTGTTTTCTCCGGCGACGTAAACGCGGGCCGCAGCGATCGCAGTCCGCCAGCGGATCTCGGGATTTTGACTCTTACCCGCCAGCGAGCGCGCGTGTTCGATCGCCTCGGTCGCGGCCGCTGCCTTATCCTGCGCGAACATCGCACGGGCGAGAATACCCCACGCCTGAATCTCGTCGTCACTGGCTTTTTGTTGCTGAAAAACTTCGATCGCCTGCCTCATCGAGGCTTCCTGCGCCGCAGGGGAATGCGCCTCCTCAAGCGACAACTCCGCGAGTCCGAGCTGCGTTTCGGCAATGGTGAGCTGGTCGCCTGCCGATTTCCGTATGGCCAGGGCCTGCTCGTACATCCTGCGGGCGCCGGAAAAATCCGCCTCGTCGAGCCGCAGATATCCAAAGTGGTACATGACATACGCGGAAGCGTTTGGATTACCGTTCTTCTGCTGAATGGCAAGGGATTCTTCGAGCGCTTGTCCGGCGCGCGCCAGCTCTCCCTGCAATCGGTAGACGCTGGCGAGGTTGTCCAGTGCGAGGGCCGCAATTCCGGTATCCGCGGCTTCCCTGGCCAGTTGCAGCGTCTCTTTGTAGCGTTCAGCCGCCCCCGCGAGATCCCCCTGATCGGTGCGATCGTTGGCGATATTTCCGATCACTCTCGCCTGGGCTCTCTTGTCGTCGACGCGGCGAAAGATGGGCAGGGCCTGGAGGTACATTTTTTCCGCGGCGGCGGGCTTGCCCTGCGCTGCATAGGCGATGCCGAGATCAATCAGAACGCCCGCTTCTGCGGACTCGGATCCAACCCGGTGGGCGATCGCCTGCGCTTCCTGAAACAGCCGGATGGACTCGACTGCATCCGCCTGACTGATGGCATTTGCCCAGGAGACTAACGAATTGGCTTCACCGTACCCGTCCCCGGCGGCGGCGTAAATGTCCCGGGCCTCCCGGCAGGCGGCGACCGCATTCTGAGGCTGTGCCAGATACGTAAGCAGCCAGCACTGGTGGTATCGGGCTTCTGCCAGAATCAGCCGGGCCCCCTGTGCTCTGGCCGATTCCACGGCCCGGGCCAGAGGCTGGTCCTGGTGCTTAAAATCTCCCATCTCTTCCCACGCCGCCGCTTCCTGCAAATCGATCAGAGGAAGTTCGGAAGCCGGAGGCATCAGCCTGCGCAGAGACTCCACCGTAGCCAGCGCGTCATGTCCCTTGCTGTTGAGAACCTGGACCGCTGCGAGCCTCAGCCCGTAGTCGAGGTTGTCCGGGAAGAGCGCTGCCAGTGTGCGATTGATTTCGACCGCCTTATCGTATTCATGGCCGATTTCGCGATAGCGGCCCTCCACGGTTAACTTCTCTTCGCGCGAGAGGTTGGCGGCCAGTTCCCAGGCCAGGCGGGCTTCCTCCTGCGCCTTTTTGTCATAGCCCAGCCGGGACCAGGCTTCAGCCAGGGCAGAGTGAGCCAGCGAATACTTCGGATCGGCGGCTATGGCCCCCTGCAGAAGATCCCGCGCAGCCTGGGCATCGAACACACGCAGCCGGGCCAGTCCCTCCGAGTAAAGGCGCGCCGCCTCGCGATTGGAGGGTAAGGCGGCGCGGACACTCACAGCCTCTACCGGAGAGACGGCTTCAACGCCAAGTTTTTTGCGTAACTCGGAACCGGCTTGAGATACCAGGTCAAACAGGTCCGCCTCGTTTCCGACCACGGCGACATCTGCGATCGTTTCTCCGGCGGAAGTATCCTGCACGCGCACGTCGAGGCGAATGCGGGTATCGGGCTGTCCAACCAGGGCGGTGTAGGAACCGAGGACGATCCAGTCGCTGTCCAGATCCCTGTGCAACCGCGCCAGGGTGTTGCGCGAGAGGCTGTCTGTGTCCGCCAGAGGCAGGTCGAGTTTGGTGCGCGCCACGTCTTCACCGGAAACCAGACGCAGCTTTTCTCCCGCCACCAGTTCAGTGCTCAGCATTTCGGCGACAGCCGTCGAAAGCCAGCCTTCTTCGGGACGGCCGGAAAGGTTGCGAAAACCGAGAACTGCGATGGAACGGCGGGCGGCACGAACCAGAGGCGCGGCGGGCGGGCGCTGCGTCGCATGCCATCCCCGGATGCCGAGCGCCGCCAGCAGGATGGCAGCGGCGGACGAAACCGTTACGATCTTCCACAGGGGCGTGCGCGGACGGGGCGCCGGGGCCGGCGGTTGGCGGATAATTTCTTCCGTAACCACTGTGCTGCGCTCCCGAATCCTCTGTACGACGATCTCTTCCTGTGCCTCCGGCGGAATGATCGCGGGCATTGGTGGAGAATGAACCACCGCCGAAAACTGGTAACCTTGCCCGGGCACAGTAACGATGTATGGCTCATCGCCTTCCCGCTGCCGCAGCGCCTTCCTGAGACGGAAAACATGCTGCGTAAGATTGCTCTCTTCCACAAAGGAACCGGGCCACACCGACTTCAGTAGTTCCTCTTTGGTGACGACGCGGCCCGCGTTGGCAATCAGACAGAGGAGGACTTCAAAAGTTTTCGGTTCAAAAGGAATCGCGGCCCCGCGGCAGGAAACCGTGCGCGTGCGAACCCGCAGCTCATAGTCGCCGAACTGATAAAACTCATTGACGCCTGACATAGGAAGATCTCGCCGAGCTGCGTTCTCAACATCTTAATAAACATTCACAGGCGGTTAATCGCGAATCTTGAGGACGGCGGCGGTGCGCGCGTGTCATCCTTGCGCCATCCTGGCGCGGAACGCTGGTATTCAAAATGGACAGTCCTGCAAGCGACCGCCCACAACCCGATACCCAGGGCGACCAGGGGCCTGCCGACGGCTGCCGAATCGTGCGGAGGACCGAAATCATCGTGGAGCGCGAGATTACAACCATCATTCTGCGCCGCCGAAATGAATCCGCCGGACCGGCCCATCCGGCAGACCCACCTGCCGGTGCAGAAAGCGGCCCTTAAGATCTCTTCAGAATTCTTAAGCGCCGGATTCAGGACTCGAAGCGGCGGCGCATGTTTTCCTGTGCATACATCACAACGGTTGAACGCGGCGGTCAGCCGCAGCGGGAATTCTTTCCGCTCCACCCGTTGCAAAGGAGGATTGAATGCGTTTACGGAAGTTGTTATCGGTTTTCTCCATGGCGGTCCTGCCCGCCGTACCGGGTTTTGCCGGTTCGCTGCAGGTCTACACCGGTGTAGTTGCAGGAAACAACATCTGCGCCAGCGACGGCGCAACGCCTGCCGCTATCACGTCGTTTTTCGGTACCGATACGATCGGGTTCGGCTTACCGCTGACAGGCAACGGTATCAGTTCCTGTGGTCTGAGCGGACAGATCACCAACATTGCCCAGGCAGCAGGTCCGCTGAACACCGCGTACAACCTCAACAACGTGGGACTCTTCTCAGGCGCGACCTTCAACGGCTCGGCCTCGGCAACGGCGAATTATGGCCTGGTGAACGCGGGGGCAACTTCCTCGCTGACCGGCTTGGCGGGTTACCTCGGGTTGGCGGAGTCCGTCGCCTTCGGGTTGGCCAATGACACGATCGACGTTCCCGGGAGCGGCAACGGTTTTATGGCTTTTGGCTTTACGTATGGAGGAAGCCTGACCGTTGGCAATCCAATTAACGGCGGCGCAGGTCAGACGCAGGTCGAGGTGCAGATCGGAAACACGAGCCAGGAAATCTTCTACGCGAACCTCAGCGGAACCAGCGTCGCCGTGGAAGGCGAGGAGCCCCTCAGCGGGGGCGGGTACGCAGAAGGGGAACCGGTGCCGGGCTGCACGACCGGCAGCGGAACTTTCACCTGCACGAACGCCTCACTCACCACGTCCCTGCTGCCGATCACATTCGGCATGCCCATGACGTTCGATTTCGGGCTCCTTACCGCGGTGCAGGCGAACGACGACCAGACGATCGATTCCGATCCCCCCGACATCTCGTTGACCAGCATTCAGGTCTTCAACGCGGCCGGTCAACCGCTGCAGAATTTCTCAATCCAGTCCGGATCCGGCGCTGTTTATGGAGCGAGTGGAATCGAGTCGGAACCGACGAATGCACCCGAACCTTCCACACTCCTGCTGGCAGGCCTCGGGTTGATCACTGCCGGGACGGTGCGGCGCCGGAGAAGTCGGTCAGGCGTTGTCGAAGGCAGTCAGGACAGGTAAGAACGTCAGCCTCGCACTGAACTGCGTCTGCGCGGCTAAGTCGGCGGCAGAGCGCGGCGAATTTTCTCCGCGGTCTCTCGCATCTGTTCCTCACTGTCGTATCTGTGGCGGGGCCAGAAGAATCCCTTCAGGCCGTCGCCCTTATTTCGCGGCACGATATGCACGTGCAGATGCGGCACGCTCTGGCTCACGCGGTTATTCACCGCGATAAACGAACCAGCCGCTGCGAGCGCGCTTTCCACCGCCGTCTCCAGTTGCTGCGCTGCCTGAAATAACGAACCCACCTGCGCGGCGGGAAGATCGGCCAGGGTCTCGAAGTGCGCGACCGGAACCAACAGCACGTGGCCCGGGAACAGCGGCCGGTGATCGAGGAAGGCGACGGCATCGTCGCTGCGCCACACGATCTGCGCAGGAATTCTGCCGGACACTATTTCACAGAACAGACAGGCCATGCGCGATCAGATAAACCGATCCGCAAAATCTTCGAGCCGGTCCACCACCACATCGGGCGGGAACTCGCGGAACGTCTCAGGCTGAAATCCGTAAGTGACGCCGCACGACGCCACGCCGGCATTGCGCGCCGTCTGCACGTCGACGTAGGAATCGCCCACCATCCACGTGGCTTCCGGCGGCAATCCCGCTTCGTGACGCAGCGTGTCGATACCGATGCGGTGCGGCTTTTTGTGCGCGAAACTGTTGCCGCCATAGACCTGAAAGAACAGCGGCGCCACGCCCAGCCCCTCCATGATGCGCCTGCTGATGCGCACTGGTTTGTTGGTCAGCACGGCGAGCTTTGCGCCCGCGTCGTGAAGCCGGTCGAGCGATTCGCGCACGCCGGGATAGAGCAGCGTGTAATCCAGCGCGTGATGCCGGTAGTATTCGAGAAAAAATTCCAGCGCGCGCGCCACTTCGTCGTCGTCTGCCCCAGGCCCCATAGCTCGCTGGATCAGCACCGGGGCGCCGTTACCGACGAAGGAAAAAATCTGCTCGTGGGGCAGCGGACCGCGTCCCGCCTGGGCCCGCGTAGCATTGACGGCATGCGCCAGATCGAGGCGCGAATCGATAAGCGTTCCGTCCAGATCGAAGATCAGGAGGGGGGTTGCGCTCATCAGGAAGCTTTGTGATTCCGCCGCACGCGACGCGACTGATCGCGCGCCACCGGCTTGCGGCGCGGACGCTTGCCGTCGATCTTCAGTTCGACCATCTTCCTCTGCAGCGTATTGCGGTGGATGCCGAGCAGCTTGGCCGCGGCCGACTGATTCGCGCTCGTCCGCTGCAGGGCGCGTTCGATCATGCCCTTCTCGATAATCTCAACCGCCTGCTCCATAAAGAAACCCGCGTCCATTAAATGATCGATGAGTGCGTCAAAACTTTCTTTCATGCGTCCGGGGAATCCTTAATCGTTGCGCGCGGCGGGGGAAGCCGATTTCAGGCGGGATTTCACTAGCGCGTATTGTCTCAGAAAACCCGACTTGAGTTCCATGGGGGCGATGGTTACGAAAAGATGCGACGCATCGAGAACATACGGCGCAATTCGCGAGTGTAACATCGACTCCGATACGGTTTGCGAATCAACCTCCGGGCCGAACGCCATGTAAGCCGTCAGCAGCGTAATGGCAATCAGCAGTCCGCGCAGCAGACCGAAGCCCGCCCCCAGCAGACGATCGAAAAACGACAGGCCCACGGTGCGCAGAAAGCGGTTCACAATCCAGCCGAGCAGAGCCCCTGCAAGCAGCACGCCAAATACCACGAGCAGGAACCCGAGTAGATTCGCCACGCGCGGCGAACTGACGTAAGGAAGCAGGAACGATCCTGCAAGGCCATAAAACCACATACCGCCTACCAGGGCAAAGAGCGCCGCCGCGAGGCCGATCACTTCGCGCGAGAAACCTTTGCGCGCGCTCATGATGGTGGAGAAGAGCAGGATCGCCAGCAGAAGGTAATCCAGCCAGTTCAAGGCGTGCCGCCGGTGAGACGCGTGTACGCCTCACGATATTTTGCGGCGGTTTTTTCGATCACGTCCTCAGGCAGAGATGGCGCGGGAGGCTGTTTGTTCCAGTCGAGCGTTTCGAGATAATCGCGCACAAATTGCTTGTCGAAAGATTTCTGCGGACCGCCGGGCGCATATTCGTCACGCTGCCAGAAGCGCGAAGAATCCGGCGTCAGCGCTTCATCGGCTAGCAGCAGCGTTCCGGCAGCATCCTTATCGCGCCCAACGGACCCGTCGGCCTCTGCGCTTTCGTTGCCCGCCATGCTCCAGCCGAACTCGAATTTGGTATCCGCGAGGATGATGCCGCGCGATTCGGCGTACGCCGCGGCTTTCGAATAAACGCTGAGAGTCAGCTCGCGCAGCCGTGCCGCAGTCTGCCGTCCGATGATCTGCGCGGCGCGGTCGAATGAAATATTTTCGTCGTGTCCCGTTTCCGCTTTCGTGGCGGGAGTGAAGATTGGTTCCGGCAGCCGGTCGCTTTCGCGCAGTCCCGCAGGCAGCGGAATGCCGCAGATCGCACCAGTCGCTTTGTAATCCTTCCAGCCCGATCCCGATACATACCCGCGTGCCACGCATTCGATTGGTTCCATGCGGCAGCGCTTCACCAGCATCGACCGGCCTTCCAGTTGATCGCGAAAGGGCAGCAGTTCGGCGGGATAGTCCTCGACATTGGCGGTGATGACATGATTCGGCACCACGTCTTTCAGGAAATCGAACCAGAAAAGCGACATGCGCGTCAGGATGCGTCCCTTGCCGGGAATGCCCTGGGGCAGGATACAGTCGAATGCCGAGATGCGATCCGTGGCGATGATGAGCAGGTGGGCGCCCACCTCGTAAACGTCGCGCACCTTGCCGCTTGCCACGCGGCGGATGCCGGGCAGAGTCGTTGTGATCAGCGTTTCCGTCAAGCTTCAGCTCTTTAGTGGTTGGTGAGACGATTCCGGGTCGGTGACCAGATGGCTGTGATACCGGCTGTAGGAAAAGTAGACAACGAAGCCGATCAGCAGCCAGACCACGAGCCGAATCCATGTCAGGGAATCGAGCGACGCCATCATGGCAAAGCAGACAAGTATCCCGAGGATGGGCACGAGCGGAACGAGCGGCGTCTTATAAGGACGCGGCAGACCGGGATTCGTTTTTCGCATGATCATCACCCCGCCGCACACCAGAACGAAGGCCAGCAGCGTACCGATACTTGTCATGTCGCCCAGGCTCGAGAGCGGGACCAGCCCTGAAAACAGGCTCACGAAGACCATGAATACGAGATTGCAGCGCCACGGCGTGCGGAAACGCGGATGAATATCCGAGAACAGCTTCGGCAGCAGACCGTCGCGCGACATCGAGTAGAAGACGCGGCTCTGTCCAAGAAGCATGACGAGAATGACCGAGGTGTAGCCGGCAAGAATGCCGATCACCACGCCGGTGCCGAGCCAGTCGTAACCAATATTGTGCAGGGCTTCGTAAATAGCCGTATCGGTCATCGTCTTGTAGTTCACGATGCCTGTCAGCACGTAGGAGAAGCCGACGTAGAGCACCGTGCACACCGCGAGCGAGCCAATAATGCCGATGGGCATATCGCGCTGCGGGTTCTTCGTTTCCTGTGCCGCAGTCGAGACCGCGTCGAATCCGATGTAGGCGAAAAAGATGACGCCCGCCGCGCGCATCACGCCGCTCAAACCGAAGACGCCGAACGTGCCGCTGTTCGGCGGAATGAACGGCACATAGTTTGCGTGATTGATGAAAGCGAATCCGAGGCCGATCACCAGGATCACGATCGCGACTTTCAGGGCCACGATAAACCCGTTGAAGCGCGCCGATTCCTGAATCCCCACAATCAGAATGACCGAGATCGCGCAGATGATCAGTATGGCCGGCAGATTCACGATGCCGCCCTCGAACGGCGATTTGGTAAACGCCGGGGGAATCGAGACGCCGAAGGTCCCGAGCAGCCGTACCAGATATTTCGACCAGCTGACCGACACCGTGGCCGCGCCCGTGGCGTATTCAAGCACCAGATCCCAGCCGATGATCCACGCCATAAGCTCGCCCATCGTCGCGTAGGCGTAGGTGTAGGCGCTGCCCGCGATCGGAATCATGGTGGCGAATTCGCTGTAGCACATACCGGCGAAAGCGCACCCGACCGCGGCGATCATGAACGAGAACACAACCGCCGGCCCGGCATTATCGTGCGCGGCTTTGGGAGTCAGGGCGAAAAGGCCCGCGCCGATGATGGCGCCGATGCCCAGCGCCACCAGATTCACCGGGCCGAGTGTGCGCTTCAGCTGATGCTCGCCGCCCTCACTTTCGCGAAGGATGCGGGCGATGGGTTTGGTTGCGAAAAGGCTCACGCGTTTTCCTTGTCTGATTTTCCGGCCGCAATGACGCCTGCGGCCGGCATGCACAGGGCCGTCGGCACGGGATAACCCGCCGGGCGGCAGGGGCGCTCCATTTCCGGGCGCGCGCGGCGAAATCGATTAAGGCCGCCGGTGGTCAGGATATAGAGCAGCAGAACTGCAAAGATAACATAGTCGGGCAGATCGTTGTACTGTCCTCTGAGCCGACAATCGGCGGCCCCTGTGACCTCGCCTGCCGCGCCACATCTCGCTGACAACGAAGATCCCCGGCCCGATCATCGCCCCCCTGCCGGCGTCGCCGCCACTGTGAGCAATAAAGGCACAATTCCCCAAAATTACCGGCGGTAATACCTCCGGTGGTACAGGGGCACAAACTTGCTGAAGTGGCCGATGTGCTGAAGTGGGCGGGTAAGCCCAAATCCGGAACATGAGAAATTGCCTTCGTCACGTCCTTCCTTCACTCCTGATTCTTTGTATGGCGGGTGCGCTGGAAGGTCAGTCGATCGGCTTCACCAGTGGTACGCCGCCGAATGCCGCGGTCAATTCGGGTTATCCCGCTTTCACTTTCACGGCTGCCGATCCCTCCTGTGCCGAAGCGAGTTACACGTTTTCCGCCACTAACCTTCCCGCCGGGCTCACGCTCACCAACGCGGGCGTGTTGACCGCCGCCGGAAACGGTCCCGCTGCCGGCTCCTATAACTTCCAGGTAACGGCCACCGACAGCTGCAACTTCTCGGCCATGCAGCCGGTCACAATTCAGGTTTCGCCTGTGGCCGAGTTCTACTATCTGACAGACACTCCTTTCGAGAACAACCCCGTCACGATTGAGGCCGTTAACGGGGGCACCACTGTCACCTGCGCCGACACCGTGGCTACCGATCCCTGTTACAGCTACGACAGCACGTACGATCTCACGCTCGACAACAACGGGAACTTCGTGATCACGTCTGTCAACCTCAGCGAAGGGGGAGGCACTGCCACCGCTGTCGTTACTCTCCCGGCTGCGGGAATCACCGTCACAACCCCTCCCGTCGTGGATGTTTCGCCGCCCAGCCTGCCAACGAACACCGTGCTCGGACCAAATGTTCCGAACGCTGCCAATTTTCTCTCGGCCGTGGTGGACGCAGGGGGGAACTTCGTTGTGCTGGATGGAGGGAACGATGCGGTGTTTTTCTGCCCGTCCACCGGAGCGCTGTGTTCGCTGGTGGCGGCCAACCTCGGTTACTCGAACTTCGGTCTGCCCGGCGGTAATGTGCGGATCGACGCGACCGGCAACTACGTCGTCGCGGTAACCCAGGGGGCCGCCTTCCCCGAGATCCAGATCTACAATTTCGCCGGGTGCAATCCGGTCACTTTACAATGTCCGGCTGTAAATGCCTCCCCCGCCGGGCTTCTGACCGGGGTTGTAAATACCCCCGCCGGTCCGCC
>Ga0182030_10020297_pt1 | contig 12547 bp, 13 predicted proteins | sample 812S3MmetaG_FD_121299 | JGI IMG/M metagenome (GOLD analysis project Ga0182030, IMG submission 121299) | Permafrost microbial communities from Stordalen Mire, Sweden - 812S3M metaG (Illumina Assembly) | ecosystem: Environmental > Terrestrial > Soil > Wetlands > Permafrost | place: Sweden... | reverse complement strand
CGGTTTGGTTTGGTAGCGGATGATGATGTTTGTCATGCCCCGATGACGACTGGCGAGGGCAAAAGGATTCTCTGCTCGGGTACTGGGGTGGCGTTGCCCTGGTGGCGACGACGATCGCGGCGGTCCCTCGACAAGCTCGGGATGACACGGGGGGACTCGCGGTGACAGGTCAAGAGAATCTTTTGGGATTGGTGGAACGTCAAAGCAGCATGACAGACTCGGAATTTGCGCAGCTGCTGGCGGAGTTGCGGCCGAAATTGCACCGGTATTGTGCGCGCATGACCGGCAATGTGATTGACGGCGAGGACGTGTTGCAAGAGGCGCTCGTCAAGGCGGTTCGTGCGCGGGAGCAGGCGGACGGCGTTGCGCAGGCGGGCGGCGTTGCGCAGCCGGAGCGCTGGCTCTTTCGCATCGCGCACAATGCGGCGCTCGACTTCTTGCGCCGCCAGGCCCGGGCTCAAGCCCGGCAATCGAATGAGGATCCCGAAACGATGGTCGATCCCGATGACGAGCAGCCGGATCCCGAGTTGCTCTCGACGAGCTTGCGCACGTTCATGCGCCTGCCGACGGTCCAGCGCAGCAGCGTGATCCTGATGGACGTGCTGGGGTACTCGCTCAACGAGATCGGCGAGATCATGGAGGCGAGCCTGCCGGCCGTGAAATCGGCGCTGCACCGCGGACGCTCGCGTTTGCACGAACTCGCGAAAGAACCCGATGATGCGCCGCCGCCGCTGCTCTCCTCCACCGAACGCACGCTGCTCGCCGCCTACATCGACCGCTTCAACGCGCGCGACTACGATGCCGTGCGGGCGATGCTCGCGCAAGAAGTGCGCCTCGACCTGATCAATCGCCGTCAACTGAACGGAAAGGCCGAGGTCCAGAACTACTTCACCAACTACGCGAACGCCTCACCGCGCCACTTCGCGTTGGGCTTCGTCGACGGCCATCCCGCTATGCTCGTCTACGAAGCTGTCGCCCCGGATGTCGTCTCGTACTTCGTCTTACTCGATTGGCACGATGACGCCGTGCTGCGCATCCGCGACTTCCTCTACGCCCCATATGCCCTTGAAGGCGCCATTGTCCGCTCCGCGTAGAAATCAAAGTTCAACGCGCCCGCGCGCGCCATCATAAAAATCAGACGCCGGCAGCCCCCGCGTCGTCATTCCGAGCGGAGCGCCGACGGCGCGAAGTCGAGGAACCGAGATGGTCGTTGTTGCTGAGCCGGACGCCGCAGGGCGGACGAGTGGTGTAGCGATAACGGCCTGTCCCTCGACTACGCGCCCTTCGGCGCTCCGCTCGGGATGACCGAGGGCGGACGGCTCGACGTTTGGGGTTTGGCAACCGCGGGATAATCCGTGGTCGGGGAAAGGCTACACCGCGCTGTTTGCGGTCGGCGACATCAACGCCGGCGTCGCGCAATTCCGCGCCAACGGCGTAACGTTAGGCGACCCGTTCGAAACGCCCGTCTGCTTCATGTCCTTCGGCAGCGACCCCGACGGCAACCACTTCGGCATCCACCAGCGCAAGAAGAGTTAGAGCGCGCCGGCCAACGTCGCGCCGAGTTCCACCAGGCTCCGCGCAAGCGCGGTCAGGCGCGCCTCCGTGAACGTTGATGCGAGGCCGCCGCAACTGACGGCATACAGCGATTTTCCGTCCGGCGAACGGATCGGCACGCCGACGCTGCTGATATCGGGATGGTGCGCGCCGCGGGCCATGATCCAGCCGGTGTGCTCGTAGTCCGCCATTGCTTTCTTGAGGCGCGGAATGACGCGAGCGGCTCCGGCGGGATTTTGTTCCTTGTAAGCCTCGAACAGCTCGTGGCGTTCATCTTCTCGCGCCCCGGCAACGTACGCCCACCCGGTCGCTGATTCGAAGATCGGAACCCGTCCGCCAATGGGCGTATTGGCGGGGATGACCGGCGACGTTCCCAAGCACCGCTGCAGATACAGCATGTCGAGTCCGTCGCGTCCGCAGAGCAGGATGGTGCCGTCAAAACGCGCGCAAAACGTTTGAAGATACGGCAGCGCGAGTTCACCGAACGATTTGCCGTTGAGAACGGCGTATCCCAACGCCAAGCACGGGATACCGACCATGAACTTCTCGCTGCCCGCGATGCGCGTGAGATAGCCGAGCTCGAGCAGCGTGTGGCACAAGCGCCACACCGTCGGTTGCGGATCGCCGGTGATCCGTGCGATCTCGGTAACGCTGAGCTCGCGGCGCGCCGCTCCGAAACAACGGAGAACCGCTAGCCCCCGCGCGAGCGCATTGACGAACTGCCGATCGCCTGAACTCTTGGTCATCGTTTCCTTCAGCCGTGACGCTTGACGGTAGAAAATACCTATGCTAGCGTTTCAAAGCAGCGTTGCAAATAGATTATTCGCACAGCGAATACTGGGCATTAGGTGCGCATCGGCGATATCCCGCGTAGAAACGCCTTCCGGTACCCGGACAGAGTCGCTCTCGAGACCGCCGGCACGACAGTCACGTGGCGCGCATTCAACCTAAGCGTCAACTACCTGGCAGCCGGGTTACTCGAGCTCGGTCTCCGGCGCGGCGATCGGGTCGCCGTGCTCGGACACTCATCGATCGAAGTTGCCGCGACCTATTTTGCGGTCGCCAAGGTTGGCGCGGTCCTCGTTCCGATTCCGACCGGACTCGTCGGCCGCGAAATCGTCTTCATGCTCGACGACGTCGGGGCACGCGCGATCGTCACTTCAGCAGATCTTGCGGCCCGTTTCGCTGACGATATCTCCGCGGCGCGGTCGCTCGAGTGGCGCATTACCATCGGCTCCGCGCCGAACTTCATCGCGTACACCGACGTGTGCGCCGGCAACGGCGATGAGCCGCTCGTTAGCGGCGACGAAGACGACATCTATGCAATCCGTTTCACCAGCGGGACGACGGGCCTTCCCAAAGGCGTCGTGAGCACGCATCGCGATTTACTCACCCGTTCTCGAAACTTCTTACTGCACATCCCGCACACCGCCGACGAGCGCACCATTCTCGCATCTCCGATCTCGCTGGGGTTGGGATCGTCGTTACTGATGTCGTACGCCTATATCGGCGCGCACATCGTCCTCCAGCCCCGTCTCGATGCGGCGGAGTTCATCCGTACGATCGGCTCGCATCGAATCACGACATTCATGCTACCGGTGCCGAGCCAATTCATAGCGCTCCTCGACGACCCGTCATTCGACTCGGCGGATCTCAGCAGCTTGCGCATCATCGGCTATGGCGGCGCCGTTTTCCCGGTGCCGCTCGTGGAACGAATGATCGCATCGTTCCCATGCAAGATCTTCGGGATCTACGGCGCCTTAGAGTCCGGGGGATTCACCACGTACTTGATGCCCGAAGACCATACGCTTGATGGGATTTCGCAACAGCAACGCGAGGCGCGCATCCGGCGGTTGCGCTCGTGCGGACGCGAAGGCCTCCACGCCGACGTGCGCGTGATCGACGAAGCGGGTGAAATCAAAGCCCCGGGTGAGGTGGGGGAGCTCATCATTCGCACCGACGCGATGATCCGCGACTATTGGAATCGTCCCGGCGAGATTGAAAAGGCGCTGCGCGACGGATGGTTCCACACCGGTGACGGCGCTTGGATGGATGACGAGCGGTACATCTTCATGTCCGACCGGATCAAAGACGTCGTGCGCAGCGGCGGCATGAACATCTCCGCCGTTGAGGTCGAAGGGGTTCTGCTCGATGATTCCGGCGTCGCGGAAGCGGCCGTGATCGGAATTGCGCACCAGTATTGGACCGAAGCTCTCATCGCGGTCGTCGTGCTGAAGCCGTCAGCGACCACCGATGAACGTTCGCTGCTCGAACGCTGCAAAAAAACGCTCGCGAATTACAAAGTACCGAAACGCATCGTCTTCACGGAGTCACTTCCTAAAAACACCATGGACAAAGTCGTCAAACGCGAGCTACGCGAACGCTTCGCCGACCTGAGCGCCGGCATACCCGCCTCCACCGAACGTGCGAAGGAGCCCCGATGAGCGCGCAGCGTCGAAGTAAGCTGATGCCGGCCGCGGAAGCAATCGCCGGCATCCAAGACGGGGCCAAAGTCATCGCCGGCGGCGTCCACTTCAGCAATACACCCCTAGCCCTCGTGCGCGAACTGATACGCCGCGGCGTTCGCGATCTCGAGATCATCCCGACACCGGCCACCGGTTTGTGGGTCGACATGTTGCTAGCTGCCGGCGCCGTGCGCAAGCTGTGGGTTTCCTACATCGGCATGGAGTTCATGGGGCTCGCGCACAACTTCCGGCGGGCGGTCGAAGCCGGCACCGTCGAAATCGTCGACGTCGATGAACCGACGATCTTCCTCGGCTTGCGCGCAGCGGCCGGCGGCCTGCCGTTCGTCGCGATGCCGCCGATTCATAAGCTGACCGACCTTCCGAAGGTCAGCCCCCAGGTGTATCGCGACATCGTCGACCCCTTCACCGGCCGCACCGTGATCGCAACGCCGCCGCTCGCGCCGGACTGGGCTTTCATTCACGTGGCCAAAGCCGATGTTAACGGCAACGGCGTCAGCCTCGGCGGCCGTCACATGGAAGACGTCATCGCCAAGGCTTCCAAGCACGTTATCCTGAGTGCGGAAGAAATCGTCGATCCCAGCGTCATCACCGCGGCGCCGACACACACAACGGTGCCGGGCGTCCTCGTCGAAGCCGTCGTGCATACCCCGTACGGCGCCTACCCGGGCACGTGTCCCGGCGTGTACAGCTACGATCGGGCGCACCTCGAGGAGTATTCCGATTATGCGAAAGACGACCGCACCGCCGCATACCTCGAGCGCTACGTGTACGGATCGCTTGGCGATCGCGTCCTGCTCGACGCGGCCGGGCCGGAGCGCCTCGCGGCGCTGGAGCTGAAATGACGAACGCCTATTCTATTGCCGAATTGATGGCTACGGCCATCGCGCGGGAGATGCGCGATGACGACTTCGCCGCTATCGGAACCGCGTCGGAGATTCCGCTGTGCGGCATACGGCTCGCGCAAAAGACACACGCACCGAACATGTGGTTCATCTACGGCGGGTGCGGCGCTCTGAATTCGAAGAATCCGAAGCTGGTCGAGATGGCTGCCGATTTTCGGAACCTCACCGGTGCGGAATACCGCGCACCGCTTGCCGACTTGATCGACTTCGAGTTTACCGGCCGCTTCAGCGTCTTGTGCTTCGGCGGCATGCAGATCGATCAGTACGGGAACGTCAATATTACGAACATCGGCGACTACGCGCATCCGAAGGTTCGAGGACCGGGATCGATCGGTCTGCCCTTCATGGGATCCGTGAAAAGGACCGTACTGTACGTGCAGCACCACCACGCGCGGCTGTTCGTACCCAAGGTAGATTTCATCAGTGGTCCCGGCTTCGTGCAAGATCCGGACCTCGAACAATACCGCTCACCGTGGGCCAAGGGCACGAGCGCCGTGATTACGCCGCTCGCCGTGCTCGACTTCGAGACGCCGGACCGGCGCATGCGCCTCCGATCGATCCATCCAGGCCAGACGGTCGAGAGCGTTCAGGCCGCAACCGGCTTCGAGCTCGTCGTAGACGGTGGAACGGTTCCGGTTACAGCCATACCCACCGCCGACCAACTCAAGATCATTCGCGAAGAAATCGATACGACGGGCGTCCTGCAGCGCTTGATCGCATGACTGCAGAGCTGCGTTCGCATGAGGTCTCGGTAGACGGCGTACGGACGCACTATCTCGAAGGCGGTGCGGCCGGCGGTAAAACCGTCGTTCTGCTGCACGATGGAATGTTCGGAGCAAACGGCGAGCTCACGTGGTCCCCGGTACTCGACATACTGGCGGAGCGATATCACGTTTTCGCACCCGACCAGCTCGGGTATGGCAAAACCCAAAAGATCTACGATTTCGGTGTCAGCGCCCGAGCGCAGCGAATCGAGCATCTCGCAAAATGGATGGGCGTGGCGGCCGTGCGCGACGCGCATGTAATCGGCAATTCGGCGAGCGGCAGCTTAATTCTCCATGCCGCGATCGAGATGAGCTGGCCGATGATTTCGGGCGTGAGCATCGCCGGCATCGGCGGACTGTACATGCAAGCCAAGGCATACGAGCCGCTGCAATCCTACGTTCCCGACCGCGCCAAGATGCGGGACATCATGGAACTGATGGTCGCCCGTCGGGATGACACGTTCGAGCATCTCGTGACGGCCCGCTACGTGCAGTCCATGGTCCGCGGACACTGGGAGAATCTTTCGGCTCCGCGTCTTCGCGCACCGGGTGGAACGCGCAGCCCGTCCGGCGGTGATGAAGCATTTTTGACGCAGCTCTCGGCTGTCGACCTGCCGCTACTCTTCATCGCAGGCGAACGTGACACGCTCCTCGAGACGGGCTGGGAAACGCAACTCGCGGCGCACCTTCCAACGGCGCAGACCCTCAACATCACCGGCACCCTTCACCAACCGCAGATTGATGAACCGCAACGTATCGCGGATGCGATCGATGCGTTCGTCCAATCCATTCCTTGAAAGACGACGTAAACATGAACCACTGGGACGAGATCATTGCTCTACGCGACCAGCAGCGCGCCAATCTGCGCGAACCGATCATCATCGTCAAAGGCGCCAATCGTCAGCAGGAAAACAGCGCGATGGGTCTGCTGCGTTGGTACATGCATCCGGCAATGCAGAATAATGCGTTGCAGACGATGAACTTTTACGAGCAAGAGCTTCCGCCGGGGAGCCGTTCAGGGCGACTGCAATTCCAGGGTGGCCAGGTGATGTTCATTCTCGAAGGCCGCGGTCATACGTTGGTAGATGGCGTGAAGCATCCGTGGGAAGCGGGCGACGTGTTGAATTTGCCCCTGCGGCGTGACGGCATCGTCGTCCAGCACATCAACGGCGATCCCGAGAATCCCGCCAAGTTCGTGGTCGTCGAACCGAACCTGCTGCAAACGGCGACCGTCGACCGCGGCGCAGGCTTCGATCTCATCGAAGCATCGCCCGATTACGTGAAGGGCGCGACGTCGTGAGCGATCAGGAACGCACTCGCGAGCGCGAACGTCCACCGGTCGGGAAGACACACTACGACACGTTCCTGCAGAGTCGCGCCGAATTCGACGAACGCCAGAAGGCCGGACCAATCGTCATCAAGCCGCGCGAATGGATGATCACGAAACAAGGCCGGATGTTCTATTATCTCAATGGCCAAGCGTACAAAGATACGCCGCTCCAAGACTGGCGCGTCTTCACTCAAGATATCAAGACGCATTCCGGAAAGCACAAGCACCAGGGCGGCTTCATCATCTACATCATCGAGGGGCGCGGGTACTCGATCGTCGATGGTCAGCGCGTCGATTGGGAAGGCGGCGATCTGTTCTTGCTGCCGATCAAAAAAGGCGGCATCGAGCATCAGCACTTCAACCTCGACGAGGGCAAAGGCTGTCGCTGGATCGCGTTTCTCTGGATGCCGATGTTCGACTACCTCGCATCCGAATTCAAGCAGATGGAAGTTTCGCCGCTCTATCAAGGTTAGACAGGAGGTTGTCCATGAAACGATCGTCAGCGCTCCTCACCCTGGCCGCGATGGCCATGCCGATTGCCGTTCGTGCGCAGAGCATGACGAAGCTCGTTTTGGCGTTGCCGCCCGGAACGAGCGGCACGCCGGCGCTCTACGCCCTGAAAGCCGGGCTGTTCACCAAGTACGGACTCGACGTCGAGCTCCAAAAAATGAATAGCGGAGCGGCAATCCTCGCGGCGATCGCAGGCGGATCCGTACAGATCGGCAACGGCAGTGCCTTTTCCGTCGTCACCGCGTTCGCCCACGGCGTCCCGGTGCAAATCATGTCCGGGGGCGTCATCTATAATTCCAGCGAGGCCGTTCCGTACGGGATGCTCCTGGTGGGTAAAAACTCGCCGATCAAAACGGCCGCCGACCTCAACGGCAAGACGATCGGTCTGGCCGTTGCTCGCGGCGATCTCAACGCGACGACCACGCAGGCCTGGGTCGAGCAGAACGGCGGTGACTGGTCGACCATCAAGGTCCTGGAGATTCCGCAACCGACCATGGTCGCCGCGATCGATCAGGGCCGCATCGATGCGATGACGATGCAAAGCCCGAGCTCCACCATCGCTTTGGCGTCGGGCAAGTTGCGACTGCTCGGCCGTCCCTACGACGCGGTGGCCAAGCGCTTCACCATCGCTACCTGGTTCAGTGCTACGAGCTGGGTTGCCAGCAACGCCGACATCATCGGCCGCTTCAATCAGGCTATGGCGGAAGCGTCGCGCTATGCGAACGCCCACCCGCAAGAGATGATCCCGATCTTGGCCGCATTTTCCGATGTCGAACCGAGCGTGCTCGAACACGCCGCTCGAACGCCCTTCGTCGATCGCCCGGACGTTGCCGACATCCAGCCCATCATCGATCTGGAATACAAATACAAGGTCATCGATAAGACGTTCTCCGCGAAGGACATCATCGCGCCGATTGCTTTGAACCATTAGCTCGATTGCGAGGGCTTCCATGATCATAAAACTCGCGCGGAGCGGAATCCTGATGCTCGCTCTTTGCGCAACCGTATGTACTGCGGCCCCGGCACAGACAGCGCCCCCGACGACGATCAACGTCGCCTTCATCGGGGTTGCCGACGCAGCACCGATCGTCTATGCGATGCAGCAAGGTTGGTTCTTTAGACGAGCCGCAGCCGGAGCGACTAGGCGATAATCGACGGACGGTGAAGTTCGCCGCCAAGTAACCGCCTCACACTGGAGGATCCGCTATGCCGACGCGCCGTTTGTTCGTCTCCGCAGCTGCTCTGACGGGAGCCGCAGCAGCGATGTGCCCGCACTGTGCTGCCGCGATGGGGGGCGGCGTTGAAGTCGCGCAGGCCGAGCTCAACGCCGCCGGCGGCAGTCTTCCGCCGCCGCCCGGGCGCGGCCTGAAGGTTCCGACGATCGCGTACGACTTCGCCCACGACTTCATCGCGACGCCGGAGGGCATGTATCTCGGCGAGTGCAGCGGCGTCGCCGTGAACTCGCAAGGGCACGTCTTCGTGCTCTCGCGCGGAAATACGAACGGACCGGCGTACGGTGCCGCCGCGACGCAATTGCTCGAGTTCGGCAGCGACGGGAAGTTCATCCGGGAGATCGGGCAGCATCTCTACGCTTGGTCGTTCGCGCACACGGTGAAGATCGATCGCCACGACCACATCTGGGTGACCGACAAAGGCTCGGACATGATCGTGAAATTCACGCCGGCCGGCCGCGTCGAGATGGTCTTCGGGCGCAAGCAAGAGGCGTCCGACGAAGGCACCGGCCCGCTCAAACATCCCAATCCGCCGCTACCACCGGAAGACGGCCGCTTTCGGCAAGTCACCGACGTCGCGTGGGACACCGACGACAACACCTACATCAGCGACGGCTACATCAACTCGCGCATTGCGAAAGCCGACAAGGACGGCGTATGGCAGTCATCGTGGGGAACGCCCGGCAAAGGACCGCTGCAGTTCAACACGCCGCACAGCATTGCCCTCGACGCGCAGAACCGCATCTACGTCGCTGACCGCGGTAACCGCCGCATTCAAGTGCTCGATCGCAGCGGGAACCTGCTGCGTCAAATCGTCATCGACGTGGATTATCCGGCCGACGCGCGCGCGCCGATCGGCAATCTCCCAACCGGCGCTGGGCTCGGCGGAACACAGGGCCCCGGCGCTCCGTGGGCGATCGCGATCTCGCCGCCGCCGAACCAGTTTCTGTTCGCCGCCGATGCCTTTCCCGGCCGCATCTACAAGATGACGCTCGACGGCGAGGTCGTCGGCGTGCTCGGCCGCGCCGGCAAACTCCCCGGTCAGTTCGGCTGGATCCACCAGATGGCCGCACCGTCCGCGACCACCCTCTACGTCGCCGAAGTCCTGAACTGGCGCGTACAAAAGCTCACGCTGCATTCGTAGTTTCGGTCAGCTTTGACGCTTGGTCTGCCGCTTGGTGGGCAAGCGGCCGTTTAAAAGCTGGTGCGGGCGGGGACATCCGTACTATCAACGGACGCAACGCGCTGCCTCAGCACGTATCGCTAGCCGTCGACCCGCCTTGGGAGAACGGCTATGCGAACATGGCTCAAACGTTTAAGCGCGGCTAGCGCCGCGCTCCTAGCACTTTCGATCTGCGGGCTTCGCGCCGGCGCAAGCGACCTCGGCGGGCCGCCTTCAGGCGAGATCCCGATTCTCTTCAACGATCATACGGTGTATGCGAAGCCGGATACGCTGCTCGACGGCCGCGTTCTCGCGGCCCTGGTGAAAGACGGCGAGATCTACGTTCCGCTGCGCAGCATGTTCGAACAGATGGGTGCCACGGTTTCCACTTCGGCCGACGGGCGCACGATCAACGCCGCTAAAGCGGGCGCGAGTGTCTCGGTGACGTTGGGCAAGTCCGAGGTCGTCGTCAACGGCGAGACTCGGCCGCTCGACGTGCCGCCGATGCTCTACAAGGGCATCGTTCTCGTTCCGGTGCGTGTGCTCTCCGAAGCGATGGGCGCGTACGTGCAATGGGTGCCGGAGAAACGCGTCGTCGTCGTTCGTTACATCGCACTGCCCGTGCCTGCGCCGCCCGCGCAAACCGCTCCGCCAACGGTCGCGCCGCGTCCGGCTTCTCCCGCACCGGTGATCCCGCCGTACGTTCCTCCGCCGGCTCCGGTCGTCACGCCGACGCCGGCACCGCCGGAACATTCGTACACGATGTTCGTCACCGCGGCGTACTCGACACCGCAGAATTACAACGAGCTGGTAGCCGGCGGGTACTGCGACTCATACTTGCTGAGCGCTGCGATCGCCCCGGACGGATCGCGGTTCGCGCTTAAGGCGGACTTTCGTCAGGACACATACGTCACGAGCAGCAACGCGACCGATGCGTTCGCCAACCATTACACGCAATTCAAGACCATCGACGGCGGCACGGCGTTCACGCCGGTGTTTCTGGCGCGGCAGAACAGCCTCGATGCGCGCGTCGAGTATCAAGTCGCTTCGCCGCGCATCTACATCGGCGCCGGCTACATTCACACCACCAACAATTACGGCGATCCGAACCTCAACGGCTTCGGCGTTGGAATCGAAAAGTTGCCGGATTTGCGGCCCGGCATCAGCCTCTACGGATCGGCGTTCTACTATCCGAGCGCGAGCGGCACGTATACCGTCGCAAACGCGGCGAGTCCGAATAACGGGGTCGCCTATCAGCAGCAATACCAAATCATCAAATACGACATCGGCGTTGCGCTCGTGATCGCACATTCGCCGGTATTCGTGCAAGCCGGTTATAGCGGCGACCGATACGCCGCGCGGCAGAACGCGCCAGTCGGACAGATACATACCGGACCGTATATCGGCCTCGGCGCGAAGATCTAAGAGGCTGTGAAGGCGATGAACATGATCAAGACTCAATTGGCCGCGCTGGTGGCGGCCGTTTCGCTGGCCTCGTGCGGTGCGTGCAATTGTAACGTGCCGGGATTCACCGCCGGCGCGGGAGCGCCGGTCGTCGTAGGCGCGGTCGCGACGCCGGTGCCGGCTCCGGGTGTCGTGCTTCCGCCGGGTGTCATTCCGCCCGTAGCAACGCCTCCGCCCTCAGCGCTTTCGTGCAATCAAGCCGCCGGGGCGCTCGCCCTCGGACCCGCGCTCGCGCCGTTTGCGCTCCTCGCCGGTGCGACGATTACGAACACCGGAAATACGATCGTCACCTACGCCGCCGGTGCGACGACGGGCACTTTCAACGACGATCTCGTCGGCGTGTCGCCCGGAACGTCCGTCGTCGGGTTCTACCCGCCGGGTGCGATCACCGATGGTTTGAACGCGATCTACGCAATCGGATATAACAACACGCCGGCGGTGCCCCTCGCGGCCGAAAGTGCGTTGACAACCGCATACAACACGTTTGCCGGCGTGGCCGCAACGACGGTTTTCCCCGGTGGACAGGATCTCTCGCAGGCGAGCGTTCCGGGCCACCCCATCGGCACGTTGCCGCCGGGCGTGTATAAGTCGGCATCGACGGTCGGCATCTTCGCCGGAAATCTCACGCTCGACGGCGGCGGTAATCCGCAGAGTACGTTCATCTTTCAGGTGGGCAGCGCGCTGACGACGACACTCGGCGGCGGGGCCACCGGCAACATCATCTTGACCGGCGGCGCCAGCGCGTGCAACATCACGTGGCAAGTCGGCAGTTCGGCGGTTCTTGGCGGTGCAAGCTTCTACGGAAACGTCCTCGCCCAGGCATCGGTTACGCTAACCACGTCGACGCAATTCACCGGTCGCGCGTTAGCGCGAACCGGCGCAGTTACGATCTCCACGGCCACGCTCGTAACGAACCCCGGCGGCAGCTAAGCGCCGACGACGACGCGCGCGTCGTCGAGGAACGCGCCACCATCGTTGTCACCGAGCTCCGACGCCGTAGGGCGGAGGAGTGGTGTAACTTTATATTCGCCGGTCGTGAGGACATCCGCGCGAAGCTGATCAAAGTCGGCGCGAAGGTCGTCAGTCACGGCCGATACGTCGCATTTCAGATGGCGGAGGTCGCGATCTCACGGCAGTTGTTCG
>Ga0182030_10020296_pt1 | contig 12547 bp, 13 predicted proteins | sample 812S3MmetaG_FD_121299 | JGI IMG/M metagenome (GOLD analysis project Ga0182030, IMG submission 121299) | Permafrost microbial communities from Stordalen Mire, Sweden - 812S3M metaG (Illumina Assembly) | ecosystem: Environmental > Terrestrial > Soil > Wetlands > Permafrost | place: Sweden... | reverse complement strand
GATCTTCTCGGTGCAGAACTTGCAGACCTTCTTGCGGCGGAAGAACTTTCCGCGTCCGCCGGGTCCACCAGCGGGCCGTCCGCCTGCTCCGCCGGGTCCACCAGCGGGCCGTCCGCCACTGCGGGGACCGGAGCCATAACTGTGTCCAGAACCGTGACCCGAACCCGTGCTCGGGCTGGCCTCCGATTGGGGTGCTGCTGCGCCCGTCTCGGGCGCCTTTCCAGGAGTCTCTTCAGACATGGTGTTTCCTCTTTACTCTCTTGGTTTCCGCGGCATCGCCATCTGGCTTGCCGTTAATGCTTGATCGGGCCGGAGCAACCCCCGCAAAAACGGGACAACTGCGGCAAAGTCCTTTGACTGGCTACCAGTTAAACTACCGGCTCGGCATCTTCAACCGGCTCAGCGGCAGCTACAGGAGCCACGGGAGCCACAGCAGCCGGAGCCACTGGCGTTGCGCTGCGACGAACGCCGCGCAGAGCTTTCACCTTGGCCAACCGCTTTTCTTCCTCGTCAATGCGCACGGTGATGAACTTGATCACCGGCTCTGTGACGCGCAGGCGGCGTTCCAGTTCCAGCACAACCGGCCCATCGGCCTCAATGGTGAGCAGAACGTAGTTGCCGTCGTTGAACTTGCGCACCGTATAGGCCAGCTTGCGCCGACCCATCTTCTCGACCGTCTTCACTACTCCGCCGCCGTTGGTGACGGTGGTGGAGAAGCCGGCGATCAGCTTGTCGGCTTCCTCTTCGACCACATCGGGCCGAACAATGAACATAACCTCATACACACGAGACATTGCTATTCCTTTTCCGCTGATATTCCGGGGCTTCTCCCCAACATTCAGCCATGCTTCGCTACCCTGCCCGCCAGCTTACGCCTCTGCGGTTTGTTGCCTTTACTGCTCCGCTGGGCTGTTTGGCTCACGGCGGTTAAACTCGTTCATCGCTGGTCCCGGACCCTCTGTGATGATGCGCCGTGCAGCCGTAGCCACTCGGTCCAGCACCTCGTCCAGCACCGTCAAATCGACCTTGCGCAGCGGCGAGAGCAGATAATCTTTGCCCAGCCTTTTACCACCTTTTGCCTCAGGCGGCAGATCCAGCCCCACGCCAATGCGCAGTCGCAGCCATTCCTGACTGCCCAGGGTGCCGGTAATGCTGCGTGCTCCGTTGTGCCCCGCAGGCGAACCGCGTTCCCTGATCTTGAAGGTTCCCAGCGTCAGATCCAGTTCGTCATAAATCACGAGCAAATCCTGTGCCGGGTCAGCTTCAAATTCCTTGACCAAAGCGGCCACTGCCAGCCCGCTCAGGTTCATAAACGTCTCCGGCTTGGCCAGGATCACTTCGCGCCCTGCAATGCGGCAGGTTGCGGTAGCGGCTTTGCATCGCCGGTTCTGCACCACAACGCCCTCTTGCTCTGCGATGCGGTCAATCGCCATGAACCCTGAATTATGCGGAGTCCACAGATATTCCAATCCGGGATTGCCAAGGCCCACCACGATGAATGGGCCTCGGCGTCCGGCTGTCTCACTTGCATCAGCCAACAAGGCTTACTTCTTTGCCGCAGGCTTCTTGGCACCCGCATCGGCAGCCTTGGCTGCTTCTTCCGGCTTGCCCTTCTTGGCCACTTCCGGCTCACCCGCCGCAGGTGCAACAACCGCAGCATCCGCCGCCACTGCAACCACTTCTTCGCGAATCGAGACGACGTGGGCCACCGTGGCATCCTCGGCGTTCAAATACTTGATCTTGTCCGCATGGGGCAGATCGCTCACGCGCAACACGCCATGCATTGCCAGTTCGCTCACATCCACATCAATATGGCTGGGAATGTTCGCTGGCAAGCACTCGATTTCCACTTCGCGCAACACCTGGTCCAGAATGCCGCCAGCGGTCTTGACGCCCACCGGAATACCCAGCAGCTTGACACGAACCTTGACGCGCAAAGTCTTGTCCAGCGCAATACGCTTCAGATCAATGTGGATCAGCCGGTCATTGATCGGCTCCCGCTGCCAATCGACGATCATCGCCTTGGCCGCTGCCTGTCCCTCAATCTCCACGTCGAAGATGGTGTTATGACCGGTCTCTGAGAACAGAATCTTTGAAATATGCTTGGGGTCCACTTCCACAGCGACCGCATCGTGGCCCGCGCCGTAAAGAACAGCGGGAATCTTGCCCGCAACACGCACGCGGCGTGCTGCATTCTTGGTGAACTTGCCCGCACGGGGCTTGGCTACAACTACTTCTGGCATTCCATCTCTCGTTTCTTGTTTCGGGCACGGAATTTTGAGTTCCGCTCCCTTTGTTGAAAAACCAGGGGTCAGGGGTCCGGGATCAGGAGTTAGTTGTTGACTGACCCCTGATCCCAGACCCCTAATCCCTCAACTGAACAGCGTACTCACGCTGGTCTCCATGTGAATGCTCTCAATGGCTGCGCCCAGCAGGCCGGCAATCGAAAGCACTTTGATCTTGGACAACTTCTGTGCCGCCTCGCGCAGAGGAATGGTGTTGGTAACCACCAGTTGCTCCAGCCGCGAGTTGGCAATGCGGTCAATCGCCGGACCCGAGAGCACGGCGTGGCTGGCTCCTGCAAGTACGGTCTTGGCACCAGCCGCATACAGCGCGTCCACCGTCTTCACCAGCGTTCCAGCCGTATCAATAATGTCGTCGATGATGAGGCAGCTCTTGCCCTTCACATCACCGATCACGTTCATCACTTCGGTTACATTGATGTCCGTCCGGCGCTTGTCCACAATCGCCAGCGGTGCGCCCACCTTCTGCGCAAAAAATCTTGCCCGCTCAACACCACCTGCATCGGGTGAAACCACCGTCAGGTTCGGCAGTGCCAGTTCGCGGAAGTAGCTCACCAGCACCGGGCTGGCAAACAAATGATCCACGGGAATGTTGAAGAATCCCTGAATCTGCGCCGCGTGCAAATCAACAAACAACGCGCGATTGGCTCCAGCCGTCGTCAACAGATCGGCAATGAGCTTGGCGCTGATCGCCACACGAGGCCGATCCTTGCGATCCTGGCGCGCATAACCGTAATACGGAACCACCACCGTGATTCTGGCCGCCGAAGCCCGCTTCAGCGCGTCAATCATCACCAACAGTTCCAGCAAATGCTGGTCCACCGGATAGCACGTCGGCTGCACCACAAAAACATCCACGCCGCGCACGTTTTCCAGCAGTTGAAAATAGACCTCGCCATCGGCAAAGCGTTGAATCTTGACCTCGCCCACCGGAACACCGATGTGGCGGGCAATCTCCGCAGTCAACGCCGGATTGGCCGTACCACTGAAGAGCTTGAAGCGCTTGTCCTCGCTCAGGTTGCGCGTCCGCTTGCGCTCCGGGGCCACTTTGGCCTCTTTCGCTTTGGCTGCCGCTTCGACTGCTATGGCAAACTGCGCGGCCTCTTTGGCCTCCGCTTGTCCACCGTTCTGTTGTGCGTCTTCCGCCATCGCCGAAACTGCTTCCATTTTCGCTTCCGTCATCGAGCGCCTCCAAGCTGGTTTGCTTTGGCTGCTTCACTACAGTTTTCAGTTCACAGTTCTCAGCAATCTGCGGTTAGAAAAGCACATTGGCTTTTAGCTGAGAACTGAGAACCAGTACTTCTTTGGCTGGGCGACTAGGATTCGAACCTAGACAAATGCCTCCAAAGGGCATTGTCCTACCATTAGACGATCGCCCAACATTCAGCAGCCGTTGAAGAGTCTTTCGCGCTCAACGGACCACTGTCAAACACTTTGCTCGAGCATCTGGCGCCAGTAAGCCTCACGCGGCAGAGTGCGGGTCAACTGACTCCGAACTTCTGCCAGACGCAGCCGCTTGCACGCCGCTTCCGCATCTCCACGGGTCAGGTACAACCCATAGAGCGCTGAACCAGACCCTGACAACTCAGCATGGAGGGCTGCCTCCGGGGTGCCCAGAGCCGCAAGAATGCGCTTGATTTCTGCAAGGGAAGGATGCTGAGCAAACACGACTCGTTCAAAGTCGTTCTCTATCCAGCTACTAATCCCGGTGCGGACAAGCACGGACTCTTGTGGTCCGGCCAGGTTCCCGGCGACATTTTTGTCGATAAGAACACCGGAGGAGCCACCCTTCCACTCGCCCTTCGGAATCGCTTCCGCAAAGGCGCTGGCATAGGCGCGGCTCAACTCATTTAGTTTAACGGTACTGGCCTCGGCAGTCAAACCGCTGGCCACGCAAAGCGCATCCCAGTCGCGAAATGCCTGCGCCGTACTCACTCCAATCGCTGGCAAAGCCACCACGCACCACACCGGCTCAATCTCTGGCAACGGCTGCACCTGTTGCCCTCGATCCAACCCCAGAACTGTTCCCCCAATCAAAAACAGCGGCACATCCGACCCAACTTGAGCCGCAATCTGCAACCGCTTCGCCTGCCAGTCGCACTGACCTGCCGACTCGCCAACAACCTGGGTGCCCCAGGTCTCGCTCTTGAGACCTGGGAGTCCCTCTGAACGCGCAGTCCCAATCCCCAACTCCCGTTCCAACCCCACCAACGCCGCCACAGCATTCGCCGACCCCGCTCCCATTCCCCCTTGAATCGGCAGCCGCTTCTCTATATGGATCTCAACTTCCGCTGTAACGCCCAGCGACTCCAGCGCCAGCGCCACCATCTTCCAGGCAGTATTCCGCCCATCCGTCGGCACGCGCCTGTCATTTGAAGTGAGCCGCAACGCCGTCACAGCAGCAGGGGTCGCCGTCACCTTCACCACATCATGCAATTCCAGCGTCTGATACACCGTTGTCAGCGCATGAAACCCATCCGCCCGTGGCGCCCCAATATACAAACCAAGATTAATCTTTGCGTGGGATCGAACAGCAGTTGGCATATTGCTCAATTGTAGTGCTCTTGCAAGCTCTAATCTATAAAGTGACCATGCCTCACACTCCCAACCCGTCTTTCCCGTGGCACCTCCGCGACACCCTCGCCGCCGCCAGCCTATTCCTCGCCACAGCCGCCGTCGTCCTCTGGCAAAACGCCCATCTCGTCGTCCTCTGGGATCTCAGTTACACCCTTGACAGCAGCCTCCGCATCGCGCTTGGCCAAATGCCCTACCGCGACTTCCCCTTCGTCCACGCCCCTCTGACCTTCCTTATTCAAGCCGCCATCATCCGCCTCACCGGACGCGTCTTCTTCCATCACGTTTTCTACGCCGCCCTCATCGGCGGTCTCGGCACCGTACTCGCGTGGCGCATCACCCTCCACACCCTCCGCAGCCGCATCCACGCCGCATGGTCGCTCTCCCTGCTGCTCGCCGTGCCACTCACGGTTCTCGGCATTTACAGCATTCTCCCCGTCCCTTCTTATGATTGCGACACCGCCTTCTCCATCCTCATCGCCATCTTCCTGCTGCAACGCGTCAGCACCGCCAAGTCGCGCCTGGTCCCCTTCGCCACCGGCATCGCCCTCACCCTTCCACTCTTCTTCAAACAAAACATCGGCTTGCCTCTGCTCGCAGTAGCCATCGCCGCTATCCTCTTTCTCATTGCCATTCAACTTCTTCGCAAAGCCACCATCCAACCTCTGCTCGCCATCCTTACCGGAGCCATCACAACCCTCACCATCGCCGCCCTGCTTATCCACTTCACCGCAGGCATCCACAACTACATCTACTGGACCATCCAATTCGCCATGCAGCGCCGCCTGCCCGGTCTGCCCATCATGCTCGGCATCTATCAACAGCCATCACTCATCTGGATGCTCCTCTGCATCGCCGCCGCCCTCATCCTGCTCCACACGCGCCTCGCCAAATTCCAACTTACGCGCTTGCTCGCCCTTGCACTCCTCTCCGCCCCGTTTCTCTGGACCCTCATCTCCCTCTTCCTCTCCGACGATGCCGACGACCGCGCCGACAGCCTTCTCGCTCTCTGGCCGTTACTGCTTCTGCTCGCCGCCACGCTCACCATCATCCAACTCTTCCGCAGCCCCAGCCTGCGCACCGCCCAACCCCTCATCCTGCTTGCCGCCATCCACGGCACCTTGCTCTCGCAACAAATCTGGGGATCGACCTATGCCATCTGGCCGCTGCTCATCCTCCTCATCGCCGAGATGATCGTCTTCCTCGATGCCATTTGCAAAAGTTATCTGGCAATAGCTCTCACCATCATCCTCTCCGCCACACTGCTGATTTGCGGCACCCTTTACACCGCCAGCGAAGAACGCCTCTCCTATGTGCAACTCCCTGATGAGCCGCTACAGCACGCCACTTTCCCGGCACTGGCAGGCATGGCCACTCCCGGCACTTACTTGCCAAACTTCGAGGAGCTACTGCGTTACGCCGCCGCCAACATCCCCGCCAACGACGGCATCCTTCTGCTACCCGGCGAAGACCCCTTCTACTTCGCCTCCGGTCGCACCCCTCAGTTCCCGGTCCTCCTCTTCGACCCCGCCACTGACCCTTACTCGCCCAGCCAGTTAGTCGCTCAAGCACGCGACCGCCACATCCGCTGGCTCATCCTCAAGCACACTCTGCAAATCAAACAAGACGTAACCCCGCAGCGCGACGACACCCTGCAACTCCTCTTGCAAGACTTCACCCTGCACCAACGCCTCGCCGCCTACGATATCTACCAGCGGCGATAGGCCCTCTACGGCATACGGCTCAGCGTTGCAGAATTGCGGCAGATTGAATTTTTACCGCCTGCATCTATTTCCGTGCGGCCAGCATCGTAAACTTGACTAGAGCCTATGGTTACTCATCTGGATAAAATTCTGGCTACCACACGCGCCACTGTTGCAACTGCCAAGGCATCCGTTCCGCTGGCAGAGTTGGAACGGATGGCTGCCCTGCACCAACCGCGCGGCTGGGCTGAGGCATTGCGGCGGCGCACTGTGAGCGGCCCCGCTGTGATTGCCGAAATCAAAAAAGCCTCGCCGTCAAGGGGACTCATCCGCGCTGACTTTGATGTGCCGTGGCTGGCCGGTCGCTATCTGGCCGGTGGAGCAACCGTGCTCTCCGTGTTGACCGATGAGCCGTACTTTCAGGGCAGCTTGAAGAATCTGGAACTCGCCTCGGCGGCTGTTCCTCTGCCCTGCCTGCGCAAGGATTTTACAGTAGATGAATACCAGATCATTGAGGTGCGTGCGCATCATGGCGACGCGATTCTGCTCATCGCCGCCGCGTTGACCGATACTGAACTCAAGCGGTTTGCTCATCTCGCACGAGAGCTTTTGCTGAGCGTGCTGGTTGAAGTACACACCGGCGACGAGTTGGACCGGGTGCTTGATTCGTTGGGCGAAACCGGCGCGGATGCGATTGGCGTGAACAATCGCAACTTGAAAACCTTTGCGGTCAGCCTCGAAACGTCGCTCCAACTGGTGAGCAGAATTCCGAAGCAGGTGGTGCGCGTGGCCGAGAGCGGCATCTCCACCTCAAGTGATCTGGCGCAACTTCGCGCAGTGGGCTATGATGCTTTTCTGATTGGAGAGAGCCTGATGCGCCAACCGGACCCTGGCGAGGCGTTGACGGCGTTGCTCGCTGGCGTCAAATAAAGTCAGTAAGTCGAGATTGCAGTTTTTGAGGCGGATGGATGAGCCTGTGGATCAAAATTTGCGGCAACACTTCGCTTGAAGATACGCTGCTGGCCGTTGACGCGGGAGCCGACGCAGTGGGCTTTGTCTTTGCGCCCAGCCCGCGCCGCGTCTCTGCTGCGCAAGTGGCTGCCATTGTTCCGCGTTTGCCTGCAACTATCGAAAAAATCGGCGTCTTTGTGGATGCCGGACTGGATGAGATTTACTCCGCTGTGCGCGTCTGCGGATTGACGGGCATTCAACTTCACTCCGATGCCGCGCCAGAGTTGCCTGCCAAATTGCATGAGCGTTTGGGATCTGATTTGCGCATCTTGCGCGTGGTACATTTCAATGCCGAGGCCACAGAACAGATCGAAAACCAAATTGCCGAGCACACTGAAAATCAACACATCTATGCGATTCTGGTGGATTCGCGCACAGCCACGGCTGTTGGTGGCACCGGCTTGGCCTTTGATTGGGCCGCTGCGCGGAGGACTGTGTTTCATGATGACGCAGGGTGCAGACTCATCGCCGCTGGTGGGCTGAATCCAACCAACGTTGCCAAGGCCATTGCAACGCTGCGCCCCTGGGGAGTCGATGTAGCCTCGGGCGTTGAGGCCACACCTGGCCGCAAAGACGCAAACAAAGTGCGTGCGTTTGCGTACAATGCTCGTCACGCCTTCCATAAGTAGGCACTGTGTCCATTTAGACTAAAGAAGATATGAGCACACTGAAAGCCGTTCGCGGCACACGCGACCTTTTGCCGCCAGAGACCGCGCTTTGGAACCGCATCGAGGCTACCGCCCGCCAGGTCTTTGCCCGTTACAACTTCGGCGAGATTCGCACGCCTATCTTTGAAGACACGGGACTCTTTGCCCGCGGGGTGGGCGAGGAGACCGACATCGTCTCCAAGGAGATGTATACATGGGAAGATGGAGAGCGCTTTGAAAAGCGCAGAATGATCGACGAATGGTTGAAGCAGAACCAATCGGACGGCGCCCATCTCCAACCTGACCGCGTAAGCGTGGAACATCCAGCAATCGAAGGCAGATTGATTGCCCTAGGCATTGATCTCGTTGTGATGCGAGGCATTGCTGTTCCCAATCAGATGTTGCCGAGCTATGTGGAAGAGCTCGTCTGTTTCGGGCGCGAAATCTCGAATGAGGCGATTTCGATTCTTAGTAAGGGTGGGGAACTGGTCAGAGCCGATTCAGCGCGTGAACTTCGTGCATTTGGGAATCTTCGACTCGTTGTCCCGGCTTCGTCAGCACCCAAAAACTGGATCGATCATAGAGGGGTGATCATCGATCAGATCGCCGAAAAATTCCCTGGACAGTTCTTTGCATCATCTCAATCCCTGACCCTCCGCCCGGAGAACACTGCTGGTGTTGTTCGAGCTTATATTGAGTACAAGTTGGGCGAGAGCGGGCTGCTGCAAAAGCTCTACTACATTGGCCCGCAGTTCCGGCGGGAGCGGCCGCAGAAGGGGCGCTACCGGCAGTTTTCGCAGATTGGGGCCGAGGTGATCGGACCGCCGTCGTCAGGTAGCGAGTCGCCACTGCGCGATGCGGAAGTTCTTGAGATGCTGGCGACGCTGCTCGATGAGTTGGGAATTACTGGGTGGACGCTGAACCTGAATTCAGTTGGGTCTGCTGCCGACCGCTCTCGTTATAACGAAGCTCTTCGATCTGCTCTCGCTCCAGTGGCATCAAAGATGTGTGCAGATTGCCAACGACGTACTGTGACCAATCCGCTGCGAGTTCTGGACTGCAAGGTGCCCGAAGACCAGCCCATCATCGACACTCTGCCGGTCATCGCCGACTCTCTCGACGAAGAGTCAAAAAAACATTTTGCGGCAGTCACAGCGGCTTTGGATGCAGCAGGCGTTCCCTACACGCGCAATCACCGCCTCGTCCGCGGTCTCGACTACTACACCCGCACAACTTTCGAGTTCACCCACGGCGGATTGGGCGCGCAAAATGCCCTGCTCGGCGGTGGTCGTTACGACGGACTGAGCGAGATGCTGGGCGGGCCGCGTGCTCCGGGGATTGGCTTTGCGATCGGCGAGGACAGGCTGGTGCTGACGCTGCTGGCGCAGGAGGCTGCCGCACGGCAAGTGCCTGCCCCACCTCAGGTGGCGGATGCATTTATTGCGCCGCTGGGCGAGGGGATGAACGCCGCCGCGTTGGTTCTGGCCCGCGAATTGCGCCACGCCGGACTCACCATCGAACTCGGCGACGGCAGTTTTCGCCTCAAAAAATCTTTTGAAGTGGGCAACAAGACTGCCCGCCAAATTGTGATTCTGGGCGAGGATGAGCTAGCATCCGGTATTCTGACAGTGAAGGATTTTTCCACCGCCGTGCAGACCAAGGTTCCGCGCGGGGAACTGGCGGTTTTTCTTTCCAGTTGATTTTTCAGGGTTGGGCTCAATGTTTCCCGGGTCCGAAAATCCTGACCTGGGGCATTCACCAGACCTCTGTATTTTTGATGACAAGTGTAAAGAGAAGCGTTATAGTCTATGCATGATTAAGTCGTTCCGGCACGCCGGGCTGGAGAAGTTTTTTCAGTCTGGCAGCAAGGCGGGAATACAGCCGGATCATGCCGGAAAGCTAAACCGTCAATTGACCCGTCTGAATGTAGCAAAACAACCTGCTGATATGAATGTTGCAGGATGGGCTTTTCATAATTGAATGGTAACCTGAAAGACTGTTTTGCAGTGAGCGTGAATGGGAACTGGCGTTTGACATTTAAGTTTGAAGGGGAAGACGCGCATTTGGTTGACTACCAGGATTACCACTAGGAGTAGGACGATGACTGAGATGTATAGCCCGGCGCACCCTGGCGAGCTGTTACAGGAATGGCTTGAAGGATTGAACGTAACTATATCCGACTTTGCCAAACATATCGGAGTCTCGCGCGTCACGCTGTCTCGTATTGCCAATGGCAAAGCATCCGTTACCGCGGAGATGGCATTGCGATTTTCAGCAGCATTCGGTGATCGTCCTGCAATCTGGATGGACCTGCAAACGCAGTATGACTTATGGCAAGCAAGCCGCAAAGCAATGCCCAAGATCAAGAAATATCCCATCGCTGCGTAGTTGAGGTTGATGGACTCCCAGGTCTCAAAATCGAGACTTGCGGTACCCACCAGAGTAGCAGCGGAAAAAGCAGGGAATAGGGAGTAGCATACTGGTTAGGGCTCGTGGTTTCCCTCCCTTCACAATAAGCACGAAGGATGGGGCACCCGACGACATGAACCAAGGTAAAGTGAGTTAAAAAATACGAACGATCCTAGTCATTCTCGCCGTCGCGCTTTTCGGTCCTGCCGTTTCTTTGTGTCAAGACATCGAACTCATAATGCCGGGGCCGCTTGGACGGCCGGCATCGGTGAGGGGTGAGGGCGAGGGAGGAGGAAATTGGTATACCCCAATCTCTATTTATTCAGATCGCGATGTTGAACTGTTCGTAGCCGAGAATCTAACCATCGGCGGTATACAATGGGATGGCCCGTCATATAAGAAGAATGGAACATACGCGACCTACATTTATACCTTCTACAAGACAGATCACGATTGCCGAGTTCACCGAATTCCAGCAGGACACGAAAACGACCCTCAATGGCTGCAAGCGTGTGCGGAACTTCGTTACCAGCGAAGGCTCATACTCGTTGACACTCGGAAGAAGACAATGACTATACGACAGTTGATTATTATGGAAAGTGATGGAAACCCACGTCCTGGACTCATGCAAAACACCAATACCACCATCCCTCTAGACAACACAGTAAATCCAACTCTATTCCATGCCATCACCCGCGTTACAGGAATGCTTGAGGAGGAACTTCGCAGACGGCCGGAACACTTAATAACACCTGCCACCAAGGATTCGTACTGAGTACTACACTGGCGTTTAGGTGGCCACCGAGGTCACTGCTGATTTTGTACCATGCCGATTGGGGCCAGCTCATGAAACGAAAAATCGTACGCTTTCGCCTGCTTCATGCCGCAGGCGAGAGTAGATGCCGGGAGGCTAATCAAGATGGGCAAAGGAATGGAAGAGGTAGGAGTATTTCCAGAGCATATTAAGCTACTCCTCGTCTGTATCAGTAAGACATACGAATCAATAGGTGCATACCATGCGGCGCGCTACTCGTGGCCGGTCAAGCCCGAGAAGGCACAGCAGGCCGAATATGTGATGGCCGTGTTCAGGGGCACCATCGTCGGAGTATTTGTGGCGGACAGTTGGCTCCCTGCCAACGAGATCAATTTCCCTGATCTCCCACTTGGACATGAAAATTGGCACAAGCAGGAGAAGCGATTCGGATTTGTAGGTCATCCAGCCCAGAAGGACATCGAACAGCTCTACCTTCATAAAAGCGTCCCGAAGGATTGGGGATTCAAAGGAAATTCAATCCGATACATAAATATTTAGACTGCTGTGGGTGGGCGGGTGGCTCTAGTCTCATGCAGCATTTTATCCAGTTGATGTTACCCCCGGTCCCTCGCAGTTGGGGACCGGGGAATCAGCCTCAATCCACCAGCTTGGCGATCTCGTCCAGATCGAAGAGCGCCTGACTGCCTTCGAGTGTAAACGCCCTTTCGGCCAGCGGTTCCAGCTTGCCCTCGCGATACCTGAAAGCTGGCCCCTCGGGATCAAGGATCAGAATCGTGCGAATCCCCATCTTCTCGTAGCGTTCGCCCTTCTTCATCACGCGTCCGACCTGATCGGCAGGCGAGAGAACTTCGATTACAGCGATCGGCGGACGTGTGGCGATGGACTCAACTGGAAGACTACGGTCCAGCAGTGTCACGTCAGGAATCAGAAAGCCATGGGTATCCACCTGTACTCGCAGTTCCGGGCGAACGCGGATGCCTGTGCGAGAGGCCTGCAACTCAAACCAGACCACGAGCGCCTTCTGCCATGCGGAGTGTTCGTCCTCTCCCATCGTGCTCTCCCTCTCCACGATCTGGCCGTCTATATACTCGGCGTCAGGCGAATAGGAGCTTCTGAGATATTCTT
>Ga0182030_10020295_pt1 | contig 12547 bp, 6 predicted proteins | sample 812S3MmetaG_FD_121299 | JGI IMG/M metagenome (GOLD analysis project Ga0182030, IMG submission 121299) | Permafrost microbial communities from Stordalen Mire, Sweden - 812S3M metaG (Illumina Assembly) | ecosystem: Environmental > Terrestrial > Soil > Wetlands > Permafrost | place: Sweden... | reverse complement strand
AGCGCCAACGCCGACCTCTGGACCTTCAACGCCGGGTACAACCAGGACATCGGCATCCAGGTCACGCCCGGCGCAGGCAGTCCGGTGGTGGCCGCCTGGAAGGAGTCGGGAGGCTTCGCGGGTACCTTCTCGCCGAACGCCGCCTTCGTGGAGACGGTGTACCCGATGAGCGCGGGCACCACCTACACGGTCCAGATCGTCTGGAAGACCAACAAGGCGGCGATCGGGGCGACCATCGCGGCCGGGGCGGGGCCGATCGGGTCCAGCTTCTCGCCGACGCGGCTGACCGCGGACGTGCTGCCGGCCGGGTACCAGAGCGTGGTGAGCACCCAGCAGTACTCCTCGGTCAACAGCAACGGGAGCACCTGGTCGGAGCTGGACGCCACCCACCTGGTCACGACAGCCTTCGCGCCGAGCAGCCCAGAGTCGGTGGTGGTGAGCGGCAACGCGGACCTCTGGACCGCCAACGCGGGGTACAACCAGGACCTGGGGATCGAGGTGAGCGTGAACGGCGCCACCCCGGTGCTGGTGGCCTGGAAGGAGTCGGGGGGCTTCGCGGGGACCTTCTCGCCCAACGCGGCCTTCGTGCAGGCGGTGTACCCGATGACCGCCGGGAACAGCTACGTCTTCTCGCTGTGGTGGAAGGCCAACAAGCCGACGAACGGCACGATCTTCGTCGGGGCGGGGCCGATCGGGAGCGCCTACTCGCCGACCCGGCTGACGGTGTATCCGCTGCCGACCAACAGCGCCCCGGACCAGTGGGCAACCGCAGTGAGCACCCAGCAGTACAGCTCGGTGAACAGCAACGGGAGCACCTGGGCGGAGATGGACCCGACCAACCTGGCCACGCCCGCCATCGCGATCGGGAGCGGGGGCACGGTGGAGACCGTGCTGGTGAGCGGGAACGCCGACCTCTGGACGGCCAACAGCGGGTACAACCAGGACGTTGGGATCGAGGTGAGCGTGAACGGGGCTACGCCGGTGCTGGTGGCGTGGAAGGAATCGGGAGGCTTCGCCGGGACCTACTCCCCCAACGCGGCGTTCGTCCAGGCGGTGTACACCATGGAACCGGGGAACAGCTACGTCTTCTCGCTGTGGTGGAAGGCCAACAGGCCCGCGAACGCCACGATCTACGTCGGGGCGGGCCCGATTGGCAGCGCCTTCTCTCCCACCCGCCTAACTGTCGTCCCCCAGCTCTGACGCCGCCCGAGGCGGTGGTGCCGATCCCCGACCTCGCTCAAGGGTGCGAGCGAGCTGCGACGATCACCCCATTGGCTGGTGGCCGGGCGCCGCACTCCCGAGGGTCATCGCTCGCGCCGCTGAGCCTCCTCGTCGAGGCCTCCGACTCGCGGTCTGCGGGGGTGGTCGTTCTCGCGCACCGGTAACCCGGGCATGCCGAGGATGCTGAGGAAGAAGCTGGCGAAGATCGTTTGCACCCCCAGGGCAAGCAGCACGCACGCGGGGATCGCGGCCCGCATGCTCAGCGCCGGGTTGAGTGAGCCGAAGCCCTGGGCGGCCCAGCTGGTGAAGGCCAGCACCAAGATCACAGCCCCGGTCGCGGTCATGACGGCGCCGGCCAAGAGCCCCGTCTCGAGACGGACGTAGCGGTAGAGTCGCGTGAGGAACGGGTGCTCGGGGTGGAGTCCCTCGCGGATCACGAAGACCTTGGTGAACACGGCGAACACAATCACTTGATAGCCGGCGAGGGAGAGGAACCCGGCGACGAGGAGAGTGTCAACCCCCAGCCCGACCCTGCCCACCCGTCCGGACCCCCAAAGCACCCACGCCGAGAGGGCAGCCCCGATAACGAATAGGGTCACGCCGGGGATCAGGAACAGCCAGCGGGGGCTGTAGAGGAGCATGAAGCGGAGGTGGCGCCAGCCGTCACGCCAGGTGCGGAGGTGGGGGGGCCGCGAACGCCCGTCTCGGTGAAGGGTGATGGGCACCTCGGTCACCCGCAGCCCCCGAAGGGAAGCCATGACCACCATCTCGCTGGCGAACTCCATGCCCGTGGCGGTGAGGCCAAGACCAAGGATCGCGTCGCGTCGGAAGGCGCGCAGTCCGCAGTGGAAGTCACCAACCCGGCTGTGGAAGAACAGCCGTCCAATCCAACTGAGCACTGGGTTGCCGATGACGCGGTGGGACCACGGCATCGCGGCGGGCTCGATGTGGCCGCTGAAACGATTACCCATAACCAGGTCGTAGCCTGAGCGGAGCCGCCCTATAAGCAGCGGGATGCTCGCGAAGTCGTAGCTCTGGTCGGCATCGCCAATCACCACGTACTCACCACGCGCCGCCGCGATCCCACCAATCAGTGCGCTGCCGTAGCCGCGGGTCGCGACTTGGACTACCCGGGCTCGGCATCGGCGGGCGATCTCCGTAGAGTCGTCGCTGCTGCCGTTGTCGGCCACCACGACCTCGCCCCGCAGTCCGACCGACCTGATGGCGGACCAAGCCGATTGGATGCAGCCCGCAAGAGTCTCCGCCTCATTGAGGCAGGGAAGGACAACCGATACCTCGATGCTCCTCACCGCTTTCGAGCGGGAAGGCGCCTGTAAGGCGCGCCTCACCTCGGGAGTAGGAGGCACTGCCGATGCGGCTGCCGTAGCCTCAACCACATGGCTACCCTAACACTCGGGCCAGCCGCTACCTCAACGGCTGGAGACATCGGATACCTGGCCGATCCTTCCTCCCAGCTCGAGGGTTCGTGGCGGCTGATACGGGATCCTACCAGGCCGCTCCCAGCTCGTGCGCCTGAGCGGATGGGGTCCAAGGAATCCCGACCAGGCGCCAGCCGGCCTACGCCGTGGCAGTCGCCTCGGTGACCTGCCACGGGCCACCTTGCTGATGTCCGCCTTCGCACACATTGGCGACGTGGCGGGCCAGGCCCGCGTTCGGGGCCTGGCGGTAGAGGCCCAGAGGCAGCTCGACACGGCTTCGAGCGACTCGAGGTCCGGCTCGCCATGGGACGGGGTTTGGGCCCCCCCAGGGTCCGCTGGCCGTGTCACGGAACTGCAGGTCGTCGGCGGCTCGCCCGAGGCGCCCGGGCAGTCTATGATCAGCTTTCGTGGCGTCCTCCATTGTCATCGACTCGGGCCCCGCCGCGGCCGGCGCGTTACCGACGGTCGAGGCCGACCTTCGCCGGGGTGCGTTGATCGACTTGCGGGCGGGGCTGGAAACCCTGCGAGCGTACGCAGACGAGTGGATAGCTCGGCGACCGGACCTCGAGGTCCGCACCAAAGAGCTGTACCCTTACTTGCCCATGCTGCCGTCGTTCCTCCTCGTCGGGCGCCGTGACGACACAAAGACGATTGGCGTGGTGATCGAGGAGGGGGCCACCGGGCGGAGGGAGGCGTTCCGTTGACAGCAGGTCGCCCCCGCTACTTGGCTGGCGTGATGGATCTAGCCTCTTACGTGGATGAGCTAAACCGCGGTCCGCGTCAATACCACCGGATCGACTTCGGAGACGGGATCATTCTGAACGGACAGGTCGACCCAGCATCCTACCTCGATGCCTACGATCTGCCCGAAGACCTGACTGGCACGAAGGTTCTCGATGTCGGGACCTCGACTGGCTTCTTTGCCCTGGAATGTGCTCGTCGCGGGGGCATCGTGACGGCCATTGATATCGACTTCGATGGCTGGCCGCTCAATGACCTGGCTCGGCTGAGTGACCGTCAGGTTCGATTCGTGCAAAAGAACATCTATGATCTCGACGGTACCTTTGGGCAGTTTGACCTCGTGATCTGTGGTTCGATGCTCCTGCACATCCCAGACCTTGTGGGAGCTCTGCGCGCGTTGCGCCAGGTATGCGCAGGACGACTCATCGTCTCCACCGCCTGCACCGCAGATAGCGAGACCAACCCTTGGCCTCTCTTCAACTTCGCCGGCGTTCACGCGCGCGAGGCCGACTACTGGGTTTACTGGATTGCCAGCGCCGCTGGCATGACACGACTGGCCACGGTCGCTGGGTTCTCTGTGGAGCGCACGGCGCACTTCACGCTCACATCGGACGATTCCATAGGTGAGCACCACGTCGTCCCTCATGTGCTCCTGCAACTAACCTGCCCCGGGACACAAAGGGGTGCCGAGCACTCTGTGGATCCACTTGACGCCGTGCGAGGGAAGGCGGCACGGGCCATCGACGACGTCAGGCCTGCGACGACCTCCCGGCATGGGCGCCTTGGTGTATGGCTCGCCAAGGCTCTGTATCGTGTTATCGCGCCGTACGCGTGGAGGGAGCGTGTGACGGATGAAGCCCTCTTGGAGGCGATCACCACGACCTCTGAGTTTGCCGCTCATGCCATCCGCGACATCGATAACCGACTTAAGGACGCCCAGGAGAGTATCGACGACATCCAAGCGCTACTTCAGCCTCTGCGGGCCGACGCTGAACGCCTGTCTTGCAGCATCGATCCGCCGTCAGCCTGGGTGATCCCCCGAGTAGGCCTCCCGGGGTCAGCGGTCGCATCCACCGTCGTAATGACCGCGCACGCACCGAGTTCCTCCATGCCCCCGAGCGGATGCATCCGTGTCACGACTGATGAAGGGGTAATGTGGGCCATTGAGAGGGACCGCGTCATCACACCCACCCTCCGCGAGCTTCACACGTGGGAGCCGGAGACGATAAGGTGCCTAAGCCGGCACACTTTGCCTGGTATGTCCGTCATGGACGTGGGCGCCAACATCGGTTACGTGAGTCGTGCTCTCTGCCGGATGGTCGGCTCCACTGGTTATGTCATCGCGCTAGAACCCGAGCCGTTCAACTTCGCAGTGCTCCGGGCCAACCTGGCAGAAGCCCCTCAGGATCGCGTTCGCTGCGTCCGAGTGGCGGCGGCCGATCGGAACGGCATCTCTGACTTCTGGCTCGACGAGGAGAATCTGGGTGATCATCGGACGTGGGGTGCCGGTCGTGAGACGGCCCGCCGCATCCAGGTGCCGGTCGTTCGAGTCGACGATCTGGTCGACGGTTCGGTGGATGTTGCAGTGGTGAAGATCGACACGCAAGGAACCGATCACGTTGTTGTCGCCGGCATGGAGCGGATGATCGCCCGCACGCGGCCGACCATCGTAGTTGAGTTCTGGCCGTGGGGCATCGATGGAGCGGGCGGGAACCCGCTTGACGTCCTTGCCCAGTACCGATCGATTGGGATGGACATCGGTATCGTTGACGACGGTGGTCGGCTCTGCGCGTCGGATGAGGAAGTACTCGAACGCGCGATGGTGGCGCACGGCGGCTATGTCAGCCTTGTCCTGATCCCTCATTGAAGGATGGCGACGGCTCAGGTGGCAAGCTTGAGAGGACTTCGATGGGTCATCAGCACGGTTGCCAGCACTTAGGTGTCAGACTCGACTTCTGCCCATGCTGACGGCAACACCTCGATTGCGCTTGGTCGAGTCGTTTGAGAGTCACCCGGCACCTTGGTTACAACCTGGAAGGCTGTGCAAGGAGGACTTACTCAGTGCCCTTCGGTGAGAATGCAAGTCTCGTAATAGCCCGGCCATGGTTGCGCAAATGTCACAACAGGCTTGCAAGAACCGACCGAGAATCCAAACTGTCCGACAACGTCGGGAGCGCTAGCGGCGTCGGCAACGCTCATCAGCACATAGAAGTTGCGCCCACTGCTGCGCTGGACGACGACGAGGTTGTTCATGAGCTTCGTGAACTTCGGGCTCATGATCTCTGTCAGACCGCTCTGTACACGTATCACGTCAGTCTCTGATGGCAGGTAGGGCACGAGGAAACCATCGGGATCGGTCCCGATCATCAGCACCGTCGCGGGTGCCGTCAGAGAAGCATCGGGTACTTGAACCCCGAATGACGATCCTTGCCACGGCAATCGCCCAAAGTCACACGGCACCGTCGACAGGGCGATCGCCACGCTCACGCAGACGGCCGCGACGACAATGGCGGCTCGTCTCGTAACGATGTAGCCTAGGCTTAACGTCACAATGAGCAGGGCGAGGAACTCCAGGGAGATGGTGTACCGGTAGACAGAGTACACCGTCTCCCACAGCAAGTAACTCACGGCCGCGAAGATGAGCAGTATCCTCAGCGACTGCGGTGGTCCCTGCCAACGCCCTCGCCACAGGCGCCGCACCACAGCGTACGCGAGCACAAGGACCGCCATGGCGTATATGGCGGCCAATCGCGCATCGCGAAAGTCAACCTCATCAGGTAGGTTCTGAACTCTCAGGAAATAGAAGGGGTAGAAGAGCCACTGGCCGAGGTTGCGCGGAAAGAAGCGGGCGTCGACGGCGCTTACGGGGAGAACGTAACTCGAGTGGAACACGTTGTTGAAGAGAGGGAAGAAAGGGTTCTGGTAGTGCACCCACAGCTGCCAGGCCCAATACGATGCCGCGACACAGAATCCCGCAGCCAACGCCACTAACCTCAGGCCAGCGCTGCGAATCGCGGCCAGTGCGCGCGATCCGATGCGCGCGCTGGCCCCGCAAAGTGTCTCGATCACATCGACGGCCAGAAGGGCCACCGCAAACGGAGCATTCGTCGGCTTCAACGCAACCGCAAGGCCAACCAGTGCAAATGGCGCGCACCTGCTGGCGACGACCCTGGCCCTGCGCCGCGGGGAGAGTTCACGAGCGCTTATCCCAGGGCGGCTCGTCGCGTCCCATCGCCGCAGGAGTAACCACAGAGCCGCGAGTACGAGCACGCTCGTCGTGTTGTCATCCATGGTCCCTCCGATCTCCGCCGAGTTGTTCGCCCCGAAGAACGACAGAGCTGCAACGAAGAACGCGGTAAGCGGCACGAGGAGTCGGCCTTGGAACACGTGGGGGATGGCCACCAGCCCGATCTCGTAGATCAGCCAGAGGTTCAGGCCTTGCCACGCGCCCAAGATCGCCCCGACAGCCATGGGCGATGTGTGGGTCATTAGGAGATAGGCCGGCACATCGACCAGGGGGTTAAAGAATGTTTGCATTTGAGCGGGAGCGAAGTCGAGGTTTGAGAAGCTGCGGCCGTGGAGGAAGGCCCAGGGATCGTAGAAGTGGTAGTTGAGGAGATCGAAGTTGAGGTCTTGTCCCTTCGCTATGGCGAACCCGACCCCGATTCCGATGGACGCGAGGAGGGGAAGCAGGTGCAAGAGGAGGAACCGTCTCGAAGGCCCCCGCTCTAAGAGGGTCACGCTATGCCCACCGTGGCCGTGTGGCTGCGCGCCAGCCTCGTCATCCTCCGGCGTGGGTCAAGGGCCTGGCGAGTGGTCTGCGGATCGTATCCAGCCGGTGCGGGGGCCTCGCCTGCGGTCGGACTCGGGGCGATCACTCCGGTGCGTCTTCCACGGCCATCAAGCTGCCGAGGGCGTGACGTCGGTAGCGCCCCGCCCCCCGTGCCGTCCATCGATGGCCAACCCCTCCGCCAGCTCGTCCAGGCGGGTGGTCATCGCCGCTCCGGCCGCCTCGGAGCTGTAGCCGGCCCGGATGGTCGCCGCCCCGGCCGCTCCGATCCGCTCCCTCCCCGCGGGGTTCTCGTAGAGCCAGCGCATCCATCGGGCAGCATGGTCGATGTCGGGCTCAGCCCAGAGCTGGCCCAGCTCGCAGATCCGGTCGAGCCCCGGGTGGTGTGCGAGATCGGCCTCGTCGACAGGTCGCAGCCGGTAGCCGGTCAGACAGCTGTTGGCCTGGGTCATGAAGTCCAGGTTCCCCGAGTAACCCGTGGCCACCACGGGGAGGCCGAGGAGCATCGCCTCGGCCATGCCCATGCCGAACCCCTCGGCCCGGTGGAGCGAGACGTACACGTCGCAGAGGCCGGTCAGCGCGTCCATCTCCGACCGGGTCAGGCTCTCGTCGATCAGGATTCCGGCGACGGCACCGACCTCGCGAGTCAGCCGCTCGTGGGCCTCCGGAAACGCGCGCAGGTTCAGGGTCTTGACCACCAGCCTCGCCGGGCCGCTCCGCTCCGATGGTTCGAAGGCGCACCCGAAGGCGTCGATGACCGCCCAGGGATCCTTCCGGGCCAGCGACGAGGTGGCGTCGCAGTGGAAGAAGAACAGGCATGCGGTCTCGGGGAGCCCGAAGTCGGCGCGGCACAGTCGCGGGTCGGGGGCGACCTCGATCGGAACCGGCAGCACCCGGATTGGCTTAGTGGTGTGGCCGCGGAATGCGGCCGCGGTGAACCGGCTGCCCACCCAGAGCTCGTCCACCCGGTCGATCTGGGAGACCAGGCTCGTGGCCACGGTCGGCAGCTCCCAGAACCAGTCGCCGATGACGTAACGGTTGCTGCCGCCGGGCCGCAGCTCGACATCGGCGACGCCGTGCAACTCGTTCACGTTCAGGTACCAGATGTCGATGGGGCCGCGGCGACCGGAGGGGAGATCGCGCAACGCACTGGGAATCCGCCTCTCCGCCCGCAAGTGGCCCGGAACCTGATGGTCATTGAGCCACACCCGCATGCCCGTGCCGGCGAGGGCGATGACGGAGCGACGTGCCGCCTCCGCCAGTCCGGTCGTCGCCCTCCAGTCACCGAAGACGGTCACCTCCTCCACCGGCCGGGCCCCCGGGAGCAAGGACACCACCCGCTGCCCCCGGCTCGTGCCTGCCTGCTCCTCGCACAGCTCGGCAAACCGGCGAGCGACCATCGGCGGGGAGGCGTGCGATACCACGAAGCGACGAGCGGCCTCCCCCCCCGAGGACCGCCGCAGTGGATCCGCGACCAGTTCCTGCATCAGCTGGTCGAGGGCCGCCACCTCCTCGCTGGGATCGGTGGGGACGGGCGAGCAGAAGGTCCGGTCCAGATCGCGGTACTGGGGCAGGTCGCTCACGATCACCGGTTTGCCGGCCCCGAGGCCCCGCATGAGCGTGGCGCTCGTCTCGCCGACGGTCGGCCCCCGGAGGCCGATCACCACATCGCAACCGGCAATTGCATCCTCGAAGTCGTCGGGCGCCAGATCGGTGACCAGGTCCACCGCGGTCGCAAGCGAGAGGTCAGCGATCTGCTGCCGGAGGGCGTCGATAACCGTGGGGTTCTCGCTGCGACCGGCGATCAGCAACCGCGTCCGCCCCCGCCCGGAAGCGTGTCGCTGGAGCCTGGCGAACGCCTCAAGCACAACCGGGATGCGCTTGTGCCACGCCAGGCCGCCGAAGACGCCGAAGACCACCTGGTCACCAGGCTGCCGTAGCGGGTCGGGCGGGGTACAGCTGAGAGGCCCTGGCGAGTGGATCCACGTGACCCGCGCTGCCGGGTATCGTCGGCGGACCTCCGTCTCAGCCCAGACGCTGTGCACGACGGTCACCAGGCTCGCCTCCACCAGACGCCGGGAGAGCTGCAGCCTCATGCGATCCAGCTCGTACTGCCCGCCCACCAGGGTTCTCGGAAGCACTCCATCCAGCGTGGGGTCGTTGTAGCGGACCTCTTCGAGCAGGGCCACGCGATCCAGGCCGCCGCAGAGGCTGATGTAGAAGTCGAGGAGGCTGAGATCGTGAAGCACCAGCACCCCCGGCCGATCCAGCACGTGCTGATGCATGTAGCCGTGGAAGAGGGCGTGGTTGCCCATCTGATATACATCGAGGTCGCAGGGGCCGGCTCCGCCGGTCAGGTACTCTGTCGCACCCACCACCCGTACGCCCTCCGGGGCTCGCACCGTCGAGGCGACGGGATCGCCGACCACAGCGAGCACGTCCACTTGCTCCCGCAGGTGGGGGAGGAGCATCGCACTGTAATCGGAGATGCCGCTCCGCTGCGGTGGCAGGGGGCTCCACCAGGCGATCCGCATGAGAGGTCCCTTCGCCGTTCCGGCTCAGACCCGCCGACCCAGGACCGCGTAGTCTCTGGGGCCGAAGATCCGGTGGTTGACAGCCTCGAGCACCGGCAAGAGGTCCACCGCCCAGGGCCGCTCCCGGTCGGGCGCTTGCAACCCGTCGTCGGCGGGGTGCTTGTACCGGACCTCGACGTCGGCCAGGCCGCGCGCGCCAACGAGGAAAGCGAGAAAGTCAGGGTTCAGCGGGCGCAGGTGAGTCGGATCGATGTAGAAGGTCGATGCGCCGACCACCAGGCTGTCGGGATTGGGGGTCTCGAGGATGAGCAGCCCGCCGGGCCGGAGAGCGCGGATGCTGAGGTCGATCAGCTCGACGAGCGCCTCGATGGGGATGTGCTCCGCCACGTGAAAGGCGGTCACGGCGGCCAGTGACCGCTCGGGGACCTCGGCCAGGTGCGGAAATGCGTCGGCGAGGCGGACGTCGAGGCCCCGGGCCACGCATCCTTCGACGAACTGCGGGTTGAGGTCGATGCCGTAGGCGTCGACGCCGGACTCCTTCAGCACCTCTAGCCACTCGCCACGGCCGCAGCCGAGATCGACGACCGGGCCCCGGCGCGAAAGAGCGAGGACGTCGTCCAGGTACTCGCGGGCGCGCTCCTTGATGACCTCGGTGGAGCCGCGAAACGCCTCCTCCAGAGCGACGTACATGTTGTCCACCGCCGACGGGAGCTGGCAAAGGCGCTCTGCATCCGGCGGCGCTGGGAACGATCGGCGTACTTCGGTGAGGAAGAGATCGACCTGGGCCTGGCGGATGCGTGCCTCGGACCGATCCCGCTGGCTGTGTGTCCGCATCTCGCTCGCTGTGCCAGCAAGCTCGTTCAGCCGAGCGTCGGTGGCGTCGGCAAGCTCCTCGACGTGCGCCTGGACAGCGCTCGTAGCCTCGCTCAGTCGGGTCAGGTCAGCGCCGGCGCGCTCACCATCTGTCAGGGCCTCCTGGATCTGGGCACCCAGCTCGACGAGCTCGTCGCGGAGCGCGGCGAGCCCCTCCTGCTCCCGAGTGAACGCCTGTCTCTGCACGAGGTCGAGCCGCGGCCCGAACCCGTCGAACCCATCACGCAGGGCATCGAGCCCAGATTGCAGCGCGGACAGGGCCGCACCGAGCCTGGCAAGCTCCGCGACGGCAGCCCGGTTGAACTCGATCTGCCGGCTCATGAAGGGGCGGTTCATCCGCTCGACCACCCGCTTCAGGAAGCGCCGTCTCGAGCCCTTGGGGATGGGCAGCCCGATCTCGGCGTTCTCCATGGCCGCGTGCAGCGAACTGCTGCCCGACTCAGGCTGAGCCGGCATCACGGCCACCAACCGCACTGGAGGAGGTCAGCGGCCGCGGGCGCGTCATCAGAAGATTGCCCGTCACCCTGTCGCCACCCATTGGCACCTCGAGTTTGGGGTCCTCTCAAACCCCGCCATTCCTTGCCGCTAGGGGCCACCAGTATGGCGACTCACTGTGCCCATGGGAATGGCGCCGCCTGGTGAGGCGGGCGAGGCGGACATCGTCGCCCCTGTTAAGCAGGGTTGCCACCGCTCTTTGGGTGCACGGCCATCTCCTCAGGCAATCTTGGCGTGCCCCTCCCCTCAGGTCACATCTGGGGGACGACATTGAGGATGGTCGGCGAGAAGGCGCTCCCGATCGGGCCCGCCCCGGCAAAGATCGTCCCCGAGGCGGGCTTGTTGGTCTTCCACCACAGCGAGAAGACATAGCTGTTCCCCGGGTTCATGGTGTACACCGCTTGGACAAAGGCCGCGTTGGGCGAGAAGGTCCCGGCGAAGCCTCCGGACTCCTTCCAGGCCACCAGGGTCGGGGCCCCCCCGTTCACGCTCACGAAGATCCCCAGATCCTGGTTGTACCCGCTGTTGGCCGTCCAGAGGTCGGCGTTCCCGCTCACCAGCACCGTCTCCACCGTGCCCCCGCTCCCGATCGCGATGGCGGGCGTGGCCAGGTTGTTCGGGTCCATCTCCGCCCAGGTGCTCCCGTTGCTGTTCACCGAGCTGTACTGCTGGGTGCTCACTGCGGTTGCCCACTGGTCCGGGGCGCTGTCGGCCGGCAAGAGGTATGACGTCAGCCGGGTGGGCGAGAAGGCGCTCCCGATCGGCCCCGCCCCGACGAAGATCGTCCCCGAGGACGGCTTGTTGGTCTTCCACCACAGCGAGAAGACGTAGCTGTTCCCGGCCGTCATCGGGTACACCGCCTGCACGAAGGCCGCGTTGGGCGAGAAGGTCCCGGCGAACCCTCCCGACTCCTTCCAGGCCACCAGCACCGGGGTCGCCCCATTGACGCTCACGAAGATCCCCAGGTCCTGGTTGTACCCGGCGTTGGCCGTCCAGAGGTCCGCGTTGGCGCTCACCACCTCCGACACCGCGCTGCTCGGCGTGTAGGTCGCCGTGACCAGGTGGGTGGGGTCGATCTCCGCCCAGGTGCTCCCGTTGCTGTTCACCGAGGAGTACTGCTGGGTGCTCACCAGGCTCTGGTACCCCGACGACGGCAGCACGTCCGCGGTCAGCCGGGTCGGCGAGAAGCTGGACCCGATCGGCCCCGCCCCGGCCGCGATGGTCGCCCCGATCGCCGCCTTGTTGGTCTTCCAGACGATCTGGACCGTGTAGGTGGTGCCCCCGGTCATCGGGTACACCGTCTCCACGAAGGCGGCGTTCGGCGAGAAGGTGCCCGCGAAGCCTCCCGACTCCTTCCAGGCGGCCACCACCGGACTGCCTGCGCCGGGCGTGACCTGGATGCCGATGTCCTGGTTGTACCCGGCGTTGAAGGTCCAGAGGTCGGCGTTGGCGCT
>Ga0182030_10020294_pt1 | contig 12548 bp, 8 predicted proteins | sample 812S3MmetaG_FD_121299 | JGI IMG/M metagenome (GOLD analysis project Ga0182030, IMG submission 121299) | Permafrost microbial communities from Stordalen Mire, Sweden - 812S3M metaG (Illumina Assembly) | ecosystem: Environmental > Terrestrial > Soil > Wetlands > Permafrost | place: Sweden... | reverse complement strand
TGAGACCCGCCTGGTGGAGCGCCGTCGCCATGGCGAGACTCGAGGACAGCACACACGCACATTCAGCGGTGTCGCAGCCGTCGGCCTTGAAGCTCAACGCGAATGCGGTGAAATCCACTGAACCGAGCGGCACGATGGTCTTGTCACATGCCTTCAGACCGTCCTTCTCCACGGTTTTGTAGACACCGTTTCCGAAGGAGATCGCCGACGGCACGTTCGACTCGACGTAGGTGAATTTGTGGACCCCGATGGATTTATAGAACCCTCCGTCGTCGTAGGCATCCCCGTTCACGCTGCCATCTCCCGTGATGGAAAACAGATTGGTATTGGGCTGCTGGTCCCACTCTGATCCATCCAATCCCGTGCCGGTGACGGGAATGCCCTCCTTAGCCAAGAAGGGAGCAGCACCGAAGAACGCACTGCTCAGTTCCACTATGGCGAACACGTCCTGGTTCTCCACCAGGTTCTGGGCGGCTGTCTCGGCTCCCGTCGGGCTCGATGTGGCGTCGGCGGTGACCCAGATGATCTTTCGCCCGTCAATCCCGCCTTCCGCGTTCAGTTGTTTGAAGCGCGCCTCCATAGCCTGAGCCGCTCCAGCGAAGCTTGAGGAAGCCGGACCCGTCTCGTCACTCAGGATCCCGATCTTGATCGTCGTCGTCGTGACACCGGGTGCACTGGCCGTGAGCTTCGGTGTGCTCGCCCCCGCCGACCCCGTGGCGAAGCCCCCGACCGTTGCTGACGCGGCGATCACCGCTACGCCAACAGCGACCCTCATTCGCATGAACCGTTTGCGCACGATCCCCCCTTTGCTTGACGCAGCCGCACTTCATGCAGCCGCAAAGTGCCGCCCCTCCATCTGAGAGCACTATGACCCCGATACTAAGCATACGCCCAAATCGTAACGAAACTGTAACGTGACACTACCCAAATGTCAACGAGAAGCGCGGTCAACACCCCTCGTTTGTTTCTGGAAAGCAGCACGGTGTCGTCGATTAGGCTTACGCCCAAATGTAGCACTCCCCACATTCATGGAGGAAATCATCGTGAACCGTTCGGACCCTCTGGTGACTCCTACGTGAGCGCGGCTGCCGGACCTTTGACCGGAGTGAGGGTGCTCGATCTCAGTTGGGGCATTGCGGGCCCCGTGGGCGTCATGCTCCTGGCCGATTTGGGAGCAGACGTCGTGAAGATCGAACCGCCCGGAGGAGACCCCTTCCGCCAGCAACCGGCGTACCACGTATGGAATCGGAGCCGTCGATCAGCGGTGATTGACCTCAAGACAGACGATGGCCGCAATGTATTTCTTCGGCTGTGTGCCGGCGCCGATGTCGTGGTGGAAACCTTCAGTCCGGGCACCATGGGCCGCCTGGGCCTTTCGTACCCCGAACTCGCCGAGAGCTTCCCGCGCTTGGTCTACTGCTCGGTGCCGGCCTATCCACCCGGCCACCGGTTTGCCGATCGACCTGGTTGGGACGCGCTCGTACAAGCCCGCTCAGGAATGCAAAATGAGCAACCCGGCTGGCGGCCGGGCCCCGTGTTCCTCCACTTCCCGGCGCCGAGCATGGCCGCATGCTTTCTGCTGGCAGCCGGCGTGCTCTCCGCTCTCATTCACCGGGAGCAAAGTGGACGAGGCCAGCACGTGGAGACCTCTTTGTATCAAGGTGTGATGGCGTACACCACCATGATCTGGCAGGAGCACGAACGAGCCAACGCGGCGTTCCGGGCGATGATGGCGAAGACCTATCCCCCTGGTGTCCATCAGACTTCGCTCTATGAATGCGCCAACGGGGAGTGGGTGCATGCCGCCACGATGAACGGCCGAACCCCGACTCGCTCGGTCGAAGAGATCCTCGGCCTGGAACCAGTGGATCCAGTAGCCCTCTTCAGCGATCCGGCGTTGCGGGCGTCGCACGAGTCCCGGCTTCGCCAGGCCTACCTGCTCTGGCCGCGGCAAGATCTCATTGCGGCATTCCACCAAGCCGGGTTGGGAGCCGAGGCGGTTGTCCCCATGGAGGACGTCTTCTCACATCCCCAGTTCGTGGCCAATGGTCTGGCCGCCACCGTGGTCGATCCCGATCTCGGTGTCACAACCCAGGTGGGAATTCCAGCGGTCTTCACCGAGACCCCCGGCGCGATTCAAGGTGCGCAGCCCCGAGTGGGCGAGCACAGTCGGGATGTGTTGTCCGAGGCCGGGTATTCCAAGGAAGAGATAGAAGATCTGGTGGGAAGCGGCGCCGTGGGAGTCGGTTCCTGATGGGGCCGCTGAGCGGCGTGGTTGTGCTCGACCTTGGTCAGTACCTCGCGGGTCCCTATGGCGCAATGATCCTCGGCGACCTCGGGGCGGAGGTCATCAAGGTGGAACCGGTGCGCGGCGACAGCATGCGGATGGCAGGCATGGCCTTCCTCGGCTGTCAACGTGGCAAGCAGGACATCGCAGTAGACGTGAAGGATCCCGACGGTCTGGAAGTGGTGATGCGATTGGCCGAGATCGCCGATGTGGTCCATCACAACATGACGAAGGGAACCGCCGCCCGCCTGGGAATCGATTACGAATCGTTGAAGGCTCGTCACCCCGACCTCGTCCACTGCAACACCTACGCCTACGGAGCCGAGGGACCGCTGTCTGATTTCGGCGGACTCGATCCGCTCTACCAGGCCGCATGCGGGATCGAATACGAGGCGGGCCCCGTCGGCGAGGGCAATGCCCCTCTCTATCTCCGCTTCGGGATGACCGATACAGCGAACGCCATGGTGTCGGTCGTCGGTGTATTGGCCGCCCTCTACCACCAGCGCCATAGCGGCGAGGGCCAGGACGTGTGGACGTCGCTCCTCAACGGCGCAGCGTTGTTCGGCTCAGATGTCTTCCTCGTCGACGGCGCGCCAGGCCCGGTGCGACCCCGCCTCGACCGCAACCAGACAGGCGTATCCCCATGCTGCCGTCTGTACGAGACCCAACAGGGTTGGATCCAGTTGGCTGCCTTCGGCCCGGGGCAGTGGTCCTCGCTGTGCGGCATCGTCGGCGAGCCCGCCTTGGAGCGCCACGACACGGTGGCGGCCCGCATCGCAGCGCGGGGCGAGATCGCGCCCGTCCTCGAGGAGGCTTTCCGACGCCGGACCGCCCATGCCTGGCAGGCGATCCTCTCCGACGGTGGGGTCCCGGTCGAAGTGTCCATCGACACGAACGACGGCGAATTGGTCCTGCACGATGCCGACAACGAACGCCTGGGCCTGGTGGCCGACTACGCCCACCCGACCCTGGGCCAGATGCGACAATTCGGCACACTGGTCAACTTCTCGGAGACGCCCACAGGCCCCTACGGGCCGGCGCCTCTGTTGGGACAACACACCCGTCCCCTGATGCTCCGCCTGGGCTACTCGACGGAAGAAATCGACGACCTGTTGGAACGGGGCGTCATTTACGAGACCGACGCGGACTATCGCTTCGCGCAGTAGCGACTTGCCGGAATGCGATCGAGCTGCGATCGCTCTCCCCGACTCCTCGCTACCTGTTGGGCGCGCTGCGAGGGACGTCCCGAAATGGCGTGTCCTTGTCGACGGTGCGTTCCCGAGGCATTCCGAGTACCCGCTCGCTGATTGCATTGCGCGCCATCTCAGTGGTACCCCCGGCGATGCATGAGGCCTGTCGCATCAAGAAGCGAACACCTCGTTGGCCGAGGTCGTTGTCTTCGTCTGACCACGCCACCGCGTTGGCTCCCACGAGCTCGAAACAGATGGTCGAGTTGCGCACCGCAGAGGATCCGAACCACAGCCGCGTAATCGCTGCAGCTTGGTTCGTCATCGATTCGGTACGGATCTCCTCGGCGATGTGCCGCGTGAGTGCAGTACCCACGAGTGAGAGGGCATGTGCTTCACCGATCAGTTCCTTGACGCGTGTGTCATCCAGCAAGCCTTGTCTTCGGGCAAAGGGTATCAGCGCCACCGCTCCTCCGGTCGGGTCCAGCGCCACGGCCGGTCGGCCCGCCGGCGAGGTCACATACGGCGAACCGCCGGAGATGGTCCGCTCGTGGTACATCCAACGTGTTCCGACGGCCCATCCCTCGTCAATCTGGCCGATACGCTGGGAGTCGGGCACACGGACATCGGTGAGGAACTCCTGACAAAACTCCCGGGAGCCATTGAGCATTTCGATGCGATGGATTTCAATGCCGGGTTGGTGGATCTCCAACATGAACACGGTAAGTCCCCGGTGCTTGGGGACGTCCCAGTTGGTCCGGACCAGGCACAGGCCCCAGTCCGCCCACCAGGCTCCCGTCGTCCAGATTTTGGACCCGTTGAGGACCCATTCCTCTCCATCACGCACCGCAGTTGTCAGAGCACCGGCGACGTCCGAGCCCCCGCCGGGCTCCGACAGAAACTGCATCCAGAGCGTCTCTCCTTTGAGGATGGGCGGGACGTGACGTTTCTTCTGCTCGTGCGTCCCGAATTCCAGGATCACCGACATGCAGGGAGTAAGGGTTGGGACCTGCGTCTCAGCCGGGTACTCGTAGCCCCGAATCTCCCGGTTGAATGCTTCTTGGTGGGCGGTCGTCAGACCCTGGCCTCCGTAGTCAGCGGGAACGCAGATTCCAGCGAAGCCACCGTCGAACAGCCGCCGCTGCAGGTCCCGGTTACGAGAGATGTGCGCCAGCTCCTCTTCGTCAGAATGCCCGGACGGCTGGGCGCGCCTACCGCTGTCCTGGGTGCGGGGCATGTTCTCCGCCAACCAGAGGCGGGCGCGCGCTGTGAAGCTCTCGACGCTCTCGATGACATGGTCGTCGGTCACGTTGTCACTCCTCGGGAAGCGAGAATGTCAGTCAGGCGGGTGGCGTGCTGACTTGGAGTTCCGAAAAGCGCCGCGTTGGTGGTCACTCGGCGCAGGAAGAGGTGGAGGTCGTGGTCGAAGGTGAGTCCAATGCCGCCGTGCAACTGCACACAGTCCTGAAGCAATTCGGGCCCATTGCGCCCAACGTAGAACTTGCCCGCGCTTACCAACTCTGAGCGGTCGGGCGTGTCGCGATCAACCGCATCGGCCGCTTGTGCTGTAATGGCAAAGCTTGCCTCAAGACACATCTTCATATCGGCAAAGCGGTGCTTAATTTCCTGGTAGGAGGCCAACGGGCGGCCGAACGAATACCGGTTGAACGCCCATTCCACCGTGGTGTCGAAGGCCCAGCGCATGGCGCCACACATCTCCGCCAGCTGGATGGTGACGGCCAGATCGGTGAGCCAATTGACGGTACCCTCCGTCTCCCCGGGTGCTCCGACCAGTGACGAGGTGGGGAGTTGAACGCCGTCGAAATCGAGCCGGGCAAACCGCCGGGTCGTATCGAGGCCGTGGAGGGGGCTTCTCGTCAAATAGGGGGAGTCGGCCGGCACAAGGAACTGTCGGAGTCCAGCTTCGCTGCGTGCCGTCACGAGGATATGTGCGGCATCCAAACCAGCCTCCACGGGTGACTTGGTCCCCTGGAGGCGGAAACCGCCTTCGATCTCGGTGGCCAGGAGCGCAACGTCTCCGAGTCGGTCGTGCGGAGGAGCTTCGGCCAGGGCCCATGCGCCAACGGCTTGGCCGCTGAGCAACTCGGCGAGAGGCCCAAGTTGTTGCTGCTTACTCCCCCACCGCCCGAGCGCCGCGGCAACGACGTTGCTACCCATCAGCGGACCGGGAGCGGCGTGCAAACCGAACTGATACGCCACCAACGACAAGTCCTTGACGCCCTGCGTACTGATACTCCCGCCACCGGCGTCATCGGGCACAACCAAGGAGGTCCATCCCAACTCGGCTCCCTGTTGCCAGAATGCGGGCTCGTAACCTGATGCATCGTCGACCAGTTCCTTCAGCTTGGCCGTGGGATACGACGTATCGAGGAATTTCTTGGTCGTCTCCTCGAAGAGCTGCTGCTCGGAATTACGTTGAAACATTTGACGATGTTATGCGACGCGACCCATTTGAATTCGGTGACACAATCGAATTAGCGTAGATGGGCACTCGCCCAAAACCATAGCGGTTGGGCTGTCCTGGGGGCGAAAATGTTCGACGAGCGTTTCGGAGATGTGAGTGCGACCGTCGACGATTCCTTCGTCGCGACCGTCGAGATCCACCGACCACCCAACAATTTCTTCGAGACGGACGTGATCGAATCGTTGGGTGACGCCTACGCCGTACTCGATGAATTGGTTGAGTGCCGGGCGATCCTGTTGTGCTCGGAGGGCAAGCATTTCTGCGCCGGCGCCAATCTTTCCGGGAGCGCTACCGATGGCCGATCCGTAGGACCGGATCTTTTGTACAGGGAAGCGGCCCGGCTCTTCGCGGTCAAGACCCCTGTCGTGGCCGCGATACAAGGAGCGGCAATCGGCGCCGGCTTCGGTCTGGCGTGTTTGGCAGACTTCCGGATTGCCTGTCCAGAAGCCAGGTTCTCCGCCAACTTCGCCCGGTTCGGGTTCCACCACATACTTGGACTGACGGTCACACTTCCCGCCATTGTCGGCCAGCAGCACGCCCTCAATCTGCTGTTCACCGGACGAAGGGTCAAGGGGGACGAGGCCTTGGCCATCGGGCTGAGCGACGGGCTGGTCCCCCGAGATGTCGTGCGCACCGAAGCGCACGCGCTGGCAGCGGAAATCGCTTCGTCTGCGCCACTCGCCATACGATCGATTCGCTCGACCATGCGAGCCGACATGGTCGAGCGATTTCGGGTGGCCTCCGAGCACGAGGCTCTTGAACAGGAATGGCTCCAGTCGACATCGGACTGGACAGAAGGGGTCCGGGCCGCCTCGGAGGGCCGTCCGCCACAGTTCAAGGCTCAATGAGCTTCCACCCCACGGCGAAGGTGGGCGCGTGAGCTCCCACTGGCAGCCGCGGTACCCGTCACCCGACCTCGCTCGTCACTATCGGGACTCGGGTTGGTGGACCGACGATACGTTGGCCGACATTGCCGCCCACGGGGTCAAGGGTGCGTCGGCGGTCACGTGCCGTGTCCGCTCCCGGATCCGTCCTTTCGTCGGGACCATCGGGGACGTGGGCAACATGGGTCGCCGTCTCGCTGGTGCCCTGGTCCACCAGGGGATCGTCTCTGGAGATGTCGTGGCCTTCCAACTTCCAAATTGGGCTGAGGCAGTCGCATGCTTCTACGGACTGCTTCCGCTCGGGGTGGTCCTCATTCCGATCGTCCACATCTACGGGTCCAAAGAGGTGGGGCACATCCTTCGCCAGAGCGGGGCGCGGGTGCTCATCACCACGGACCACTTCGCTCGTCAGGACTACGTGGCGAATCTCGAGGCTGTCCTCCCCGGTCTGCCCGACCTCGAGTTGGTGGTGATGATCCCGACTGAAAACGGCCCAATGCCATCGTTGGGTCCCACCGTCCTTTCGTGGTCGCAGGCCCTCGAGGTGGGCGATGCACCGGATCGACCCGCACGGGTGGATCCGGACAGTCCGGCGATCATCGGCTACACGTCGGGCACCACCGCGGAGCCCAAGGGGGTCATCCACACGCACCGTTCGTTCCTTGCTGATCGGCGTACGTGGGGGTCATTCATGGCTGAGGATACGTCGGAGAGGCCCCTTGTCACGCCAATCGCCAACATCACCGGATCACCCGTTGGGCACATCACCGGTCTTTCGTCGGTGATGAGTCCGCTGTTTGGAAAAAGCGCACTCGATCTCATCGACGCGTGGGATCCCACAACAGTGCTTGCCGCCATGGCCGATGACGGTGTCGCGTTGCAGGGAGGCCCCCCCTTCTTCCTTCTCAGCTTGCTGGATCACCCAGGCTTCGACCCGGACGTCCACCTTCCCTACATCGCCCGTCTGACGATGGGCGGAGCCCCGGTCCCGGCGGAGGTGGCTCGGCGAGCGATCGACCTTGGCGTCTCCATCGTGCGCGCGTACGGGTCCACGGAGCACCCATCCACCACGGGATCGGTGCACTCGGATCGGGTCGAGAAGAAGAGCTTCACCGACGGGCGGATCATGCCGGGATCTGAGATCCGCTTGCTCGACCCTGACGGCCGATCGGTTCCCACCGGTCAATCCGGGGAGATCCATTCCCGGGGACCCGAACTCTTCGTGGGCTACATCGACCCCGCGTTGACGGCCGCGGCCATCGACGCCGATGGCTGGTTTGACACCGGGGACACGGGATTTCTCGATCCCGACGGATACCTGACTCTCACCGACCGCAAGAAGGACATCATCATCCGGGGCGGCGAGAACATCTCTGCCGCTGAAGTGGAGGAACTGATGACCGGCATCCCCGGCGTGGCGGAAGTCGCCGTCGTGGCTGCTCCGGACGCCCGCTACGGAGAGCGTGCGTCTGCGGTCATCCGGTTGTCGTCCGGTGTTCCGACCTTCGGTCTCGAATCAGTCCGATCCCACTTGGAGGTGGGCGGGTTGGCCCGTCAGAAGTGGCCCGAAGAGTTGCACTTCGTTGACGACTTTCCCCGCACCTCCTCAGGGAAAATCCAAAAACATGTGCTGCGAGTCGCCCTACGGGAGGGCCAGGGCCGACTCCCCTTCGAGCGCGCGCCCCGGTAACGGCTCTGTAGCGCTTCTGCCGGCAACTGACCGATACTCGACGATAGTTGTGACAAGAGTTGGGCGAGTGCTAAACAATTGGGCAGAGAGCAGGCTCGGACCGGGAGGGTGAGTATGCAGCTAGAGGACATGATCATGGTCAGCGTGGATGATCATCTGGTTGAGCCGCCCTCCATGAGCGACTACTTCCTTGACCATTTCCCGGCTAAGTACCGGGACCGCGTGCCGCGGGTCATCCACCGGGCCAATGGGACCGATGCCTGGCAGATAGAGGGCAACGAGGTCTCGAGCTTCGGCCTCAACGCCGTCGCCGGGCGGATCCCCGAGGAGTGGGGGAACGATCCGGGCTCGTTCGACGAGGTCAGGAGGGGCACGTGGGACGTCCACGAGCGGATCCGGGACATGAACGTCAATGGCGTCCTTGGTGCGATGTGCTTCTCGTCGTGGCCGGGTCTCGGTGGCCAATACTTCCTCCAGAGCGGGGATCGAGAGTTGGCGGGCTGCATGATCCGGGCCTACAACGACTGGCAGATGGAGGAGTGGTGCGGGGTCTATCCCGGACGGCTCATCCCGCTTGCCCTCTCGGGATTCATCCTCGGTCCTGAGTGGATGGCCGGAGAGATTCGCCGCATGGCGGACAAGGGCTGTCATGCCACGTCGTTTCATTCGGACACGCATCGTTTCGGACAGCCGGACCACCACGGCGACGAGTGGGATCCAGCGTGGCAGGCATGCCAGGACACCGACACGGTCATGGTGTTCCATTTCGGCAGTTCGCCCGAGTACATGCCCCGCTCGCCGTTCGACACCATGATCCACACCATGCCGTTCACCACCGGGGTGTTCGCCGCTGAGTTGCTCTGGTCGCCGGTACTGCGGAAATTCCCCCAGACCAAGTTCGCCCTGGCCGAAGGTGGCATCGGTTGGATCCCCTACTGGCTGGAACGGGCCGACTACACGTACGAGCGACACCATCGCTGGACGGGTCAGGACTTCGGCGATCAAATGCCCAGCCAAGTGTTCAAGGATCGCGTGCTGACGTGCTATATCGACGACTACACCGGCCTGCGCCTGCGTCACGACATCGGAATCGGGAATATCGCCTGGGAGTGCGACTACCCGCACTCGGACTGCACCTGGCCCAATGCTCCCGAATCGGCCTGGAAGTCGTTTCAGGCCGCCGGGGTGCCCGACGACGAGATCCACCAGATCACGTGGGAGAACGCATGCCGGTTCTACAGTTTTGACCCGTTCGCGTACCGGGACCGCGCACAGTGCACGGTGGGTGCCCTACGCGCCGAAGCGACGGACGTGGACATCACCCTCAAGAGCTACGGCATGAAGAACCACGGACCGCAGGTTGCCGCATTGCCGAGCTGAGGCCCTTCGCGGTACCTCCGCCAGCGACCAACTCCGAGCGCCCGGACGTCGGTGCAACGGGCCGTGGGTGCATCCCGAGAGGGGCGAACGCTCGGTCACAGCAAGCGTGTGTCGTGACCGGACCAGTACGTGTCGCGCAAGCGGCGCTTGTAGAGCTTGCCGTTCGGGTCGCGAGGGAGCTCGCGTTCAAAGTCAAGCGTCCGCGGACACTTGTACGCGGCCAGGCGCGAACGACAGAAGGCAATGAGCTCGTCGGCCAGGTGGTCATCGGCGTCAGCACAGACGAGGGGTTGAACCACTGCCTTGACTTCCTCGCCGAACTCCTCGTTCGGCACGCCGAAGACGGCGACGTCGGCGACCTGCGGGTGCATGACCAACACGTTCTCGGCCTCCTGGGGGTAGATGTTCACCCCGCCGGAGACGATCATGAACGTCGCCCGGTCAGTGAGGAAGAGGTAGCCCTCGCCGTCGAGGTAGCCCACGTCGCCGAGAGTGCGCCAGCCCTGCTCGTTCTGGATCGATGCGGTCTTTGCCGGGTCATTGTGGTAGCTGAACGGCGGACCCCCGTCGAAGTAGATCCTCCCCGACTGACCGGTGGGAAGCTCCACGCCATCCTCACCGAGGATGTGCACTGGAGACAGAGGTTTGCCGACAGAGCCCGGGTGAGCGATCCACTCCTCGGGTCCGATGATCGTTCCGCCGATGCCTTCGGTGCCGGCGTAGTACTCGTAGATGATGGGCCCCCACCACGCCAGCATCTGCGCCTTCACCTCGACCGGGCACGGAGCGGCGGCGTGGATGACGCACTGCAGACTGGAGAGGTCGTACTGAGAACGTCGTGCCGCGTCGAGCTTGAGGAGACGCACGAACATGGTCGGCACGAACTGGGCGTGCGTGACCCGGTTTTCCTCAATCAGCCGGAGCGTTGCCTCCGGCGCGAAACGCTCCATGAGCACGACCGTTGCTCCCATGCGCAGCACGGCCATCGTGTAGGCAAGCGGTGCGCTGTGATACAGCGGCGCGGGCGACAGGTACACGCTGTTGCTGTCCATTTGGTACAACGAGCGGAGTCCCGCTTCTGTCGCAGATTGTGCGAACGAACCCTCTTCGCCTGGCAGCGGTCGCCGAACCCCTTTCGGACGCCCCGTGGTGCCCGAGGAATAGAGCATCTCGGTGCCCTGCGAAGGCTCAGGGGGATCGCTCGTTGGGGCTGCGCTCATCGCTTTTTCGAAATGGTCGTAGCCGGCCAACTCGCCACCGACCGCGAAGCGGCGGCGCATCCCGGCGCCTCTCTCCGATGCCGCCAATTCGGAGGCGAGCGCGCCCGCTGAGGCATGGATGAAAACAGCCTTCGCCCCTGAATCGTCGATGACGTAGGTGATTTCGTCGGCCGTCCAATGCATGTTCACCGGCGTGTAGTACAGACCGCAGCGCTGGGCGCCCCAGGCCAACTCGAAGAACTCGATGCAATTCGGCAACATGATCACAATGCCGTCGCCGCGGCGGAGTCCTGCCTGATGCAACAGGTGGGCCACCTGGTTCGAGCGTCGCGACAGCTCGCCATACGAGATGGTCGCACCCGAGGTGACCACCACCGCCACTTTGTTCGGCGTCTCGCGCGCGATGTCTCCGATGTCCATAAGCGATCCCTGACGTTCGGATTGCTTCACATCCAGGTAATCGACTTGATCTCCGTGAATTCCTCGAGGCCGTGGTGTCCCCACTCGCGGCCTATGCCACTCTGCTTGAATCCGCCAAAGGCACCGTTCTGGCCGATACCGGCCATGGTGTAACCCCACCCGGGCCCCTGGCCGTCGCCCGGGCTCGGCGCTGTCATGTCTGTGCTGCCGACCCCCTGGGCGATGACGGTACCGGCCCTGATCCGGCGGGCGACGTTGAAAGCCCGCGCCGTTGATGCAGATTCGACGCCTCCTCCGAGCCCATAGATCGAGTCGTTGGCCAACCGCACGGCGTCGTCGTCCTTGCCCGAGTAGGGCACGACCGTGAACACCGGGCCAAAGATCTCCTCCTGGGCGATCCGCATGCCGTTGTTCCCGACGAAGACGGTGGGCTCGTAGAAGAATCCCTTGTCGAACCCTTCCGGCCGTTTGCCGCCCGTGAGGAGCTCGCCCCCCTGCTCGTGCGCCGACGCCACGTACCCCTCGACACGTTGGCGCTGCTGCTCTCTGATCAACGGTCCGAGCACGGTGGAGGGATCCCGGGGGTCGCCGATCTTGACAGCGGGCGCAGCTGCGGCGAGGCCGTCCTTGTAGGCGTCGAGGAGGTGCTCGGGCAAGAGAAGCCTTGTCCCCAGAATGCACCCCTGGCCACAATGGGTCAACACTCCTCCGAAGCCGATGGTCCGCACGTGCTCCTCCGGCACATCGTCAAGAATTACCTGCGCGCTCTTCCCCCCGAGTTCGAGCTGCAATCGCTTCATGGTGGCCGACCCGTTGGCCATGATGCGCCGGCCGGTGGCGGTCGAACCGGTGAATGCGATCATGTCCACCATCGGGTTCGTGGTCATCTCTTCCCCCACGTCCCCCCCACCGGTGATCACGTTCAAGACACCGGGTGGGATGCCGGCTTCTTCGGCCGCCTGGGCAATCATGAAGGCATCCAGAGGTGTCCATGG
>Ga0182030_10020293_pt1 | contig 12548 bp, 11 predicted proteins | sample 812S3MmetaG_FD_121299 | JGI IMG/M metagenome (GOLD analysis project Ga0182030, IMG submission 121299) | Permafrost microbial communities from Stordalen Mire, Sweden - 812S3M metaG (Illumina Assembly) | ecosystem: Environmental > Terrestrial > Soil > Wetlands > Permafrost | place: Sweden... | reverse complement strand
CGGATGCCTCACGTCCAGCGAGAGCACCGACTCGCCGGCGATCACGTTGGCGGCCCCCGGCCGCACCGAGACGCTTCCCACCGTCGCAACGAGCGGCGGCCTCCTCCCTGCAAGCGACTCGACCGCGAGGATGAAATCGGCGGCACCCGCCAGCGCATCCCTCCGCAGCCGCATCGGCGTCGTGCCCGCGTGGCCCGCCCTGCCCCTGAACACAACCATCGCCCGGGTCTGCCCGGCGATTGCGCAAACAACGTCGGCGGCCTGGCCGCGCGACTCAAGGACCGGCCCCTGCTCGATGTGGACCTCAAGGTATCCCATGAGCCCGGCCCGGGGGTGGGCGGGGCGGGGCCTCGTGAATCGCCGGCCCTTGAATCCCGCCAGGGCCTCCCCCAGGGAGATGCCGTCCGGATCGCGGAGCCTCAGGTCCGAGCTCCCGAGGAGGCCCGCATAGGCCTTGCTCCCGATGTAGGCGCTCGAGAACCGGACGCCCTCCTCCTCGGAAAACCCGAGTATCTCCACCGCAAAGGGAAGCTCGACGCCACGGCTCCGGATCAGCTCCATCGCGGCCACCGGAAGGAGGACCCCGAGGGTGCCGTCAAACCGGCCCGCATCGCGGACCGTGTCGAGGTGCGAGCCGAAAAGAAGCGTTTTTGCGCCATTGCGCGAAGCCTCGGCCCTGCCGATCAGGTTGCCCGCCGAATCCACCCGGACCGAGAGGCCCGCCGCGCGCATCCATCCGCCCACAAGCGCATTGGCCCTGCGCATCGCCGGGGACAGGAACGTCCTCGTCGTCTTCGCCCTCTCATCCGACACCTGCGCGAGCCGGTTGATGCGAAGGACGAGACGTCTGAGGGCGCTGGCGGAAGCATTCTTGGGCATGCGCGCCGTCAGCTCCCCCGGTAGGTGTTGTACGCCCACGGCGTCACGAGAAGCGGCACGTGATAGGAGGCGTTGGGGTCCTCGATTCCGAAACGCACGGGCACAATGTCGAGGAAAGGAACCTTCGGCGGGGCTGCGCTTCCCTTCGCGAAATACTCGCCGACATGGAACTCCAGCTGGAACGTGCCCGCGGCCATCTCGGCGGGGCCAAGGAGTGGCGCGTCGGTCCTTCCGTCCGCATTGGTGACCGCGGCCTTCAGCAATCCCGGGTCGGGGGCGATCCGGCGCAGCTCGATGCGGAGCCCGGCCGCCGGGCGGCCCGCCGTGAGGTCAAGGACGTGTGTGCTGAGTTTTCCGGGCATTTCAGTTCTCCTATGTGACGGCCTCGTCCAGTCGAAGCCGGGCGATCTTGGCGATTTCACCGAGCGCCGTCGAGAGTTCCGCTTCGGGCGTGTTTCCGAGCCGGGCCCGCATCGAAGCGAGGATCGAGGCCTTCGCGTTCAGGCGGGCGCAGATGACGAACGGAAAGCCGAAACGCGCCTTGTAGGCTCCGTTGAGGCGCTCAATCTCGGCCGTCTCCGCCGCGTCGAGCCGGTCGAGGCCGGCGGCGGCCTGCTCGCGAGCCGACGACGCCGTCAATTCGCCAGCCCTGGCAAGCCGGCCCGCCAGATCGGGGTGCGACCGGACTAGGGCCAGCTTCCGTTCGGCCGGCGCCCCGAACATCGTCTCGCAAAGCGCCTTGTGGAGCCCCTCCGCGCCCGTGAACGGCCGCCTGCCGAAGGCGCCGTCCGCCACCCACGGCGAATGCTCAAAGACGTGCCCGAGGGCGGCGACGAACGCCTCACGGTCGCATGAATTGAGTGCGGCGAGCGAATGCGGCATGGGGCCTTCTACGCCAGCAACGCGTAGGCCGGAAGAGTGAGGAATTCGTCGAGGCGCGTGTTCTTTACCATCTCCATGAACAGGTGCGCCGCCACCCGGAAATGGCCGTTTGAATAGCGCTCCTCCCCCACCTCCGCCTTGATGTTTGCAATGGCCTCGCCCACCAGCATCTCATAGTGCGAGGCGGTTATCGCGTTGCCGTCGGACAACCTTCCCCCGCAGTGGAGCCACTGCCATAGCTGGGCGCGGGAGATCTCCGCCGTCGCCGCGTCCTCCATCAGGTTATAGAGCGGCACGCAGCCCAGGCCGCCGAACCAGGCCTCGAGGTACTGGATGCCCACGCTGAAGTTTGTCCGGATTCCGGCATCGGTTATCGTGCCGGTCGGGGCCGCAAGCAGATCGGCCGCCGTCACGTTAACGTCGTTGCGCTGGCGGTCGACCTGGTTGGGGCCCGGCATGTGCTTGTCGAAGGCCTTGAGCGCCACTGGCACGAGGCCCGGGTGGGCGACCCATGTTCCGTCGTGGCCGTCCGTCGCCTCCCGTTCCTTGTCCGCAAGGACCTTGGCGAGGGCTTCCTCGTTGGCGGCCGGGTTGTTCTTTATGGGGATCTGCGCGGCCATCCCCCCCATGGCGTGCGCCCCGCGCCGGTGGCACACCTTGATAACCTGCAGGCAGTACGCCCGCATGAACGGCGCGGTCATTGTCACCTGGGACCGGTCGGGGAAGATGTAGTTGCTGCGATTGTGCAGCTTCTTGATGCAGCTGAAGATGTAGTCCCAGCGGCCGCAGTTTAGCCCGGATGAGTGTTCGCGGAGCTCGTAGAGAATCTCCTCCGTCTCGAATGCCGCCAGGATCGTCTCGATCAGGACCGTCGCGCGGATGGAGCCCCTCGGGATTCCAAGTCCGGCCTGCGCGTGCACAAACACGTCGTTCCAGAGCCGGGCCTCGAGGTGGCTCTCCAGTTTCGGCAGGTAGAAATAGGGGCCCGACCCGCGGGACAGGAGCTCTCGGGCGTTGTGAAAGAAATAGAGACCGAAGTCGAAGAGGCTCCCGGAGACCGGCTTGCCGCCGAAAAGGACGTGCTTCTCGGGCAGGTGCCAGCCGCGGGGACGCACGATGAGTGTGGCCGTCCTCTCGTTTAGGCTGTAGGATTTCCCCTCGGGGCTCTTGAACGATATCGAGCGCCTCACGGCGTCGCGAAGGTTGATGTGGCCTTCGAGGAGGTTGCCCCAGGTCGGCGAGGTGGCGTCCTCGAAATCGGCCATGAACACCTTTGCCCCGGAATTGAGGGCGTTTATGACCATCTTCCTGTCCACCGGGCCCGTGATCTCGGTTCTGCGGTCGAGCATGTCGGCCGGCGCGGCGGCTACCCTCCAGGAGCCTTCGCGTATCGGACGGGTCGACGGAAGGAAGTCCGGCAGCACGCCCGAATCCAGCTCGGCCTGGCGCGCGACCCGGCGAGCCAGGATTTCCTGGCGGCGCGGCTCGAATTCGCGGAACAGGCCGGCCAGGAATGCGCAGGCCTCCGGCGTTAGGATCTCGGCGAACTGGGCCGAAATAGGCGATTGGATTTCCAGACCGGAGAGCGTTGTGGAGGGCATGGTGCTGTCGGATTGAGAGGCATGTGGTAACTTCCTCATTGTCTCCTGTCAGCTCCATAGTACCGTCGGGTCTTTGCGCCCGGTCCGCCGATTGGAAGCGGGCCCATGCCTATGGACCACAGACACTTTATGCGAGAGGCGATCCGCCTCGCCGAGAATGGAGTTCGCTCGGGAAGGGGCGGCCCTTTTGGCTGCGTCGTGGTGCGAGGTGGCTCGGTTGTCGGACGCGGGGGGAACCAGGTGACGTCGACCTGTGACCCGACGGCGCACGCCGAGGTTGTCGCGATCCGCGACGCCTGCCGAAGGCTCAAGACCTTCCAATTGGCCGATTGCACGCTCTACGCGAGCTGCGAGCCATGCCCCATGTGCCTTTCCGCGATTTACTGGGCCCGTATTCCCGCCGTCTATTACGGCAACACACGCAAGGACGCCGCGGCTATCGGGTTTGACGACGATCTCATCTACCGGGAAATCTCCCTTCCGCCAGGACGGAGAAAGGTCGCTATGAAGGCATTGATGCGCGCCGAGGCGCACAAGGCATTTGGCGCGTGGTCCAGGAAGCCCGACAAGGTCAGGTACTGAGAGCGACCTTGGTCCCCGGATGGCGGCTAAGCTTGAATTTCTCCCTCGTGCACTGAGTGGATCTTGGCGCTCCTCCGACCTGATCGCCATTTCTCCCGAACGGCGGCACAATGGAACAGCCATGATGCGGATCATCCCAGGCGATTTCAGCGATCCTCGCGTGGCCGAGCTCTTGCGAATTCATCTGACCAGCGCCCGGGCCGAAACAGCGCCAGGCAGCGCTCACGCCCTGGACTTCGCCGGGCTACGGTCGCCCGATATCAGTTTCTGGTCGATCCGGGAGGATGACACGCTCCTCGGGATAGGCGCTTTGAGACGGCTCTCACCCGACCACGGTGAGGTCAAATCGATGCATACCGCCCTGTCCGCGCGCCGACGAGGGGTGGGAACTGCAATGCTGCGCCACATCATTGCGAGCGCGCGCCAGAGCGGCATGTCGCGCCTGAGCCTCGAAACCGGGTCCTGGGAATATTTCCTGCCTGCGCAGGCGCTTTACAGGAGCCATGGCTTCGTGGAGTGCCCGCCGTTCGGCGAGTACGCGCCGGATCCGAACAGCGTATTCATGACGCTTTTCTTGCGGGAATCCTGACCCGCAGAGGGTGCCCCCCTGGGTTCGGACGCGGGGCTCAATCTGCACCGCGGTCAGCCAGCGCCCTGACTTGCCAAAATGGTCGAAGTGGCCATTTTGAAACCCCATGCACTTTGATAACCTCCAGCCAGGAATGAGCTCCCCACCCCCGCGCCTAGACAACGATGACGAGGAGGAGGAATCCGACGAGGCCGAGGTCTCCAAAATCGAGAAGTCCGTCTCGCTTCTGATCCAGAGGAGGTTCCTGAGCCAGCGGAAGATCTTCCTTTGGGGCCCGGTGACCGACGAGACGGCCAAGGACCTCAGCGAGAAACTGCTCTATCTTGAATCCACGGCGCCCGGCAAGGACATCACCTTTTACATGAACACGCCCGGGGGGTCCATCACGGCCGGAATGGCCGTGTATGACACGATGAGGCTCATCTCGTCGCCGCTCACCACCGTGGTCACGGGAATGGCCGCGTCCATGGGGTCGATACTGCTTTGTGCCGCGGCAAAGGGCCGGCGGCTGATATTCCCCCACGCCCGCGTGCTCATCCATCAGCCGCTCATCTCCGGCCGATTCATCGGACCGGCGACCGACATCAATATCCAGGCGCAGGAGATGGAGAAGCTCCGTGTCGAGTTGAACCAGATACTGGCCGACGCGTCCGGCCAGCCGATCGACAAGATCTCGCGCGACAGCGACAGGGACTTCTACCTGAACGCGAAGGAAGCCATCGCGTACGGCCTCGCGGACAAGATCGTCGACAAGATCTGAGGCGGAGACGGGCCCGCCAGCAGCAGCCTCAGGGCTTCTCGCTGAGCGACTTCTCGACCGAGCGCCCGATCTCCTCCTTCCACTCGGCAGCCTGACCGGCGTCACCGGCCGAAAGGGCGATCTCGCGGGCCTCGACCAGCCAGTGCGACCTGATATCGGGCGGCACCGAATCGATGAGGAAGAGCTTTCGGTAGATGTCCATGCCCTCGGCCGATCTCCCGTTATACGCCAGGAAGGCCGCGGACTCGCGAATCAGCTCCCAAGTATCTGAGGAGGCTCCGGCGGCATTCGCGGCGTCTATGATCGTCCAGGCCGCCTCCTCATTGTTCCCCGCCGCCCGGAGCCTCTCGGCGAGGGCTATGGCGAGGGCGAGGTTTGGCGCCTCCTTCATGCCCGCCTTGCCAAGGTCGATCGCTTCGCCCCGTTTGCCCGCAGCAGAGAGGAGGTTCATCCGCCGGATGAACGCGTAGCCCGCCAGCTGCTGCGGAAGCGCCGCGACGTTATTGAGCTGATCGGAAAGGGAAACCGCAAAGGGGCGGTAAAGCGGGTCGCCAATGACAATCGACTGCCAGCTTAGGACCGGCAACGCGAAGTAGGCCGCATCGACGAGATCCTCGCCCCGGGCGAGGGCCTGCAGAAGGAGATCGGGGTTGTGCGTGAACTCGAGGTAGGGCTCGAACACGTTCCCGACGGTCGCCGTCACCCCGCGGGCGACGAGCGGCCCGCACCAGCCTTCCGTCGCCGAGCGCAGGCTGCTCGCCGAAAAGCTGTGGATATGGACGGCGATGGCGCCCGGCGGAAACCGGAACCCCGGAAGCAGGAAGGGCCCGTTCAGGTTCGGAGCGTACCATCCAAAATAGAGGACCGGGGCGTCGAACCTCGCGGTCTCAGGAACCGTCTCGGGCCCGCGCCCCACCGAGAGATCGAATCCGAGGTCGGTCAATTCCGCAGCCACCGCGTTGAGCCACCGATTCCCCGTCTCGTGCGGCCCGGCGATGTCCACATAAGCTCGTCCGAGGAGTCCCGTGCGCTCGGCGTTGACCGCGCGGTCGACGAGAGCCATCGCGTCGGCGGCCGTGGGCCCGTCGAGGCGTGCGACCTTGACCACCCGGGAAAGCTCGTCGTCGGTGGGCCGGAGGTTGCGGAAGAGGGGATTGGGGACGCTCGCGTTGATCGGGTAGACCGTCTGCGCGAGGAGGCTGAGCTCGGAGTCGACGGCCCCCTGGTTTGTGCGGTATTCATCATGGTCTGTGTACGGCTTGTACTCCTTGAACAGCAATGGGTCGTGGGCGATCTTGAGCGGCACGCCGCGGCACACGACGAGCGCTGCGATCTTGTGGCCCGATATCGCGTACTTCCGGCGGCCCACGTCGTCAAAGAGGTCCATTGCGATCCCGTCGATCCAGGAGCGCTTGACGAGCTCATCCTCAAGGGGCTGCCAGATCGTCGCGACAAACTCCTTCCAAGTGATTGTCTCTGAGACCGGCATCCGGAGGGCTATGACGTTCGCGGAGGGCACACCGCGGACCTGGGCGTAGTGCAGAGCCACAGCCACGGAGTCCGGCGCGTCGCTGTTGGCGACAATGACGACCCGGTCCGCAAGCCCCGATCCCCGCGCGCAGAGCGCGAACGCAAACGCTAGGGCAAGATGCCCGGCAAGCTTGAATGGACGGAGGGAGGCCACGGGACGCCCGCGAATAAGAGAAAAAACCAACGCCCTGGCAACCTTGCGCCTTGCCGGTACGCTTCCGCGCGGGCGCCTCCCAGTTTTCAGTTTAACCCGCGCGAGTGATCTGGTAGGAAATGGGCCATGAACTGGGTCGCCTGGGCTCTGCTTTCCGCTGTGTTCGCAGGGTTGACCGCGATTCTTGCCAAGGTCGGTGTCGAGAACGTGGATTCGAACCTTGCGACGGCCATCCGCACGGCCGTGGTTCTCGTCATAACGTGGGCGATCGCCTTCGCGTCCGCACCGCCGGGGCCGATGGCGGTGCCCGGGCGCAGGACCCTGGCCTTCCTCGCGCTTTCGGGGGTTGCCACCGGTCTCTCGTGGCTCTGCTACTTCCGGGCGCTTCAGCTCGGCGAGGCCTCGCGCGTCGCCCCCCTCGACAAGCTGAGCGTGGTCTTTGCGATCGTACTCGCAGTGATCTTCCTGCGAGAACGCCTGACTTGGCAGCAGGCGGTCGGCGGCGTTCTTATCGTCGCCGGATCGCTCGTCGTGGCGTGGAGGCCCCGGTAAACGTCGGACCGCAGGGCACACAGGCGCCGGGGAGTCCGGCTGGCGTCTCGCACCGGGGAATCTTATCATATCAATAAATTTGTATTTATTGATATGATGCTTGCCACCCCTTCCTGAATGCATTGCCTTTGTGCAATCGTCCGAACTGAACATCCCGCGCCCCTTTAATGGACTCCCCACGCCAATCCAGCTCCTTTGCCGCCCTGCGCAGGCTCCTCGAGTCCCGCATCGCCATCCTCGACGGGGCGATGGGAACGATGATCCAATCGCGAGGGCTCACCGAGGCCGACTTCAGGGGCAGCCGCTTCGCCCGGCATCCCCGAGACCTAAAGGGCAACAACGACCTTCTCTCCCTCACCCGGCCCGACGTGATCGAGCAGATTCATTCGGAGTATTTCGCCGCGGGGGCCGACATCGTGGAGACGAACACGTTCAACTCGACGGCCATCTCGCAGGCGGACTACGGAACCGAGGCTGCCGTGCCCGAGCTCAACGCCGCAGCCGTGGCTGCGGCCAGGCGCGCCGCCGACAAGGCCATGAAGGCGGACCCAGGACGGCCCCGATTCGTCGCGGGCGCGATGGGGCCTCTCAACCGGACCCTCTCGATGTCGCCCGATGTGAACCGGCCGGACTTCAGGGCCGTCACCTGGGACCAGGTCGTATCGGCCTATCTCGAGCAGGCTCGGGCCCTTGCGGCCGCGGGTGTCGATGCACTGCTGATCGAGACAATCTTCGACACGCTCAACGCCAAGGCCGCGCTCTTTGCGACCGAGCTCCTGTTTGACGAGACGGGCGTGCGTCTTCCGGTGATGGTGTCCGTGACGATCACGGACGCCTCCGGCAGGACGCTCTCGGGGCAGACGATCGGCGCATTCTGCGCGAGCATCGCGCACGCGAACCCGTTCTCGGTCGGGATCAACTGCGCCCTCGGGGGCAGGCAGATGAGGCCCTACGTTGAGGAACTCTCCGCGATCGCCCGGTGCTTCACCACCTGCTATCCGAACGCCGGGCTTCCAAACGCATTCGGGGAATATGACGAGACGCCGGCCGACATGGCGTCGGTTCTCGGCGACTTCGCCGCCAACGGCTGGCTCAACATGGCCGGCGGATGCTGCGGCTCGACGCCCGCCCACATCGCGGCCATTGCCGCCGCCGTGCGCGCGTTCCCGCCGCGCCGGCCGCCGGAACCGGATGCCTCGATGCGCCTTAGCGGCCTCGAGGCGCTCGTCATCCCCTGAGGCGGGCGCTCCGACGATGCCAAGCGCACCAAGCCCCTCCGCCTCGCAGTTCATCGTGATCGGCGAGCGCACGAACGTCACCGGTTCGCCCCGGTTCGCGCAGGCCCTGAAGGCCGGCAACTGGGACGCATGCCTTGCCATCGCGCGCCAGCAGGTCGAGAACGGGGCCAACATCATCGACATCAATGTCGACGAGGCCCTCATCGAGGGGGAGCCGACGATGGCCAGGTTCCTCAACCTGATCGCCGCCGAGCCGGAGATCTCCCGAGTGCCGGTGATGATCGACTCGTCGAAATGGACCGTGCTGGAGGCCGGCCTCAGGTGCATCCAGGGAAAGAGCATCGTCAACTCGATATCGCTCAAGGACGGCGAGGCCGAGTTCCTGCGACGCGCCCGGCTCATCCTGCGCTACGGTGCCGCGGCCGTCGTCATGGCGTTCGACGAGAAGGGCCAGGCGTCCACGCGCGACGAGAAGGTCCGCATCTGCACGCGGGCCTACGGCCTCCTGACCGGAGCCGGCTTCCCCCCCGAGGACATCATCTTCGATCCGAACATCCTCACGGTTGCGACGGGCATCGAAGAGCATAACGGGTACGCCGTAGACTTCTTCGAGGCCACGAAGATCATCAAGGAGACGCTCCCCCATGCGAAGGTCTCGGGAGGCGTCTCCAATGTCTCGTTCTCGTTCCGGGGTAACAATCCCGTGCGCGAGGCCATCCACACGGTCTTCCTCTATCACGCCATTCGCGCCGGCCTTGACATGGCGATCCTGAACGCCGGCATGCTCGGAGTCTACGAGGAGATTCCGAAGGATCTCCTCGAGCGGGTCGAGGACGTCATCCTGAACCGGCGCGCTGACTCGACCGAGCGCCTTGTCGCCTTTGCCGAGAGCCTCAAGGCCTCGCAGGGCGGCGCGTCGAAGACGGAGTCCAAGGAGGACCTGGCGTGGCGCAAGGCCCCGGTCGAGCAACGTCTTTCCCATGCGCTCATCAAGGGCATCGACACGTTCGTCGAGCAGGACACCGAGGAGGCGCGCTCGGACACCGCCAGGTACCCGCGCCCGCTCAATGTCATCGAGGGGCCGCTCATGGACGGCATGCGGGTTGTCGGCGAGCTCTTCGGCGCCGGCAAGATGTTCCTTCCCCAGGTGGTCAAGTCCGCGCGGGTGATGAAGAAGTCCGTCGCCTACCTGACGCCGTTCATGGAGGAGGAAAAGCGCAGGCATGTCGCCGGCGGCGGCACCGCGCGCCCCCAGGGCCGCATCGTCATCGCCACCGTCAAGGGCGACGTGCACGACATCGGCAAGAACATCGTCGGCGTCGTGCTCGCCTGCAACAACTACGAGGTCATCGACCTGGGCGTCCTGACACCGTGCGAGAAGATCCTGGCCGCCGCGGCCGAGAGGGAGGCCGACGTCATTGGCCTCTCCGGCCTCATCACGCCCTCGCTTGACGAGATGGTGCACGTCGCCAAGGAGATGAGACGCACGGGCTGCACCATTCCCCTCCTGATCGGGGGCGCCACGACAAGCGCCGCGCACACCGCCGTCAGGATCGCGCCCGAGTACGCCCACGGCGTCGTCCACGTGCTCGACGCCTCCCGAGTCGTCAACGTCGTCAGCTCGCTCCTCTCGCCGGAGCGCAAGCCGGCCTTCGTCTCGGAGGTCGCGGCGAAACAGCAGAGGCAGCGGGAGGAATTCGCGGCGCGCAGGGAGCGCAAACCCCTCCTCTCCCTCTCCGCGGCGCGCGGGCGGCGCCAGAAATTCGATTGGGCCTCGGCCGACATTCCGCGGCCGGATTTTCTGGGGACCCGGACTTACTCCGGCGTGCCGCTCTCCGACATCGTCCCGTTCATCGACTGGGGCCCGTTTTTCAGCGCGTGGGAGCTTCACGGCCGCTTCCCCGACATCCTCCGGGACCCGGCGGTCGGGGCGGAGGCCACGAAGCTCCACGGGGATGCCCAGACCCTCCTCGCCCGCATAGTCAGCGAGAGGCGCTTCACTGCCAATGCGGTCCTAGGATTCTGGCCGTGCAACGCCGTCGGCGACGACGTCGAGGTCTACACGGACGAGGCGCGCAAGGAGGTGGCCACGACGTTCCACATGCTCCGCCAGCAGCTTGAGAAGCCCGCGGACCAGCCCAATCTCTGCCTCGCTGACTTCCTCGCCCCAAGGGAGTGCGGAAGGGTCGACTACATAGGAGGCTTTGCGGTCACCGCGGGCCACGGCGTCGAAGCATTCGCGGCGCAGTTCAGGGCGGCCCACGACGACTACAGCGCGATCATGAGCCAGGCCCTGGGCGACAGGCTCGCCGAGGCGATGGCGGAACTATTCCACAAGAAGGCGCGCGAGGCGTGCGGGTTCGGCAGGACGGAGAACCTCGGGCACGAGGACCTGATCCGGGAGCGCTACCGCGGCATCAGGCCCGCGCCCGGCTATCCCGCATGCCCCGACCACACCGAGAAGCGCATCCTCTTCAGGCTGCTCGGGGCGGAGGCCGCGACCGGGATCAGCCTGACGGAGAGCTGCGCGATGTCCCCAGCGAGCAGCGTGAGCGGCTGGTACCTGAACCATCCCGAGTCCAAATACTTTGGCGTCGGCAAGCTGGGGCGCGACCAGATCGAGGACTACGCCGGGCGCAAGGGCTGGACGGTCGCCGAGGCCGAGAAGTGGCTGGGGCCCTACCTGGACTACGAGACCCTTTGATCCGCACCGGAACATTGGCCCGCGTGCAACGTCCCACTGACCAGATGGCCATCGCACGCCCTGATTCCAGACCCGTCCGCGCCGCGGTCGCGTGCGCGGCAATGCTTCTTGCGACGCTTGCTCGGGCGGCTGAGGCGACTTTCAGCGACGGGCTTTCAGCAGAGGAGACGGCCGCGTGCGGCATCCAGAGGCTGGCGCCCAAGCAGGTGGCCGCGCTGGACGCCCAGGTGGGGCGCGACGTCACTCTCGCCCACCAGGGAGGCGTAAGCGCCTTCTCCTCAACGTTCACCGCCCGCCGTACCCCGCAGGAATACGCGGTTGCGGGGGTCGACCGGCTTTCCGCCAGGGAGCGCGACGCCCTCGATTCACTCGTGGCGAGGGCCATCGCCATCGGCCCGGCGCCGTCGGCGGCCTTCGCGTACGCCCCTCCCCAGGCGCCGCCGCCTCCCGTCGCCGCACTGGCTCCGGCACCCCTGCAACTCGACGTGCACGGCGACCTCTCGCTGACGGTGGGCGCGGGAAGCCACGGATCCAGCTTCTACGGGACCTCCCTGGATCTCTTCGCCTCGGATCCCTCAGGCAAGTTTACCATCGGGGTCGGGGTAAGCGATTACAGGGGACGCGGGCTCATCGGCCCGTATTGCCCCGTTTTCCTCGAGCCGCCGTTCATGGGCTGGTGAGTCCCGGCGCCGGGGCAACGTTCGGTTGCGTTACCCCGCGCCGCTCTGGCAGGGTCTGCCCCCATGCTCTCGAGATACGCGCTGCTTTTTCTCGGCGTCATCGCATGCGCGTCCTCCGCCATCATGATCAGGATGAGCGCGACCAATCCCTTCGTCCTGACGGCCTTTCGCCTGGTCTTCGCCGTCGTGATCCTGGCACCTGTGCTGCTCTCCGAGTTGCGCAGGCACGCCGCCGCCTTCACGAGGGATCACCTGCGGCGCACGCGCCTGCCCGCGCTCGTGCTCGCGCTGCACCTCATGTCGTGGACGCTGGGCGCAAGGATGACGGCGGTCGCCCAGGCCACGCTCATCGTGAACCTTGTGCCGGTCGCGCTGCCCTTCTTTCTTTACTGGCTCG
>Ga0182030_10020292_pt1 | contig 12549 bp, 3 predicted proteins | sample 812S3MmetaG_FD_121299 | JGI IMG/M metagenome (GOLD analysis project Ga0182030, IMG submission 121299) | Permafrost microbial communities from Stordalen Mire, Sweden - 812S3M metaG (Illumina Assembly) | ecosystem: Environmental > Terrestrial > Soil > Wetlands > Permafrost | place: Sweden... | reverse complement strand
TGGTAGCGCCCAGCCCCTTACCGGCCTGGTGATTGCCACTGCAATCCGCCCCCTGCCATAGCAGGCCATGTCGCTCGCATTCCTGGCCGACTCGACCGAACAGTGTGCGCACCTGGCCCCGCCACGCCATCATGGCGAACTTGTCCACCGTGGCGATCATCATCGTCGGGGGGTGGTGGTAGATCTCCTCGTCCACGACCAGGACCGGGATGCCCGCGTCAGGGAGCTTGCTGGACTTGCCCTTCGAGAAGTCGCAGCGGCCTTTCTTGTCGCCGCAATAGATGAAGGTGCGCCCGCGCCCCTTGTCGACCTCTACGTCGCGTCCTGGGGCGACTTCCGAGCCACACCATGGGCAGCTGGTCAGCTGTGCAGGAGACGCCGCCCCGGCGTTGTACTTGCCAGGGTTGCGAATGTCCTCAATGGCCCGATGACTGTCCTCAGTCGAGCCTGGCGTCACCTTGTTGCCCACCCACAGGCCAATGGTGAAGGGCTCATTGCCGAGTGAGTTGTCTCCCTTGGCCAGCGCCTCGCGTCGCAGCACTTCCATCGCACAGATCAGCGCGGTGGCGCGCTGGAACTGTTGCAACGTTAGCAGACGCAGGGTGTAACGCATGATCACAGCCAGCCCACGCGAGCCGTCGTAGCAGCCAAGGTTGCCCTGCATGCGCCGAACGGCCATGGTGAAGGCGGCGACACCCAAATAGGCCTCAGTCTTACCGCCCCCAGTGGGGAACCAGAGCAGGTCGGCATAGGCTTCGACCGGTTGCACACGATCCGGGTGCATCGGATCGGCCAGAGAAGGAATCGACAGCAGCAGGAACGCCAATTGGAACGGGCGCCAGCTGCGGTTCTTCAGCACATCGAACTGCTCGACGGTGACGTCCTTGCCGCGTCGGATCTCAAGGGCGTATTGGCTCCGCACGCGCTGCGTGGCCATTGCCCGGTTGGCGAAACGAAAGGCCGCCAGGGCATTCTCATCGCTCTTCAGCGTATCGATACCCTGCTGCAGGCGCGTATGGATTTCCTGGCAGCGATTCATTGCCTGTTCCGACTGCGCGTCGTAGCCAAACACGTCGACACCGACACGAGCACGCTGCTGATCGATCCACGCACCGTAATCCTTGGTCAACAGGTGCAGGGCATCGACCAACGGACCGATTTCCAATGTCGCGAGGCGCTGCATGTCGAGCAGACCCGTGCTCACCATCTCCTTCATTGCCGGGCGGTCCGTCTGGTCGAGACCCGGCGTCTCCGTGACCTGCACCTCGTACTGAGGCATGACGACTGCGCGCACCTCGGTGGCCAATGTCACGTCATCCGCCGTTTCGGCGTGCACGGCAACGCCATGGCCCACCGCGAACTCAACCCGGTTGCGGTAGATCATCTCCAGCGATTCGCGCTCTGGGTCCATTCCGTCCGAATCCATTACAGGCCGGCGACGGAAGATTGCGCGCTTGGGAGCTTTGGCGTCCGAGCGCACGATCAGTTCCGGCTGGAAGACCCAGGCGGAATCGCGGTTGGTCTCGGGTTCCTCCTGCGCATTGACCAGGAACAGTGTCACCAAGCGGTCGCCGTTGGTATTCTTGGCACGCACGGATCCTTGCAACCGCACTTCAGGATAGTTCTTGTCCGGCGCCTGATGGGGGATCACACCCTCTGCGAGCGGCAGTACTAGCTTGCCTCCGCAGGGGATGCGTTGCCAGACCTTCGCCTTGGTCTGCTCCTCTGCACCAGTCTCCTTGTTCTTGCGGGTGCGAAAGATCTCATGTTCGTCACTACGCTCGTATCGACCCCAGCGCAGCTCGATCTCGATCCGTTCGGCATCGCCATCGACGCAGAAGGTCATGCCAAGGCTGCTGGGCACCAGCGACTGATTGCTGGCCGCGTCAATCTCATCGGTCGCGTCGGATTCGGGCTCGGCTCGCCCGGTCGCAGTGCCGAATTCCGCACCCGGTTCATGCAGGCCGGGCGCCTTTGGGTCGGTGGGTTCTTCGACCTCTTCGTTCGCGAGCGGCCCTTCAAGTCCCTCGATACCCCCTTGTGCCGCCTCGAGCGGGGCGAGTTTCCCGACTAGATAGCGGTCACGCACGCTCATGTCGACGATGCGCTCGTGAGGGCCACCAGCCGGGCCGAGCAGATCGTCCATTACGGCAAGTTGAAGCATCTCGCGGATGTATGCGAGTTCTTGCTGATACCGAAGTGAACGGGGATCGGAACCGATCGTCGGTACATCACCGATGGACTTGTGTAGTGCCTTGGAGATGGATTCAACGAAATCACTCCACTGGACGCGAGCGATGCTTCCCGATGATGGCGGCGCGAGTGAAGTGATGTTGATCGCCACCGGTTCTGTAACTGAGAGCACTCGATCAAAGTACAAGGTGGTAGTTGTGAGACCGGAACGAACCCGCAGCACACATCCAGCAGCGGTTATCCCACTCGCTGAGTTCAGCACCAACACCCAGTCACCCTCCATGACAGCCCGATAGAGGGAGCGCTCGCCCTTGAGGACTAGATTATAAGGTTCTAGCCGGGGTTCTGCCGGGAGACCGTGATCGATGGCGATCCATGCATTTGTCAATTGCGTTTCCTCGCCATTTAATAAATGGCCCACTTACCTACAAACCGCACCGTTCGTCAATGTTCAATGCGCCCCTCTACGCCTTAACGGCCTGCGTCCCCTCACCATCCCACACCCCAGGCGATATTTGCCGGGAAGAATTGAAACTTTCGGATACCAGAGACCTTACCCAAGCTTCGGGAAGAGCGCACTTTGGCGCACTAATTCTTGCGTGCCCGCGCCTACATCCTTTCTTCTTTTTCTGCCTTTTGTCGCGCGCTTACGATCCTCGCCAGCGCGAGAATCCTCGTTGTATTGAGCATTCAATGCGGCCAGCCGCGTCAGGATTTCAAGACGAGTGTCGCGCCTCAGCGTGAAGCGTAAGCCTTGCTGTGTCATATCGAACTCTTGCTCAAGAGCCAAGTCATTCCACCCGTAAGATGAGGCGACTGCCGAATCGATCTCATATTGAAATTTACGCAAGCGAACGATGTCATCCGACATTTCCTTCGGATCGTGGAACCGATTGTATATTTTTGTCAGGCCCTCCTCGCGCGATAGCATCGTGGAGCTGCGACAATCATGGTACTTGCGTCCGATTTCCCTTAAATATTCGCTTAATGTGCAGAACGGAAATGTTCTAAAACACGTACTCAAGGAATAACAAGGGTCCCCTTTGAGCGTGTACATAAATTGAAGCGCCCAGGTCTGGTGGATTGTCGAAGTCAGCACAGACAATACCGCGCGATCTTCTGTAGCAAACACGCCGATCTTGTCCGCGAACACCTGGTCCGCCGGAACGAAGGCGAATGCAAAGTATTTTGTTGCCATGCCGCACACCAGCGCTTCATTTAAGCTTCTCAAACTTTCATATAGGTCGGGCCTTTTGTCGGAGAATTTCCAATAGTCTTCTTCATGCACTTGACGCTGAGGTTTCTCCCGTTGAGGCCGTACCTTATCGAAGACAATTTTGAAAGGCGCCTCATATGACTGTGCAGCCTCAAGAGGGAGGTCACCGAAATTGATTACTGCCCGACTAGCGCTGAGCGATGCTGACGAGGAGAAGTCGATGGCATTCAGATATGGAAATAGAATCTCAGCGTTTTTGTGATCAAGGCGCCGCAGTGTGTCTGCTTCCTCGATAGAGACGACAAACCCAATACCCAAAATTGTCGAGCCGCGCGACGCGTAGCACGGCATCTGAGTAAGCTTATGCGGTTCGACCGTTACTGCTACATCGTCTAGGGCGCTGGTTATCTTCCTAGCGGACCGATCATCAAGTCTGTACTTTCCGCGCCATTCGCCCTTATAAATGTGAACGATGCTGATAAACACGTTCGCCGAACCTGGCCACTTCATGGACTTTACGGCCGAATAGATAACGCCCCCGCACCCAGAGATGTACTCCAATCCCACCAGTTTCGTGTTTCCCTGAGAAATTGTGTTGGTGGAAATAAGACCTAATGTACCTCCAGCGCTTACCAGTTCGTAAGCGCGTAAAAAGAAGTAGGCTGAGAGGTCCGCAGCGCCTCTACGATGGCTCCATCGAGCTTTTAAATAGCGCTGATAGAAATCGCCAAACGCTGGTGCAATGCGCATGGCGCCTAAAAAGGGCGGATTTCCGACGAAGGAGTCAAAACCGGAACGGCCTCGATCGAACACTTCTGGGAACTCCAAAGGCCAATGGAAGGGGTGACGTGCCCCCTGCCCGCCGATGACATCAAGAGACAAAGTGGACATGGCCAGCGTGGCGACGTCTTCAACAGCGCTTAGATCGCCGCCGATGGCACGACCGGCTTGGATAGCGAGAGCGGCGAGTCGAGCATCGATCAAAGAATTGTCTGTACCAGCGCCGAAGAGTTCCCCGATGAATGCATCGGCGATTCGTTCTGGCACTTCGAGCTTCCGTCGCGCATCGGCATCTAGACGTGCCATCACCTCGACGTCGCGAATATCGCGGATCGGCATCTTGCGCAGCCGGTGGCGCAATTCAATGGCTTCGTGTACTGCCCGTTCGACGTTCTGCCCGAATAGGCGTTGCTGACCTTTACTGTTCGGCGCCATGGAGAGCTCGGTGAGCTGCTCCAGCCGGTGAATGCCGAGCAGACTATCGCCGCAGCGCAGGTTGTGGTCGAGGAAGCCGAACGGACGGCCCTTTGCCAGCGTCACCAGCCAGATGGAGAGCTTGGCGAGTTCGACGGCGAGGGGATTCAGGTCGACGCCGTATAGGCAGCGCTCGGCGATGAGGCTGCGGGCGATGATGGTACGGGCCTCGGTGTCACGGGGAAGACGCTCCTTCGCGTCCGCCACATCAAGCACTTCGCCATTCATGCTAACCGTCTTACCTGTCGCCTCGACCTGGGACCAGGCCTCGACGAGGCGATCGGCCAGCCAGCGGCAAGCTTGCACCAGGAAGGCGCCCGAACCCATCGCTGGGTCGCAGATCTTGAGGTCGAGCAGTTCGGCGGGCGATTTCGGCACCCATTTCTCTCGCGGGCAACCCTCTGCCGGTCCCACATAAGCGACCGGCGTCAGCGTCTCCGCAACGATGGCCTCGGTGAGCGATTTCGGAGTGTAGTGAGTACCGGTCTCGCGCCGATCTGAGCCAGTGGTGACGATGAAGGCACCGGCAGGATAAACCAGCGGATAGCCCCACGGATCTGTGCGCACCAGGTGTGCAAATGGCTTGATTCGATCACGCAGCCCGGTATCCCCATGGCAGGCGGCCAGAAGGCGATCGGCGAGCAGGTCGTCGACTGGCTTGGACAGGTCGTTACGCACACGGCTGCCGGAACTGCCTGAACGCTCTTTCATCAGCTCCGCGAGACGTTCAGCGCCGTCTAACCTTGCGGATTCCAGCTCGGCCAACTTGACCGAGGGCGCCTTGGCATTCTTGGTGCCGTCGAGTTCCAGCGTTACCTCGGCGGTGCGTTTGACGGTGCGTTCCAGCAGGCCCTCGTAGACGTAGCCGATCTGTTCGACATCCAGCGCACGATAGGACAGGGTTCGCCCCTGGAACTGCTGAATTGCTTCAAGCAAGAGCAACACGGTGCGGTTGTCGATCGGCAGCGGTTTGGCAATATCGGTTCGCCAACCGGAACCTTTGACGCGGCCCTCAAGGAAAGCAAAACGATCCGGGTCGAACAGCGAGCCGCCCAGTGCCGGCAGGCGCAAGTTTTCGTGCTCTATTCCTCCATACACGGCGCGGAAGACGGCCAGCAGGCGTGACCACGCATCCCAGCGGCGTTCAAGGATCTCCTCGGATTCCTTGCGCAACTGCATGCGCAGCGTCGATAGCGCGTAGTTGGCTTCGTAGCATTCGTCGCCCAGGAGCAGCAGGCCTCGCTCTTCGGCGGACAGCAGGAAGACCAGCCGCATCATTACCGTCAACGCAGCTTCATAAAGCACTGGCTCTTTCACATCGCGCAGCAACTCGCGATCGCGGTCCTGGTCAGCCTTGTCGAGCGCTTGGATCAGCACTTCCACAGCGCGCTGCACCTGCTCGCCGAGGGCGTCGGTGACCTCGTCCTGATATTTTAGGGATCGGTCGAAAAGCGCCGGTAGTTGCTCGGCTTCATCGACGAAGAAGCGACGAATTCCCAGCAGATGCACGAAGGCCTGTAGGGTGATGGGCTCTTGGCTCCAGATGCGCGCGTACCAGCTGGCGACGGAGGTGACGGCGCCCAACGGGGCATCGACCAGCATCCAGCGTTCGCCATTGGTTACCAACCCAAGGCGACAACCGGTGGCACGGCACAACTGAACCATGCGATCAGCCGGAGTGGCAGCCCATTCGTCCAGCTTCAAGGTGGAGTCGAGGTCGACGTCCTGCCGGTAAGTCTGAATGAGCAGCAGGGGTTTATTGGCCCGTCGCTCATCAATCACCGCTAGGTCCGCGGCCAGCGTCACGCCATGCTCTGGCAGAGTGACATTCAGGTTGGCCGCACACCAGTCGGTGCGCTTCAGAACGTCGCCTTTACCATCCTCGTCGAGGTCCAGTCCGCGCGAAAGCACCTCGTCTATCCAGGCGGTGTGCAGCTCGTTGAACTGCAGGTCCTCGGACTCCAGTGCATCGCGCCACTCCTCGTAGGCCTGACGTAGCCGCTTGCGCTTGACGCCGTCGAGTTCTTCCAGCCCTTGGGGGAATACCTCCTTGAGCACGGGAACGGCGAGGAACGGACCGGAGATCTCGATGAGCGCCAGCCAGTCGTGGTGCAGGTCGTGATTGCTCACGCTGCACCGCGCTGCACGGCAGACTTGGGAACCAGGAAGACTACGGCGACCGGGAAGGTGCGGTCATCAAGCTTGGCATAGCGAGCTTCGATGGACTGGATCTCCTGGATGCGCTCGGCCGGAATGCGCGCGAGGCGCGCCTCCAATGCGGCGGTATCACGCCTGAGCTGGGTGCGCTCGTCATCAGTGAAGAGCGACATCTGCTCGGGTTGCTGATCCTTTTTCAGTTCGCTGTGGATCGCCTTCTCGAGCTCGTCCAGCACGGCGCCGATGTCGTTAATCTCCTGTTGTTCGCGGGTATGCAGCGTGGTGGCCAGAAACCGGAGGCGATCCTTCGAGCGGGCGTCAACCGCCTGAAGGATCGCGGGCTGCGCGCGATCGAAGCGCACCCGGAGGGCATGGAACAGCGAATCATTCGCAGTGACTGGCTGGCCCTCGTCCAGCCACTGCTGGACACGCGTGACACCCTCTTCGCGACGGAACGATTGATCGCGCAGATAGCCGCCCGAGACGGTCAGTTCCTCGTGAAGTCGATGGTGGTTGCCGCCGGTGATGACCAGCCGCGAGATGACGACCACCGCTGGGCCGTCGATGCTGCCATCCGACAATGTGCACACGGTGATGCGATGCAGCTTCTTCACGTCGTCCTGCGCCCAGACCTCGGCACGCAATAAGCGCAGGCACATCTGCACCAGTCGATGGTTCAGATGGACCAGCACGACATCGTCTCGCCCTTTCGCTATGGCATGATCGAATGTGATCGGGCGTATCTGCTGGGTATGGGGGTGACGCAAGCCTTCCAAGCAACGCGCCCACGAGCCTGAAAGGGGTGGCATCCTGAATACACGGCCCTGAGGAGCGTCTGCGAGGGTGACGGGTTCCAGTGGAGGGCGGCCCGCCAGGGCGAGGCCCGTCTTCACCGCGATCTGAACATGGTCGGGCGTAAGGTGGAAATCCTGCTGAGTGGCCAGAAGCCGTTCGTGGAGCTTGGCGACGCGTTCCTTCAACTCACGCTCTGCGCGCACGAAGCGCCTGGCGTTGGCGATCTTGGCCTCTGCGAGGCGTGTGTCCAAGTCCTTCAGCGAACCTTCGATGAGGCCGGACATCTGCGGCGCGATGACCGGATTGACGCTACCCATGTCGGCGCGCATCGACTCAAGCTTGCGCAGTGCACGGAGGATGTCCTCGCCGTGGCCACCGACCGAAATAGGGCCTTCTTTGCCACCGTCGACGGGGTGCCAGATCAGCACGTCTTTCTCGCGTTGTCCGTGACGGTCGATACGACCGTTACGCTGCTCCATCACGTTGGGGTTGTAGGGGATCTCCAAGTGGATGAGGCAATTGCAATGGTTCTGAAGATCAATACCTTCCGAAGCCGCATCGGTGGCGAGCAGGATGCGGACGGGAGAATCCTTGGGAGATGCCTGGAAGGCGGCTTTGATGGGTTCGCGTTCATCCTGAGTGAGTCCGCCATGTAGCAGCCCGAGGCGTTCGCCGCCAAAGCCGTGGCTGGCGAGGATCTCCTGCATCCACTGGTGGGTGGTACGGTATTCCGTAAACAGTATCACCCGGCGGTCGTTCCACTGGCCGCCCCGCTTCAGATTGGCCGAGAGCCATTCGATGACGGCCCTGGCCTTCGAGTCGGTCTGGTTCTTGGCTACCTGCGCCCATTGCCTCAGATCGGCCAGCATCTGTTGCTGTTCTCGAGTTAGCGGCTGAGAGCGGCGCGAAGCCTCCTCGACGGCATCCGACTGAGCGGTCTCGACTTCCTCATCGTTGGCGTAATCCTCTTCGACTTTCAGGATGGCTTTGCGCAGGATGCGCTCGGCCATGGCGTCTTGCACCTTTGACTTGGCGCCATTCGACAGCGAGGCGATGTGCTTCTCAAGCGTCGATGCGAACGCAGCGGGCGACGAGAACAGGCGCTTCTTGAGCAGCTGGTTGACGAACGAGGTGCCGAACGTGCTTCCGGACTTCTTTGCGTCTTTCTCGCGGCTGACGCAGTAATAGCTCAGCTTTTGGTGGATCGCCCGTTCCTCATTAGTGTAAGAGACTGCCAGCGCCTGAAGTCTGCGCTGGGCATAGAGCGGCTTTCCATCGGCGTCGACCAGATCGCTCTTCAGGCGACGGATCATCACCTGACTCAACAGCTTCTCATCGGGAAGAATGTTACGGGCGAAGCGCTGATCGTCCAGTAGCTCCAGCAGCGAGGTAAACGACTCGGTGTATCCGTTGTGCGGTGTGGCCGTCAGGAACAGCCGATGCTGGAAGTGCGGGCTAATCGCACGAACGAAACGCGTGCGCTGGCTCTCGAGGGCGTAGTGGGCACCAGCGGCGGGAGCGATGTTGTGCGCTTCGTCGACGACCAATAAATCAAACTTGCGCGGATGACCAGCATGGGCCGGGAGGACGTCGCGCATCGCGCGCAGCCCCTCGCCACTCTTGACCCAGTCCATCGATGCGATGAGGCGCGGATGGGATGTCCACGGGTTGGCGTGGATGCCGCGCTCACGCCGCAATTGCTTGATATAGGCGGTGTCAACCACGCGGAATTCGAGCCCGAACTTCTCCAGCATTTCGACGCGCCACTTCTCCTGAAGTGAGGCGGGGCAGATGACCAAGACGGTGCGGGCACGGTGCCTCAGCAGCATCTCTTGGATGACGAGCCCGGCTTCGATGGTCTTGCCCAAGCCAACGTCGTCTGCAATGAGCAGGTTGACTCGCGCCATGTCGATGGCGCGTACAAGCGGGTCTAACTGGAAGTCCTCAATGCTGACGCCGCTACGGAACGGTGCCTGAAGGAATCCCCTATCGGCATTCGTGGCGGCGCCCCAACGCACTGCATCCAAAAAGGCATTGAGCGTGTCCGAGTCGTCCTGCCCTGTGATGGATGGAAGTCCGGCGCGCTCAATGACTTGTGCGCCGGGCTCGATCTCCCAGATGACCTCCAGCTCTTCGCCTAAGCTGTCCTCATCAATCGAACTTAGACTCACCAGACTTTGTGGAGGGGCCACCAATGCGGATCTCTGGCCACTGTCGTATTGGCCTGGAGCGTCTTGGACACCCAGGAAACCCTGGGCGGACCGGAGGGCGGATGTCTGTACATCCGACACCAACCACTGTCGTCTGCGTATCTCTACCAGTTGGCCGGGTTCTGGACGAGCGACGTAACGTCGATGACTTCGATCGCCCGGCTCTTTCATTAATTCGGAGCCTCGCCCTTCCTGATACTCGGCCGCGTTCTGCGCGGCGTTCTTGCTGTCGATGGAGCCTCACTGACCAAACGCACCACGCGTCGAGCCGCTGCGACGGGCGATTCATGCTCCCAGACTCTAAGCACGGTCCAACCGTCATTTCGAAGCCTCACGTTCGTATCCGCGTCCCGACACCGATTTGCCTCAATCTTTTCACGCCAAAAGTCCTGGTTCCGTTTCGGCCACGTCGCATGCTCCGGGCATCCGTGCCAAAAGCAGCCATCGACCAAAATGGCGATCTTTCGGTTCCGAAAAACAATATCCGCGATGCGCCTAGGCTTCCTAAGGACTTCGACATTCACTCGGTAGCGCAATCCGTGTCGGTATATTTCGCGCCGCAGTTCCATTTCGGCCTTCGTACCGCTCTGACGCACCTTGGCCATGCGACGACTGGTCTCCGAGGGTGATGGCGGCACGAGCGGCATGAAGTTGCTCCTTGTCAGCCCATCACCGCGGGAAAGGAGCCGATATTGGCATGTACCCTTCGCGCAATAGCGCGCCCTCGTTTGACCGGGAAGATACGCGCCCTTATCGGCTGGATAATTAGAAAACACCGCTCCCGCACTCGGTTTGAGGTAGCTGCGGAACACATGCTTCTTCTACCCAACCGTTCGACGCGGGTGGCGAGCTCTCGCCACTTGTGGCGCGAAATCGTCGATGGCATCAAAGACGCCCCAAAGCTTGTCAAGCTTCACGTGCTCATCGAGATAGTCCGCGTAGGCTTGCTGCGCATTTGTGAGCAGTTCGTCGTAGAACACGATTCTAGCGTCGACCGTCTTTAAGCTATCAATGACCCCTTTCTTACCGGTGCCCGATGAATCGTTCCACTCCGGTGGCGGCTTACCGACCAAGCAGATGATTTCTATCGGCCAGTCCTTATAAGTCGTTCTTTCAAGAATCTTCCTAGCCCCATCACGATATTTACGCACCTGCTTTATCAGGTCGTCGAGCGGCACAGCGATAGACGCTCGTTTCAACTCGATGATGACATGCTTGCCACTAGTCGTTCGGTAGCCTATGTCGATGCGAGCCTTCTTCGCGTCCCGCGGAAGTGTCTTTGAGTTCTGCTTCAGAAATTTGTTGACGACGGTTTCGGCATGCTCCGTGCCCTTTGTGCGCTCCCATGACGGATCGAGTAGCCAAAGATGTTTGAAGATATAGTCCCGAAGCACCAGTTCCTTCTTGTTCTGGCTTAACTTCTCCTGCAGTGCAGTGATGACATTGACTCGCCCTCGAACGATCTGTCCGTAATAACTCAACTCAAGATCATCAATGCTCTTGAATATCTCCAAAATCTGATCAAGGCTCTCGTCTTTAACATCATCCAATCGCTCAAGTTCCTCTTTTCGCCGAAAGCTCTCGAAGGCGAGAATGGAAGCCTTCAGCAGCTCCTTCTTGTCGGAGTCGTCTTGGGAGCGAATGGTATTCAGCCTTCCAATCCAGCGTTCGGCCTTTCTCTTAGTATCTCCTTTCAGACCATTGAGCCAGTTGGACACGGCTGGGACCTTAGCCGCCGTCTTGGCGCCATCTGTTCGTCGCCAATCGCTCCATCTGTTCGCGACGTGTCGCAATTCAGTCAAGACGATTCGCCGTAGCGCCTCGAAGCGAGGATCATCTTGCTTCAGGGACTGACGACTGCTCGTGGCGATATCAGTCTTGTCGTCTGTATCCAATTCCTCACAATGCAATTCACCAATTATGTAGTCTGCATAGATTTCTTTCTGACCGAATTCATCGAGAATGTCTTCCTGCGCCAGCTTTCCACGCATGAAGACAGCAAGGCGATTAAGGTTGTCGCCTTCTTCGTCTTTTAACTGGTCCGGTTTTGAAACGGTTCCGATCCACCCTGTCAAGCTGATGTTTGCTTTCTTCAACTCGCTCGAAATGGATGGCAGCCTAGATTCGACTGCTCGCGCAAGATGCTTACATGATTTTGTGAATTCCGTTTGAGCGCCGTATGTCCATAGATATTCGATGGCATTGTGATAGCCGCGATCCTGAGGCGTTATCGGTTCGCCGTTGACGGTGACAGTAAAATCAAACTTCGAACCGATGACGGAGAATCTGCGGGACACTCTTCTCTTTAGGCCTTCCACTGTCATGCCCGATAGTGACTTTGACAAGCCGGACAAAACGATGCGCGTTCCCTTCTTGAGATCCGAAGGAAACGTGGAAATCTCTTCGGGCTTATATTGCTGGCCCGTTGCTCCGGCTATGGCTTTGCGGATGACCTCACGATCCATCTTGAATGCAGTGCGGTGCCTGCCGGACAGCGTATACACCGCTGCCGACTGTGCGATTGAAAAGATGGACAGCTTGCCAATGCCTTTGCGGCCCATCGGCTTTCGTCCATCTAAGGTCTTGTCACCAAGTTCGTCTCGCCGCTTGAAGCCGACGGTAAGGAATCTGTCGATCACGCCATCACGATCCATCCCGATCCCGTCATCTTCGAGGGTAATGGTCTCGGTCACCTTGTCGATCGTGATCTTGACATTCTTGGCG
>Ga0182030_10020291_pt1 | contig 12549 bp, 10 predicted proteins | sample 812S3MmetaG_FD_121299 | JGI IMG/M metagenome (GOLD analysis project Ga0182030, IMG submission 121299) | Permafrost microbial communities from Stordalen Mire, Sweden - 812S3M metaG (Illumina Assembly) | ecosystem: Environmental > Terrestrial > Soil > Wetlands > Permafrost | place: Sweden... | reverse complement strand
CGACGCATTCGGACTGAGCCAACGCGGCATCGCCCTGTTCGCGCTCGCCGGGGTTTCAGGCGCGGTGGCCGCGCCGCTGTCTGGCCGCCTCGCCGACAGCGGTCACAGCGGAGCGGTGAAGGCGTTGGCGATCGTTCTGGCGGCCGCCGCCTTTCTCATCGCCAATCTCGCCCCCGCCGGCTCGGCGACGGCGCTCGCGCTGCTTGTCGCAGCGGCGGTGCTGCTCGATTTCGGCGCGCAGGCGCATCTGGTGGTCGGGTTCCGCGCCATCTTCGCCCTCGGCGGCGAATCGCGTGGACGGCTTAACGGCCTTTACATCGCGTGCTTCTTCTTGTTCGGCGCGCTCGGTTCGGCGCTCGGCGCCTGGGCCTACGCAGACGGCGGCTGGCGGCTGGCGAGCGCGATCGGCCCCGCCTTTCCGGTCGTCGCGATTGCGGCTTTCGCGTTCGAACGACCGCGCTGAGGCCGCGCGGCGAGACAGGACGGCGGCCGCGCCGTCTCACTCTCGCCACATGGGTGGCGGAAGGAGCCGGGTTAGGTCGCGTCGCATACGCGGGGGCTTGAAGCGACCGAGTGGGAAAGTCTTACCAGCGATGGTTTGCGGGCGCCGCGCGCCGATTGCGCTTATTTTGTTCGGTCTGTTCGGCGTCGTCGGAGTGACGCTGTCGGGCTGCGAAACTGACCTTGCCGGCGCGTTCGGCGGACCGGCCGTCGCGGCGGTGAGCGCCCGGCCGGTGCAGGTCTTTGTCGCTTCGACCCGCAAAGGCGAGCACGGGGCGGCGTCGCAGACCTTGTCCTCCGACGGCGTGCATTACGCCCTCGACATCCTCACGATCCCTCCCGGCCATCACGCCGGATCAATCGAACAGCCGATGTTCGGCGCGGCCAACGCGCGCGATCACATCGTTCTGTCCCAAGAGCGGATTCTGGAACCGGACGAATTCCGCTCCGAGCTCGCCTCGCACGTTTCTGGGCGCATCGGCGTCAATCGCGACGTACTCGTCTTTGTCCACGGCTTCAACACCCCGTTCGAGGAGGCGCGCGACCGCACCGCTCAGATCGTCGCCGACAGTCGGTTCGGCGGCGTCGCGGTGCTGTTCACTTGGCCGACCAAACACGAGCTGTTCGGCTACGTCTCCGACAAGGACAACGCCACTGCCTCGCGCGACGCGCTGCAATCGCTGTTGCAGGAGATCAGCGCGACGCCCGGCGTCGGCAAGGTGCATGTGCTCGCCCATTCGATGGGCGGTTGGCTTGCGATGGAGGCTTTGCGCCAGTCGGCGATCGCCGGCGATCGCGACCTCTCCGGCCATCTCGGCGACGTCATGCTCGCCTCGCCCGATATCGATATGGACGTCTTCGCCGGACAAATGGAGCGGTTGAGACCGGCAAACGTCACGGTTTTCGCCACCGCCAACGATCGCGCGCTGTCGCTCTCCAGCGCCCTCGCCCAGTCGCGCCAGCGGGTCGGCGGGATCAACCCGTCGAAGCCGGAGGACCGCGAACGGATCGAAGCGCTCGGCGCCAAAGTGTACGACCTGACCAGCTACTCCGACGGCTTCATCGACCACGGCGCCTACGCCGACGCGCCCGATGTGCTGCACGCGATTGGCGCGCAGATGGCGACGCCGCGGGCGCAGGACGCCAACACGATGTCGAGCATCGACGCGAGCGGCTACATCGATCCGTCCGCGCCGGCGACCCCCGTCGTCGTTCCGGCGCCCGCGGCGGCCTTGGCGCCAGGCGCGGCGTCGATCCCCGCTGCGACGCCACAGGCCGCCGCGCTCCCCGCGCCGGCTCCGGCGCCCACGCCAACGGCCGCCGCAAATTGAGCAATCCGCCGTGGGCGCGGCTCTTGCCGTCGCCCCCTGCCGCGCCCCATATTCGACCCGCGACTTTCGGAGCCCAGCCATGCCGAGCAAGCTCGATCAACTGCGAACCATGACGACGATCGTCGCCGACACCGGCGACATGGAATCGATCCGCGCCTACCAGCCGACGGATTCGACGACCAATCCGACCCTGATCTACAAAGCTGCGCAGCTTCCCGCCTACAGCTATCTGTTCGACGAGGCGGTCGGCTGGGGTCGCAAGACCGGGGCGTCGCCGGCGGCGGTGACCGAACGGCTGATCATCGATTTCGGCGCGGAGCTGACGCGGATCGTTCCCGGCCGCGTCTCGACCGAGGTCGACGCGACGCTGTCGTTCGATGTCGCCGCCACGATCGCCAAGGCGCGCGAAATCATCGCCGCCTACGCCGAGCGCGGCATCGGCCGCGAGCGCATCCTGATCAAGATCGCTTCGACCTGGGAGGGCGCGCAGGCCGCCGCGACGCTACAGCGCGAGGGCGTCGACTGCAACATGACGCTGTTGTTCTCGCTCGCCCAGGCGGTCGCCAACGCCGACGCCGGCGTGTTCCTCATCTCGCCATTCGTTGGCCGCATCTTCGACTGGCACGTCAAGGCGGGCGGCGGGCCCTACACTGGCGAGACCGACCCCGGCGTCACCTCGGTGCGGTCGATCTACGCCTACTACAAGACGTATGGAATCAAGACGGTCGTCATGGGCGCCTCATTCCGCAACACCGACGAAATCGAGGCGCTGGCCGGCTGCGATCGGCTGACCATCGCGCCCGATCTGCTGCACAAGCTCGCCGAGGACAACGGCACGCTCGCGCGCCGGCTTTCGCCGCAGGCCGTCGGCCCGGCGCCGGCGAAGATCGCCCTCGACGAAAAGAGCTTCCACTGGCTGCTGAACCAGGACGCGATGGCGACCGAGAAGCTCGCCGAGGGCATCCGCACGTTCGCCAAAGACCTCGGCTCGCTGCGCGAGCTGGTGTCCCGGAAGCTGGCGCTGGCGGCGTAAGCCGGACGACAGCGCGGCCCCCCCGACACAGCGGGACCGTGGTTCGTCTCGACGATTAGACATTGTTAAGATGTTAATTACGTCTGATCGCCAGCGCAAGCGTCGTCATCGCGCGGCCGCGCGCATTTTGGCGCCTAACGCTTTGAAATCGCCCCTTCGCCGAACCGAACCGTCGTCTGCCCTTGCCTTTAGCGGCCGCCTCCCTTATAGCCGCGGCCATTCCACAGGCGGATTTTCGCGCGCCCTGCTTCAAGGGTTCGCTCCGGTGGCCGGGTTTCCTCGGCCGACATGATCCGCCGAGGCTCAACCGGAAAGGATTCCGCAGTGTCACTGCCTGATTTCACCATGCGCCAGCTCCTCGAGTCAGGCGCGCATTTCGGCCACCAGTCGCATCGCTGGAACCCGAAGATGGCGCCGTACATCTTCGGCGTGCGCAATTCGATCCACATCATCGACCTCGCCCAGTCGGTGCCGCTGCTGCATCAGGCGTTGAAGGTCGTGTCGGACACCGTCGCCAAGGGCGGGCGGGTGCTGTTCGTCGGCACCAAGCGCCAAGCCGCCGAGGAGATCGCCGAAGCCGCCAAGCGCTCGGCGCAGTATTTCGTCAATTCGCGCTGGCTCGGCGGCACGCTGACCAACTGGAAGACCATCTCTGGCTCGATCGCGCGACTGCGCAAGCTCGACGAACAGCTTGGCGAAGGCGCCAAGGGCTTGACCAAGAAAGAGCGCCTGATGATGTCGCGCGAGCGCGACAAGCTGGAGAAGGCGCTCGGCGGCATCAAGGACATGGGCGGCGTCCCCGACCTCGTCTTCGTTATCGACACCAACAAAGAGGCGCTGGCGATCAAGGAGGCTAACCGGCTCAAGATCCCGGTCGTCGCCATCCTCGACACCAATTGCGATCCCGACGGCATTGCTCATCCGGTGCCGGGCAACGACGACGCGAGCCGCGCCATCCAGCTTTACTGCGACCTCATCGCGCGGGCGGCGATCGACGGCATCTCGCGCAGCCAGGGCGCGGCGGGCGTCGACGTCGGCGCCGCCGAAGCGCCGATCGAGGAGGCCCTGCCCGAGCCGACGGCCGCTGCCGCCGAGACGGAAGCGACGACCTCGACCGACCGGTTTGAGCTGCTCACCGCGCCGCGCGGCGCGCCCGACGACCTCGCCAAGCTGACCGGCGTCGGCCCGCAGATCGTCAAGAAGCTCAATGAACACGGCGTCTTCCACTATTGGCAGATCGCCGCAATGACCAAGGACGAGGCCGACAAGCTCGACGCCGACCTCAAATTCAACGGCCGCGTCGCCCGCGACAATTGGGCCGACCAGGCTCGCACGCTGCTCGCATCGGCGTGATTTCCCCCTCTCCCGCTTGCGGGAGAGGGCTGGGGTGAGGGCGGGTTCGCCTGCCCTCGTCCGGCCCTTCGGGCCACCCTTTCCCGCGAGCGGGAGAAGGGCGCGCGTCGGGCCCAGTTCCGTCGCTCGATTCGATTTCATTTTGGGGAATTGCCATGGCCACGATTAGCGCCGCGCTGGTGAAGGACCTGCGCGAGAAGACCGGCGCCGGCATGATGGACTGCAAGACCGCGCTCGGCGAGACCGCCGGCGACATCGAAGCCGCCATCGACTGGCTGCGCAAGAAGGGCCTCGCCAAGGCGGCCAAGAAGAGCGGCCGCGTCGCCGCCGACGGTCTCGTCGGCGTCGCCGTCGAAGCCAATCTCGGCGTCGTCATTGAGGTCAATTCGGAAACCGACTTCGTCGCCCGCAACGACGACTTCCAGTCACTGGTGCATGGCGTCGTCGCGGTCGCGCTCGACAAAGCGCCCCACATCGACGCCGACGCGGTCAAGGGTGCGCACTATCCGGGCGGCGGCACGGTCGCCGACGCGATCGCCAACGCCATCGCCACCATCGGCGAGAACATCACTCTGCGCCGCGCCGCCGGGCTGCATGTCGCCAGCGGCGTCATCGGCCACTACGTGCACAGCCAGATCGTCGACGGGCTCGGCCGCATCGGCGTGATCGTCGCGCTCGAGTCGGCGGGCGCGGTCGAGCCGCTGCGGGCGCTCGGCCGTCACGTGGCGATGCACGTCGCCGCAGCGAGCCCAATCGCCCTCGATCCGGCCGGCGTCGACCCGGCGACGATCGCCCGCGAGAAAGCGGTGCTGGCCGACAAGAACGCCGGCAAGCCGCCGCACGTGCTGGAGAAGATCGTCGAGTCGGGTCTCAAGACCTTCTACAAAGAGGTTTGCCTGCTCGATCAGCCGTATGTCCACGACCCCGCCAAGTCAGTCGCGCAGGCGATCAAGGAGGCGGAGAAGAGCGTCGGCGCGCCGATCGCCATCAAAGGGTTCGTCCGCTTCGCACTCGGCGACGGCGTCGAAAAACCGGCCGAAGAAGGCTAAGCTTCCGAATCGACCGGGCGGCCTACGGGCCGCCCTTTTCTTAAGAGCCGACGACAGGAGACGAGCCTTGCCCGACCGCTCGCGCGAAACGCCGATGTTCGACCGGGTCGTCGTCAAGCTCTCAGGCGAAGCGCTGATGGGGCCCGATCCGTTCGGCCTCAACGCGCCGACGGTGCAGCGCATCAGCGCCGACCTCAAGGCCGCCTCCGAACTCGGCGTCCAGGTGGCCGTTGTGGTCGGCGGCGGCAACTTCTTCCGCGGCCTGCTCGGCGCCGAGAAGGGCATCGAACGCGCCCGCGCCGACTCGATCGGCATGCTCGCCACAGTGATGAACGCGCTGGCGATGGAGGGAGCGCTCGAGCAGCTCGGCCAGCCGGCTCGCGTGCTGTCGGCGGCGCCGATGCCGTCGCTCTGCCAGCCCTATTCGCGCCAAGCGGCGCTCGGCCACCTCGTCAAGGGTCGGATCATCGTGCTCGCCGGCGGCACCGGCAATCCGTTCTTCACCACCGACACCGGCGCGTCGTTGCGCGCCTGCGAGCTCTCCGCCGGAGCGGTGATGAAGGCGACTCAGGTCGACGGCGTCTACACCGCCGACCCAAAGCGCGACGCCAACGCCAAGCGCTACGACCGTCTCACCCACGACGAAGCGATCGCCCGCAACCTACAGATCATGGACACCGCCGCCTTCGCGCTGGCGCGCGACAACGGCATCCCGATCGTCGTCTTTTCGATCAACGAGCCCGGCGCAATCCGCGCCGCCCTGCTCGGACAGGGCCGCGCCACCTACGTGATGCAGTGACCCGGAGCCGCTCCCCGCGCAGCGCGTAACGGCGACAAAGCGGTTGCGCGGCAAACGAAACCGCGCTCAATTGACGCAAGAGCTTTCGATCGCAAACGAAAGCCGCAGGGGAGGAATCCAATGGAGGACAGCGACGTCGAACGACGCGTCACGGCCAAAGTCGCATGGCGTTTCGTGCCATTTCTAGTGCTGTGCTACTTCGTCGCCTATCTCGACCGGGTCAACGTCGGCTTCGCTAAGCTGACGATGGACGCCGACGTCGGCCTCACCGACACGATGTTCGGCTTTGGCGCTGGCGTGTTCTTCCTCGCCTATTTTCTTTTGGAGGTGCCGTCCAATCTCGCGCTCGACCGCGTCGGCGCCCGGCGCTGGATCGCGCGCATCATGTTCTCCTGGGGGTTGATATCCGGCGCGATGGCTTTCATCCCGACGATCGCCGCGCGCACGGGCGTCAGCGGCGAGCATACGTTCTACATCTTGCGGGTGCTGCTCGGTTTCGCCGAAGCCGGCTTCTTCCCGGGCGTCATCTTTTTCTTGACGCTGTGGTTCCCCGCCGCTTATCGCGCGCGCATCATCGGCTATTTCATGGCTGCGATACCGCTCTCCTCGGCGCTCGGCTCGCCGGTCTCCGCTTCGCTCCTTGGGCTCGACGGCGCGCTCGGCTTCAAGGGCTGGCAATGGCTGTTCGTCGCCGAGGCGGCGCCGGCTCTCGTGCTCGCGCTCGTCACCTATTTCTACCTCACCGATCGGCCGCCCGACGCGCGTTGGCTCGAAACGGAAGAGCGCGATTGGCTGGTAGACCGGCTTGCGGTTGAGAACAAGGCGCGCGACAGCGTCTCGCCCGCCAGCGTGCTGCGCAGCCTCTACGACCCGCGCGTGCTCGCCGCCTCGCTGATCTACTTCGGCGTCGTCGCCGCGCTCTATGGCGTCGGCTTCTGGCTGCCGTCGATCGTCAAAGGCTTCGGCGTGTCGATCGCCCTCACCGGCTGGATCACCGCCATTCCTTACGCCGTCGGCTTCGTCGGCATGATCCTGTGGGGACTGAGCTCGGACTCGAGCATGGAGCGCATCGGCCACCTCTCGATCGCGCTGGCGATCGCCGCGATCGGCATCGGCGCCTCGGCCGCGCTCGACGATCCTCTGTTGAAGATGGTCGCGCTGACTTTCGGCGCCTTCGGCGTCTTCGCCTCGCTGCCGATCTTCTGGACCCTGCCGACGGCGATCCTCTCCGGCGCCACCGCAGCGGCTGGCATCGCGGCGATCAATTCGATCGGCAACCTCTCCGGCTATTTCGGCCCGTTTGTCATCGGCTGGATCAAGGACGCGACCGGCTCTTTCGCTTGGGGTCTGGCGGCGGTCGCCGCTTGTCCCGCGGCGGCGCTGATCATCGCCCTCGCCCTCGGCCACGACCGCGCATTGGAGAAAGCGCCCGACGGAGCGCACCGCGTTTGAGAACCGAACGAAACGCGACGCCGATTGAGCGACGTCGGCGCGAGAAGCGAGGCGCATTGACGGCTCATGCAGGGCCGCCCTAAGCCTTCACCCACAAACGGAGGCCTCGATGCCGACTCCCCTCGGTCCGGTCGGCGACGCCGATCAGGCCGCCTACTGGAATGGCCCCGGCGGCCGGCGCTGGACCGAGCGCGGCGACGCGCCAGAGGCGATCTTTGCGCCGATCGCCGATCTGCTTTACCCGCGAGCGCGCGTCGCGCCGGGCGAGCGCGTCATCGACATCGGCTGCGGCGCCGGCGCGACGACGCTCGCCATCGCAGCCCTAGTCGGCGCTGCAGGCGGCGTGGTCGGCGTCGACGTTTCGACGCTGATGATCGCGCGGGCGCGCGAGCGGGCGGGTGCAGCGAGCGCCGCGATCTTCGTCTGCGCCGACGCCGGTTCGCATAATTTCGCGCCAGGATGGGCAAACCTGCTGTTCTCGCGCTTCGGGGTTATGTTCTTCGCCGATCCGGTCCTCAGCTTCGCCAACCTTCGCAAGGGGCTGGCGCATGGCGGTCGCGTCGTCTTCGCCTGCTGGCGCGAGGCGAGGCGCAATCCCTGGCAGATGATCGCGCTGAAGGCGGCGTGCAAGCGCGTCCCTCGCCTGCCGGAGGTTGGTCCGGAAGACTCCGGACCCTTCTCGTTCGCCGACGAAAAGCGCGTGCGGCGCATTCTTGGCGAAGCCGGCTTCGAGACCATCACGCTGACGCCAGTCGACCTCGAACTCGACGTCGCCGTGGGACAGGGGTTGGAGGCGGCGGTCGCCGCTCTGCAGTAGATCGGCGCCGCCAGCCGCGCGCTCGAAGACCAACCCGAAGCGTTGCGCGCCGCCGCTGTCGCCGAGATCCGCGCCGCGCTGGCGCCGCATCAGCGTGGACGAAGCGTACCGCTCGGCGCCGCGATCTGGATCGTCGAGGCGGTGAATCCCTGACGACAATCGCAGGCGCGCGTCAAGCCGGCCGGGCGATCTCGAGCACGACGTCGGCGAGACGATCGGCGGCGTTGGCGACGCCCACGGATTGGGCCGCGGCGGCCGCTTTGGCGAGCGCCGCCGGGTCGGCGAGCGCGCCGCGCAACAGCTCGGCGAGCCGCTGCGGCGTGAACGCGCTCTGCGGCAGAACCGTCGCCGCGTCGGCGGCGGCGAGGATCGCCGCGTTGGCGGCCTGATCCTGATCGAGCGCGTGCGGGAACGGCACCAGGATCGACGGCCGGCCGATGACCGCCAGCTCCGAGACGGTCGAAGCGCCGGCACGGCCGATAACGAGGTGGGCGCGCGCGATGCGCGCCGGGAGATCGGCGAAGAAGTCGGCGAGCTCGACCGGGAACTGCATCTCGGCGCAGGCGGCGGCGACACGCCCCTTGTCCTCGCCGCGCGCCTGCATCGTCAGACGGATGCGCGCGCGCTCCTCAGCGCTGAGCAGCGCCAGCGCCGCCGGGACGACATCGGCCATCACCCGCGCGCCCTGGGAGCCGCCAGTGACCAGGAGATGCAGGTGGCCGTCGACAAAGCCGGGATAGGGGATCGCAGCGGCGGCGATCACCGCTGGACGCACTGGATTGCCAGTGTAACGCGTCTTGGCCGCGAGCGCGCGGCCAAGCCCCTTGAGCTCGGAAAATCCTGTCGCGATCCGCGACACTCGCGGGGCGAGCAACCGATTGGCGCGGCCGACGACAGCGTTCTGCTCGTGCAACAGGCTCGGCGCACCCAGCAGCGAGGCGGCGAGCAATGGCGGCACGGTCAGATAGCCGCCGAAGCCGGCGACCGCTCGCGGCTTCAGCCGCGAGATCAGCCTCAGCGCCGCCAAGAGGCCGAGGCCGAGCACCACGGTCGCGCGCGCTTTGTTGAGCGCGCCCGCGCCTGTGGTCGTCGCAGCGGGTATGCTGTAGATCGCGTCGACGGGAATATCGCCGCCGTACTTCAGCGCGCGCGCGTCGGTGACCAGCTCCACCGCCGCCCCGCGCTCGCGAAGCGCCGTAGCGAGCGCGACGGCGGGGAAAAGATGACCGCCGGTGCCCCCCGCGGCGAGCAGGATCGGCCGAGGTTTCGTCACGCCGCCTCCGCCGTCCGAGCGCCGAGAGCCGCGAGCGGCCGCTTGCGCGTGAGCGCGATAAGGAAACCCATGCCAAGGCCGAGCGCGACCAGCGACGAACCGCCGTAGGAGATGAACGGCAGCGTCATGCCCTTGGCGGGGATCGCGCGCAGGTTGACCGCCATGTTGATCCAGCTTTGCACGCCGAACATCAGCGTCAGGCCGGCGGCGGCGAAGCGGCAGAACGGATCTTCGTTGCGCAGCGCCAGCCACAAGCCGCGCACGACGATGAAGCAGAAGAATGCGATGAGCGCCAAACAGGCGATCATGCCGAACTCCTCGCCGGTGACCGCGAAGACGAAGTCGGTGTGCGCGTCAGGCAGGATGCGCTTGTAGACCCCCTCCCCCGGCCCGCGGCCGAACCAGCCGCCCGAGAGAATGCTCTGCAGCGCCGTGTCGACCTGGAACGTGTCGACCACCCCGCCGATTGAGTCCGGATCGAGGAAGCGCAGCACGCGTTCATGCACGTGCGGCGACAGCTTGAACGCGGCGAAGCCGCCGATCACGCCCGCGCCTCCGAGACCAAACACCCAGAACCAGTGCAGCCCGGCCATGAAGAACAGAGCCGCCCAGACGACCGAGACCAGCATTGTCTGGCCAAAGTCGGGCTCAAGGATCAGCGGCGCGATCGTCAGCGGCAACAGCAGCAGCGCGAACAGCTTGCCGGCGAACGTGGGCGCGCCGACGCGGCCCCCTTCGGCGAAGGCCCAGGCGCAGAGCACCACGAAGGCCGGCTTGACGAACTCGGACGGCTGCACGCCGCCTATCCAGCGCCGCGAGCCTTTGACCTCGACCCCGAACATCAGCGCCGCCACGACCAGCGCCAGGCTGATGGCGAAGACGATCAGAGCTGTGCGGCGCACGCCGCGCGGCGTCAGGAACGAGACGCCGATCATCACCGCAGCCGAGGGCGCGAGCAGCTCCGCCTGACGGTTGACGAAATGAAAGGTCGAGAGGTTGAGCCGCTCGGCGACCGCCGGGCTGGCGGCGAGCGCCATCACCACGCCGACTACCATCAAGGCGAAGAAGGATCCCAGGAGCCAGGGATCGACGGTGCGGAACCAATCGGCGACCGGCCCGCGCTCGGCTCTCGACATCATGTTCCGCTCCCTTGTCCCGTCGCAGACGCCGCGGCGATCAGCGCGACGACCAGAGCGCGGAAGCGATCGCCGCGCACCTCGAAATTGGCGAACTGATCGTAGGACGCGCAGGCCGGTGAAAGCAGCGCGACCGGCTCGGCGGCGGCGCTCCTCAGCGCGTCGCGCGCGGCGGCGACGACGGCGTTTTCCAGCGTCCCGCAGCGTTCGAAAGCGACGGCGCCGTCGAGTGTTTGCGCGAAGTCGTCGCTCGCGGCGCCGATCAGGTAGGCCTTGGCGACGCGCGGAAAAAGAGGCCGCAACGGCTCGATGCCGCCGGCCTTGGCCTTGCCGCCGAGGATCCAGAAGATGTCGCTGAAGCTCAACAGCGCCTTTTCCGCCGCGTCCGCGTTGGTCGCCTTGGAGTCGTTGACGAACAGCACGCGGCCGAGCCGGCCGACCTGCTCCATGCGATGGGCGAGTCCAGGGAAGCTCGCCATCGCGCGCGCGACTTCGGCTCCGCTCACGCCAAGCGCGCGCGCCGCGGCGAAGGCGAAAGCGGCGTTCTGTCCGTTGTGGGCCCCGCGCAGCGCCGGCGCCGCTCTGAGATCGACACGCTCGGCCACGCCGCGCGCGACGACGAAACGGTCCTCGACCCAGATGTCGGCGATCGGCGACGGTGCGGCGGAGATCGTCACGACGCGCCGACCCGCCGCGCGCAGTCGATCAACTATCGCGCGGCACCAATCGCCATCGACGCCGACCAGCGCGACGTCGGAGCACGCGACCAGTCGCTCCTTGATCGCGGCGTAATTCTCCATCGTTCCGTGCCGGTCGAGATGATCGGGCGTGAGGTTGATCAGCGCGCCGACCGTCGGTTTGAGCGACGGCGCGAGATCTATCTGGAACGTCGAGCACTCGACGACGTGGACGCGCGACGGCGCAGGCGGCGGCAGATCGAGAATCGGCACGCCGATGTTGCCGCCCATCGCGACGTCGCGCCCTGCTTGACGAAGGACGTGGGCGATCAGAGCCGTGGTCGTCGACTTGCCGTTGGTGCCGGTGATCGCGACCAGCGGCGCCTCCGGCGCGCGGACAGCGCGTTCGCGCGCGTAGAGCTCGATGTCGCCGATGACCGCGACGCCAGCGGCCGCAGCCTTGTCGACCGTCCAATGCGGCTTGGGATGAGTGAGCGGCACGCCCGGCGCGAGAACGAACGTTGCGAAATTGCGCCAGTCGGCGGCGGAAAGATCGACCAGCGCGAAACCAGCCGCGACCGCACGCTCGCGCGCTTTCGCATCGTCGTCCCAGGCCGAGACTTCGGAGCCGCCAGCGACCAGCGCGCGCAGCGTCGACAGGCCCGAGCCGCCGAGGCCGAACAGCGCGACGCGCTTACCGCGCAGAGTCTCGACCGGCGTCATCGTCACCTCAGCTTCAGCGTCGCGAGACCGATCATCGCCAGCACAAAGGCGATGATCCAGAAACGCATGACGATCTGCGGCTCCGACCAGCCGAGCTGCTCGAAATGATGGTGGATCGGCGCCATCTTGAACACGCGTTTGCCGGTGAGCTTGAACGACGCGACCTGGACCACCACCGACAGCGCCTCGATGACGAACAGCCCGCCGATGATCGCCAGCACGAACTCGTGCTTGATCGCCACCGCGGTCACGCCGAGCAGGCCGCCGAGCGCCAGAGAGCCAGTGTCGCCCATGAAGATCTGGGCCGGCGGCGCGTTGAACCACAGGAAGCCGACGCCCGCGCCGATCAGCGCGCCGCATATCACCATCAGGTCGCCGGCGTAGGGGACGTGATTGAGCAGCAGG
>Ga0182030_10020290_pt1 | contig 12550 bp, 14 predicted proteins | sample 812S3MmetaG_FD_121299 | JGI IMG/M metagenome (GOLD analysis project Ga0182030, IMG submission 121299) | Permafrost microbial communities from Stordalen Mire, Sweden - 812S3M metaG (Illumina Assembly) | ecosystem: Environmental > Terrestrial > Soil > Wetlands > Permafrost | place: Sweden... | reverse complement strand
TTACTTTCCTAATAAACTCCGGCGCAATGCCAAGGCCCGAACAAACTCCTCCGACGGTTGTTGATGAAGATGTTGTGTATGGATACATACCGTGATCAAGATCTAGCAAAAAGCCCTGGGCGCCTTCAGCCAGGACTCTGGCTGGTACATCATCACGCAATTTATTATTGAGTAGCTCAACGGTGTCTTCGGTTACAAAAGCCCCTATAGCCTTAGCTGCTTCAACATATGATCTGGCAGTTTCTTTGTCTTCCTTAACGCTAAATCCAGCCATTCTACCCAGCCAGCGTCGTTGCTCGCGTAATCGGTTGAAAGTGATCCACAAAAGTTGATCAGGATCATTATTGATCATCTCTGCCCGGACACCTTTACGGAGGGTTTTAGCAGCATAAGCTCCCTGTATGCCGCATTTAGTTGAGCCTTGTGCTCCGCTCCCGCTTTCTAGAATTATTTCTTCATTGATATAACTGGGCAGTGTCAAATGAGCAGCAGGGCTAATATATAGATTTCCCGGATTGACGTCTATGCCCTGACTGGTTAACGCACCTATCTCGCCAAATAACTGCGGCGGATAAATTACGCATCCGTTGCCAATGATGCTGATGGTACCTTCGCGAAGAATTGAAGTCGGTAATCCGTGAAGCCGTTGTATCTGCCCATTCTCAGTTACTGAAGTATGCCCGGCATTATTACCGCCGCCATAACGGGCGCCGATTTGATATTCGGACATCATATAATCAACAATGCTGCCCTTGCCTTCATCGCCGCGCTGATTCCCAACTACAACATCTACTGGCATCTTAGTATTAACCTTATCCAATCTTTATTTGACATGCAAGCACTAGTATAAAAGAATCTAAAAAAACAACTAGTTAAATTATGATTTTTGAGCTTTCTTCAAATAGTTTAAAATATCGGTTTGATTTTTTAATTCTGTCATCTGCTCATCTTGTAAATTGGCAAGGTAAGTTAGTGTCATATGGTCAGACTCAGTTTTGGCATCAGTGGCTTGCTGGGCAACATTCTGGGCAACCATAATAGCCGGTAGCAGAATTAGCTGTATCCAGTTGGAACTAACCCAGTTTACAATCGGGACAAGATTATGTGTCTCAAAGGCCGCCTTAGCTGACAATAAGGCAATGACATTAAACAAGTAAAAACAGTACATTGAGCCGACATGAGTACCGATCCAGACGGCAAATTTTTTATTAAATAAGTTAAAACGACCTTCTTCTTTTTTTATTAGATCTTTTGGGTTTATAACTCTGGGGTGTGGTTTTAATCTATCCATAAAAAATATTATAGCAATTTTATTAAAGACTTATATTAAAAAAAGAAGTCTAAAAGGCATCGCTAAGTTTAGCTTTGGCATCAAATTTATAGCTGTAACCCTTAATTATAACTGCCGGGATATTATTACCCCGTTGGCCCATAACTAGGCCGGCCGAGGCAGCTAGCATATCGCAAATCGTTTCCTGGGCGTCGTTACGCTCACGCAGCGGCGGTATACCGTAAAGACCGACACACAATTGTGTTGCTCCGGCTATGCCTTCTCGCCCATCGCTATCGGTTATTAGGACAGCAATGTTCCTTTTTAGTTTTGTTTTAATTTTATTAGCGATTTTTGCGGCACTGGCATCCGGATCACCGGGCAGCAATAAGACTGTGTCCTCGTCAACCTTATCGATGCCGGCGCTAGTCAGCATCCTGCCGACATGACCTTTGGCACCGATCCAACCATTTGTAATTTGCAGCTTTTTATTGTCACCCGCGACCTCATCTAAAATTAATTGTATTATTCTGACATCTTTACGTGGAATTTTATTATGTAGCTCCAGGGCCTTAGCAGATATTTTAACGGAATCAAGTTTCTGGTAGCAATTTTCAGATATTGACAAAATCTTTGAAGCAATACAGATAATATCACCATTATCAAGTTGCTGGTTATCGGCCGCAATTTTATCTAAAACAATATCGGCTAAATCGTCACCAGGTTTGATAAACGGAATACCAATAATCGGCTTGATAGTTAGTGTGTTATTCATGTTAATCAGGTATTGGAAAATGAACTCATAATAATCATCGACACCTGGCGGTAAGGATCTATTGATAAGCTCCTCGGTAGTCAGCCACTCATATTGATCATGTTCCCAGCTGAGACTAATTTTTGGTCTGATGTCTGATAGCTTAACCGAAAAAATCATATATGTCCTGCCACTAGGCATCAGTCTTTGGTAAACATAACGGAGTGAGTTATAGGCTACAACTATACCGGTCTCCTCTGTGATTTCTCGGGATACGCCCAGGAATTCCGATTCACCAAGTTCAATCTCTCCGCCCGGAAAATCCAGATGAGAAGCGAAGCGCGGATGCGAATTGCTCCGTCGGAGTAATAAAATTTCGCCGTTAACGTTATAAATAAGTGCCTTTGCGACAGGAGTCATTATATTTAAGTGTAACATCTGAAATGATAAATTTTTAAATGATTAATTAAATGTTATTTGTGTAAGAAAATATAGGCCTAAATGTAAAACGCCCCTATCTTCTTTTTGTGTACCATTGCTGGTATCAGTCTAAAGATAGGGGCTTGTCGCTTCAGCAAACGACGAGTGCTCGTTTGTCAGCCGCAGTTGGGCCGAATGAAGTAACGTTGATTTGAAGACCGAGTGAATCTTCAATGGTTCTCAGGTATACGCCGAGGCGATTTTCCTGATTGTCGGGCACATCGTTAGGTGCACTTACCTGACGATATACGGGTTTAATATTAATTATTAATATAAATCAAATTTTGGTACCACAAAACCTTGTTGATTAATTTTCTTGTCAGCTGCCAGTTTAAAAGCGAACTTCTTATCTACATTGCTTAAACGATGCAATTTACCACCGGAGCGGAATAAGGGGTCAACATATCTGAATTTTTTATGGACCGTTTCATTGCCGTTTTCTTGGTATACAAGCACTTTGAACTTTTTCGCAAGGCCATGCCTTCCACCCCTGGGCTTACTTTAAGTTCATCAACTAACGAGGTAGTTTATTTATAACTAACTAAAGTTAGACTAAAAAACTAATATGTGCTATAAGTATAGCTATATGAGCAAAGAAAATATTCCCAGGGGTGAGGCAGCTTTCGCAGAATTCTTCAGTGTAACTTCACGCGGTCTCAAATTTGCGCCAATTCTTGATAAATTAATTGTCGGAAAAAATAATGTCCCGGAGGGCTGGCAACACATAAACGAATCTGCGTATTCTTTTGAGCCTTGGATACGATTTCCAGGCGATCCAGAAGGCACAAGTCTTCCTATTCCCCGTTTATATCGTATGGTGGGTATCATATCAGTAGCCAGCGGTGAGTTAGCTGCACTGCAGCTAAAAGAAGAGGGGTCACGCTACGCTGTAGCAGTCCAGCTAGGGCATGCAGTCGTTGTTGGTGCGCTAGGAGAAAATGTTAATTTAGCGCTAGATTGTGCTGAACAAGATCGGCTGATAATTGGAGCACGAATTAGTCATTACGACCTATATGCTACAGCCGGTATATGGATCCCGGATTCCCGCAAATTTGTAAAAGCCAGTAGCTCTCATTCTGCTGGCAGTTTCGCCAAATCGGAAGTCCCGTCTACGTTGCCAATTGTATAGATGTATTATTCTGGCTGACCATCAACGACTACAGAGTTAGCTGATACGTCATTATTTTTTTGTTTAATTATTGTGAAAGCTACTAAGGCTGCAAAAATATTAAAACAACCCGCCAAAAAGAACCCCTTTCGGTAGCCATGCACTAAGCCAGTCGCGTTTGTTAAGGAATTTACGACTTTGACTGATTTGACGTAACTTGCGGCCACTGATGCCGTAACGCCGGTTAAGACTGCCAAACCCAATGATCCGCCAATCTGTTGGGTAGTATTGATAATTCCTGATGCTAAACCAGACTGATCACCTTTCACGCCAGAAGTCGCGGCGCTCAAAAGGCTAACAAAAGTTGCGCCCAAGCCTAATCCTAAAATGAAAATACCGGGAACGACATGTGTCCAGTAACTACTATGGATAGGTATAGTCGATAGCATAAATAAGCCGACAGCAGAAATTAGCGGAGTTACAGAGAGTATCTTTTTGTAGCCGAATTTTTTTATCAGCTTAGGTGCCTGCGAAGCTGTTATCATAATGGCGAACGGAACAATCAAGAAAGCCAATCCGGTTCTAATCGGTGAATAATGCAGAATATTTTGGAAATATAGAGAAGAAAAGAAGAATACCGAAAAAAGTCCGGCAGCAATCGGTAATTGGATTAGGTTGGCTCCGAAAAGATTCCTATTCTTAAAAATCGAAAGCGGTACTAGAGGATATTTAACTCGACTTTCGTTAAAGGCGAATATAAGCATCAGTAATATGCTAGCCCCAAAAAATATTAAACTGGACGGCGATGTCCAGCCGCTTGTCGGCGCCTTTACCAATCCGTATACCAGCAACATCGGTCCACTGGTTGCACATAGCGCCCCGAACAAATCCAAGTTATTATGCTCGGCCTCATACTCGTGCTTGGGTACTAAACGATATGCCGAGAACAACACAAAGATGCCGATTGGTACATTAATAAAGAAATTCCATCTCCAACCTAAATACTGGGTTAATAATCCGCCCAACAGCAGACCGACAGCAGCTCCTCCGGCGGCCACAGCTCCCCATACCGATAGGGCAACATTTCTCTCATGTCCCTCGCGATACGTTACCAAGACAATTGAAAGAGCTGCCGGAGACATAAAAGCACCTGCCAAGCCTTGCATGCCCCTAAGGGCGATCAACATTCCGCCACTTCTAGATAAACCGTCGGCTAATGAGACCAGCGCGAACATGGCCACGCCGCCAAGAAAAATTTTACGGCGACCATATAAGTCAGCTGCCCGGCCGCCTAACAACAAGAATCCCCCGAATGCTAGGGTGTAAGCGGTAATTATCCATTGCAGCGTACTTGGTACTATATGGAAAGCGTGTTGGATAGACGGAATAGCCACATTAACTATCGAACTATCCAAAATAACCATGAATTGAGCCAGCGCTAGGATTATCAATATTATCCAATGACTTGTATGTTTCTTATCCAAATTACCTCACAACTATTTACGGTTATTTTTTGTCTGTACTCGTATGGATATTTAAATCAAAACAAATTCAAAGCCGAACTTTTATTACCATGTAAAATCAAGTCTGGCTATTAATCCGTACTTACAAATACTTATGTCGCAAACTATAGTTTAACTCTTATATTCTCTCTATAATATTTCTTACAAGTTAATGTGCGTTTTTATGATAAGTGGGATGTTCATAACCAAATTGCTGTAATACTTTCAGCACTTTATTGACTGGCAGTCCCCTTAAATTATTTTTATCGCCGACTATCTTATCAATTAAAATTTGACCATTTCCCTGCGTGGAATATGCTCCGGCTTTTTCTAATACATTGTCACTTTGGATATAATCAATTATTGCTTGATTACTAAGAGTTTTAAAATATACTCTTGTCAATGCACTGCCAGAAAAAGTCCTATTAGTTTCTGAGTCAATAATCGTAAATCCAGTTATGAAATCGTGATAATTTCCGCTTAGTTCTTTAAGGACTTCAATAGCTTTTTCCTCGGTATGGGGTTTACCGATTACCCTACCCTTAAATACGACAAAACTATCTGCGCCAATCACAAAAGCATTCTTTTCACGCCCAGCAACGTCACTGGCCTTACCTTTAGATAAATATATTGCTAAATCCCTGGGTTTAAGTTTAAGACTCATGTCTTCAACGTAGTTGCTAACAACAACCCTAAATTGAACGCCAGCATTTTCCAGAACTTGTTTTCTGCCCGGAGATTGAGATGCCAGAACCAGAGTTTTCATAACTTTATTTTAACAATAATTATGCATAGTAAAAGCTAAACTTCTACTCAATAATTAGTTACGCAACCTGAGCACTAATGTCTGCCCGGTAAATGTAATCAACAGATACTTCTTTAGAATAAGCCTCAACATTATGTTTATCACAGACTGGTATATAGCTCATATCTAGGTCGCCACCTTCAGGCAATAAGTCGGGTAGTGATGGTGGGCGGTAGGGCATTCTTTGCTTCTGACTCCAGATTTGACTGTTACGTGCTACTTGCCGGCAAGTTGGTCCTTTTTCACCATTTACGGGAAATGCACAACTTGCCGTTAACATCACTATTTCTGCGCCTAAACGATGAGCTTCATTAAATATTGGGAAAGTATTTCCGCTAGCTGCAATATCTAGGCCAGCAGCATAAACCTCAGCGATACCTAAGCGTCCCCACTGAAGCATTGTATTAAAATAGGCATCCGGAATGGGGTCATGTTTTTCGTTATAACCAAACATATGAAATTCATCCAGAACAATTGTTAGCCTGCCAATACGCACTAGACGAGCAGCATCAATTTCAGCTAAAGATCTTACTACCGCACATTCGTGTGCGTCGTTTTCCGATAAACCCCGTGGCTGAATAACGGAATCTCTAATATCATGAGAAGGCTTAAAGGCTTCATAAGGATGATGGGTTGCCTGAAAACCGCCGATTAGTGAATGTAAACGGTTGGTTTTACCAGCCGCCATCGGACCCGCGTATACTGTCACTTTCGGGATATTTAATCTCTCAGCCATCTAACAGTTTATATTAACACGTCAGACTTTATAATATATTAATTTTAGAATAGATAAGTTCCAATAATTCTAATCTTTTGATTGGAATATGTTCTGCGCAGCTAAAACTAACCACAGTGAAGCCGTTAAAGCAGTAATGGTTGTTGCATACCAAAACCGTAAACTTGCATACGTAAGTGCCAAAATAAATAGCACTATTCCGGTAATGACGCTTGTCCATAATGCCGGTTTATGCTTGCTGAAAACTGACGGTAGCAGTGCAATTGAGAATACTAACGAACCAATCGCAATAATTATATCCTGCCAGTGATTCACGAATTCATTTTATCAAAATAGAATCATAAAAAATAACTAATTTCTAAACCGCAGTGACTTATATTAAAAAGACCCGGTAGTCTAAGCATATATTAGAATAATTTTTGATGACATATAATTAAATACCAATCTATAGTAGAAAAGATAATTACGCTTCTGCACACAAAACTGGTTGCGGTGGGAATGGCATTAAAGGTTCTCTGTCGCCGGAGTCACCTGGCCTTTTTAAAGGGCACTCTTCATTCCGGCATCTAATTTTGCTCCTTGAATCATCCGAGTGTAGACTCCTCGAATAATACCTGAAGAGCAACAATTTATATTTGCCAGACAAGTTTTAGCACCGCAAGCCTTAACAACTCTTTCTAATACCTCAACTTGGAATTTAGCTTCGGCTGCAGAATCTTCCAAAAAAGGAATAGCCATATCAATTATTTTAAAATTTTCTGTAGGAATAGGTTCTAAAATTAGCATCGGCCATGGCTCAGCCCTAATTTCCATCTCTCTTTCGATCATGACTATATTATTCATCCAAAGTAATAACTATACAAATGAGATATATGAGTGGTTATGCATAATTTAGACATAATGAACTATTCGAATTCATATTAACCCGTACAATTTATAATCCAATAACCACACACTAGACTTGCTGGCATAAACTTTCTTTGGTTTTTAATTAATTACTATAATCGTATTGATCGTTATAGTTATATAGATCGACGACTTGGCAGTTATTGCCCTTATGATGGTTGGTGTCAATATATAAATAACTATTGTTACTATAATTTGAAGAATCATAAGAATTTGAGTCGCCCACGTTAGATGTTAATAAATTGCTTTCAGTCGAAGAAACACTGAAATCCGTGGACGAGGTCTTATAGTTTACGCAGAATCGATAACTTCTATTCGACAATCTACTATAAGTAATAGTAGAAGGTGGATTATATATGCCTATTGATGCTAGTGAGTATGGAGCAATATCATGCACGTCTGTATAATTGTTTAATTTGCCAGATATATTGTTTGCGGAGTTGTAGGTATTGTTGTCTTGCTTGGTGGCACTAGCCTGAGTAACGGCCCAAATTGTTATAACAACAGTAAACAAGCCAATTACGCCCAATCCGATTTTGTATTTGGTCAGTGAAGAATGCATAATTTAATACCTAGATACGTTTTTTATGCTCATCCAGCCAGTAATAGACTAGTACGCCGCCAGAAACTGCCCAAACAACTAAGACATCCAGAAAAAGTTTTGCCATTGAACCGCTATATTGCCCTGCCATTTTAGAAAAAATAGCTGCGACAAAACCGATAGTTGTGAAAAAAGTTATAACAAAATTAAATATTTGAATGAATTGAGTACTGCGTCTTTTTGAGGCATCGAAACGACGACCAACATTGAGTAATTCACCTTTTTTAAGGCGTAAGAATAACCATGCGAAAACGGGTATGGCTACTATTAACAAAGAAGCCGGATAAGCTAAAACTGAAAAACTGGTTTTACTATTAAATAATGCAATAAATACGCTACCCAAACCAAACTCGCCCGTCAACAAGGCGACTGTCATAAATACGTACTCTACACCAGCTGGACTTAGGACTTTGACGACCGGCAGGGGTATTACATCGGAAGATGATAAATCTTGTGCGGATGTGTTTGCTAAATTAGGTATTACCGAAACGTCTTGGGCCTGACTAGTAGTATCAGTAAAATCCGATGTAAATACTTTATGGTTGACATTACTAAGAGGCTCTAAGCGCCCCTCATCTGGTGGCACTGGTTTTAAATCTGGTTGCTGTTCATTGTTCATTTTTATTATTCCTTTACAATTAATACTATACAACAGCCTTGGCAATTCGTATACCAAGAAATATTTAAAATACTAGCATATACACCTATTATTCAAGGCATTCAAGATTACCATTCCCAGATCCATCTTCCAAAACATAAAAAATTGCGGCAGTATTTGCGCTAAGTGTACCGGCGGCAGTATTATCCAAATTACAAGTTTCGCCAGTTATTATCGATACTGACTCAGTGTTAATTGTTCCACCAGTGCCGTCGCCACCCGCACCAGTCGGAAGCGATGGCGCCGTACTAGCCGAAACGATCGTAGGGGTACTTACCGAAGTGGCCGTGGGCAACATGGCAACAATAAATATATTTGAAGTATCGCTTAGGATATTAGCCTGCTGGCCAAAACCAGCTGCATACCAAGTCTCACCTCCATAAATCTCATCTTGAAGATCAATTATGTAGTAATCAAGATCAGCTTGTTCGTAGTTGCCCAAGGTACTATTATTAAAAAACTGATTCAGCGTTCCCAATAGTAATACATTAGCATTAATAGAGTCTGATGCTAAGCCAGTAGGTACTTGTTCGTCGTTGTCATTCATATAAGTAGAAACAGCCGCAGCGATAGCTGTTACATCAGTCTTACGTTGAGTGTTTCTGACATTACGTTGCAAGGCTGGAACAGCAAGGAATATAATCAACAAAATCAAGCCAGCAATAGCCAGGACAATCATAACTTCTATGATAGTAAAGCCCTTTTCCTTATTGCCTTCATTCAGTTTTTGTCGCATTATGCAGGTGCCCTTTTGCATTCGAGTTAAAACGATGACACTTCTTAATATAGCAGAATGCTTATATAAAAGATTAGTTATTAGAAATTCTTATGCTTAGCCCCCTGGTAGACAAACTTAGCAACAACATCCATGATCCTATCGGTGATATCTTCAACGATGAATGCAGCCAGCCCAACAACAAGGTCGGCGCACTCCTTGCAGCAACTCAGTAATTGTCCGCTCGATATGATTTCTTCGAGTCTCTGGTTTTTTTGTGGAGATTACCCAGCAAATCCACTCATTGCGTGCCAGTGGTGTGAGATTCTCCCACCTTTCTAGGGCAGATTCATCAGAAAGCAGGGCTTTACGTAAATCCGATGGTACTACATGTACTACTCCTGTGGCGATTTCTCTTTCAGCCATAATCCAACTATATCAAATAAAAAAACCTCTTCAAAAGTGACTATAATTGTCTCGCTTGAGTGGGGCGGGATGGAACCGAATTAAGTTTGAACTAATAGAGATGCGGGAGATAGTCCAAACAACCGGACAAAGTAAACAGTTTGTAGCTAATAAGTTAAGTTAGAACACTTCAGCTACCGATCCTTAATGAAAGCCGCCGAGTAGAGTATTAACAATATATCCACCTATGATTGCTGAACAAGCATTTGCGGCTATAGAAGCTATTATAATTCTATATATTGAGAGTTCTTTTCGAAGTGCAAGTATATATATAAGTGCTTCTATGATTGTTATAACAATTTCAGCGACAAAAAAGCCACCATGAAAGCCTTGAGTTAGGCTCCAGGTTCCTTTCTGGCTGAAATACGTTGAAGCATAGTGAAAACAAAAAACAGTAATAAAGTTTGCTATAAACGCCCAAAATATCGCTCGTCTAGACCTAAACCCCAACCAATACAATATTGGTATTTCAAACGCTAGTGTCGCTAAGTAGTAACAAAATGTTGCGATTATAAAAGATGACGTAAAATTATTTTGGCAAGTATAGTAACCCCCTTCTAGGCCGCTAGTCTTAATAAATACCTGGTGAGAGTTAGAGTTGCAGATAGGAGGCGGAGCCATATCTGCGAACTTAGAGATGCCCAATAAACTATAAACTTGAATCAACATACTAAAATAATAACCTTGCTATTTTAAAAGCACAAACGTTTTGGCTCGGAGTCGTTGACGATTTTAGAACCGTTGATTGGGTGAAGATTATCCCTTACCCAGAACTTACATCAAACGAAGCTCAACAACTGATATCATTAGCTATCTGATTTTTCGGGTAAGGTTGATGGCTGGCCATATTGTTCAGTGTTAAAACTTTATTAATTAAACTTCAACAAGCCATGACCTGTACTTATTGAAATAATTCTTTAATGCTAATACGCCTACTGTAAGCCATTGCACCGTAGCTGAAAGCTCTTATGGCAAACAAGATTGATAGTGCGGTAGTCACCAGCAATATAGCTAACACGCTAAGAGCCTCTCCTGTCGATAAAGTGCTAACGGCATTGCGGAGCAATACAGTTGAGGGTGCTGTTAGCGGGAAATAAGTGAAGACTGTAACTATCAGAGCATGGGGTGAACTTACAACATAGCCTATTGCATACAGAGGTATAAAAGCTGAAAGAATGACTATTCCTAAATACCGGCTAGCTTCTTGGGCACTTGGAAATAGAGAACCAAAACCCACCAATATACCAGTAAACATAACTAGACCTAGTAATAAAACCGATGCCCCTATAGCTATGGTTTTTGCGTCAAGAGGGATATGGCTTAATGATACACCGCCTGGTAAGCTGATGTGGTTGTGGAATAGAGCGTATCCTATCAGCAGAGGCACAATAATTATTACAATCTGAACAATGCCTAGGGCAAGAATTGATAAGATTTTACCTATTATTAAACTACGCGACTTAATGGTAGTTAATAATATCTCGGCAGCCCGGTTTTCTTTTTCCTCTGTTGTAGCGGATATCATGAAGTATGATAGCATTACCACAAAGAACAAAAAGATGGCAAAGAATATTATTGGAGCCACGATACCGGCTAAACCATTTGTCTCAGCCCCATTCTTGTAGGTTGTAGCAGTAACGCTAGGGTTTTTTTGTAAAATCTGGACGGCTTCAGAGTCATGGGTGGCTGAAATTACTGTAGCAACCGCATTTTGGCTTAAAAGCTGTGATGCTAGTGCATTATAAGGTGGCGTAAAGGTTATGCCTTGGTCTTGTGCGTATACTTGAATACCAGCTTTAGTTACGTTTTTTGGGTAATAAAAGAATGCAGTTAGTTCCCCGTCTTTTACGCCATCAATACCTGCTTGTTCATTTGGCTCAATAACAATATGCTGGCTAATTAGCTCACGTTTATTAATTAGCCCTGTTTCATCTAACACGGCTAACTTAGCAGTTTTTGAATAAGATGAAGTTTGTTGTTGGGAGCTGTTACTGGCATGATTGCTAGACGCTTGGGTAATAGCAAAAACAGCGATTATAATTACCGGCAACGCAAGAGTTGTATACCAAAAAGTCTTCTTCTTAAGATTGCGACGCACCTCAAAGTCAACAACAGTACTTAATTTAGACATTACTTACTCCCTGATCTTTGTATAATTCAAGGAAAATGTCGTTAAGGCTAGGCTGGCGTACTTCAAATGTTGTTAGATGTAGGTCATGCTGATTAGCTAAAAAGAGTAGCACTTCATCAGTGTTAATGTTTTTGCTCCAGGCCAGTTCAGCGTAGTGAGGCAGTCGCTTGGTTACTTGATATAGTCTGTCATTGACAGGTAGCTTGCCTGTGTAGTTTAAAGCTATGATTTGTGATCCAAATTGTTCTTTAACTTCGTCGATTTTACCGTACAGTGCCGCCGAGCCGTCTTTTAGCAGTAAAATGCGGTCACATAGTTGTTCTACCTCATCCATGCGGTGTGTAACTAGCATGACAGTTGCGCCTTTAGTCTGACGTTCGTTGATTATGTCCATAAGCAACGAACGGTTAATCGGATCA
>Ga0182030_10020289_pt1 | contig 12551 bp, 12 predicted proteins | sample 812S3MmetaG_FD_121299 | JGI IMG/M metagenome (GOLD analysis project Ga0182030, IMG submission 121299) | Permafrost microbial communities from Stordalen Mire, Sweden - 812S3M metaG (Illumina Assembly) | ecosystem: Environmental > Terrestrial > Soil > Wetlands > Permafrost | place: Sweden... | reverse complement strand
TCTGGCCTCGCCAACGCTCATGCTGGACGTGCCTCCCATCAGAAGCCAATACAGCAAGAACGGCAACAAGCCGCCCGCCAACAGGCCGCCTCCGAGCCAGGGCCCCAATCTTCGCGTTGCCGTTTTCATGTTGGATTGCGCTTGAGGCAGTTCTGAACGCACACCGGGATCAGCCGTCCATCGAGTTGGGGATAGACCTGGCAGCATTTTCGCACGCGCGACAAGTCAAAGGTATCCGGGTCCATGAATTGGTGAATGAAGATGGACTTCACCGACCGCTCGGCAACGGTTAACGCCTGGTGGGGAGAGTAACCGCCGTTGGCCGTTGCGGCCGCCAGCAGCCGGCGGATGGCCCCGAGTGCCTTTTGGGAGTCGGGCGACAAGGCGGCCGGGCCGGACCATAGCTCATAAACGGCATCCGTGACGGCATTGAAGTTTTCCGTATCCGTGCCGAATATGGCCCGGTTCTGAATCAGGTCCAGGTACCGCTCCGCGTCAACCATCTGTTTGATGGGCACATGCCGTTTATCTTCCACTTTCAAATAAAAAGCCAGCGAGAAGCACGCGGGATGACTGCACGGTAACGGCGAGAAGTCGGCGGCGGAAACCGTGCCGTGGCTGGCGCCGTTGAGCGCTGCGATCACATCGGGAATCGTCACCGCCCCGCCGGGTCGTTGCCGCGCGGCCGCGGTGCCGGCGTAAGCCGCCGGTTGGAACATCACGCTCAAAATGTGGTCGTGTTGAAACAACAGGCCGGCAATCTCCGCCAACCGGTGGTCATTGACCCCACTGGCCACGGTGGTGGTCAATGACATGGACGCGTCGAGTTCTCCGCACAAATCAATGAGCCGTCGCTTCTCCTCGAGCAGCGGCCGGCCGCGCAAGGTTTGATAGATGTCGTCGTCCAGACCGTCAAACTGCAGCGAAACTATCACCCGGCGTTCCGCCAAAAACTCGAGCAGGTCCCGGTCCCGGGCCAGCACCGAGCCATTGGTGGAAACGCTTACCCGCAGAATTTGCTTTCGCGAAACACATTCCTCCACAATTTCGCGGAAATGCGGATTCAGTGTCGGTTCGCCCCCGGAAAGATTGAGCACATCTATCTGGCCCTCAGACCGGATGAGCCCATCCAGAACCCGCGCGACTTCCGCGCGGGTCCAGTGATGGCTGCCGGGATTGGTGACCAGGCAGATGGGACAATCCCAGTTGCAATGGTCGGTGATCTCGAGAATCGGCAGACAGACATGTTGCTCGTGCTGGGGACAAATGCCGCAGGAGTCCGGGCAGCCCAGTGCCTCCGTGCCGAAGGCCAGCGGCATCGATGCCTTGCGGTGGAAATGTCCCAGCTTCAAATACGCTGGCGCATCGCCATAAATCAGTGATTTTTGCCGGCCATGCTCGGGACATTCCTTTTGCATCCAGACACGACCATCGTCCACGAGAATCTGCGCCGGAATCTGCTTTCGGCAAATCCGGCACAGGGCTTGGGTCGTGGTCAGATACTCACTCATGGGGATGCAATTCCGTCGGCTCAGGATTTCTCAGCGGCACAACCCGCGCCGGGTTGCCAATCGCAGCCCGCCCGGCCGGCACGTCCCGCCCGGCCACCGCGCCTCCGGCCACCACCGCGCCTTCGCCAATCTCCACGCCGTGGCCGATGATGGCAAAACCACCGATGATCACGCGCTTCCCAAGCCGAACCCGGCCGGCTTCAAAGTGGTCGCGGTCAAAGGCGTGGAGAAAAATTTTGACACCCACGCCCAACATCACTTCGTCCTCAATGGTCAGCAGTTCCGGGAAGGTGGGGTCGATCCAGACGTCGGTGGAGATAAAGACATCCCGGCCCACCCGCGCGCCTGACCAGCGCAGCAGGGCTATCTTGAGGGTGTTAAACGGGAGCTTCAACGCGGTCAGCAGCAGGGTTGATCTGAAATAAAACCACAAGGTCGCCGGCCACGCCTGGTCGCACGGACAAAAGCCCGTTGGGTGCGAGGGATGACAGGTCGGCCAGGAAAAGCGGCGTTCTGCCACGCTGCCGGCGAGGAATTGCTTGAACCGTTCTTGGCCCTCCTTGAGGTCTGGGGATGGGTGCTGGTTCATGGTGGGCCGTTCGTTTATGCGCACCAGAAGCGCGGATCTTTTTGCCGGTAAAAGAGGTTGTAAGCGCACGCCGGTATCAAACGGCCCTCCGGATCGGGCACTTGGTCCGGACAGGCCACCAAGCGGGCAAGGTCAAGCGTGTCCTCGTCCATGTGTGAATGGATATAACCGCCAGCAGGGATTCTTCGGCGACGGCCTGCCGTGCCGCCCGGGTCAGCGGTTGTCCCTGCGGGTACATCCGGTCCACCAATCTCCGGATGGCCGGCAAAAGCTTTGAATTGTCGCCCGCCGCCCACAACCGGTCGATGGCCGATCGAAAGACATCTTGGCTGTCGTCCTCCGGTTGCAGGAGGTAACCGTGCCCGAGCATCTGCCGCAGTTCCTCCACGGTGAGAAAATCCGTCAGTGACCGGTACTCACCATTGTCCTTGAGATAATATGCCACGCTGTAACAGAGCGGATGCGCACCGGCATGCGGAAAGAAGTGAGCCGCGCGCAGGGCGCCTTCCGTGGCGGATTCAATCGCCGTCACTGCGCCGTCCAGCGGCATGGTTTCACGCGGCCTGAAAGTTTTCCCGCCCTTGCCGGTGAACGTCATTGTCTGGATGGTCACGCTGCGCACCACGGGATGCGCCCGCGCCAGTTCCATGACCTGTCCAATTTCATCTTCGTTCACACCGCGAATCATCACATTGAGCAGCGTCGTGCCGATGCCAAAACGTTGCAGGTTTTCCAGTGCCCGGTGCTTCAGGCGCAACACGTCCTTGCCGTAGATCTTCAACGCCCGATCAGCCTGGAAAGTGTCAAAGGACAGAATGACATAAACCCCGAGGTCCGCCAGCGCCCGGCATAAATCTTCATCCGTTGCCAGCCGCAGGCCATTGGAATTCATGGTCACCCGTCCGATTTCCGGCCGCTGGCATTCCTTCAACAATTCCACGATCTCCGGATGCATCGTCGGTTCGCCGCCGGTGATGTTCATCAGGTCAAACGGTCCGGCGCGGGCGATGAGCTTGTCGAGTAGTGCCTTCAACTCCTCGCGGCTCATGAAATATTTTTGGTCGGGCCGGTTGTAGGTGAAGCAGATCGGACAATCCAGGTTGCACGCATTGGTGACCGAGAAAACCGGCAGGTGGCAGGCGTTGGCGTGGAAGGCACACGGACCGCAATCCTTCGGGCAGCCGTCGTGCACATCCGAGCCAGGCAGCCGGGCTGGCTCGCAGTGCACCGTCGTGGCCGCGCGGTCCAAGTACCATTCAATTCCGTCGGCAATTCGCACGCGGCTTGTCCCACACTGCGGGCACAACCGTTCCTGATAAACCGCGCCATCCACCTCAAGAATCCGCGCGGGAACCAATTCGCGGCAGTCCCGGCACATGCCGCGGACCGTTCCGAGATAAGTGTATGGCCGCGACGGTCTCATGCGCTGACGGACTCCCCAGGTTCATAAATCTCCGAGAACAGCACGCGCAGGTCTGCCGGGTCCACCAGTTCCGCTGCGGGTACCGGCACCGCCAGGCAGCCCAAACCGCTGATGATCGTCCGGCCATTCACCCGTCCTTCGCCCTTCAATTCGTAGCCATCTTCCCGGCGGCGCGCGAGGTGCACATCCATTTGCAATGGTTGACCCGGCAGAAGAAATCCATGGAAGCGCACTTCGGAAATCCGCACCGCCATGCCGGTTTCTTTGAAATCGGACGATAGCAGGAGGAGCCAATTGCCCAGTTGCAGAAAGCTTTCCAAGAGCAAGGTCTCCGGCAATCGCGGCTCATCGCCAAAAGTTTCCTTCAGGCTGTACTCTTCAAAGGACACCACCTTGACCCCGGTGATCCGCTGATACGGCAACCAGGACGTGATTTTATCCACGAAGCGGAATTTCATCAAATGCCTCCATCAATGTGGATTACTTGTGCGTTGATGTAACTGGCATGGTCACTGGCCAGAAACGCCACCAACTCGGCCACTTCCTCCGGCTTTCCGGCCCGGCCCGTTGTGCAATGCTGGATGTAATCTTCCCGCTGTTTGTCCGGCACCAAACCGCTCACCCCGCCTTCCAACAGACCGGGGACGACGGCGTTTACCCGGATGTGGTAACGGGAAAGTTCCCGGGCAAGCGACAATGTGAAGCCAACCACGGCGCTCTTGGCCGTGGCGTAATGGACTGGCACCTCCAGCACGCGAGCCCCGGCCAGTGATCCAAGATTGACGACGGCACCCTTCTTCCGCCGGATCATGGCGCGGACGAACGCCTTCGTGACCAGGAACATTCCCTTCACGTTCACGTCCATCATCTGGTCCCAGTCCGCCTCTTCAATGAGTGCGAACGGCATGATCTGGGTGACCCCTGCATTGTTGACCAGGATGTCCACCGGCCCGAGCTCCTGCTCGATTTGCTCCGCCAGTCGTCCCACTCCGGCGGCATCAACCACATCCAAAGCGTATCCCTTGACGGTGCGATTTTCCGCGGCCAGTTCCTTTTCGAGCTGACGCGCCTTGTCCGCCTGGCGGTTATAGGAAAACGCCACGTGCGCGCCTCGCCCAGCCAGACAGCGAACGATGGCCATCCCCACCGCGCCGGTTCCACCGGTGATAAATGCCCTTTGGTTGCTAAACATGGACGATCCCTTCTTCCTGGGCGGCCAGTTTACGGGCGATGAGCAGAACGAAGAAGGAGACCGTCAGCAGCGACGGCAAATCCATCTTCCGCACGCCGTTCGGGAATTTGCCTGGATCCAGTCCGGGCAGGGATTTCTGGATTTCGCCAAGGGCCGCTTCGGTCAGGCGGCCATCCTTTTCATAAAGTCCGCCCGGGAGCCGCTGAAGGGCATCCCGTTCTATTTCGTTGGCTTCGATTCGAACGTCAAATTTCTCCTCAATGCGAAAGCTGAGATCAAGCAGATCAATGGACTCCGCCCCCAGATCGGAAACCAGCACGCTTTCGAGCCGGATCTGCTCCGGCGCTACGCCCAACACTTCCACCAGCAGCGGCTTTAGGTCTCCAAAAATCTCTTCATTCGTCATGTTAATCTTTTGGTTCCCGGGCATTATTCCTGAACTCGACGATTTGTTCGATGGTTTTCCGTCGCGGCGGCGCCGGCGACTCCGCGGGATGCCCCAAAGCCACCAGACAAGTGAGGTCGTGACCGGCTGGCAAATCCAATGCCCCGGCCAAAGCATCCTGGGCCAGCAACGGTCCGGTCAGCACACAGGTTCCCAGCCTGAGTGAATGCGCCGCCAGTAAAAGATTCTGCACCGCCATCGCGACGCTCAACGGTTCGCCGGAAATCAGATCCGGATTTTTCAATCCGGCCAAAACTGGCGCGGACACGCTGACCGGATGTTTGTGCAACACCGCCAAAAGCACCGGCGCATTCGCAAAGAAAGTTGCATACTGCTCAAACTGGCGGATGTATTCAGCGGCCATCTCCGGCAATGATTTCGTCTTTTCGGACACGCCCTGGCTGACAGTGCCCGCCAGTTGCCGGATCTGCTTTTGGTCCTCGATGACGAGGAATCTCCAAGGCTGGCGATTGTGGTTCGATGGCGCCCAACGCGCCGCTTCCAACAGACGGAAAATGTCTTCCCGGCTGACGGCGCGGTCGGAAAACCGGCGAATTGAACGCCGCGCCCGGATCAACTCCAGAAGTTGGTCGTAATCACTCATGGTTTGTTCAGGCTTCGAATCTTCGGAAAATCAATGTCGCGTTCTGTCCACCAAAGCCGAATGAGTTGGAGAGAACGGTCCGTCCCTCAAAATCGCGGCTCCCGCCGGCGACATAATCCAGGTCACATTGCGGATCTGGACAGGCCAGGTTGATGGTCGGCGGAATTTTGCGCGTATATAGCGTCATGGCCGAGGCGATGGCTTCCATCGCTCCGCTGGTGGCGATCATGTGGCCGGTCATGGATTTATTTGCCGTGACGGGGATCGCTTTGGCCCGTGCCCCGAGAGTTTGCTTGATTGCCAAGGTTTCGGCGATGTCGTTTTTTTGGGTTCCGGTGCCATGCGCGTTGATGCTGTCAATTTCATCGGGCGAAAGTCCGGCATCCGCGATGGCTTTGGTCATGCTCGACGCCGCGCCACGGCCTTTGGGTTCCGGATCGGTGACGCGATAAGCATCCAGGGAAGATCCATATCCCAGAACTTCGGCGTAAATGCGCGCCTCGCGCCGCTGCGCATGCTCAAGCGTTTCCAGCACCACGAAAGCGGAGCCTTCTGCCAAAACTGTTCCCTGGCGGGTCGCGTCAAATGGCCGGCAGGCTCTTTCCGGCTCGTCATTTTCTGTGGAAAGGATTTGAAGCAGGCTGAACCCGCCCAAGGCCAGCGGATTCAATGTGCTGTCGGTGGCACCCGCGAGCGCTACGGCGGCCGTCCCATCACGCAGCCGCCGGAAAGCATCGCCGATGACCTGGGCCCCGGCGGCGCAGGCTGAACAGTTCGTATATCGTCCGCGGTTCAATCCGTAATGGTCCCCCAATATTTGCGTCAGCCGGTCCAGTGGCGTCTGGAGTCGGCGCGAATGTTTTTTGTTCAATATCTGGCCTGCGAAATGCCGCATGGCATCCGACATCTGGGCGACGGGCGTCACGTCCTCAAGGAAGCAAGTTTCCAGGCTGACCCCCACGATGAGCAGCGCACTTTGAAAATCATCTCGCGGCAGACCGGAGTCGGCCAGCGCGCTGGCTGCGGCGTCCAGCCCGAGCCAGATTTTGCGATCTCGCTCGCTTTCGGCTTCGGGAAATTCTCGCGCCAATTCGTCTGGTTTTAGATTTTCTACCTCGCCACCAATTCGGACTGGCAGCCAGCTGGTGTCAAACAGGGAAATGCGGCTGATGCCCGAATGCCCTGCCAGCAGGTTTCGCCAGAATTGGTCCGCGCTGCGCCCCAGCGATGTGCAAAGCCCCTGGCCGGTGATCACAACGCGGTGTTTCATGGCGGTGTCAAAACAAAGGCCGCCTGTTCGCTGCCGTGGCCGAAGCAGTTGGCCAGGACACGCCCTCCATCCCGTGCCGCCAGCAACGCTGCCAGACCAACTTGCAGCGCGGCTGCTGCCGCAAAAAGATCCCCGCACTGTTTTTTGGGATGGAGGGTCGTGGCAGCGGCAATTTTCCGGCATGATAACGCCTGGCGTTCGTCTTGGCCGGATTCCACATCGCCGTTATCAGCGGATACCAGCGCGCTCAGTGACTCCGGTCGAAGACCCAAGCCGTTGAATACGTCGTCGTAGGTGTCGGCCCGGGTCGTTCCCATCCGGTGCGTGCGCAAACTAAACCCTGACACTTGCGCGTAAATTTGCGCGCCCCGCGTGATCGCCCGGTCGGCAGTTTCCAGCACCAGAAAAACCGCCCCTTCGCCCGGCACGACCCCGGCTTGATGTTGTCGCCAGGACGCAAACAGGCCGTGCTGCTCGAGGCTGAGAAACGCCAGTTCGTGCGTCTTTACATCGCAGCCGCCTGCCAGCGCACAGCCGGCATCGCCGCATTCGATTGCCCGAATGGCCGTTTCGATGGCCTGTGCGCCTTGCCCCTCCCAGGGAGTAAAAACGGCGTTGGGCCCCTGAATATTTTCGCAGATCGATACGAAACACAGCGGCATGTTGCTGAGAATTTTGAAGGAAAGAATCGGGCTTACCGCCCGCAAGCCTGCCTGACCAAAGCGGGTAGGATCAAACTGGCCATCGCGTCCGGTGGATGCTTTGACCAGCGGAATGACTTCCGCCAGCGGCAAGCCTGCCAGCCCCGTCGCGCCATAAAGTGCAATTTCTTCAGGCGCATAAGACCCGCCCGGTTTTACCCCGGCATCGCTCAATGCCAGATGCGCCGCTGCCACCGCCAATTGGGCATCCCGGTTCATCAGTCGGATCATCTTGCTCTCGGTCACGTATCGCTGGGGCTGGAAATCCCTGATCTCCGCGCAGACCGGGCAGGCGAACGGAGCTGCGTCAAAATGGGCCGGCGGAGCCACCGCAGACCGGCCGGTTTCGATGCCGCCCAGAATTTCCCCGGGAATCTGGCCCAACGGGGTGACCACGCCGATGCCGGTGATGACAACGCGAGTGCGCATGATTCCTTACCCCGCATTCATCCAAATCTCCTTCAACTTCCGTCGCTTTTCGTCCAGTAAGGGATCGTCCACATATTTGAAGGCGAACATCATCTCCGTTGAAGTCACCACCGTTTTCCCGCGCGACGCAGTCGCTTTGACTTTGCCGCCGGCCTCATTCACGGATTTCACTTCCGTCCGGTAAATCAGCGTGTCTCCCGGTTTGACCAGGGTCCGGAATTTGGTGCGTTCCAAGACCGTCAAAACCGCCTTCGCGTTTTTCGCATACTTCTGGTGAAGACTTTCCTCGAGGAGCAATCCGGACAGTTGGGCCATTCCCTCCAAAATCAGCACTCCTGGCATGACCGGTCGGCGCGGAAAATGGTCGTCAAAAAAATCCTCGCTCAGGGCGACGTTCTTCAATCCTTCCGCCTCAACGCCCACCTCCCAACGGGTGATTTTATCGAGCAAGAAGAAGCGCATGATTAGGCCACCGATGTTGAATGGAATCCCTTCAGTTGGCTAGTACATTCCGGGATTGGGGGAATCTGCACCATGTGAAACAGCCTTTAAATTGTAACCGTCGCCGCAATAAAACGTCCTATTTGGCATGAAATCCCGTCACTTTGCGCTCGCGGCCTTGTTCCTTTCGCTGATCCTCGCTTCGTCACGGGCCGCCGCCCCCTCGCTGGAGGTCAAACTCACCCCGCTCGCCGACCGGGTCCGGGTCGAAATCGGGGGCCGGCTTTTTACCGAATACATCTACGGCGACGGCGCAACCCGGCCTTATTGCTATCCCATTCTGGCCTCCGACGGCACCGCGCTGACGAGAAATTTTCCGATGAAAAAGGTGGATGGCGAGGACACGGACCACCCGTGGCATCGCTCGCTCATGTTTGCGCACAGCAGTGTCAACGGGGTTGATTTTTGGAATGAGGGCCGCGGCGATAGCGGCCGGTCGCCCGCCGCCAAGGGACATACCGAGCAGGACAAGGTCGTGGAAACCGCCAGCGGCCCGGTGGGTGTCATTCGCACCCACGACCGCTGGGTCGCGCCGGACGGCAAACTCGTTTGCACCGACGACCGGACCCTTCGCATCCATGCCACCGCCGATGCCCGGATGATTGATTTCGAAGTGTCCCTGCACGCCCTGCCGGACACGCCGCTCGTGATGGGCGACAACAAAGACGGCACCATGGCCATCCGGCTGGCGCAATGGCTGACCATGCCGCACAAACATCAGGGTGGCGGCAGCAGCGTCACCGGCCAGACCAGCAATGTCGTGAGTGCCGCCACCAGCGCCGGCCACATCGTCAACAGCGAAGGCGTGCGCGATGGCAATACTTGGGGCAAGCGGGCTGACTGGTGCGATTATTTTGCGGAGCATGACGGCAAGACTTACGGTGTCGCCATCTTCGACCACCCCCAAAATATCCGCCATCCCACCTGGTGGCAGGTGCGCGATTACGGACTATTCGGCGCGAATCCTTTTGGCCAGCACGACTTCGAGAGCCTTAAGGAGCAACCCCACGCCGGCGATTACACCATTCCGGCCGGCGGAACTTTGACGTTGCGTTACCGTTTTTATTTCCATGATGGCGATGAAAAGGCCGCCAGGATTGCCGAACATTACGCCGCGTACGCCGCCGGCAAATGAGCCTCCGCTCCAAAAACGAATTTCATGAAACATCCATCCCGCCGCCAATTTCTAAAAACCTCTGCCCTCGCCGCCGGAGCCATCGCATTTTCCGCCCGTTCTTGGGCCCAAGTGGCCGGCGCCAACAGCGATGTCCGCGTGGCCGTCCTTGGCCTCAATGGACGCGGCAAGAGCCACGTCGAAAGTCTGGCGGCCATCCGCGGCGTACGCATTGTTGCCCTGTGCGACCCGGACAGCGCCGTGCTGGAAAAGGCCAAACGACTCAAGGGCATTGACGCCGGCTCCGTCAAAACTTATACGGACCTGCGCCATTTGTTTGATTCGCCCGACATTGACGCGGTGACGATTGCCACGCCGAACCATTGGCATTCGCTCGCCGGCATTTGGGCCTGCCAGGCCGGCAAGGATGTCTATGTGGAGAAACCGGTTTCGCACAACGTCTGGGAAGGACGCCAGCTTGCCGCCGCCGCAAAAAAATACCAGCGCGTGGTGCAGGCCGGCGTGCAAATCCGCTCCGGTGAAGGCTTGCGCGAAGCCGTGGAATGGATCCGCGCGGGCCAGCTCGGCAAAATCATCGCCTCGCGCGGACTGTGTTACAAGCGGCGCGATAGCATCGGCAAGACCAGCGGGCCCCAGCCCATTCCGGCCAGCGTCAATTACGATTTGTGGACCGGCCCGGCGCCCTTGGTCCCGCCGCGGCGCAATTCAAAAAAGAACGGACCGATTCATTATGAGTGGCATTGGTTCTGGAACTACGGCAATGGTGATGTCGGCAATCAAGGCATTCACCAGATGGATGTCGCCCGCTGGTTTCTGGGCGAGCCGGGCTTGCCGCGGCATAGTTTGAGCATCGGCGGCCGGCTGGGTTACGTGGACGACGGCGAAACGCCCAACACCCAGGTCCTGTTCCACGATTACCCGGCTGCCCCGTTGATTTTTGAAGTGCGCGGGCTGCCGTCCAAACCAGACCACGCCGCCGTTGACACCTTCAATCTCAGCAGCGCCGATGCCGCGGATGCCGCCGCCGGCACCATGGATAAATACCACGACGTGTCCATCGGCAACGTCGTGGAATGCGAGGGCGGGATGATGATTGTGCCGAATTATTGGAACGCGACGGCGCACGACCGCGATGGCAAAGTCATCAAAGCGTTCAAAGGCCGCGACCGGCACATGCAAAATTTCATTGATGTGGTTCGCAGCCGCAAGACGACCGACCAGTATGGACCGATTGACGAAGGCAACGTATCCAGCGCGCTGTGCCATCTCGGAAATATCTCGCACGAAGTCGGCCGCGCCATGACTTCCGGCGAACTGGCCGAACGCACCCAAGGCAACAGCCTCGCCGCCGAAGCCACCGGGCGCATGGTCGAGCACCTGAAAGTTCACCACGTCGATTTTGCGCAAACGCCCCTGACGCTCGGCGCCTCGCTCACCATCCAAGACGGCCAGGAGCGTTTTACCGGCGAATTTTCCGAATCGGCCAACGCCCTGCTCAAGCCCGAATACCGCAAGCCCTTTGTGGTGCCAGAGCTGGCGTAGGGGGCCGTTCCTGGGGGCCGAGCCCCCTTGATAGCCAGCACCGATCATGGCTGCCAAAAACAAATTTCATCGCCAGCCCGCTTCAAAGGCCGGCCGCCGCAATTGGTGCCGGCCACTCAGGCCGCTGATCGCATTGGCGTGGGTTGCCGGGACCGCCGCTGCCTCCGCCGCCGACCTTTCCTGGCCGCCAGTGACGGCTCAGACAAAACCTTGGACGTGGTGGTGGTGGCACGGAAGTGCCGTGGATGAAACCAACCTGGCTCGTGAGTTGCAGGAATTTCACGCTGCCGGATTGGGCGGTGTTCAAATCACCACAATTTACGGCGTGCAGGGCGCGGAGGCGCGCGAGATTCCGTATCTTTCGCCGCCTTGGCTGAACCTCATGGGCTACACCGTGGATGAGGCGGCGAAGTTGGGCATGGGGGTGGACATGAGCCTCGGCTCCGGATGGTGTTTTGGGGGGCCGACAGTGAGTGACCGGGATGCGAATGCCGAGGTCGTCGTCAACACTTTCAAACTGGGCGTCGGCGAACGGCTCAAGGAAAAATTCAATCCCGAAACCACGCAGGCACTCATGGCATTCGGCCCGGATGGAAAGAGCATTGACCTGACTGCTTCCATCGCCACCAACGGCGCCGTCTTCTTTTCACCGCCGGAAAATTGGATGGCCACCAACAACCTGCCGCCAAAAACGTGGGCGATTTATGCCATTTCGCAAAAGCCTTCCGGCCAGAAAGTCAAGCGGGCTGCGCCCGGCGGCGAGGGCTGGATGGTGAATCCACTCTATCCGCAGGCAATGACTGATTGGCTGCAATGGTTCGAGGCGCCGCTGGCGAATTATCACGGCTCCAGGCCGGGCGCGGTGTTTCAGGATTCGTACGAATACCGCACCGACTGGGCACCGGATTTCTTTGCGCAATTTGAAAAACGGCGCGGCTACCCATTGCAGACCGAACTGCCCGCGCTCTTTGCCGATACCTCCACTGTCAGGGATCCGGCCGCGCTCGATCACATCGGGCGCGTGAAATATGACTACCGCCGCACCGTTTCCGAAATCCTGGCCCGGCCATCCGAGCCGGCGTGGGTTGACTGGGCGCACCAGCACGGTTTTAGCACGATTTACCAGGCTCACGGCACGCCCGGCAACTGGCTCGACCTGTACAGCGACGCCGACCTGCCGGAGACCGAGATGTTTCATCACGACCGCAG
>Ga0182030_10020288_pt1 | contig 12551 bp, 13 predicted proteins | sample 812S3MmetaG_FD_121299 | JGI IMG/M metagenome (GOLD analysis project Ga0182030, IMG submission 121299) | Permafrost microbial communities from Stordalen Mire, Sweden - 812S3M metaG (Illumina Assembly) | ecosystem: Environmental > Terrestrial > Soil > Wetlands > Permafrost | place: Sweden... | reverse complement strand
CGCCTTGGCCGCGAGCCGTTCGGCAAAATTATCCGGCAACTCCGCTTTGAGAAACCGTTCCACCTCCTGCACCACGCTTTCGGCCACCCATTCCGGCGTGAGCAACGTGTCGCGTTCCAGTTGTGTGGGCAGTTGAATGGTAGGGCGACGCTGCTGCGTCGCCGCCCCGTTTCGTTCGCCGCTGCGCGACGAACGGGAAGTTTGGGCCGCGCGGCAACGCGGCCCTACCGGGGATTTACGCCGCGCCTTCGACGAGGGCGCTCTCCTGGAATGCGTGGCGGGCTTGCTCATAAACCGGCGGAATCGGATGGTTTTGGCGGTTGATAATCAGCCGCGACATAAAATGGCCGCGCTTGCTGGAACAATCCGGCAATGCATTCCGGGGTGTCCTCCGGCGTCAAACTGAGGTTCACTTCATGGTTTCCCTTGGCCGCCTGCGCCACCAGGTTGAAATCGTGGAAGATCGCCGCGTCGCGCGGCTGCATGAAAACCATTATGAAATAGGGTTTGTGCGCGGGTGCCGGCTGGCCGGCCATGGTGCGGGTAAATATCCACGCGGCGCGGAAATGGTGATGTCGCCGGAATACCTCGAACACCGCCTGCACCAGATCCGTGGGATAATCCGCCGGGTCAAGCTTGTCGAGCGTCAGTTGCTCTGTCTGGCCCACGCCCGGCGGCTGGAAGGCCGTGCCGTCGGCCACATCGCGCAGCGCCTTCGGCGGCAGGGTGATTTCGCCGGTGGCGCAGCTTTTGTTCACCGTCATATGCAGGTTCATGCTCCCGGCGATCTCCAGCGCCTGCACGGCCGGCATCTCGGCGGCCATGTATTTGCGCGGCGGCACCTTGCCCTTTTTCAATCCCTCTTCCATGCGCGCAAAGGATGAAAACGCCACCACCGCCGGCCCGTGGGCCGTCTGCACTTGTGCAAACGGCAGCGGCTGCCCGTTTTGAAGCTGCATCGTTTCATTGGCCACCTCCGGATGGAACGGTATGAGCAGATACAAGTTGCCCTCGCGCAACCGGCGCAACAATTCCGGCAGCACCGCCTTGCTGCGGGCAAAGGCCATGATGGCCTTGTCCAAGTCATTCAATGGTATGGGGTCGTTCATAATGCTGACAATGCCGGTTCGGATGAGAAAAGGCAAATGCGCTGACCGGGGTGATGGACATCTTTGTTGGCGATGTGATGTCAGCCAATTATTCAAAATGGGTGACCCCTTCAGGACCAATTCACTTCTTTGAATTTTCGGCTTCCAGGTCTTTTTTCAACCGGACGAAGGCGGATTCAAAGGCGGCAGGGTGGCCGTCCGCAAGGACTTTCCAGTTGGAAAATCGGGGCGCAATACTCGCGCACTTCCTTGCCAAATCCACTCGGCGTCAAAACAAGTCCAGTCGCGCAAAGATTTTCTCCCTCTCCGCGCTGGGGAGAGGGCCGGGGTGAGGTGTCGCACTCCAAAGCCCCAGCCGGATGGGAAACAGCTTGCGGCGCTTTTCCTTTTTCTCCGTCTCGCGGGCTTTGCGGATTTCAGTCATCACCTGGGTGCGGTATATTTGAACCGTCCAAACTATTGGCTAAAACTATTGTCTAACGTTTGATTTTGCTTCTTAAAAAAAGCACGACATCGTTTGCGAGTTTCTCAAAATGCTCCAAAAATGATTGTGCAAAATCAAAAGCAGTTTCTGGCATATGCTGTTTTAGGGCATAATGCACAATTTGAGCACGTTTAGAAGATGGTGGGTGCGTTGGCGAAATCGGAATGCAGTCGAGATTCAACACTTCAACCGTCACTTTTGAAATTAATTCATCTAGGGCAAAAAAAAGAAAAGGCCCTGTTACTGAAGCATGCAAAGCAAAAAGTTTTGGATGGTCATCTATTACTTTTGGCGTTGAAGGCACGAGTAATAGACAAGCGGTCAAATCGGCTCGGGTTTCCTCATCATAACTTTTAGCAATCACATTTACCGCCCCAACGTGTGTCTTATGGATCATCTTCTTTGGCGTGTTGAAATGTCCTGCGAAGAAATGTCCGTATTCATGCAATAAGACAAATTTTTCGGTCGCCTGGACAATTCCACCAAAGATAACACTCTTCGCAGGTGACATAGCACTATTTCGTGGGGTCGTCCAAGGGTTGCCGTAATGTAAATAACTCAACACGCATTCGGCCAACTGTTCAACAACTAATTCATATGGTGTTTCTTGAAAGGGTGGGTCATGCTTTGGGTTTCCTGCAGCGTCCATAATTGCAATATTAATTGATTGCGAAACTATTTTACATACCCGATACACTAACATCATCAGCCCCGTATTAACCAAAATCAAAGTTCCAGCCGGAACAGGATAAGCCATCGCGTTAAACTCTCCTGTTGGAAATTCAGCAACATATACCGGAACCTCTCGCCGCATACTCTGTTCAATCTCTTCGCTGTATCTATCTAAAACGTCCTGAAGCTCTGTGCCTGTTCTTAAACTTCTTAGTTCATCAGCAGACAAGTTGGGCACGATTGAAGCTGTGTCCTCAATTTTGGCAGCGCTGTCCATCTCCGAAAGCATTATTTGAATGTCAGCGTCATCCCTTTCTCCATTACTACATTTTGGCAATGTAAGGTGAAAACGTTCTAACAAGCGCAAGTATTCAATTCGGAGTTGTTGTTTGGGCATGATCTGACTTATTTGTTAACACAAAAGTGAAACCTGTTTTTGTTTTTATTGCCGCTCCAAAACTTGATAAGAGGCATGCCTTGCCATCCCCATCAATTCCAATTGTAAATACGACCTCCTTCAAACGCATCTCACCTTTGGGTTGAGGTAAGGATGAGATTACGTTGCTGATCCTTTCATAGCAGGAAGTAACTTCAGATTCTAATTGAACATTCGGGGATCGAACCGCCTCGGTTCTGTAAAGGAAAAACCATCAACAAGAATGATGCCGAGCCGTCCTGCCGCAGTCTCGAAGCAAAGATCATAGTTCGTGGTGAAAAGTTTCAAGCGTGGTGCACGAAGACGACGTCTCGCCATCCGGCGCAAGAATGTCTGATGCCCAGCAAGGTCGGCCTTCGGCAAAAATCCAGAACAAGCGTTCCATATCATTTTTTCCGAAGCCGCGAGGAAGGTGTTCACTGCTCCTGCCGCCGCACCGTCCAGAAACTGGTTTGCCATCCGACAACGAGACATGAGATTCTCAATCCACTCGTCACCCGTCGGTTGCTTCACGGCAGCCGCTGCTTCCTTGAAGTTGGGTAATTTAGAAGCTTCTTTCCAGAGGTCTTGCATGGACGGGCCACCCACCTTTCCGAGGGATGTGCCGCTGCCAGCGAGAACAATGAGATTGGGGGTGGTGAGAACAGCGTGTAAGTATTCTGCAATTTCTTTGCGAGCGCCAACCGCGTCTTGCTGTGTTTTCTTCTGAACTTCTGGCGCTGCATCGGCGGAAATTTCTGGATTCATTTCTCGCCAACCTTCGGATGCGCTTCCAGCGCGCAAGAAGCTGACTCTCGTAGGTGGATTGCGGGGCGGTGGTGCCGTTTTGGGTCTATCTGGAATAGTCATAGTTTGTTGCCTTCGTTGCAGCGCTCGAAATGGCGCGCGATTTTTTTGGAAATGGATTCATGGAGTCAGATTCATAAAGCCGCCAGCGGCGAGAGTTTGCCGCCCGCCCAAAGGGTCTGGTGGCATTTCTTGATCGCGCCGATGAGCGCCTCCTTGCTGACGGGCTGGACGGGGCTGGGAAAGGCTAAAGGCTGAAGGCTAAAGGCTGAAACCGTCCGCGTGGAATTCATTTTAGCATTTAGCGTTTGGCCTTGAGCCTTCCGGCGTTCCTTGCCGTATATGCGCGGCAAATCGGCGATGATGTTTGCCTCGCGCTCCAACCGCCGAATTTCCCGGAGAAACCAAAGGCGGCGCGTCATGCCCGCGACCACGCCGACGTAGTTCGCGCGGAACTTCGCCCAGGTGCCGTTGCCACACGCCTGCTCGACGGCCTGGTTAAACTCGGCGTCGGTCACGCCATCCGCCTTGCACTCGATGACGGCGTAGGGCTTCTTGCGCTCATCATCGCGAAAGACCACCAAATCCGCGCGGTCGCTGGGCGTGCGGTCGGGCACGGTGATTTCCACGCCGATTCTGGCCGGCTCATAGCCGTAGCGGTAAATCAGTTCCGCCCAAAACTCGGCGCGGACTTGTTCCTCCGGGTCGGCGTAGCGTTCGATGTGGTTGACCGCGACGTAAAGGATTTTCTGCTGTTTGCCTTCGCCGGTGAGTTTGGCGTGGCCGTCAGTAATGGCGCGTTCGAGGTAGCTCATATTGAAACCCAGTCTTCTTGAATCGTGGCGAGTGTGCGCCGGAAAATTGGCAGCGTCAATTCAGTGTTGTTTCAGGGCTTGGACGAAACTTGTCATCGCGGGGGTCAGTTTCCGGTTTTTCCGGTAAATGACGGCCAGCGGTTCGGTGCGGTCGCTGTTGGCAAACGGCACGGCCGCCAGCAGGTGGTTGGCCATCACAGCAATGCTAAATTCTAAAGGCTGAATGCTAAAGTCGTTTTTGAAGTCGAATTCCATTTTGTTTTAGCGTTTAGCATTCTTGTCAATCGTCGTGAATATGGCGATGAGCTGACGGGTTTCATCAAGCAGATCGGCCATGCTCGCTGCGGTGACGCTGCCGCCGTCCACGAGAAGTTCAAGCCAATACTCGGTTTCCTCGATTTCCTTGAGGCAGTCGCCAATCTTGGAAATGAACTCGGCTTTGGACCGACCGCGCGATGCCTCGCGATAGTTTGCGCCCACGGAGGTGCCGGACCGTAGAACCTGTTTTCCCAGCACTTGTGCGACCGTGTCGTTCTTCGGCAGTTTGGAATACATGCGGATGACCCGCAGAGCAAATGCCTTCGTTCGTACCTTTAAATCTTTGGGTTTGTCACTCATTTCGTTTTAGCCTTTAGCCCTTAGCCTTCAGCCTTTGTAATTCAGGGCGCGACACAGTTCCAGGTCTTTGGCCCGGCCGGCCCGCAGTTTCACCACGATCAAATCTTCCGGTGACAGCGCCGCCACCGCGTCTGATTCGCCCAGTTTCACCAGCCGGGTTTCCCAGCCGGGCGGCAGGGTGGCGCTGATTTCCGGACGCAGGATATCCGCGTTGTAGCCGGTGCGCTGGGCAAACAGGCTGCCTTCACCCACGGCTTCGTGCAGCATCGCGGCAAGCTGTTCGTCGCAGGGTTCAACCAGCAGGTCGGCGTCAAAGGAAAGCTCCAGCGGTCCGCCCGTCTCGCCCAATTCCGGGAAGCTCGCCAGCAACGCGCTCGACCCCAGCACGCAAATGCGTCTGGCACGTGCGAGCGACTGGACAGCGCCCAGCAGATGGTTCAATGCCGGTAGCCGCATAAGTCCCGCGCCTGCCGCCGTTCTTCGCGCGTCAAAATTCCGGCGAACGGATGGAACTCGCGCAACCGCGCGTCGGCCTCGTTCGCGCCGGCCAGCACTTCCCGCAACCGGTGCCGGCCCGCCTCGCTTTGTTCCGCCGCGGCCAGCAAAGTGTCCCACTCCCGCAGGCGCTGCGGCGCACTATGGCCTTCGCCCAGCCACCGCGCACAGTTGCCGCGCGCGATCGCCAGCAACTCCGGCTGCCGCTCCAGCTTCTCCGTGAGCATTTCCAAAAAAGTTGGCAAGGTTGTATTCACTTCCGTTCAGGCCAGCCGCTCGCAAACGTAAACCGCAGGCGGTTTTTCGCAAGTAATCTTCGAAAATTTGAACCCGGGGAAACGCCTGCCGGAACCGCCGGAGGATGGGCTGGAGCTGGTGCAGGCCAAAACTGAAACAGGCGGCCAGCTCGAAGAAATTGACGGAGGTTTCCCGGGCCAATTGCATCTGCCGGATCAGTTGCCGGTGGAGCCGGAGAATTTCCCGGCAACCGGCATGGCAGACTTTGCCCTCTGGGGTCGGTTGGAAGCATTGGGAATCCCGCCTGGCAAATTGGATGCCGAATTCGTCCTCCAGAGCCGAGAACGACTGGCTGACATTGGACACGGTGCAGCCATTGATTTTGGCTGCCCGGGAGAAACTTCCGGTTTCGATTACATCGCAGAACACCCTCAAGGTTCCCATCTGCATGATGGGAGCGATATACAAAGAAGTTATTTTTGAGTCAACCTTGTGATTTCAAGTGGGTGGCAGCCAACGCACACAATCTCTCACGAGATGGCCGCCCATCGCCCGGTGATTATTTTTAGCGGCAGAAATATGGCGGCCAAAGCTACTGAGCAATGCCCCAGTGAACTTCCGTACGCTCCCGTTAAGCTTCGTCAAAGTTGCGAGACGCTCAAAAATCAATGACGACACGCAACGTTGCAACCCAGGCCGAGTCCGGGAAGGATTGGCCGCCGGGATGGCGGATCCATTGCAGATCGGGTTTGAGGGCAAAAAAGGGCGTGACCCGACATTGATAATATCCTTCCAGAGAACTCTCATCATGGGTGAATCCCGCCCCGCTGGCCTGACTGAGTCCCGCCCAGGTCCAATATATTCCCATTCCATCGCTGTCCCGTTCCGGCAACAGGCCGGTGGCGCTGATGCCAACGCCCACATGATTTGCGACCGGACTTGTTTCGGGATTTGCGTAACCATACTGGGCAAAAACACTGACGCCCCGCACATCGTCGGCCGCAGCCGGCTGTTGTTTCCAGACCTGCTGCTCGGCCAGCGCATAACCACCGGAGGTTCCGTCCTGCAACCCGCCATCAAACCGGGACAACGTTGCCGTATCGTACCAGAAGCCCGCCGCGACACGGCCCGGGCCGAAATGGCCGGCAGCCGGATGCGTCAGGCCGGCCTCGCCAATCAGGTAGGGATGATGAAAACCATAGGCGGAAAGGTCGCGCAGGTTGTCCGTGTAAATGCCGGCGCCGCAGTACGACCATTCCGTAGGATAGGCAAACACGTTCACGCTCAAGGCGGGATCGGGATACGTCGGAAAATCCAACAGCGTCGGACTGAATCCGGCGCTGGAGTTGATAAACCCGCCGGCGGCGGGCAAATTGTCAAATTCGGCATTCGCATCCACCTGGCCGGCCTTTAACCGGAAATGGTCCTGAACCAGTTTCTGTTCGTACCACATTTCCTCGACCTGGTTGAGCTTGCCGGCATCCATGTTGTCATAACCCTGCAGGTCGCCGATGTCATCCGAGCCATGCGGGCCATACCGGTAATAATACTGCGCAAAAAAAGTGCCATCGGGAATGCCCAGCAAAGGTTCGGGATCAAAAGTCAAATTCAGGTCTAGCAATCCGCGCTGGATTCCACGTTGGTGAACACCACTGCTCAATCCCACCGAGGTATCGGTCGTGAAATGTCCAGCCAGAGTCAGTCCGTTCGTTTCCAGCAATGGCCGCACCGATCCCCAGTTGCCGGTCAACCGCGACCATTGCCACCATGGCCACCCTCCAAACCATTCGACATTGGTGGTTCCGCTGACCGGCATGGAAGCCGGGGACGGGGTCAAGGTGCGTTCACCGGGTTGGGAGCCCAAATAGGCCAGTTCATTGCTTGAAGAATTATCTTCCGCCCACGAGGTAGAAACGGAAATTGGAAACAAACAGATAACCAGTCCCCACCGAGCAAAATTAAGAATCAGACTGGCACGCTGTGAAATTGAGGCCACGGAGAAATGCCAGAGAAGACTCCGTCCGAAACATGGATTTTTTCCGGAGCCACATATTGTCTGACTTTCATCATTGTGTGGCATAGTTTTAAACTGGAACTCAGAACTTGAAAACTCCGGCAAGTGAAATCAGTTGCTCGCTGTAATCGCGGGTCTGGGGATTGGTAATGCCGTCCTGGGCATTCCGCCCCAGGTTCAAGGCATAGGCAAGATTGACACTGGCATGGGCGTTAAAGGCATAACCCAAACCCGCCGAAACGGTGTATTGCAAGTCGTCCCGTTCGCTGTTGGGAACAAGATTTCCGCTGGTGTAGTCCGCCTCCAGAAGCCGGCCGCCCAGGTCCAGTCCCAATTTGTCCGTCAACTTGCGATGATAGCTTAAATCGTAGCAACTGTCGAAGTAGGGAACCCTGCCGACGCTGGAAACCCACTGCCATTGCTTGTACTTGAAGGTCAGGGCATCCTTGGGTGTGAGCGTGGCCACCAGGCTGGCCTCACCGTAATAAGTGATCATGTGCAGGTTGTTTACCGGCGTAATGTGAGTGGCCGTGTCCGGAGCATAGTCCCGGAAATCGGGGCCACCCTGGATTTTTAGGTCCAACCATTTCCAGAGTTTGCCCTCCAGGCCAAGCAGCACGCGCTGATAATCGCTGGACGCACTGTAGGGGGAAAAGCTGAACTGCTGCTGGTATTGATGCCCGTAACGGTAGCCCACTGTCACCGCCAGATTGGTGACGACTTGATACCCAAAGTCCGATCCGCCGTTGACATCGTACCGATCCGGATAGTTTTGGTAACCGGTGACGTTGAGCTGTTCGGTCATGAGGTCGTAAAAGAGGAGCGAAGCGGTTGGACGCACAAACCACTTGTTCCAGTCGTATTGAAAGAAAACTGCGGCCCGATCCTGAATTTGTTCCCGCCGTTCACGGGGCACGGCGGTGTTAAAAGCGGTGACATATCCGCCGGGGTAAGTCGGCGCCATTTTGTTTCCATCCACGTACGTGAACGTGTCATCCAGGCCGAGGGAAAATGCGTCCGCCCTGCCCTTGATGGCGGCGACAAAACGATGGGCATCGTAATTTTCCGACGGTTGGTCATGGTAAGCGACAAAGTCCGGGGCATACGCCAGTGAAAGTGTTTGCAGGAATTCCTGACTTCCGAGCAACGGCACGAAGTTGACTCCGAGCTTGGGCGATACCGTGGTCACCCACGACCAACGATTTTCCAGCGCCGCAACACTGCCTGAGGGCACCGTGTACACCGGCGGCAGATATTTTGGATCCACACCCGAGAGAAAAACATTGTTATCGTAACCTTCCTTGACGCCCACCGACAAATCCGTCAACCAGGCCGGTTTTTGCCAGGCCGCTGAAGCAACGTCAGGGCTGTCTGCCCCATGGATTTTGGAGAGCAAACCGCCGATACCCAGCAGAGAAAGGCCCAAATAGAGTTTGATTTGTCTTTTTTTCACAATTGTTCAGATGTGTGCATGCACCGATACTGTTCGCTGACAGATTCGTTAAATCTGGTTTTTGTCATGGTTGATTTAAAAGTTCCGGAAGTCGCCTTCCAATGGGATTTCGCTCCGGCCATTGGCCTTGCCCGACATCGCCTGTTCGGCATGGCTATGACCGTTCCCGTTCCCGTGAATCGTGGTGGGACGTTTTGCCTTGGGCGCAGCCATGCGGGCTGACTTGGCATGCGAAGGTGTCGGAGTTGTTCTGGCCACGGTGGTCTGGCTATTGCCCCCGACAAGCTGCAACAATTCCGTCACAGATTCCTTCATGGTGGTCGCCTGGGCATTGAGTTCCTCAGCCGCCGCCGCGCTCTCTTCCGCATTGGCGGCATTGGATTGCGTCACCTTGTCCATCTGGCTGACGGCGCCGGTCAACTGGGTGATGCCACACCCCTGCTCGTTGGAAGCGGTCGCAACTGAAGCGGCGAGTTCATCAAGATTGCGGGCGCGCGAGGCGATATCGGCAAGAGCCGACGCAATCTTGCCATTCAGTTCCACGCCCTGACTGGTCTTGGCAATCGAGGTGGCAATTCTGGCCGCGGTTTCCCCGGCAGCCGTAGCGCTGCGTTGAGCCAGCGCACGCACCTCATCGGCGACAACGGAGAATCCGGCACCGGCTTCGCCGGCCCGCGCCGCTTCAACCGCCGCGTTCAACGCGAGAATGTTGGTTTGGAAAGCAATTTCATTGATGGTCTTGACGATCTTGCTGATGTCGTCGCCGGCGGCACGGATGGCCGTCATGGCGGCGTCCATTTGCCGCATGTTGGCGACGCCGTTTTCGGCAGCCGCGCGGGTCTCGCTGGCAATGTTCTTGGCCTGGCGGGCGTGGTCGGCGTTGTTCTTGGTGGTGGAAGACATCTGTTCCAGCGACGCGCTGGTTTCCTCCAGTGAAGCGGCCTGTTCACTGGCACCGTCGGCCAGGACCTGACTCTGGGAGGAGAGCTGCATGGCAGCGCGATTGACCTGTTCCGCCTCGGTGTTCAATTCGTCCGCCACTCGTTTCAACGGCCGGGTCAGTTGAAAATGGATGGTCAAAGCGATGAGCCCGGCCATCACGGCGACGAGGATGACCGCCGTGCAGCCGCTCGTGATGTTATTGGACACATTAAGGTTGCCCTCGAATTTGGCCCACTTTTCGCCCGACGCCTTGAGGGCGTCCGTGGAAAATTTCATGGCCAGGACCCCGCAGATTTGTTTTTCCTTCCAAGCGGTGTGACATTCGACGCACGCCTTGCCGGCCAGGATGGGTTGATAAATCTCGAACGAGGTGTCCGTTTGCTGCTGGACGCATTTTCCCGAGGACAGGAGATCCGCTTTCAACTGGTCCGGAAGCTTCGTTTTCAAACGGCCCGGGTCGGAGGAGTAGGCCACCTGCCCGCCGGCATCGTGGAGTGAAACCTCCTGCAAACCGGGAACTGAGCGTTGGGAGGCGAGGATTTTCTCGAACTTTCCCATTTCGCCCTCGCTCATGGCATCAATGAGCGGCGACTGGACCGCCTGCTCAAGCCGCCCGACCCACAACCATTGCTCCGCCTGCCCTGCGGAGGCAAACTCCACGCCGTAGCGCCTCAGCGAGGATTCACAAATGAAGTGCTGGACAACGCAGGAAACGGCGTAAACGGTGAGCAGACTGCCCAGCAGGATCAATAGGAGCTTCGTTTGTAATTTCATTATTTACCGGGCTCGTAGCCTTGTTATTCAAACGAGGTTGTTCATTCGCGGTCTGCATACCGTAAGCGTCAAAAATCCTTGAAATCACCTTCGAGCGGAATCTGGCTCCGGCCATTGGCCTTGCCTGACATGGCCGGTTCAGCGTGAGAATGGCCATTCCCATTCCCGTTGGTCGGGGCCTGCCGCCTAGCCGTGGGCGCTGCCATACGGAATTCTTGATGGTGCGCGGCCGCGGTCGCCGGCTTTCTGGCCGCAGAACCCTGGTGGCTGCCGCCGACGAGCTGCAACAATTCCGTCACGGACTCTTTCATGGTGGTCGCCTGGGCATTCAATTCTTCCGCTGCGGCCGCACTTTCTTCCGCATTGGCGGCGTTGGATTGGGTGACTTTGTCCATCTGGCCGACCGCGGTGTTGATCTGCGTGATGCCCTGGGTCTGTTCGCGTGACGCGCCGGCCACTTCGGCCACAAGTTCATCCACCTGCCGCACCTTGGTCACAATTTCATTCAAGGTCGCTGCAACCTTGCCGCTGATGTCCACACCTTGAGCCGTCTTGGCAATGGCACCTTCGATCTTGCCGGCGGTTTCCTTGGCGGCCTGGGCACTGCGTTGCGCCAAGTTGCGAACTTCATCGGCAACCACGGCAAAGCCCATGCCCGCTTCACCGGCGCGGGCGGCTTCGACGGCGGCGTTGAGCGCGAGGATGTTGGTCTGGAAAGCAATTTCATCAATGGTCTTGATGATTTTGGCGATGTCGTCGGAGGAAACCTTGATGGCTTCCATCGCAGAACTCATCGTCTGCATGTCACCCACGCCTTTGTCAGCGGCGGTGCGGGCCTGCTTGGCGAGGTCGTTGGCTTTCTGGGCGTTTTCCGAGTTGCGCTTGGTCATGCTGGCCATTTCTTCCAGTGACGAACTGGTTTCTTCCAGCGAGGCAGCCTGTTCGCTTGCCCCTTCGGCCAAGGATTGGCTGGAACCGGAAACCTGGCCAGCGGCGCTGACCACCTGCTCGGCGCCTTCACCGAGAGAAGATGAAACACGCCGGAGCACCCGATTCAATCCTGTGACGACCAGGAAACCCAAAAACGTGCTGATTAACACCTCGCCCAACACCGTCACGGCGAGCATTACTTTTGAAGACTTGGCATTATGTTGTATGGTGGCGGCTGTGTCTTTGCTGTTCTGGGTTTCATAATCATTGAAGTCCATGGTAAGCTTGTCATAGGCGTCATAAGCCGTGCGTCCAGAAGTCATTAATAGAGCCATGGCCTCCTCATTTTTTCCGGCGTCACTGAGTTGCAGGATGGGTGCGCGCGCAGCAATGTAATCCTGTCTGGCTTGTTTCATTTTCTCAAAAATATCCTTTTCTTGCGGATCGTTGCAGATCGCCTCAATGCCGTTCATCAGTTTCGTATTGTCTGCGGCGATTTCCGTGATCGTGGCCTCGTAAGCACGCTTTTCATCCAAATTGGCGGTTAAAACATGGCGGATAAGGGTCAGATGCGCGTGGGTCAGGTGTTGCATGAGGTCCGAGGACATGTCCATTCCCGGAATGGCGTCGCCGATCAGATCATCCGAGTGCCCGGCAATGGTACGCATGGAGTTCCAAGCCAGAAACCCCATGATGGTGCTCAGCGCGACGATGGCGGTGAAGCCGGCGATGATTCGTTTTTTAATGGTCCAGTTTTTCATAAAACTTGTTGCTTGGGTTGGTCTT
>Ga0182030_10020287_pt1 | contig 12551 bp, 8 predicted proteins | sample 812S3MmetaG_FD_121299 | JGI IMG/M metagenome (GOLD analysis project Ga0182030, IMG submission 121299) | Permafrost microbial communities from Stordalen Mire, Sweden - 812S3M metaG (Illumina Assembly) | ecosystem: Environmental > Terrestrial > Soil > Wetlands > Permafrost | place: Sweden... | reverse complement strand
GGAAGGCTCTCTACGTTTCGGCTTTGCGTCAATTCGGGCCGGCGATCCGCTTCCTGGGCGGCAGGCGCGCGCTCCGGCGCCGGCAATTGCATCGGCGCGCGCGACGCAAGTTGCGCCGGAAACAAAAGGACGACGCGCAGGCCCGGCGCATTGTCCTCGATTTGCAGATTTCCATTGTGCAGCCTGGCGACCGCCGCGGCGAGCGAAAGGCCTAGGCCCGAGCCCGGACGCGAGCGCGAATTTTCGAGCCGGACGAAACGGTCGAGCACGCGCGCGCGATCCTGTGCGGGAATGCCCGGCCCTCGATCGGCGACGCTGATTTCGACCCGATCCCCACGTCGCCGCGCCGCCAAATCCACGGTTTTTGCCGCAATCGCGGGAAGCCCGGCTTTCGGCTCTTGCGCCAACGCGCCCGAGCCGTCTGCGTTTTCTTGGCCGCCATATTTCAGGGCGTTGTCGACGAGATTAGCGACGGCCTGGCTGACAAGCTCACGGCTGCCGTGCAAAATCAAATCCGGCTCGACGGAAATCTTGAGCGCGACGCCGCCCTCCTCCGCCACCGGCTCATAAAGTTCGCCGACGTCGCGCGCGACGGAGGCGGCGTCGAAATCGCTCATGCCCTCGCGCCCCGTCCCCGCCTCCGCCCGCGCGATCATCAAGAGCGCGTCGAAGATCTGGATCAGACGGTCGGACTCTTCGAGCACCTTTTCGAGCGCGCCGCGATAATCCTCCGGGCTCTTCGCAAAGCGCAGCGCCTGCTCCGCCCGGCTGCGCAGGCGCGTCAGCGGCGTCTTGAGATCATGCGCGATATTATCGGAAACCTCCTTCAGGCCCGCCATGAGCTCCGCGATTCTATCAAGCATCGCATTGAAGTTTTGCACGAGGCGATCGAGCTCATCGCCTGTTCCGGCGAGCGGCAAACGGCCGGAGAGATCGCCGGCGACGATTCTTCTGGCTTTGGCGTTGATCGCATCGACGCGATTGAGAACCCGGCGCGCCACCCAGAGCCCACCGAGCGTCCCGATGACGACAAGCCAGAAAAGCGAGGTCAGGAGCGCGCCGCCGAGAATATGGCGCACGCTTTCGCCCTCCTCGAGATCTTGCCCGACGAGAAGACGGAATCCGCCCGGCAAGGCGAATATGCGGGCGAGCGCCCGCCGCTTTTCAAGGCCACCGCCCGAAGCCTGATAGATCGTCTCGACGAGGCCCGGATGGTTGAGAAGGTCCGGCGGCAGGCCGATGATATTGCCGGCGATCGGCTCCCCCGCGAATGTGGTCACGAGATAAAGACCGGCGCCCGGCCGGCGCGCGCGCTTTTCGATGCTGTCGATGAGGCGGCGGATTCCGCCTTGGGCATATTGCTCGGAAAGCCCGGCGATGTCGGCGTCGACCGTCTGCGCGATCTGCTCGTCGAGCAGCGTCCTTATATTTTCGCCGATGCTGCCAAGAACAATTCCGGCGCCGATCGCGGAAATCACCAGATAGGCGAGCGAGATCTTGAAGACGGTCGTGCGAAAGAGCTTACCGAGAGCCATCACGAATCATATATCCCGCGCCGCGTATCGTCTGCAGAAGCGGCGGGTCGAAGCCCTTGTCGATCTTGCCCCTCAGCCGCGAAATATGGACGTCGATGACATTGGTTTGCGGATCGAAGTGATAATCCCAGACATTTTCGAGAAGCATCGTCCGCGTGACGACTTGGCCGGCATGTTTCATCAAATATTCGAGGAGGCGGAATTCGCGCGGCTGCAGCAGGATCTCCTTGCCGTCGCGCGTGAGCTTGTGGGCGAGGCGGTCAAGCTCGAGCCCGTTGACGCGGTAGACCGTCTCTTCTCCCAGACCCGGCTGCTTGCGCCTGGCTAAAACCTCGACGCGCGCCAGAAGCTCCGAAAAGGCGTAAGGCTTGGAGAGATAATCGTCGCCGCCGGCGCGCAACCCCTTGACGCGATCATCGACCTGCCCAAGCGCCGACAAGATCAGCGCCGGCGTCTCGATTTTCTGCGCCCGCAAGCCGCCGATCAGCGAGAGCCCGTCGAGCTTCGGCAGCATGCGGTCGACGATGAGGACGTCGTAGGTTTCGTCCCGCGCGCGGGCGTAGCCCTCGAGCCCGTCGTCGACATGATCGGCGACGTGCCCCGCCTCACGGAACGCCTTGACCATATAATTGGCCGCTTCGGAATCGTCTTCGACAATGAGGATGCGCATGTATGACATATAGCAAATCTCATAAAAAGCAGCAGGCCGGGAGTTAGCCTCCCGGCCTGTCGCATCCTGGAGCCGGCGCCGACCGGGGGGAGCCAGACGCCAGCCCGCAAAGCCTCGGGCGAGAGGCTCAGGAAGCTGGGTTGGTCGCGATCGCGACGAAACGCGTGCCTTCGCCGTTTTTGACCCGAAGCAGCACGGCTTTGCGGCCGTCTTTCTTGGCCTCGGCCAGAATCGATTTGACTTCAGCGGGCCGGTTTACGGCATGGCCGCCGGCTTCGAGAATGACGTCGCCGACGCGCAAACCCTTCTGCGCGGCTGCGCCGTCGGGATCGATATCGGCGACCACCACGCCTTCGCTGCCCGCTCCCTGAACGGAAGAGGCCGGCGCGAGCTTGAGGCCGAGACCGGCGAAGGCGCTGCTGTCTTGACCGGCGGCCGGGTTCGCGCGGGCTTCCTTATCTTCAGGCAAGGAGCCGAGCTTCACCGAGACGGTCTTTTCCGCGCCATTGTGCCAGTAGATCAGATCCGCCTTCTTGCCCGGGCCGAGCGCCGCCACCCTGCGCGCCAGATCGCGCGGACCGTCGATCCGCTCGCCGTCAATGCCGAGGATCACGTCGCCTGACGCGATGCCCGCCGCCGTCGCCGGCGAGTCGGACTGAGCTTCGGCGACGAGAGCGCCCTTGCTCGACTTGAGGCCGAGACTGTCGGCGATTTCCGGAGTCACCGGCTGAATCTTTACGCCGATCCAGCCCCTATCGACCAAGCCCTTGTTCTTCAGAGCAGTAACGACGTTTTGCACAGTATCGGCTGGAATGGCGAAGCCAATGCCCACGCTTCCGCCCGAAGGCGAAAAGATCGCGGTATTGACGCCAACCACCTGGCCCTGGCCATTGAAGGTCGGACCGCCAGAATTGCCCCGGTTGACCGGCGCGTCAATCTGCAGGAAGTCGTCATATGGTCCGGCGCCGATGTCGCGCCCGCGCGCCGAGACAATGCCCGCCGTCACGGTTCCGCCAAGGCCGAAAGGATTGCCGACCGCGATCACCCAATCGCCGACGCGGGGCGTCGCCGAAGCGAAATCGACATGCGGATAAGCTCCGCCCTCCTTGATCTTCAAGAGTGCGAGGTCGGTCTTCTTGTCGACGCCGACGACCGTCGCCGGCACGATCTTGCCGTCGTCCATGGTCAAGGACACGTCTGTCGCATGATCGACGACGTGATTGTTCGTCACCACATAACCATCCGACGAGATGATGAAACCTGAGCCTTGCGCCTGCGTCGAGTGCGGCTTGCCATGTTGCTCAAAAGGCAGGCCGCCGCCCTCTTCGCCAAACCGCTTGAAAAAACGCTCGAGCGGATCGCCGGGAGCGACATGCGGAGTTTCAGTTTCTTCATCCGCCTCTCCCGTCTCAGTGATCTTCACCTTGACCGAGACGACAGCGCCGCGCACGCGGTCCACCACATCGGCGAAAGAGGTAGGGGCGGCAGTCGCAGCCTCGGACGCCGCCGTTGCGGCGAAAGCAGCGGGGGGCAGAACGAAACCGTTCATCAGACCAGCGGTCAAGGCGACGGTCGCAGCGGCGCCGAGGAGCGCCGCCCGGATATTACGCCGCCGGCCCGGCTCGGGATGGGGCGCGCCCTTCGGCTCGGGCCCAGCAAACGATGAACTACCCATTGCTTATGTTCTCCATAGCAAAAACTGAGATTGCAGGAACTGCGGCGACGGGGCCGCGCTGATCGCCACTAAGATGGGGTAGCGCAACTTACTCCGCCATTTCGACCGGATGAAACTTCGGTAAGGTTCGCCAAAATCCTTCGCTTTCGCCCCGCGCCAAAGCGCCGTTTGGCGACGCGAAGCCGAAAAAGCGCGCGGTCTTAACCCACGACGCCGGCAATCGGTTTCACTATAAGATCACGCTGGATCAGAGACTTGAGGGAAACGGTCGATTCAATAGGGCGGAATTTTCCACTAAAATCCGCCGCCCTCAAACGGATCGTCTCATACGCGCCGCCCGGATTAGAAGCGTTGCGTGGGCGCGCGCTCGATGGGCGCAGGCGGAATAAGGCCCGGAGGCGGTCCGACCTCGATCGGGCCCCCATTTTGCGCTGGCGCGGCGAGGCCCCGATCGGGAGCTGGAGCGCCGCCGCCGAAATCTTCCACCGGCGGTGCGCGGCGCTGCCGCTGTGCAGGCTTTTGGGGAGGGCTTTTTGGAATGTCCGGCGGCGGCGCAGGCTGCGCCTCGGTCGTTTCAGGGACCACGACGACTTCGCCGCCGCCCTTGCAGCCGGTCAGCCAGATATCATAGACAGGATGCTCGATTCCGTGCAGGCCAGGACTCGCGGCGAACATCCAGCCGGAAAATATCCGTTTGTATTCATTGGCGGCGTCGACCTCGTCCACCTCGATGAAGGTCGTCGTCTGCGGCGTCTCGGTCGAGGGCCGCGTGTAGCAAACGCGCTCCGTGATCTGCAGCGAACCGAATTGCACGGTTTCGTCGGTCGCCACCTCGAAAACGATGATTCGTCCGGTAATCTTGTCCAAGCCGGAAAACACGGCGATCGGATGCTTGATCTTGTCGGCTAGCGCCGCGTTCGAGGCCCCCAGGGCCCACAAGCCGACAACACCGGCAAGAGACAACGCTCGCGCCAGAAAGGCTCGCATTGCAAATTCCAGTTTGGGACGTTCAGCCGCCACTCTAAGCCTCGAAACTACGAAAGCCGCCGCCCGCCTGCGCCAAACGCGCCCCATGACGAGCACGAAAGTCCGGCCGGAATGGGGCCTGGGCTCACGCAGAGACGCAGAACTTGCAGACGTGAAGGCGCCGGCCCGCCGGCTTGCCGCCCACCGAGTTATTAACACGACATGGATGGGGCGAGCCCACCGACCAAGCGCGAAGATTAGCCTTCGGGCGTCCAGGCGTCATAATCCCCGGTCGCCCGAGGCCGCGCATTGGCGCGCAGCGTCGAGCCCGGCGGCCGCCAAGCTTCCGGCGTGCCTGTCAAATTCGGCAGATGCGGCAATTCCCAAGCGCGGGGCGTATAGGTCTCTTCCGTGGGAGGAACGTCCACGGTGTGATGAAGCCAGCCGTACCAGCCGGGCGGCGTCAGCGAACCGTCGCTCTCGCCGCGATAGATGACCCACCGCCGCTCGAAGCCGAGCGCCGGATCGATCTTCCGCCCGCGATAATAGCGATTGCCGAATTGGTCCTTACCGACGAACTTGCCGTAAAGCCTTGTATAGACCCAGGTGTTGAGCGTCTGGCTGTTCCACCAGGTGAAAATCCAAAAGATCCATTTCAGGGGTCTGATGCGCATTCGATCCAATTCCCAACCGTCCTGAGGGCCATAAACCCTTAGCGCCTTTCGGCCACCGGCCAGCGCCGCCAACCAGCCAGCCGCCCGGCCATCGGGTCTTGGCGCATAACGCATCTCGTCTGGCACTTGCGACGAGAAATAGCAACTCTGCGCTTGTCCGAGCCTCACGCTGGGATCGCCACGGGCAGCCCCCCTTCCGAATCGGCTTCCGGCGGCTCGGGAAGGACTCGGGCCTCCCCCGCAAGAATGCGCCTCCCGCTCCAAGCGCAGGCGCAAGCGTCGTAGAAATCGTCCTGCGCCGCCCCCTTCGGCGGTTTCGCCTCAAGGAAACTCAAGGCGTAGCCTTGCTTCGCCAAAAGCTCCTTGCGAACCTCCATGCCTTTCTCGTGGACGCGGCCCTTGACTTTCTTGCGCTCATGCAGCGCCGCGCCCCCATTCATCAAAGCGAATGAGACCTCGGGATGAACTTCGAAGACACGGCGACGCAGCGCCGGATCCCGCCGCAGCAGGACATCGATCTGTTGAATGCGGGGAAAAATCCAAAACGCCTGTTTGGAAAAGGCTTTAGGCGGGTCAGAGGTCGCGCGGGCAATGGCGCAAGCCTGTGCGTAACCCTGTTCAAAAGCATAGACAGCTTGCCTCGACGGAACCGGAAACACCGACGCCCGGCGCGATTCCAAGAAGTCCCGAGCCGCCCAATCCGCCGCGCGGCCGCCTCCGATCGCGCGGTCTGGCAGGCCAATCGGCATGTCGACCGTTAGAATTGCATCGGGCTCAAACGCGCCGACCAGCTCAGCGAAATTCACGAAATTCCTGGCCTCCGCCCGACCAAGGTCATCGGCCACGACGGCAACCGCGATCCAGCCGGCCTTGCAGCCGTCTGCGCCGACGATCTGGACGTCTCTCCGATAGCGTGTGCTTGGTGGATTATTTACCAATTAACCACTATATGTAGATACCTATCCCCGTCAAAGCCCAGATTATAGTGTGGACAAGAAATCTCACGCATAGCCGACGAGGTCCTTACCGAGTCAATGTAACAGCCGTGAATTGCGATCAGGCCCAGGCCAACTCGCGCAAGTTCTGAGGGACAAGACCAATGCGGATCGAGCGGCGCTACACCAAACCCAATCAATCTCCCTATGCCGAGATCGAATTTCGCATGGCGAAAAGCGAGATCCGCAATCCCGACGGCTCGATCGTCTTCTCCCTCGAAGGGGTGGAGGTTCCGGCCGCATGGAGCCAGGTCGCGGCCGATATTCTTGCCCAGAAGTACTTTAGAAAGGCCGGCGTCCCCGCCCGCCTGACCCGGATCGAGGAAAATGCCGTCCCGTCCTTCCTCTGGCGCGGCGCACCAGATGAGGCCGCGCTCGCGAGCCTGCCCAAGGCCGAGCGCGAAAAGGGCGAGACCTCCGCGAAACAGGTCTTCGACCGTCTCGCCGGCGCCTGGACCTATTGGGGCTGGAAAGGCAAATATTTCGACTCTGAGGCCGACGCCCAGGCCTTTTTTGACGAATTGCGCTACATGCTGGCGCGCCAGATCGCGGCGCCCAATTCGCCGCAATGGTTCAACACCGGACTGCATTGGGCCTATGGGATCGATGGCCCGAGCCAGGGCCATTATTACGTCGACCACGAGACCAAGAAGCTCGTGAAGTCGAAGACCGCCTACGAGCACCCGCAGCCGCATGCCTGCTTCATCCAATCGGTCGCCGACGATCTCGTCAACGACGGCGGGATCATGGACCTTTGGGTGCGCGAGGCGCGGCTCTTCAAATATGGCTCAGGCACGGGCTCGAATTTCTCGAAGCTGCGCGGCGAGAACGAGAAGCTTTCCGGCGGCGGCAAATCCTCCGGCCTCATGTCTTTCCTGAAGATCGGCGACCGCGCGGCGGGCGCGATAAAATCCGGCGGCACCACGCGCCGCGCCGCCAAGATGGTGATCGTGGACGCCGACCATCCGGACATTGAAGACTTCATCGAATGGAAGGTGAAGGAGGAGCAGAAAGTCGCGGCCCTCGTCACTGGCTCGAAAATCGTCAAGAAGGCGATGAAGGCGATTCTCCGCGCCTGCGTCAATTGCGACGGGCCGGGCGATGATTGCTTCAACCCGGAGAAGAACCCAGCGCTGAAAAAGGAGATCAAGCTCGCGCGTCGCGCCTTCGTCCCCGACGCCACGATCAAGAAGATCATCCAGCTCGCGCGCCAGGGCCATATCGACATCGAGTTCGAGACCTTCACGACCGATTGGGATTCCGAAGCCTATCTCACAGTCTCCGGCCAGAACTCCAACAATACCGTGCGCGTCGCCGACGCCTTTCTGCGCGCGGTCGAAGACGATAGCGATTGGACCTTGATCCAGCGCCTCGACGGCAAGATGCATAAGGCGATGAAGGCGCGCGACCTCTGGGAGAAGATCGCCCATGCGGCTTGGGCCTCGGCCGACCCCGGCCTGCAATATCACACAACGATCAACGACTGGCACACGTGCCCCGCGGCCGGCCCGATCGTCGCGTCCAACCCCTGCTCCGAATATATGTTCCTCGACGATACGGCGTGCAATCTCGCCTCGCTCAACCTGCTCCAGTTCCGCGATCCTACAACAGGCGCGATCGACATCGAGTCCTATGAGCATGCGGTGCGGCTATGGACGGTCGTGCTCGAAATCTCGGTCCTGATGGCGCAATTTCCGGCGAAGGAGATCGCGCGTCTGTCCTATGACTATCGCACGCTCGGCCTCGGCTACGCCAATGTCGGCGGGCTCTTGATGTCGTCGGGCATCGCCTATGACAGCGACGCGGGCCGCGCGATCTGCGGCGCGTTCTCGGCAATCCTCACCGGCGTCGCCTACGCGACCTCGGCCGAGATGGCCGCCGAGCTCGGCGCCTTCGACGGCTACAAGGAGAACGCCGCCGCAATGCTGCGCGTCATGCGCAACCATCGCCGCGCGGCGCGGGGCGAGGCCTTCGGCTATGAGGCTCTGTCGATCGCGCCTGTCCCGCTCGATCACGCGTCCCTGCGCACGGTTCCGCTTTTCGAGCCGCTCGGCGAACGCGCCCGCGCCGCCTGGGAGCGCGCCGTCGCGGAGGGCGAGCGCCACGGCTATCGCAACGCGCAAGTCAGCGTCGTCGCGCCCACGGGCACGACCGGCCTCGTCATGGATTGCGACACAACCGGCATCGAGCCGGATTTCGCCCTCGTCAAGTTCAAGAAGCTCGCTGGCGGCGGCTATTTCAAGATCATCAATCGCGCCGTCCCCGAAGCCTTGCGCGTCCTCGGCTATTCCGAAGCCGAGAGTGCGGAGATGATCACCTACGCCGTCGGGCGCGCCTCGCTGCGCTGCGCGCCCTTCATCAATCACGCGAGCCTTCTCGCCAAGGGTTTCACGCAAGAGAAGCTCGCCGAATTGGAGGGCAAGCTCGAAACCGCCTTCGACATAAAATTCGTCTTCAACAAATGGACGCTCAGCGCCGATTTTCTCACCCACGCGCTCAAAGTCCCGGCCGAGAAGCTCGAGGATCAGAGCTTCGACCTGCTGAGCTTCTTGGGCTTTACCCGAGCGGAAATCGACGCCGCCAACATCCATGTCTGCGGCGCAATGACGCTCGAAGGCGCGCCCTATCTCAAGCAAGAGCATGAAGCGGTCTTCGATTGCGCGAGCCCCTGCGGGCGCACCGGCAAGCGCTATCTCTCGGTTGATAGCCACATCAGGATGATGGCGGCGGCGCAGCCCTTCATCTCCGGCGCGATCTCCAAGACAATCAACATGCCGAACGAGGCCTCGATCGAGGATTGCAAATCCGCCTACATGCTCTCCTGGCGGCTCGGCCTCAAAGCCAACGCGCTCTATCGCGACGGCTCGAAACTCTCGCAGCCCTTGCAGAGCCAGCTGATCCAGGACGATGACGAGGAAATGGACGAAGCCGTTGAAGCGCTTGTCGCGTCAAACGCGCCGGCGCGGGCCTCCGCCGTGGCGGAAAAGATCGTCGAGCGCATTGTCGAGCGGATCGAACGCACGCGGGAGCGCGAGCGCCTACCGGACCGCCGCAAGGGCTATACGCAAAAGGCTGTTGTGGGCGGCCACAAGGTCTATTTGCGCACCGGCGAATATGTCGATGGCCGCCTCGGCGAGATCTTCATCGACATGCACAAGGAGGGCGCGGCCTTCCGCTCGCTGATGAATAATTTCGCCATCGCGATCTCGGTCGGGCTGCAATATGGCGTGCCGCTCGAAGAATATGTCGACGCCTTCACCTTCACGCGCTTCGAGCCGGCGGGTCTGGTGCAGGGCAATGACGCGATCAAGAACGCGACCTCGATCCTCGACTATATTTTCCGCGAGCTTGCGATCTCCTATCTCGGCCGCAACGATCTCGCCCATATCGACCCGAGCGACATTGGCCCCGACGTGCTCGGCAAAGGCGAAGTCCAGAGCCGTCCGCCGCAGGGCGCGCCGACGACGGGACCGGCAAAATTCGTCTCGCGCGGCTTCGTGCGCTCCAAGGCCGACAAGCTGATGCTGGTGCAAGGCGGCGCGCAGACGGGCGCGCAAGCGGCCACGGCCTTGAAGAACGATCTCGAAATGGAGGTCGAAGCCGAGCTAGGCCAGCTCGATTGGGCCACGCCCGCCGAGCGCTCGGCCATAGCCGAGAAACGCAGCCAAGCGCGGATGAAAGGTTATACGGGCGAGGCGTGTGGAGAGTGCGGGAACTTTACGCTCGTGCGCAACGGGACTTGCCTCAAGTGCGATACCTGTGGGGCGACTACAGGGTGTAGTTGAACTGCGGGGCGACAACGCGCATGTCCGATACCGTTTTCACGTCCGTCGTCGCCATTGGAGCTACAATCATTGGCGCGCTTCTGACAGCGTTCCTGCAACCAGCATGGGCCGCTGCCATAAGTCCAAAATCTAATTTATTGGTAACTGTTTCCCTGTATCCGCTTTACCTTCCACAGATATTCATAAAATTAATCAGCGGATATAGGTTTGATAATCAATCTACTTCAGAAATGAAGCCGCAAATTGCAAGAAGTTTAGACAGATTTAGCTACTCCACTCAGTGTATTGATATCACAATCACAAACACCGGCCGAAAGAAAGTCGACAATATATCGCTCTCTTTTGATAACAATCGAGAGTTCATAGCCGATATTTTCTTAAACGGAAAATATCAAAGTACTGTCGAAGACAACTCGTTAAATGTCGATACGCTGCTGCCGCATTCAAAATGCCGCATATATATCTGGCAAAACGGCCTTAATGATCGCATAAAAGTGACAGCAAGCGAATACGATAATATTAGATACAAGCGTGCTCTAAATTATGAAAATGTTGATTACTACTTCCACATTTATAAACTTTATGTTAGTCTTGCTTTGTTATTACTAGTGCCATTCGAAATTTATTTCATCCTTAATCTTATATCTCACAAAATGCCTTAAGTCTTCACAGCTCCAAACACCTTATGCACACTTCGGTGCTTCGAGGCAGAGCCTTAGCGTACCCTCAGAATAAGTGCTTCAATCGGCCGACGATATATTGAAAGTGGCCACCCCGGCCACACCACCCCATTCATCGCACGGCTGACCCGAGCGTGTCTGGATTTTGAAGTCAAGGATCTTTGACCGCCAGAGGCGGCGCGCAGCTAGGCCGGGCTTGCCCGGCCTAGCTATCAAAATGCTGATCTCGGCAACAGCCGAGATCAGTGCGCGTCCTTGAGTTCAAAATCCAGACACGCTTTTCTGCCGCCATGCGATGAATGCGTTTTTGTGCGCATGACGCGCCGACGATAGGCGCCCCGCATGGCAAGCCCTCGTGCTTCGAGACGGGCGCTTCGCGCCCTCCTCAGCAGGAGGGCTTTTGGTGGATGCCTTGCCCTCACTGAGCCTGGATGCGCGGGCGCCAGGAGAGGTCCTCGGACCATACATAGATCGAAATCGCCGCCAAGAAGAGCACCGCGCCGACCCAGAACAGCGGGGAATGATGAATGCGCCGCCAATCGCGTTGAGCCGCCGGCCTTGGCGCATCCCCATGATGATTTCTTCTAGTCACTTCCCGCTCCCCGTTTTTCTTGATTCATCGCACAGCTGACCCGAGCCTGTCTGGACTTTGAAGTCAAGGATCTCCGAAAGCCCGCGCTCTTGAACGTCGCGCCGCGCGAAGGCGGTATAATAGCCGCAATCGGCGCGCAGCATCAAAGCCCTCGCGAATGGAGCTCATCATGTCTTACGCTTGGTGGCGGACCGGAGCGATCTATCAAGTCTATCCGCGCTCGTTTCAGGACTCGAACGACGACGGCGTCGGCGATCTCGAAGGCATAAGGCAGCGGCTCGATTATTTCGTCTGGCTCGGGATCGACGCGATCTGGATCTCGCCGATCTATCCCTCGCCAATGTATGATTTCGGCTATGATGTCGCGGATTATTGCGACATCGATCCGATCTTCGGCTCGCTCAATACATTCGACTGCCTCATAGCGGAGGCGCATGGGCGCGGCCTGAAAATCATCCTGGATTTCGTGCCGAACCACACGTCGATTCTACATCCCTGGTTTCAGGCAAGCCGACAGTCCCGCGCGGACCCGAAACGCGACTGGTATATCTGGCGCGATCCGGCGCTGGGCGGCGGTCCGCCGAACAATTGGCTCAGCAATTTCGGCGGAAGCGGCTGGACCTTGGACGCACAGACGGGCCAATATTACTACCACGCCTATCTCGCCGAGCAGCCGGACCTGAACTGGCGTAACGTGCAAGTGCGCGCGGCGATGCACGAGGTCATGCGCTTCTGGCTCCGTCGCGGCGTCGACGGGTTCCGCGTCGATGTGATCTGGCATCTGATGAAGGACGGCGAACTGCGCGACAATCCGCCCAATCCCGCCTGGACGCCGGACCAGCCGGAGATCGAGCGACTGCTGCAGATCCATTCGACCGATCAGCCGGAAGTTCATGACGTGATCGCGGAGCTCCGCCGCATCGTCGAAGAGTTCGACGACCGTGTGCTGATCGGCGAGATCTATCTGCCGATCGACAGG
>Ga0182030_10020285_pt1 | contig 12553 bp, 13 predicted proteins | sample 812S3MmetaG_FD_121299 | JGI IMG/M metagenome (GOLD analysis project Ga0182030, IMG submission 121299) | Permafrost microbial communities from Stordalen Mire, Sweden - 812S3M metaG (Illumina Assembly) | ecosystem: Environmental > Terrestrial > Soil > Wetlands > Permafrost | place: Sweden... | reverse complement strand
TGACGACCCGAGGTTCACAGAGTTGCTGTATCCTGAAATACCATAAAGAAATCTGTGATTTTTGTGCCGTTGTCAAAAACCGCTGAACACAACCCGGAACCATCCCAGCTAAGCTCGTCTGCCCCAGAAGCTGCGGTGCGTCCTCTGCGAGTAGTAGCCATTGGCGGCGGCACCGGGCTGTCCACACTGCTGCGCGGTTTGCGACGCCATGTGTGTGTGCCCGGCCAGCCGTGCGCGGAGCTTTCTCTGATCGCGGACCTTTCCGCGGTGGTCACCGTGACTGACGACGGTGGCTCCTCCGGCCGGCTCCGCAAAGACTTCAACATGTTGCCCCCGGGCGACCTGCGCAATTGCATGGTTGCTCTCAGCGAGGAAGAAGATCTGCTGGTTCAGCTTTTCTCGCACCGGTTTGGCGGAAGCAATGGGCTCGGCGGACACAATTTTGGCAATCTGTTTTTGGTTGCGCTGACTGAGATCACCGGGGATTTCGCCCATGCGATTCAGCTCGCTTCGAAGATCCTCGCCACCCGTGGATGCATCTATCCCGCCACCACAACCAACGCCACGATTGTGGCGCGCATGGAGGACGGCTCACTGGTGCGCGGAGAAACCAACATCACCGCAAGCCGCAAGCGGATTGCCGAGTTGATGCTCGACCCGGCTGATGCAGCAGCCGTGCCGGAGACGCTCGAGGCGATCGAGCGGGCAGACTTGATCACCGTCGGGCCGGGCTCGCTCTACACTTCGCTCATTACCAATCTGCTGGTGCAAGGAATCCCCACGGCTTTGGCGGCTGCGCCCGGGGTTCGGGTTTTTGTCTGCAATCTGATGACGCAGCCCAACGAAAGCCTCGGGCTCACGGCATCGGAACACATCGAGCGCATCTACGAACATACGCGCGCATCGATCTTCGATTACGCGATCGTGAACACTGCGCCGTTCTCGCCGCAGACCATTGAGCGCTACGCAAAACAGAACGCTGCGCCGATCGAGGCGGATATCGACCGGATCGAGGCGCTCGGCGTACGCTGCATCGTTGGGGATTTTGCGAGCGAGGAAACGCTTGTGCGGCATAATGCGAATCGGGTCACGGCTACGCTTCTGGAGTTGGGCAATTCCAATTCAGTCTCCAAGCCAGCCGATATATAAGAGTTTTCTAATCAATAGTTCAGGGCGAAGAAGCTTCTCTAGTTTCATGAAAATTCTCGTGACCACAAATCCTGGACAACCTTTTTTCGAGGCCTGCATCTCAACAATTCGGGCGTGCATGAGCAGCACACCCCATTTTCCCTAGATCTGCCTAAGCATGCAGCAGCCAGTCGTCCCCCTCGTGGGACGACTGGCTGCAACTCTTTTGACTGAAGATTCACCTCTTCTCGCAGATTCAAGTTGTGGGCCCCCCACACAGTGGGTTGGCGAGCTTACTTTTTGTTTTCCCACGAGAGCGCGCTCTACATTACGTCGCAGCCTCAATCGTCCTCTTCAACTGGCCGCACGCCGCGAAGATATCGCGGCCGCGCGGACGACGCACGTAGACTGGCACTCCCTCCGCTACAAGTGCGCGCTTGAATCCCTCAACAGCCTCGGGCTGCGGCATCTGGTAGGCGATGCCGGGGCCGGGATTCCACGCGATCAGGTTCACCTTCGCAGGCAGGCCACTGCGCCGTAGCAATCGCGCCACTTGCTGCGCGTGCTCGGGCCGATCGGTTACGCCGCCGAGCAGGACATATTCGAACGTGATTCGCTCGCGGGGCCGCAGCCGCATCTTTCGAACGGCGTCCAACACCGCCTCAATCGGCCACTTGCGATTGATGGGCATTATCTCACTTCGAATTTCGTCGTTCGGCGCGTTGAGGCTGATGGCAAGTTTCGGTCTCACCTCCGGCGGTTCGGCGGCGAGGCGCTCAATGCCAGGGACAATGCCCGATGTTGACACAGTCATGCGCTGGGGACTGATTCCGACTTCCTTGACCAGCAGACGCACCGCAGCCATCCAGCTGTCGTAGTTCAGCAACGGCTCGCCCATGCCCATGAACACGAGGTTCACGCGATCTTTGCCGATTTCGACGGCGTGCCTGTCAAGAATGGCGACCACCTGCCCCGCAATCTCGCCGACAGTGAGGTTGCGTTGCAGCCCAAGCTTTGCCGTCAAACAGAATTGACAGTTCACTGCACAACCAACCTGACTCGAGACGCAGATCGTCGCGCGCTGCCATTCTTTTTCGTTCTCGCCATTCGATTGCTTCGGCACGTCCGCGCCGCTGCCGTCGCCCGCTTCACCGCCATCGCCATCGGGCATCCAGACCGACTCAACGGTCTGACTTTCTAAAACCTGCCCTTCCACAAGGTAACGTTCTGTCCCATCATTTGAGACAAATGTCTGAACGATGCGTGGCCGCCGGATCGCGCAACCCCCGGCAACCAGCCGGCTGCGCAGGGCTTTGGGTAAGGTGGTCACGCCGTCCAGGTCCGCAACCCATTGACGGTACATCGCTTCCGCCAATTGTCGCCCGCGCCAGACCGGCTCGCCGATTTCCACCATGGACGCCGCCAATGCCTCTGCATTCAAACCAAAGAGCACTGGCCCGCTTCCCACGACCGGGCGGTTGGTGTCTAATCGAAATAGTTGTTTGGTATGCGCGCTCACGGCTGGGCTCAGCATAGAGCATTTTTTCCCATTCATGCAGCTCCGGCAATCTGACTCGCTTAAAGCGGTTTCCTGTTTTACATCCACAGGCCAGCACTTGGAGCCTTAGAATTCCCGCCGTCCGACGACGGAGTTTAGAAGCGAACGACTATGAATAGCGAACGAAATCTTCGACGCACCGTACTGCCGAACGGCCTGATTGTCCTGACCGAGCGCATGGAACATCTCCGCTCCGTCGCCATGGGTGTATGGGTTAAATCCGGATCGCGCTGCGAACCCGCAGAGACCAACGGCATTTCTCATTTCGTCGAGCACATGGTTTTCAAGGGGACGCGTTCCCGCTCCGCCCTGAACATTGCGCGCGAAATGGATTCAATCGGAGGCAATCTTGACGCGTTCACCGGCAAGGAGACGATCTGCTTCAACGTCAAATCGCTTGCCGACCACGTCCCCATTGCCCTCGACGTCCTGGCTGACCTGGTGTTGAATCCCACCTTCGCCTCGGGCGACATCGAACGCGAGCGCGGCGTGATCCTCGAAGAGATCAAGATCGACGAAGACAATCCGGACGTGCTGGTGCATGAGCTTTTCACGCAGAACTTCTGGAAAGACCATCCACTCGGCAAGCCAATACTCGGGACCACGACTACAGTTGGCAAACTCGATCAGGGGAAGCTCTTCGATTATCACGGCGGACGTTTCCTCGGCAGCAACATGATCTTCTCCGCCGCCGGGAATCTGGAGCACGATCAGTTCGTCGAAGAAGTTTCGCATAAATTTGCCGATCTTCGCCTGGGTGAGGCAGTGCACGAAGAGCAGGCTCCCGAGGCCAGCGCGCGCATTGTGCTGCGCAACAAGAAGGCGCTTGAACAGGTCCAGATCTGCATGGGCGTACCCTCTCCCTCGATCACGGACGACAACCGCTACGTAACGCTCATCCTCAACACTGTGCTCGGCGGCGGCATGAGCTCGCGGCTCTTCCAGACCATTCGCGAAGAGCGCGGCATGGTCTACTCCATCTACTCCGATCTCAATCCGTACCGCGACACCGGCACGCTTTGCATCTACGCCGGTACGTCTGTCGGCAAAGCACTCGAAGTTGTCGACCTCATTCTCATCGAACTGCGCAAGCTGAAGGAAGCTACGCTGAGCGACGAAGAGCTGACCCGTGCGAAGGACCAGGTCAAGGGCAACATCCTCATGGGCCTCGAGAGTTCGAACTCGCGCATGGCCAACCTGGCGCGCCAGGAGATGTACTTCCAGCAATTTTTCACTGTGGAAGAGATCATTGCGCGCATCGATGCCGTGCAGGCGGAGCAGGTGCAGACTATGGCTCAGCGCCTCTTCGATCCGAATCGCATTGCGGTGACGCTGCTCGGGCGGCTCGACGGCATCAAGATGACGCGCAAACAGCTGGTGTGTTGAAAGGCAGGATACAGATTACAGGTTGCGGATGACAGTCGCAGGGCCCGCTGAACAGCTCGCGGGCGATTGTCTGCAATTTGAACCTCGCCGCGGCAGAGTCCCGACTGTCACCTGTGATCTGTAACCCGTGATCTGGTTTGAGCGTCCCATTTCCCTTCTGCGTCCATAAGTTGTAGCATTTTGTCGGATGGACCGGTATGCCCGGCTCGCATCAGAGGCTTTGGATTCTCATGAAGGGGAAGTTCTCAATTTGTGGCAATCGGCGTGGCGTGCGCCGCGAAGAGCGCCAGAACGGCTTTACACGGCCGAATGGCTTCACGCTGATGGAACTGCTGATCGTCATCTCCATCATTCTGATCCTGATGCTAGTCGCCATTCCCACCGCGGGCAAGATTCGCAAACACGCCAACGAACTCTCCGCGCAAAAGTCGCTGCAAACCATCGAGCAGGCCCAGTCGATGTACGAATCCACCTATCCGACCAACGGATTTGCGTGCAGCCTGACGGCTCTGGGTGGCGACCCCAGCACTGGAACATCGAGCCCCACCGCCGCGGGCATGATTAACGGTGAACTCGCCACCGGCATCAAATCGGGATACATCTTCACCATCACCAACTGCACCAAGGTGACCATCAACAACGGCGACCGTATCACCAGCTACACGGCCACTGCGGTTCCCGCGACACCGGGAAAAACAGGAGACCGCGGCTTCTGCCTTGAAGCAGGCGGCGCGATGAAAGCCGACCCGGCCGGCGGCACCAATTGCACCCAGATGGTGCAATGATCCGATTCTGTCATTTGTTGACCGGCGGATTGATTCTGACCGCGTCATTCTCAACATGCCTCGGCGCTCAACAACGCCCCCTTTCTGCGCAGGTGGCGGCGTCCATGGATGCCGATGCAGTCGCGCAACTCGTCGATAGCCACTACAACCGGCTCCATTCGCTGCGCGCCAACTTTACTGAGAGCTATGAAGGCTTGGGCATGTCGCGCGCCGAGAGCGGTACGCTGCTCCTGCTCAAGCCCGGTCGCATGCGCTGGGATTACACCACTCCGGCGGGGAAGCTTTTTCTCATCGGCGGCAAATTCGCTTGGTTCTACGTGCGAGGCGCAACCCAGGTGCAGCGCATTCCCGCCAAGGAACTCGACGATCTGCGCTCACCTCTTAGATTTCTCCTGGGCCATACGCAACTCGAAAAGGAGTTGACCGGTTTGCATTTTGCTCCCAGTCCCGCAAGCCACGGTGAGTACATGCTTATCGGGCAGCCCAAGGGGCAGGAGAATCGAGTGCGCCGCATCGCGCTCGCGATCGTGCCCACATCGGGCGCCATCGCCGCCATCGAGATCGAAGAGACCGACGGCGCTACCACCCGCTTCACTTTTTCAGGCGAAGAGACCAATGTGGCGATCCCCAACAGCGCATTCAAATTCACGCCACCCGCGGGTGTTCCCGTAGTCGACGCGATTCCTCCAGTGTGAAGAGGTAGTCAGTTGCCAGCTATCAGTTGCCAGTAATCAGTGGAGAGCAGGCTCGGAAAGACTGACAACTGATCACTGAAAGCTGACAACTGTTTTACTCGTACCTTAGCGCCTCGATGGGATCGAGGTTCGCGGCGCGGATCGCTGGGATCATGCCACTGACCAGCCCCGTGATGATCAGGATCACTGTGGCCACGACGACCGACATGGGCGAAATAATCAGACGTATATCGGCGGACTCGGCATTGCTGGCCAGGGCGCTGTAAAACGTGATGCGGCCGACGAGCGCGGAGACCAGATAAGCCAGTACGATACCCGCCGCTCCGCCAACGACAGTGATGGCCAACGCCTCGGCTAGAAATTGGATGAGGATGTGATGCCGCTGTGCGCCAAGCGCTTTCTCAATGCCGATCTCACGTGTGCGCTGCTGCACGGCGACCAGCATGATGTTCATAAGGCCGATCCCGGCGATGCCGAGCGTAAGTGCACCGACCAGGGTGAGCAGAATCGACAGCGCGATCGACAGCAGACGAAACACCTTGACCTGGGTCATCAGGTTGGCCACGCCCATTGCGTTGTGATCCGAAGGGCGGAAGCGATGGGCGGCGGCCATGGTCTCGCGGAGAGCCTTTTCGACAAGCTCATTATCGCCGCGATAATCGAGCCAGATACTGTCCAGATAATGCGTGTCTACGAGGTCGCTCATGGTGTTGAACGGGACATAGATGTTTCGGTTGCTGTCGTCGTTGTCGCCCTCCTGCATTTTGGGTTTCATGACGCCGATGACAGTAAAGATTTCGCCATTGAGACGAATGCTCTCGCCCAGCGCCCAGCCACCGGAAAAAAGCTTGATTTTGTTTTCCGAACCAAGGATGCACACATGGGCGCGCTGCTGATCCTCGGCCCCAGTAAAGAAGCGGCCCTGATCGAGGTTGAGCTTCCAGATCTCCTGATAGGTGGGACGGACTCCGTCGACGGCCCACGTGTAGGTGTGGAGGTCGTTCTGTACGGGGACGTTCTTGGTTGCGTATGGCGAAATATGCAGGATGCCGGGAACGCTATTGGAGACGCGATCAAGGTCGTCAAGCGTGAAGCGCACGCGCGCCCCCGCTTTATCGCCGCCCGCTTGCTCACTGGTGCGGCCGCCCCAGAAGATGATGGTGTTGGTTCCAAACTTCGCAAAGATGTTCTCGATGGCATTGCTGAAACCGGCGCCATAGGCCACCAGCAGCACCACGGTCGCGATGCCCCAGGCCATGCCGACCATGGTGATGGCCGTGCGCCTACGGTTGTAGACCATCGCTTCCCACGCCTGGCCCAGAATGTCTTTCAGCATGATGCTCACCAGATGACAGTTTACAGTTGACAGATTGCAGTTAACGGATCGCTTACCAGTTGAGAGATTACAGTTAGCGGATTGCAGAGAACGGCGCTAAGTTTTTAGCTGTCATCTTTCATCTGTAATCTGTCATCCGCATTTTCACTCCCGCCGCAATGCCTCAATTGGATCCAGTTGCGCCGCCTTGCTGGCCGGATAAAGGCCCGCCACCACACCGCAGAGCACCAGGCAAATCAGCGCCATCGCAGCCGACCACGGCACCAGGCGCGGCGGATCGAATCCCGGCACCTTGCCGGTGAGCAGCTCCTGAAGAATCCACATCCCACCCGCGGAAACGACGATGCCGATGATCCCGCTCACTGCGGTCAGCAGAAGACCCTCCCAGAAGAACTGGGCCAGAATGCTGCGCTTTGTAGCTCCGAGGGCCTTGAGCAAACCGATCTCGCGAGTACGCTCACTGACCGAGACGAGCATGATGTTGATGATTCCTACCGCGCCAAGCGCGAGAGTTACAATGCCCACGCCGCCGAGAAAAATGTCCATGGCGTTGAAGATGGCGCCGATCATGTGCTCTTCCTGGATTGTGTCCCACTCTTCGAACGCGTCTTTGAGAGAAGGATCGAAGCCGTGCCGCTCGGCGATGACGCGATGGACGGCAGGGACAGCCGCGGTCGTGTCGCCTTTGGTGGTGGGCTGGTACTGGATGGAACTCAACGCATCGTGGGGAATGTTTTCGCCCTTCATGGCGAAGAGTTCCTGCATCGTGGTGACCGGGATGTAGACCTTCTGGTTGTCGCCGTCGTTGTTGCCACGGCTGATCGTCGCAACGCGGCCAACGACGGTGAAGTTCACGTCGTTGATGTTGATGGTCTCGCCCAGCATGGGTCGGCCGGGAAAAAGAATCGTTGCGCTTTTGAATCCAAGAACCACGACGCGGCGACGATCGGCGAGATCGGACTTGTCGATGAAACGGCCCTCCGCGATGGGGACAAAGCGGACATCGGCATAATTCGGCTCGACGCCCATGACCTGGCCAGAGGAGTTGGCATAGGCGCTGACTTCATAAAGATCGTTGCGCTGCAGAAAGCCGGTGACAGAACGCAGCTCGGGGAGGGAGCGAAGGGCGGCTTCGTCGCCTGGGGTGAACTCGTAGGGCCTCATGCCCGTGTGCTGGTTGGCGAGGGCGGGGATGGTGGCGTTCCACATCATCACCACGTCGTCGCCGAAAGTTGCCAGTTGCCTGTGCTGGCCGCTGCGGAAGCCTTCACCGAGCCCGACGAGCACCAGCAGCGAGCCGACACCCCACGCGATGCCAAACATGGTCAGGAAGCTACGCAGCTTGTTTGCCGCGATGGCGCGAAACACCTGACCGAGTGTGTCGGAGAAGGTTTGCATGTCGGTTCGACTTGCCTCGTTCTGAAATGGTAACCCGCTTCGAGCAGGTGAAAAGTCGGGGCCGAATCGAGTCAAATCACGGCCTGTCAGAATATACGCAGTTTGCGAAGACGAGGTTCCCTACGGCGATGCACCATGCATACTATCTGGAAAAGCGAGGTGAATCATGGAAACATCTGCGAATCCACCCCAATCGGTGACGAATGCCTTCGTGCGTGCCTTGAATCGGCAGGATGTCGAGGGGATGGTCGCTCTCATGTCGCCCGCCCATCGCTTCGTGGACCCCCTGGGCAACGTCGTGGAGGGACGCGAGAAGATGCGCGCCGGCTGGGCCGGCTACTTCAAGATCGTGCCCGATTACACACTCGCCATCGAAGAAACCTTCTCCAGTGGCTCCGTCGTGATCCTGCTCGGCGTGGCACAGGGTACCTATACGAAGAATGGGAAGCTCGCTCCGGAAAACCACTGGCGCACGCCGATTGCCTTGCGCGCGTTTGTGGAGGACGGGCAGATCGCGGAGTGGCGCGTTTATGCGGATAACGAGCCAATTCGCAAGCTGACGGCGAAGAGCGAGTGAGAGAATTCGCTCTGCTAAAGGAGTTTCATTCCGGATGTCTTCGCGGCATTCACATCGAATGTGACCGTATGCCGGCAGCCAGCCAGATGTCCGCTGCGCTCGATGAGGCAATCGGTAAAGTCGCATTTTGCCTGGGCAAAACGATCAAGTGCCTGGCGAATCGCTTGCGCGCCCTCCATGACCAAATTCTCTGCGTTGAAGAGGCGCTCAATACATGTAATCAACGCAGCTTTCGGCATCCGATAATAGCTGCGAAGCACCCAAACCGTCTCCGCAAGGGAAACCATCGCGACGAAACCCGGTTCCTCAGCTGTACATTCGTTGAGTGCAGTGTCGGCACGTTCGGCCTGTGCAAGGTCGTCGCGCACTATATAACGGACCAGCACATTGGTATCGAGTCCCGTCATCGTCCGCCGGTCAATCCTCGAAAGTCAACTGGCCCGACCAGCCCTTTGCGATCACTTCGTTCATCTCTTCAATCGTCGCGGGTTTGCCAGTCCATTTCCACATTCCCCGCACGTCCATGATCGAGCCCTTCTTTGGTTTGAGGATGACTTCGCCCTTTTCATTCTCAATGAAGAGAACGCGATCCCCAGGCTTGATGCCAAGCTTTACTCTCACTTCGATGGGGATAGTGATCTGTCCTTTGGAAGTGACTGCCGCGATGGTCATGGAGATGTCCTCGCCAATGATTATAGCGCAATTCCTTACTTTTAGTAAGGAATATTTATCCTATTGAAAATGCGCTACTTACCGTAGGTGAAAAAACCACGTCCGGATTTCCGCCCGAGCCACCCTGCATCCACCATCCGCACCAGCAGCGGGCAGGGGCGGTATTTGGGGTCGCCGAAACCTTCCTGCAGCACGCGCAGAATATCGACGCATACATCGAGGCCGACGAAGTCGGCGAGCGTCAGCGGGCCCATGGGATGCGCCATGCCCAGCTTGAAGACCTGATCGATAGCTTCCGGCGTCGCCACGCCCTCCATTACCGCAAAGGCCGCCTCGTTAATCAGCGGCATCAACACGCGATTCGAAACGAAGCCAGGTGCATCGCTCACCTCGACAGGATTCTTGCCCACCAGCACGGAAAGCTCATGCACCGTGGCGTAGGTCGAATCGCTGGTGGCGAGGCCGCGCACCACTTCCACCAGCGCCATGACGGGCACGGGATTGAAGAAGTGCATCCCGACGACCTGCGATGGACGGCCTGTGAGCGAGGCGAGACGGGTGATCGAGATGGACGAGGTATTGCTCGCGAGAATCGCGTTCTCGGGCAAAATGCGGTCGAGGGCGCGAAAGATCTCGGCCTTGAGTTCGAAGCGCTCCGGGGCGGCCTCGACGACAAATTCGGCTCGGCTTAGAGCATCGCGGTCCACGGTTGCAGTGATGCGGGCGAGCGCCGGTTCAACCTCCGCCGCATCCAGCTTTCCTTTGGCGGCCTCGCGGCCCAGGTTGGTGCGAATCTGGCCAACGGCGCGGTCGAGGAAGCGCTGCTCCACATCGCAGAGCAGCACCTGAAATCCCGAGCGCGCAAAGACATGCGCAATGCCGGAACCCATGGTCCCGGCTCCGATGACGGCTACAGTCTCGATATCGACCATGGCTGCCTCCTCGCGCGATGCAAGAGGGAGTGTAGCAGGCCGGGCCGGCCCCAACTGTTCTCCTTGGGCCAATTGCTCCCTCGCCACTGGCGATACCTTCGGGACTCGAATAAAGTACGAAGCATGATTCGACCCAATCGCTTCCTCCCGCGAAGGCGCGGCGTTGCCGCTGCGGCAGTGGTCTTAACCCTTGCTGCTTTATTCGCTGTTCACGCGCATGTTGCCGGGCAGAGCCAATCCGGATTTCCCGACGGATTCGATGCCGTACAGGCAGCGCCGAACAGCCATCGCGTGCTCTTTGAGAATGCGTTTGTCCGTGTGCTTGAAGTTAAGGTGCCGTCCGGCACAAAGGAGCCGATGCATCATCATCGCTGGCCGAGTTTGTTTCTGGTCTGGGATGCAGGCGGTCGCACCGCGCACCAGAGGTATTATCGCGCGGATGGAAGCGTCCACGACATGCCGAGCCGGGATAGGCCGATCTCAGAAGGCGTGTGGCATGTGACCTGGATGGAACCGGAGCCGATGCATTCCATCGAGAATGCGGAGACACCCGAGAGCGCATTAACGTTGCCGAAAAAACCGCCCACGGTGCGTGTTGAACTCAAGTTTCTTAAGTAGAGTTCAGCGGCGGACGTTCGACTGGCACTCTTAGTTCCCGCTGTTGGCGACTGGCTCCAGGTGCATACGCTCGGTCAGCGTCAGCATCAGAACATCGCCGGAGTCGAGATGTGCCTGCGGATGGCTGATCAGCAGGTGCGTCGTCACGATCCCGGCACCCACGAGGCTGCCTGCCAATGCGCCCACTGGTCCGCCCAGGTAGGCGCCCGTCACCGCTCCCACGCCCACAGCGCCGCCATATTCAATGCCAGCGCGCATCTTTCGTGAATCGGGAGCAATCGCGCCTTCGCTACCAACACGCGTATGCGTACCCGGAGCGCTCGCGACCATCGCGTGCAGCCGGAAGCTCTCGCCGTTGGGAAGCGTGACCGTCTCTGGCCGTAGCATCAATGTGCCGTGTCCGCCGAATCGGCCAGTGGAAGCCTCGACAACTTTGCCGGAGATTTCTGAGCCGGTGGGAATCACAACATTGCCGCCGGAAAGAACATCGGACGCCACGCGGCTGCGAAAGGTCTGGCCTTGCTCCGTGAAGGCGCTCGACAAGTCGTTGAGCAGGCGTACGCGAATCATTGTCCCTTCGCGAATTTCGCCGGGGCCGAGCGGTGCCGGATGGACGATATCGCCGTCGGGATCGTAGAGCGCAGGAGTCGATGCAAGATTCGGCGCAGTCGCCGAAGGCGCGGGCTGCACTATGCCATTCTCCGAACCGGCAACAACGGTAGAGGGGTTACCGGCAGGAACAGACGGCTGCGCTGGCGTCGCAGGAGACGCGGTGGCCGGCGTATTGAGAGGATGGCCAGCGGGCGGCTTGGCCTGCGGCTGTTCTCCAGAGTCGGTAATGATCGTGTCGTCTGGGGGAGGGTTGGAGGTTCCCTGGTAAGGAGTGGTTTGGCTTGCCTCTTGCGCCAAAAGACTCGCAGTGGCGACGGCGACGAATGCGAAAACCAAAATCGGCCGATTCATCCGAATCTCCTTCTCGTGAGCAGGGCTTCCCCTGTCTTGATAGACCCTGCAAACGGAGAAAAGTTCTCCAGCGATCTTTGCGCAATCAACGAATCGCAAATTCCGCCTTGATTTCATGCTACAGATGAGCGAACCACGGCCCCGCGCCATCCAGGCAAGAGGTGCCTCTGGCGGCACGACTCAATTCAGGCACCCGTCTGGTTTAGATGCAGGCTCAAGCCGCATTCGCCTGCTGTGATGCCTGCCACAGGGTTCGCTGTGACTCGGTTTGCTAGAATCCGTACGGATACATCTTCGCATTTTTCCAGCATTTCCAGGATTGTTATCCCTTCTTGAATTCTTGCCAACTCACTGCTGCCTGGTGATTGCGCACGTGCGGATTGAACGATCAAGGAAATGTATTGACACGGGACGGGGAGGGGAGCTTTGAGCGCGCAGGGGCTTCTGCAAACGATTCAGAGCGCCGCCGGTGAATTCCTTGCCGTAGATCGCCGTCCTAAATTGA
>Ga0182030_10020284_pt1 | contig 12554 bp, 7 predicted proteins | sample 812S3MmetaG_FD_121299 | JGI IMG/M metagenome (GOLD analysis project Ga0182030, IMG submission 121299) | Permafrost microbial communities from Stordalen Mire, Sweden - 812S3M metaG (Illumina Assembly) | ecosystem: Environmental > Terrestrial > Soil > Wetlands > Permafrost | place: Sweden... | reverse complement strand
CAATTTCAGCTTGACTGATGTTGATAGAAAAAGTGGACATATTTTGTGATTTCGCACTTACAAAATTGCCACTTTTTTAATGTGTCAACAAATCACTTTTTTATCCCTTGCGGAGTATAATCATATTTCTTCAAACATTACCGGTTTTTTTGAGGATTATAATAAACAAATAGATTATGTTATTAAGAACAATGTAGCTGCTACGCCGGAAATAGCTACCCGATGGGATAACCTGATCAATAATAAAAAGAGTGGTGCTGCTGAAAGGACTACCGACGTAAGCCCAATGCTTACCACTACCTGGGACCAGGCGCCATATTATAATGCTGATTGTCCTTATGATGCTAGTGGCGGAGGGACATCAGTTACAGGTTGCGTTGCTACAGCGACTGCGCAGGTAATGAAATTCTGGAACTGGCCAACCACTGGGGTAGGCACACATTTATATTCCACAAGTTCTTATGGAACGTTGTCAGCGGATTTTGGTAGTACTACTTATTCCTGGGCATCTATGCCGAACTCGATATCCAGCCCAAACGCCGCTATCGCGAGGCTAATGTCGGACGTTGGTATCAGTGTTAATATGGATTACAGTGCTACAGAAAGCTCTTCTTATGCTATTTCCTCAGCGACCGGTACTCCGCCATTCTGCGCGGAATATTCCCTAAAGACCTTTTTTAATTATGATCCGGCGTTGCATGGTGAACAGCGGGCGGATTACGACGATGTGAGCTGGATCAATATGCTGGAAAGTGATCTCAATGCCGGCTATCCTGTGATTTATACAGGTACCGGAACGGCCGGCGGGCATTGTTTCGTATTTGATGGTTACGAGACATCTGGTAGTTTATTTCATGTAAATTGGGGTTGGAGTGGTATGGATGATGGCTATTTTACTATAGATGCATTAAATCCTGCTTCACTGGGAACCGGAGGTGGAGCTGGAGGGTTTAATAGCGATCAACAAGCGATATTCGGCATTAAGCCAGCGGGGGGAGGAACTACACCTACTGCCAGCCTTGAATTATACGATTATGTAAATCTTACGGCATCTACCATAGGCTATGGTGCAGCGTTTACTGCTTCGACAAATATTGAAAATACCGGGACTACAACGTTCACGGGCGATTTCTGCGCCATTGCATTTGATGCCTCAGGAAGCTTTATTAGTTATGTAGACTCAGTAATTGGTACGACCCTTCCTGCCGGGGATGTTTTCACGTCGGACCTTTCATTTCCTACAACTGGCCTGTTGGCGATGTTCCCGGGGACTTACAGCATCGGTATCTTCTATCGGCCGACCGGTGGGGGCTGGATGGCTGTGGCAAATAGCTCCAGCGGATTTTATACCAATTTTGCTCCTATCACTGTCGTTAACAGTGACCCTATAGAGCTTTATGCTGCTATGACGCCAACTCCTACCACCTTTGTGCAAGGCTCTCCTGCCTCCGTCACGCTAAATTTGTTTAATAATGGCACTTATCTTTTCAGTGGAGGGACAACTTATGATTTCACCGGAAGTTTTGAAGTATTACTGTTGAATTTAGATGGCTCGTATAATTCAACAATTCAAACTATGACAGGTATGTCTTTGCCTGCTTTTAGTTCTTATACTTCTTTGCTAACATTTAGTACAACTAGCATTACTGCAACGCCGGGGTCTTATTATTTAACAACTGCTTACAATGACGGATCAGGGGCTGGCTGGTTTTATGCCGGCGCTGACTATTACCAGAACCCTGTATATATTAATGTTGTGGCCCCGCCGCCTTCTCCGGATATGTATGAGGTAAACAATACAGTGGGAGAGGCTTATGATCTTACCTCAACTCTTAGCTGGGTTTCAAATGTAGCGCATACTGGTACACTGGGTTCCAACTTTCATGTGGTTACAGACCAGGACTATTATAAATTAGTATTGCCGTCAGGCTACCGTTATGCTATTACCGCTGCTGTTGACGACATTATACATCCGGCTGGTGGCTCCTATACAGTTGATGCAGTCTGGTCTTATTCTACTGATGGTGGCACGACTTGGTCGAGCGTATATGACGATGTAATGACCGGCACCCCTTCTACTATTAATATGGGCGGTGGTACCGTAATATTCCATGTATCGCCGCACTTTGCCGGCAATATTGGCACCTACCTGTTGAACATAAGCAATATTACCAGGGTTTCGACAGTATCAATTCCTGAGGTAAGCCTGGAGACAGCAAGGATATTCCCTAATCCTGCATCAGACCAGATCACTGTTGACCTTTCCGGTACAGGTGCAAAGGGAATAGAAGCAGTGCTTTTTGATATGCAGGGTAAAAAGGTTTATGCTGCTGATGTAAGTAACCAGCCTGTTTTTACTATACCGGTTAATTCTCTCGCAGCGGGTATGTATTTCGTACAGGTATCTACTGATGCTGGTATGATCAATAAGAAGATAACTGTGAGCAGCAAATAAGAAGATAACCGATTTGTAGATAAACAACATTCCCGAAACGGAATGTTGTTTTTTTATAGGGATGTATAGCTTAAAAAATGTGTTCAATCAGTTGCAGTGATTCATTTGTGGTTAGTGGCATTAATTTAAGATATTGCATTGCTATTAAACACCAGAAATCTTGGGCAGGGAAAATGACATAGCGAATGAGTGGTTTAAGAGGAAGAATTGGGAGCCATATGACTTCCAGTTAAAGACATGGGATGCGATAGGCAAGGGCTATTCCGGGCTACTGAATGCGCCTACGGGATTTGGCAAAACGTATGCCATATGGTTTGGTGTGTTACAACATTATTTTTCAAAAAAGAAAAAACCTCAAGGGCTGCACTGCTTATGGATAACGCCTTTGCGGGCGCTATCTAAAGAAATATACATGGCTACTGAACGGGTAAGTGATGAATTGGGGCTTGATTATACGATCGGTTTACGTACAGGTGATACGAGCGCTAAAGAAAGGGTGAAGCAAAAGAAATTGATGCCGAATGCGCTGATCACTACCCCGGAAAGTGTGCACTTATTATTGGCGCAAAAGGGCTATACAGAAACATTTAAACACCTGGATTTTGTAGTAGTGGATGAGTGGCACGAACAACTGGGCAGTAAAAGAGGCGTGCAGATAGAGCTGGCGCTAAGCAGGCTCAAGGCCATAAAGCCTGACCTGAAAATATGGGGCATATCGGCAACTATTGGCAACCTGGAAGAAGCGAAAGATATACTGCTGGGTACATACGCCGACAAGCATACCATGATCAGAACAGCGCTGGAGAAACGGATAGATGTGGAAACCATTTTGCCTGCTGTAATAGAAAAATATCCATGGGGCGGCCACCTGGGTATAAAGATGATTGATGAAGTATTGCCGATCATTCACAAAAGCAGATCTACGCTTTTTTTTACGAATACCCGTTCGCAATGCGAGATCTGGTACCAGAAATTATTAGAACGGGATCCCGGCCTTGCGGGCATTATGGCGCTGCATCACGGTTCCCTGGGTGAAGATACGCGCATGTGGGTGGAAGACGCGCTGCATGACGGTGTTTTAAAAGTAGTGGTGTGTACCAGCAGCCTTGACCTTGGCGTGGACTTCAGGCCGGTGGATACGGTGATACAGGTGGGTTCGCCGAAGGGGGTTGCCCGGTTTATGCAGCGGGCGGGCAGGAGCGGCCACCAGCCGGGGGCAACCAGTAAAATATATTTTCTGCCTACACATTCCCTTGAAATAGTGGAGGGCAGTGCACTCAGATATGCCATAGATCACAGCGAGATTGAGCAGCGCATTCCTTATATCCGCTGTTTTGATGTGCTGATACAATACCTGGTGACCATAGCTATCTCTGATGGATTCAGGGCCGACGATATTTTTAATGAAGTATTGCAGACCCATTGTTTTTCCTCTATCAGCAGGGATGAGTTTAACTGGTGCTTATCATTTATAACGGTGGGCGGCAAAATGCTGGATGCTTATGATGAATTTCATAAAGTAGTGGTAGAAGATGGCATCTACAAAGTAACCAGCAGGAGTATTGCCATGCGGCACCGCCTGAGTATTGGCACTATAGAAAGTGACAGTATGATGCAGGTAAAATACCTGGGCGGCGGCCGCATAGGGTCGATAGAAGAATGGTTTATATCCAGGCTGAATCCGGGGGATTCGTTTTGGTTTGCGGGCAAAAACCTGCAGCTGATAAAGATAAAGGACATGAGCGCTTATGTGCGGAAGAGCACAACGAATAAGGGCGCGTTTCCTTCGTGGCAGGGAGGGCGGTTTGCTTTATCCTCGCAGCTGACAAAAACCATACGGCTGAAACTCAACGACCATGATAAGGCGGGGAAAAAAGATATAGAAATCAGTACGCTGAGTACACTTTTTGAAGAGCAGAAAAAACGATCGCACCTGCCGAAAACAAATGAACTGCTGATAGAAAAGATATGGAGTAAGGATGGGTACCATGTATTCATGTATCCTTTTGAGGGTCGCAATGTACACGAGGGGATGGCAGCCGTTTTTGCTTACCGGATAGCACAAACCAGGCCAATGACGTTTTCCATATCTATGAATGACTATGGATTTGAACTGCTCAGTGACCAGGAAATACCGATAGAAGAAGCGCTTGGCAATGCACTGTTTGACACTGCGGGGCTCTCTGACGATATTTACCACAGTATGAATATTACGGAAATGGCAAAACGTAAATTCAGAAATATTGCCTCTATAGCGGGCCTCATATTTAATGGCTACCCGGGCAAGCAGGTGAAAACGAGGCATGTGCAGGCATCATCCCAATTATTTTTTTCCGTATTTTCAGACTATGAAAAAAACAACCTGCTGCTGCAGCAGGCTTATGATGAGGTAATGACCTTCCAGATGGAGCAGGGGCGCATGACGGAAGCCCTGAAGCGCATGGAGATGCAAACGATCATCATCAAAGACCTGGAACAATTCAGCCCGTTTTGTTTCCCTATACTGACAGAGCGGTTCAGGGAGAAATTCAGCAACGAAAAACTGGAAGACAGGATTAAGAAGATGATAGAACAACTAGAAAAGTAAATTGTAAATAATAATTGTGCAGACCGGCCTATGACCGTAGAGATCAATAACTACCAGTTTGAATTACTGCATCAGAAAGCGCTGTATAAGCCGGATGAGTCTTTACTTATTATTGCGGATATTCACCTGGGCAAGGCCAATCATTTTCGCAAATCAGGTATCCCCTTCCCCGCGCAGGCGCAACAAGACGACTATGACCGACTGCGGAAAATATTTGAAGACATAAAACCGGAAAAAGTTTACTTTTTAGGTGATCTTTTTCACAGCGATTTCAACAGCGACTGGCATAATTTCTGTGACCTCATTGCTACATTTCCTTCGATTGTGTTTATCCTGATCAAGGGGAACCATGACGTAATTGATGAAAAACTATTCCGTGAAATCTGTGTGGACGTAGTGCACTCGATAGCGGATGATTCGTTTGTTTATTCGCATGAGCCTATGGACGAAGTGAGCGACGGGCGGGTAAATATAGCAGGCCATATACATCCCGGTATTACGCTTTCAGGGGCGGCGAGGCAGAGTATAAAATTGCTGTGCTTCTATATGACCGAAAGCCAGGTGATACTACCCGCCTTTGGGATCCTCACGGGCTTATACAGCATGGCGCAAACCGCAGGCACTACCATATATATTGTGCTGGCGGATGGGGTGAGAAGAGTATAATATTTTTTTCACGACGCCTGGCTACAGTGCTTTTATTTGTTTGCAAAGATAATTTTGTGTCATTCGATATTCTTTGTAACCATATTCTAAGATTTTTTAACAAATTCCCATGCCTGTTTTCGCCTATATTTATACTGTTTTACTAACTGAGAGAAAGGCCCATTAGGGCCCGGGATTTATGAATATACAACGCGCCACGCCTGTAAATGAGCTATTGGCCAAGCTTATTTTCCTGTTGCTGCCTACGGCAATGGTGAGCTATTTTCTCCTCATCAACATCAACCAATATTATTCTATTCTCCAAAACCAGGCTTTTCAGCAGACGCTGTACCTGGCCGCAGGGATGGGTATAGCTGCACTGGTCTATTCGTTCCGGTTCCAGTTTCTGCCTGCATTCCTTTTGGTGATACTAGGCCTGTACACTATTTATAAGGGCCTCGACCAGTATGAATCGGGGGAGTTTGACGCTTTTTTTGTAGCCCGGCATTTCCAGGTATTTGCTATTCTTTTTACCACCGGCTGGCTGGTGGGGTGGGGGTTTATCCGGTTGCGGTATTGGTCTGTATTTATTGCTGCGGCGCTGCTTATGGGCTGCATTGCTATCATAGCCAAGGCAAATACGGATACTGTGTATAGTTTGCTGCGAGCCTTTATGCCTGCCCTTCTTTTTGCTATTTACATTATTTTCACTGCAGAGCAGATTTATAACTATAAAGATAAATCGCAGAAGTTCTGGTGGTTTCTTACCAGGCGGCTGGTGTTTTTCGGGATATTGGCTGCGTTACTGCTTGGCTGCGTAGTGTATGTGATGAAGAACGATATACAAGCGGCAATAGACAGTGCAGGTGGAGGGGCGAGGGAAGGCAAGAACGGCATGCTGCACCAGCGGCCGGAAAGTACTTTTGACCTTAAAGATTATTCGAGGCTCAGCAGCTCGCTGAGCCGCAACCAGCAACTGCTATTCTGCGCGCACATTGATAATTTTTTCCCGGGGACGGAGATACCCAATCCTCTTTACCTGACTGCTTTCTATTTCACCAAGTTTGATACACTGACAGAGACTTTCGAGCGGGATTCTACTATTCCTTATAATGATCTTTTTGAGCCGGACCCATCGAAGATTCCGTTGTTCTATACCCAAATAGATTCTTCGGTGATCAGAAACAGCCTGGGCGCCAAGCTGCGCACCACAGTAGATATAGAGGTGTACAGCAAGGCACTGTCTCCCACCACCTACCTGGCCCCGAATGTGGGTTATTTTGTACAGCCCATAACTATAGAAAAAGACTTTAGGGGAGAGTTTAAATCTGCATTCCGTGCCAAGAGCTATGTATCGCTGCTGAACAGTGCCTACTTTGTTTATAATGTGCCCAACCCGGAGATAAAAAAATTTCAGGAGAAGCGGTTTGAGGTGCTAAGGCAGGTGACCGACTACAAAGGCATTGATGCCAATTTTATGAAGTACTATACGTACATGCCAGGTAGTGATAAATTCAAAACAATCAGCACGCTGGCCCATAAAATTACAGATACGGCGCACACGCCGGTGGATAAAGTTCTGGCGATCCGCAACTATTTTCTATCGAAAGATGAAAATGGCGACCGGTTGTATAAATATACAGATAACCCGGGCATACCTGACCTTCCTAATGCATCGAAGCTCATCTATTTTCTTAATGAAAATCATAAAGGATACTGTGCCTATTTCGCGGGCGCTACTCTTTTTATGCTGCGCTCATTGGGCATTCCATCACGCATAGCTGTTGGGTTCCTTACCGAAGAGAGAAGCGATAAAAATAAAGGCTGGTATTGGTATTATGCTAACCAGGCGCACGCCTGGATACAGGTATACTTTCCCGGATTTGGGTGGTTAGATTTTGATACGACAGTTGGTAATGACAATGAAACCCGCCCCACACCTCAACCGGATGGCACTCCGCCTATGCAGCCACCCAAAGCATGGCTGGCAGCAGATGGTGTAGTAGAAAACGTGGACACGCTGAAGAAAATAATGTCGATGCGGGTGAAACAGCTTGTATTTCATGATAAAGAATACAAACTGTCCACACCAATAGCTATCAACATGGATATGAAAGTGGCTACGGTGTATAAAGACAGCATTGCCGTGCCGCTGAAAGCGGTAATAAAAGGCGACGAAGGCACGGCTGTATCTTATGCAGATGCGCTGAAAAAACTGGAGCCGGCGATTGGAGAAAGCGGTCCGGCACTGATCAAAAGGTTCCCCACGCCTACGCCGGTGGATGAAGTATACCTGAAAAGGAAAGACGTGGTGAAGCCAAAAGAAAAAACTCAGGTTGCAGCCCAGCCTAAAGAGGTATCTATAAAAAAGATAGCATGGACTATCGCTGCAATAGCGGGCGCATTTTTGTTATTGTTGCTTTTGTTGCCTGAGATAATATTGCGGTATTTTATTTTCAGATATAAGAGGTCTAGGCCGGATGGTGATAGAGCTTACTGGGGATACAGAGCTGCTACTTATTACCTGCATATGACTGGCATTTTCAGGGGTACGGTTACCCCGATGCAATACGCGCGGGAAGTGGTAGATCCTCTCCTGGGGACATCATTGGCAGGCTTTATGAATATATATCTAAAAAAGAAGTACGCAAAACAAAACCTGAATGATGCTGAACAGCAATATGTGACTGGCTTTTTAAGGCCCTTCCTGAAAACTGCCGGTAAAAAAATTAAATTCAGCAAACGGTTCTTTGGATTTTTGAACCCGGTACGAAGCGCAGGCTTTTTTGTGATGCCGGAAGATGATAATGATTCCACTGGATGATAACTCGGTGGCTCAATTAGTTCAAATGAAAGTAAAGTGTAAATTTGTTGTGGCTTGGCTTACTGTGAAGACAGTTGAATAATAAACAATGAAGTAGTTTTAAACAATTTCGTACTTCGTAAAATTAAAAAAGTATTGAGCAAACGAATAGAAAAAGTGGGAGGTAAGCCGCGGACGATGAAGCGCTCTGTGCGTACACTGTGGATCATATTCATAGCTATGCTCGTTTCGTTTACTTTGCTCATACTGGCTATTAATCACGGCATGGTTGGGTATATGCCATCTCTAGCCGAACTGGAAAATCCACAAAGCGCTATATCATCAGATGTTTTAGCAGCGGATGGAACTCTGCTTGGGCGCTATTATGTGCTGGACAGGTCGAACAGCAAGTTCTCAGACATATCTCCAAGTATTATTAATGCATTGGTTGCTACAGAGGATGCCCGGTTTTATGAGCACGCGGGAATAGACCCGTTTGCGACTATTGCGATACCAATGTACCTGCTCATGCACAAGAAACGTGGGTCTTCCACTATCACGCAACAGCTGGCAAAAAACCTGTTTCCCAGGCAAAGTGAGAGCTTTTTAACCTTGCCGTTTATGAAGCTTAAAGAATGGGTGCTGGCTGTAAAACTGGAACGTAATCTTACAAAAAATGAGATAATTACCCTATATCTTAATACAGTTCCTTTTGGAGATAATGTTTATGGTATAAAGAATGCGTCACTTACCTTCTATAACAAGATACCCGATAAAGTATCTATTGATGAGGCAGCTACGCTTGTAGGCATGCTGAAAGGGAACACCATTTATAATCCGCGTAGCCATCCAAAAAAATCAAAGGACCGCGAGATAGTGGTGCTGGAACAGATGTATAAGTACAATTACCTTACAAAACAGCAGTTAGATGAATTGAAGGAAAAGGAAACCCCTCTTGATTATCACAAAATAGACTACCATGACGGGATTGCGCCTTATTTTCGACAGGTGGTGGAGCAACAGGTGAAACTGGCGCTGAAAGACTTAAAAAAGCCGGATGGTACGCCTTACGATATATATAAAGATGGCCTGAAAATATGGACAACTCTTGATGTGCGGATGCAGCGTTACGGGGAAGAGGCGATGCAGGAACATCTTACAGACCTGCAGAAGACTTTTCTTGCGCAATCAGGCTATAGGGATGGGAGTATCTGGGCTAAAGGAACTCCTGTGCAAAATATACTGCTCGCCTCCATTAAATCCTCAGACAGGTACCAAATGTACCGCAGCCAGGATATGACGGAAACAAAAGCAATGGCCCAAATGAGAGTGCCCGTAAAAATGAGGGTGTTTGCATGGAACAAGGGGCATTATAAGGACACTACAATGAGTCCTATAGATTCTATTAAGTACATGAAGGTATTTCTACAGTCAGGCTTTATGGCAATGGACCCGCTGACGGGAGAAGTGAAAGCATGGGTGGGCGGTATAGACCATAATTACTTCCAGTTTGACCACGTAAACATCAACACAAAAAGGCAGGTTGGGTCTACGATTAAACCCATACTGTACACTTTTGCGATTGACAATGGTTTTTCCCCTTGCGGTAATGTTTCTACCAGTCCGCAGGAATTTCCTAATATGGACCATCTGTATAATGCGGATAAAGATGCTGATTATGCTGCGCAGGTGACGATGAAAGAAGCTTTGGCGAAATCAATCAATAATGCGGCCTTGTATGTTTTGAAACAGGTTGGTATTGATGGTTTTGTTGACTTTGCGCACAAATGCGGAATAGTAAGCAGGATGGATAAATATCCTTCTGTGGCACTTGGCGTTTCTGATATATCTCTGTTCGAAATGATGGGGGCTTATAGTATGTTCCCAGGTAAAGGGGTGAATACGCAGCCCTACTTCATCACTCGGATAGAAGATAAGAACGGTATGCTGGTGAAAAGCTTTGCAAACGTTCAAAAGGAAATAATCAATGCGAATACAGCTTACAAAATGGTAAAGCTGATGCGTTGCGTTGTAGCGCCCGGTGGCACTGGCGCCCGCGCCCGTTTCCGCTATAATATTACCTATGACATTGCTGGCAAGACTGGTACTACAAGCAACCAGGCCGATGCATGGTTCATAGGCTATACACCACAATTGATAGCCGGTGCATGGGTAGGATGTGACGACCGTGAATTCCGGTTTCACAGTGAGGCGCTGGGCCAGGGTGCTGCTGCTGCTCTGCCTATATGGGCCTTGTTCATGAAAAAGGTATGGGCTGACAAAACCCTGAATATTGATCCTTCCAGGACCTTTTTACCCCCGGAGCATTTTGATGATTGCGATGCGTCTGACCCGGATAGCGTGGAACGGGCGAAAGCCGAGAATGGTGGGATGCCGGTACCCAAACAAAATACTAATGACAGCGAGCCAATGGAAAAAGCAGGTAATTAAGACCGGCAGTATTTATTATGCTATTGCTTTCTGCGCCTTCATGAAGCCGATGATTCCCAGCAAATAATCTATATCGAGTACGAGATTGGTAACTGCGGTATCAAAAGCTTCTTTCTTCTCGTTGAGGTTTTTTGTATTGAGTGCATGCAGTATATGATGATCTATAAACGGCGTATGCTGGGACAAGTAAGAGGCCACTTTATATTCTTCTATTGTAATAATGTGATGCATCAAGTCTCTATAATGCTTGAAAGCACCGTGTAATTCGTGGATTCGGGATACACCAAACTTTGGTATTTCATTTCTTATTTGCCGTAGCGCTTCGCTGTGGTCTTGTGCAGGAGTTATAGGTGACATATCATTTATTGATTTTGGCATGGCAATATTTTAAAACAAGTACGAAAAAATATCTATCCCTGTACTTTTATGCTGAAAGTGTATGTAACAGTGCATTGCAGCGGAATATAGGTGACATCGTGTAGTTTACCGGTGACGTAATAAGTAAAATCAGTACCCAGATACGTTTTTAATTCTGCCGTAGTATCAACCGGCAGGGATAACGTGGATGAAAAAGCGGTGTCATTGTCGGGCTTGGATAGTGTATAGGGGGTTGTGGTTGTATTAGAATAGAAGGAGGCGTAGCAAGTGGAAAAATCCTCAAAATTACTCGTAGCAGTGGCGTTTTTGAGGACGAGTAATACAGAAGATAATTTTACACTTGTAATGTTTGCAGCACCTAACTGACCGCTTGTTTTGGCCTTGATAAACGAGTCAACATTAAGGCTATTTGTATATGGCCCGGCAGTAAATAAATCATTTGTATCTGATATAACTGGTATCGTAAAGTCTACTGAACCTGTTTGCATAGACAAATCGTAGGTAAGTATGGTAGCTACTTTGGTACAGGATTGTAAAGTGAAAACGGCGCAGGCAACCAAGGCTGCCGCAACTGTTATCTTTAAATAGGGGCTTTTCATGAAAAATAATTTAGTAGTCAATTAGCGTTTAGAATTAATGTATTATAGGTGCATAAAGTTACCAGTAAATGAAGATATGAATTTTATACTATTCGGTAGGAGATGTATAAAATTCCGATTTTTAATAATGACGTTCTAGTTGTGTATAATAGTTTTCATATTGTTGTTAAATGTTGTTATTTAAGCATGATTTGCAGAAAAAAACGATCATTTTTTAATTGTTAATTGTTAATTATAAATTGTTAATGACTGATAATTAATTTACTGCATTTTTTATGGTTATTTTATATTATTATTAATTATTATTTTGTGTTGCATTTTTGGTAACGATTTGGTACATAAACTGCACGAAAAGGTGCGTAAATGATGCATATCCTGATGTATTTGTGCGTATTTGCTGAACATATTTTTTATTATGAATTCATAACATGAAATAATGGCTCCCCGCAATCAGCAGGGCAGGCAATTGCTGAATGGCTCCCTGCGAAGAGCGGGACAAGTATTGATATCCGCTGTTCCCCACTGTTCAGCAATTTCCTGGCTATTTTAATAATTGCTTTATTTTTCTTCATCGTTTTTGTGATTTGGTTAAATGCCAGGGTCATAGCAGGATCCAGTCTTATGGCTACCCAACTT
>Ga0182030_10020283_pt1 | contig 12554 bp, 9 predicted proteins | sample 812S3MmetaG_FD_121299 | JGI IMG/M metagenome (GOLD analysis project Ga0182030, IMG submission 121299) | Permafrost microbial communities from Stordalen Mire, Sweden - 812S3M metaG (Illumina Assembly) | ecosystem: Environmental > Terrestrial > Soil > Wetlands > Permafrost | place: Sweden... | reverse complement strand
TCCGTCCCTCTCGCTTTGCTGCGCTCGATGGATTTGAGAGATTAACGTTTATTTTCAAAGTTTGAATCACGCTCGAAACCAGGCGTCGAAACCTTCGCCGACGGTGACAGATTGGAGTGGCCGAAACGCGCGTGTGAAATCAACACTCATCCAAGAATCGAGCGCACGGCCTTGCACACATTACCTTGGCGCATTCGCCGCGACTGTCTTTCGCCAAACTGGGTTATCTGTATCCGCCACGTTCGAATTGGCCTTCAGGGGCCAGAAGCGTACTCCCGCCCAAGTGCCAACAGTGCTCGAGCGCCCATCGGCGACAAATTTGGCTGGATATTCGCCACCAACGCGCCAGAAGGCCTCGTAATTCTCAGCGTAAACAGACGCGGCCTCAGCGCTATGACCGAAATTAAAAACGTATTCGCCGAACCGCAGATTGCCACCGTATACCATCGCACGAGGATCGCCGAGCAGCCCGAATCCGCTTCCACCCACCCCGCAGCCGCCCTCGTATTGGCGTAGCGTCAGTCCGTTAGCCCTAGCGATCGCCAATTGCCGCGGCCAAAAGAATTTTTCCATGGCGGTGATGCTTTCGCTGACCGTCAAAGTCGTATCACAGCGGCCATTCAGCGAGGCGCGGGCTACCTGTTGATTGAACCAGGTATATTTGGTGGGAAAACCGGCAGGATCCGCGGCGTATTTCGCGCGGCTAGCGTCCATCATGTCAAACAGCGTCGCGTCGACAGCGTAGGTGTTTTGTTCGATCCTTGAAAACGTCAGGGGATCGCGGCCAACCGCTTCGACCGCATGATCGAGCGCAAAGAAAGCGTTCGCGTTTGCTCCCTGGCTGATCGGAACGCTCGAACCCGCCGCCATCTTCGATGGACGGTCGAAATAGCTCGCGCGCACCAGCCGCCATGGTTCGGCGTCATCGCCGGCGACGACAAGTTGATAGATACCATTTTGTTCCCTCGCCGCCTGGTCCTTTACCAGAACGATATCCCCCGCGGACAGTACGCTCCCGTCGATCACCAGTCGGCCGGCCGTCGCGGCCGTCAATGTTGCATTGGCGCCTTCGCCGCCGTTGTCATAGCCTGGCGAATGCGGAAGTGGTCCGGACGTCGCGAGACGGCACGGCGGCAGATACGCTCCCATCGCGACCGTCGAAATCCCGGAGAGTTCGAACGTGTCTTCAGTGGAGTTGGCGACCTCGGCAAACCGGTCGTTCAACTGCCTCGGTCCGTCCGTCACGAACAGCTTGATTTTCTGGCCGTTCTTGAAGCCATGATGTCTGGACGTGCAAACGCCCGGGGTCGCGTTGGTGATGTGAGAGATTTTTTGGCCAGAGACGACGAAGCCGAAATAACCGGTGACATAGAGGCTCTTGAACAAATCCGCGACCTGCAAGGAATTCGCCGGAGCCAGCGTCCGCCTGCGCCAATAGTGGACACCGGCCAGGGCGTTGATGGTCTTGGCGACATCCACGGTTTGGGTGGCCAGCGCGCCACGCCACCGGCCGGCATCGCCATAGACATCGCGAATGATCTTCATGCATTCGGCGGCGCGATAGCCATACCATTTCGCGAATCCCCAGAAATCGCCGGGCCAGATTTTCGAACCTTGATCACGGCAGTAGTGGAACTGCTCGAAACCGGGATTCCAGCACTCGTTGCTCAGTTCGTAGGTAACTTCGACGTCGGTATTCTCCTTGAAATATTCGGCGAACGTCCTGACAAACGCGTCGGTGGCGCGGACGGGAATACAAACATGAATGTTGCAACCGGTTTGGTTGGCAAGCTCGCAGATCAGTTGCGGGTGCAGGCTTCCCTTCGGGCCGAATGCCCCGTTCCTGCCCGATGCAACGAACTCCTGGCACCACGCGAAATAGCCTTGATCGGCGAGTTGTGAAAAATCCGTTATTGTTTCATTATTTGTCGGCATCCAGCCCATAAAACGGAGAATGCCGAATCGCCTGATTTCCACGAGCCAATCCGGGTTGAACTTCTCGCCGTTCGTGACATGGCTGAGATATCTGGTCTGGAAGATCCTGACATTCCGAGGTGGATCGTTCGTGTCGGTAAGAGTCAGAATGAGTGTCACCCTGTCCGGATCTGCTCCGGTCGTAAAGTCGATCCGGTTGGTTCCCACGAAAGGCCGCGTGCTCCTCCCGGCATTTACGAATGCGATGCGGCCCTGGGCGCTGCCGTCCCAGGTGGCCCTCCATTCCTCGCCGGCATAGTTGCAGCCCGCGGCGACCTGAAAACTGTTTGTCGATTTGTAGAAGGCGCGGGATATCGACCGCAGATCCGCCGGCGCGGGGTTCACGATCTCGCCGGTCGACGGATCGAGATAACCTCCCATATCCCATATCTGCTGTCCGGAAAGATCGCTGCCGGACGATCTGGAAATGGTCGGCGCCGACGCGATCTTCCACCAATTCAGGAACGGATTGAAACCATTGAAATAGACCGGTGTGGTGAGCCCAAGCAAAACCCGCCCCGGTGATCGGGGCGCACTGTACGCAAAATTGGCGTTCTGCGTCGCGAGGACGACCGCGGCGCTTGAAACCGTCGACAGAAATTCTCGGCGCGATCGAGCCATGGCCAGCTAGGTTATGTCATGCCTCTCGAACCGGGCCAACAAGCTTCGGGACTGGGGCGTCGTCTCCGTGTTGGCCCGCATTCGCGCCTGATATCCGAGAGAATTCAAATTGCCCGACTTTGCCAATACGGCTTCATACACCCCTAGAATCTGCTGGGCCTTCGCCTCCCAGGTCAGGTTTGCGGCAACCTTCTGACGCGCGGCGCTGCCAAGGACCTGCAAAATCTCCGGCTTCTCGATAGCCTGACGGATCGCGGTTTTGAAGCCCTGGATCAGGCTTTCCCGGTCCTGGAACGAAACCTTGATTCCGGTCAGTTCATCCACCAGTTCGGACGGGCCTGCATAATCAGCAACGATGGGAGGTAGGCCCTGCGCCATGGCTTCGACGACCACGCCGCCTCCGAACTCGCGAATGCTCGGAAAAATCAGGACATCACACTTTTTTAGGATTGTCTGAACATCGGCGTGCGGCAGCCATCCATGGAACTCAACGCTTGACCCGACGCCAAGTCTCGCAACGAGATCATCGAGAGCCTTCCTTTGCGGACCATCGCCGACGATATGCAGTCGCAGTTGGTTTGCCTTTAGAAAGCTTGCAGCCGCTTCGATGAGAACATCGGCACCCTTGTACGGAACCAGTCTGCCGACAAACGCGCCGGCGAGCGGTAACTGCGCGGGCCTGCGTTGTCCTTGCTCTACGGAACTCAGGTCGACCGCATTCTCCGGTATGTAGACGCATTTGGCGAGACTCGACCGGGGCATTTCATTCAAGGTGAATTCCGAACCCGCGATGATCGCGGCGCTGTACTTCCGGGTCGACCGGTAGCCCGGCAATATCCTGTACAGCCAGCGGAAGTGAGACAGCCACTCCCGCTCAGCGTACTGCACATTCTTGAAGTTTTTTGGCCAGGGAACACCTCCATTGAGCGGTCCCACCATGAACGGCACGCCAATCCTGGCGAGCCGTTTCGCCAGGATGCTCGGACTAGTCGGGCTCAGCGGCGTCACGCGATGAACGATATCGAATTCCCCGGACATCAGCCGGCCGGAGAATTGACGCCAGAGTTCGATTTCAAATGAATAATACGCCAGGGATGAAAGCGCGGTGCGCGTCGTCCAACCCTTCCCCGAACGGCCCCCCAGCAACATTGCCAGCCGCAAAAACCGACGGGCGAAATGGTCGTTGTCGATCGCCGTGAAGTCGCAACCTTCGACCAGTCCCTGGCGGATGATCGCATCGCGGTTTCGCAGATGGGTCACAAAATGAACATCCGCGACCGCAGATAAGGCACGGACAAGTTTCCACCCCACCAGGGGGACGCTGGTCCATTCCGGATTCGCCGCCTCGGCAATGATCAGAACGCGCGGCTTTTTCAAACTGAGTCCCACTGAGCTTCTCATATCACATGTCAGATTCGATCGCAGGCGCGCAGGGTGCTCGAAGCTATCAATCATATGACCTGGACGATTCACGGAGCACTGCAAATGCTGTCCAGAAAAACGCGCATCGCAAACCTATCCCATGAAATACGATTTGGTAACCACGATAAGCTTATCGAAGCCTGTCCCCACCAACCATCCAATCGGCCAAACGAGCAGAACGAACATCTCCAGGCGGAGATTACTGATTTGAAGCCGCCGATTATAGTAGAGAATGCAGGCCGCCGACGGAACCATGTAAAAAGCGATTCCGACAATGGCGCCGAAAACGCCGAATCCATAAAAGCCAATGGCCAGAAAAACGAACAGGGAAATCGACCGGACCACATTTATAACGGTGATGTAATGTGGCCGTCCGAGCGCCATATAGGCACTGCCTGCGATGTTGTATCTCGCAAAGACGAGCCCGAAGGAAAGCCATTGCAGCATCCATCCCGCGGAGGAATATCGGGGGTCATAGAGCAATCCGACGATGGCCGCACCGGAGGCAAACAGAAATCCAGCGACGAAAAGCAGCAGGGAATCAGACAACCATCGGATTCGGGAAAATAACTCGGCAAGCCGCTCGGGCTGCGACCGGTTGACTTCACTCAAAGTCGGCATCACGACGCTGCCAAACAGGCTGTTGGCGAGGGCATCGGCAACACTGGCGAGATTGTTGGCAAGCGAATAAAAGCCAAGCTCAGTGGGATTGAGCCACCCGGCCAACAACATACGATCGCCATTTAGGATGGTTGCGCTGATCGCAGACGAAAAAAAGATCCACTTACCGAAATGACTGATCTCGTGGAGCGCTTCCTTGTCCCACGCCAGGCGATCTCTCGGCCCTCGCAGCCCGAAGTGGCCCAGCAGCACCATGACAGCGGAAGTAATGAGCAGGCCGGCGACGTAGGACCATATCGACCCCGTCAACCATCCCAGCAGAACGATGAGGATAAGTCCGAAAAACTGCGAGAATATTTCAAACAGCGTCACGCGCTGCAGGTTGAGGTCGCGACTGGCCGTATAAGTCTTCATGGACGTAAATCCGACAATCACGGCTGAAAACGACGACACGATAATCAGGCCAGGAAGGCGCGATTGCGCATAGACCGAATCGGCCGGGACGAATTGCCATATCGACGCGATATGGAGTCCACCGGCAACGATCACACAGAGGCCCCATACGATCAGGCCGCGCAGCACCTGGACTGCCCACACCGTGTTGCGAAACACCGGATTGTCGCCGTTCGGACTCCGGATGATCGATTGGCGCAGGCCGATATCGGTCAGCAAAGCGAGGACCGTCGTCACCGCCGTTATGATGGCCAACAGCCCGAACGTGTCCGGCGAGAAAATCCGGGTCAGAATGATGCTGGACATCAGCCGGAGCGACAGAGACAGGAAGTGGCCGACCAGCGTCCAACCGCCGGCACGAAACACCCGGTGCTTTAGCGGCATGGCCGGCGATTCTCTCTTCAAAGCGCCTGCCAGTTCGGCATCCTTGACCATCGTCATTCCGGGCAATCCGCTGTCCTGAACATTCCAGAGCTTCGCTTTCTCTGATACGCCATCGCCACCGTTAACTTTTCGCCGGTTTTGCCGTTGAACCGGCTAGGCGTCCCCCCGATTGGTAAGGTATCAAAATGGGCGGTGTCACCTTTGCGGCGCACTATATGCAACGAGTGGAGCAGGAACGCAAAAGAGCGCGCATGGAACCACGGCAATTCGGCCGTGGCCTCTGGGGTCAAGTTTCGCGTTAACCTGGGATAAAGAATGCCTGGAATTCAAGGTCTGCTGCGGAATCTGAACGCCGCTATTTCGAGTCCGAAAGACTGGTGGTTGGCGCGCCAAAGCATCGTCAGCCGCGGAGCGATCCAGCACGTCGACGAACTGGCACGGTTTTCAGCCATGGTGCGGCAGCTGGTACCCCGCAGGCTGGTTGAAATCGGGACCGCGCAAGGCGGAGTATTCTGGCTGCTCTGCCAAATTAGTCCGGACGACGCAACGCTGGTATCGGTCGACTTGCCTCCGGAAGAGCGCTTCTCCGGCGGCCTTAAGGCGGCAATCGATCTTTCGAAAATGAAAAAACCCGGTCAAACGGTCCATGCGGTGAGCGGAAGTTCTCACCATCCCGCTACCCTCGACCGCGTCAAGACGATTTTCGCGGGCGGCCTGATCGACGTGCTCTTCATCGACGGAGACCATAGTTACGAGGGCGTCAAGCAGGATTACGAGATGTATCATTCCCTGGTCCGCCCGGGCGGCATTATTGCGTTCCACGACATTGTCCACACCAAGTTCGAGGACTGTCACGTTGATGTGTTCTGGCGCGAACTCGTTCGAGACACAGCGGCGCAAGCCACCGCGATCATCGGTCACACTCCGTCTCATTTTGGAGGAATCGGAGTGATCACGGTCAAATAGCTATTTTGCGACGCTCCAGGGTTGCCGGCGCCCCCGCCCTCCGCGTTTTCGGATCCGTACTGCATACGTTGCCATTGCACCCCTAATCATGCAAAAATGCGACCAATTTCGTCCAATAGCCGGCTAGGGATTGACCGTGTTCGACCCGCGCAGATACCACGAGTGCTCGCGGTAACATGAAATCAAGTGTGTGACCTGATGACCGCAGATACAGCCTTTCCAGCCGTAGCGGGGATTCTTCGAAACAATCGAGACCGTTTGGGCATCGCGCTGATCAATTCATTGACCGGCTGGGACAAATATGAATCGGTGATTTCCAATGCCTCGACGCGGCAGGAATTTGCGCAGCGGGAGACCGTCGCGCTGGTCGACTATCTGTCAGCCTATTTCGCCACAGGCGACTCCGCCTATCGCGATCTCTACATCGGCGAAAAGCTGAAGCAGTGTTACGATCCGAAAGACAGTCTGGACGAAGCCATCGCCCGCCGCCGAACCATCACGACGTCCGATCAGCGTGCTTTTCTTGATGTCGTCGGCTCTGACCTCGATGCCGCTGCACGGGTTGCACTTGAAGGCGAATTGCGGTCGATCCAGAATCTCCTGACTCACCCCGGTGACAAACTCTGCCGTGTATTGCTGGTGGGCGACTGCCTGTTCGTCGACCTTCTTGGATTTCTCGCGGTCCCCTTGATGACGGCCGGCATCCAACTTATTCCGACATTCGTAACGAACAAGCTGATCAGTCAGCAGCAGCGCGAGATCGCAGAACAGCAAACCAAGGAATTCGACCTGGTTTTCTACAGTCCCCTCACCTACGCATTCAATATTGGTTTCTCACAATTCCAATTCCCACAGACGGCTTTCAGTACCCCGAGCGCCGCGACAACCATTGTTGATGCCGCAAAAGCGGACATCAAGACCACGCTGCATTCCCTGCAACTTCGGTTTCAATGCCCGATTTTCGTTCACAATTCAGCAAACCTCCGCCGCCACGACGGGAGCTGGCGCGATCAGTTGAAGACACTGGCCACGCGGCCGATCCGCGCGTTCGCCCGGCGCCAGATCAATAGCTGGTTGGCCGCCTATCTGGATGGCCTCAATGCGAGTTCGCAACGCTTCAATCTGATCGACGAGGCGGCGCTTCTAAAAACCGGTTCTGAGCATCAGCTCTCCGGATATTTTTACCATAACGAGTTGCAGCACCCGGCCCACTTTGGTCGGACAATTGCTCCCCTCTATGAACAGGCTATTTTCGTCCAGGCCGTGCTCGCCAGGAAGAAGGTGATCATCTGCGACCTGGACAATACGCTCTGGAACGGGGTGATTGGTGACGGCACCGTGTCGCATTGGACGGAGCGTCAAAGCACCCTGCTAAAACTTCGCAAGAAAGGCTTGCTTCTTGCCATCTGCTCCAAAAATGACCCTAAAAATGTTCATTGGCGCGGCGGTACGCTGTGCGAGGACGATTTCGTTTGCCAGCAGATCAACTGGGATTCCAAATCCGGAAACATTCGCCGCATCTCGCAGATTCTGAATTTGAAGACCAAGGATTTCATTTTCATCGATGACCGTGCCGACGAGCGTGCGCTCGTTGCAGCCGCGATGCCGGAGATCACGACCCTCGATGCGGACGCGCCAGCGACATGGTCGCAGCTTGAATTGCTGGCAACCCTGCTTAGCGAAAATCCGGGAGGCGATCGTACGCTTGCCTACAAGCAGCGCGCCGAACGCGAGCGCTTCTTGAATGAGCACGCCCAATCAGCGGGGGACAAATCAAATGCTGACGAGAGCGAAGCGCTCAGCAAGCTTCAGCTGCAGCTCTCGATCCGCCGCGCCGAGCGCAAGGAGCTTGCACGCGTCGCGGAACTTATCAACCGGACCAATCAGTTCAACATGTGTGGCACCCGCACGAGCCTGCAGGAAGTCACGCGATGGCATCAAAGCAGCCGCCATACCATATGGGTTTTAGAGGCACGCGACAGGTTCGGAAACATGGGAACGATTTCGATCGCCGTCGTCGAAGAGACCGATCGAGGCATCGAGATTCCAGCCTTCGTCTTGAGCTGCCGCGTGTTCGGCTACGGCATGGAGGATGCGCTGATCAACCTCGTCAAGCGATCGCGACCCGGCACTCCCATCTTTGGACATTTCAAGGCGACACCGAACAACGAACCGTGCCGAAACACCTATCCAAGAAACGGCTTTTCCTGGGAGCAATCGGAATGGGTTTTTCGAGGCGGAGAACATCCACCGGATGCTCCTTGGCTAACCGTTCAGAGTGCCCTGTAACCGGGCCGGAACCGGTCGCGCCTCGCGAGGGAAAATTGCGGATCTCGACTGATCGGTGAGCTGCTGATGCTTGGCCGGTTCTCAGATACGAGCCGCCAGTTTTTGCATGGTTAGCGCTTGAAGCACCCGCTCCAGCCGGTCGGTCGCATCGTCCCAAGTATATCGGGTCGCCGTCGAAAGAGCAGCCACCGACATCCGGTGCCAATCGTCCTCGCTCAACCGAAGCACTTTCAAGGTGGCCTCGGCAAGCCCGGCGGCGTCATCGACGTCGACGAGGAATCCGTTGACGGAATCCTTGATATTGTCGATCGGACCTCCGACCCGTGTCGAGACAACGGGGCATCTGCACGCCATGGCTTCCAGCATGGGCAGATAGAACCCCTCGCTCCGGCTGCCGCACAGCCACACGTCGCACGCGCCGTACAGATGGCGAAGTTGGTCCTGGGGCGGGCGATAGTGATATTCGACCCATGCCGGCAAAGGAATACCCGCCGAAGCATGCTCGCCGCCAAAGGCCACCACGCGGAGATGCGGCAATTGCTCTCTCACCTGCGCGAGAGCTCTCAAAATCACGTCCGCGCCCTTGAATCCTACCCTTGCGTACACGAACCCTGCCGTGGGCAGCGGCTGTTTTCCCCGGTCCGGAGCAAAGAACTGAGCGATATCAACGCTGTTTGGAATAAGAGTGACGCTTTTGTCACCGTATTGTTCTTTCATGATTTTCTCGAGCCACCGCGAAATTACCACTTTTTGAAACGGAAGCCGGTAAGTCGCGTGACATCGCTCCACCGGGAGATGCGGAAACACTTCGTGGTGTTGAATGAAATAAACCTTGGCGCCCTTTTCGGCGCTGAGCGCGCTGACCCACTCGGCGGTTTCCCACCATGTCGCAATGACGACGTCGGCATCCGGGACATCTGCATCAACGACCGGCCGAACCGTTTCCAACCTGCGAACCTCAATTGGAAGCGAGCTGAAATACGAAGGCTCCCGCTCCGGCATCTTCGGCCAACCTCGGCCCGCGACCAGAGACTTGATCTTCGCCCACAGGCTTATCCGTCTGAACGCGCCGGCAATAACAACAACTTCGTGTCCCCGCCGCGCCAATCGATCCGCATAAATCGAGACGACGCGATTGCCCCCAGCCATGTGGTCGGATGGTATAACAAAATTCACCCGCATCAAAACTGCCCCTTGAGGCCTGGAATTTTCCGCTCAGACAGCCGTGCCAAAGCGGTTTCGTGTTCTTTTCAGAATATGTTCGTGAATGGAAGAATAAAAGGCGAGCGACGGGCCGCGAATTGCATTTTCAGCGGTTGTGCCGGCAGATCCGAGAATTTCTTGCTGCCGCGCCACAAGGTACGGCAGGCAGCCGAGAGGCGCCCACCACCTGTCGAATTCCGCCGCTCTAATGGAGCCCGGGCTAGAGTTAACAAGCACGCGCGCCGGAGAACTTAGATTTCCGAAAAAACGCTCGGCACCCTGGCGCCTTGCCTATTCTGCGCGGAAAATGATAAGCCCAATATACCGCTAACCTGGACCTCCCTGAGAGAGAATGGCCGGCCGTGATCGCTTTCGTCGAGCATTTCACGATATCGGTAGCCAGCGCCCAGGCGCGGAAATGTTAGCGGGCCGACGACTGCCCAATCTTGGAGATTCTCAACGATGGATCGCGTTCGCTCTGAGCTTCAGGACGTATTTCGCCGCGTTTTCCATGACGATGAACTAGAGGTCAACGACGAGACGACCTCCACTGACGTCGACGGATGGGACTCTATAGCGCAAATCAATTTGATCATCGCCATTGAGAAGCACTTCAGCATCAGGTTCGCCGCCAGCGAACTTGGAGCCATGCAAAAAGACGGCCAGAACGTCGGAAACTTGGTGGAATTGCTGGTAAAAAAAATCGATCCCGGCGGGGCCCCGGCATGATCCGCGGGATCCTCCGACGTCTCGCCCCGCACCATGACAGGGCTGCCGCACTTTACCGGCGGTTCGGGCGACCCAATGGAAAGGAATGGGCTGAAATTCTCAGACGCCAAGGTCGGATCTTCCATCTGGGTGTCGGATGCTCAATTCTTCCTTCGACGAAATTCGTCGACCCCGACTATACCTGGATCGGGGATCGCGTCTGTCTGGGAAATTGCACGCTGATTTGCCACGACGGATCAATCGAGATGCTTTACCAGCGCTTCGGCTTGCGGATCGATCGACTGGGACCGATCATCATCCACGACGACGTGTATATCGGCGAGGGTGCGCTGGTGCTCGGAGGAACGACGATTGGAGAAGGCTCTATCGTCGGCGCCGGCTCAGTTTTGCGTCAGAATGTTTCCCCCGGCAGCGTGGTGATGGGCAATCCGGCTAAGGTAGTGGCAAAGGTGGAAGATTTGATTCGATTCTGGGAGGCAGAATCGATGGCTCTTCCTTGGGCGGAGCTGATCGCCACACGTGAGGGAGCGTATGACGCCGCGATGGAACCACAATTGAGGAAGCTTCGCCAAGAGCACTTCTTCAAGGACGACCGCGCGAAGATTACGAATTGAACACCCACCTTGCGAACCGAAACAAATCAATGTTTGATCGCGACAATGGCAAGATGACTTTGAGAAAAAACGAAGTTTCCCAGCGAACCAGTTGGACGCCTGGTTGGGATGATAAAAAGGTTTTTGGAAAGACTGGCGATCTGTCCATAGTTATCGAGCAAAGAGTACGGATACCACCAACCATCACCATCGGAGTAACCCTGTCTTTTGAATCCTTGGCGGACAAACGTAAAAGCGCTCAACAGTCCGGCCATCTTAAGTGCCATCCTCACGCGTTGAGCCATGGCACTGCCGAATGCGTAATTGTTGTGATCGCTGATCAGGACAGCCTTTCGAGAAACACGAAACATTTCATCGATGACCTGCCTGGGGTCGTCGACATGATGCATGATGGCGGACGCCATGACGACATCAATTGATGCGTCATCATAAGGAAGGGACTCTCCGGACCCTTGAGTTACATTGGCGCCGGGAAGGTTTTGTCGAGCTATGTTTAGAAGTCCCTGTGACGGCTCGATACCGAATAGCTTTATACCCGGCTGATGCTCCAGCAACCAAGATAGCGTCCGTCCTGTTCCGCAGCCTACGTCCAGCGCAGATGATATTCCCAAATTGGAAATGAGCGGCCATCCGTCAACTAAAGCTGTCGTGTGCTCTGGATTGCTGACGTCGCTGTGCATCTGATCATAAGCACCAGCGGTATTGTCGTAATAGTCAACGAGTTTAGCGGTCATGAGACTAACCTTCGAGGGGCGCTGAATGCTAACCCACGTTGCCAATCACGCCAAGCGCGTTAAAGCGTCGGGCCATAAGCGACGAGACTACCGAGTATCTATCCGCTCGGCGCTCGGCGCGCCGCGCACCACGTGACCATGGAGTGGACAGCCCATTCCTGGGAAGCGATTGACCTTGACTGGGCTCAAGAATGAGCGGCAACTCACCACCAGAAAAGGTGGGTGATATGATGCAGTTCAAGTTCCTGTTGGTTTCGGCCGCTACTGCGGTTGCGCTTTTTGCGGCTGGCGTCTCGGCTCAGGCCACGACTTTCGAGATCACATATAGCGGCCAGGGCACATCCGGCACCGCTATCGTCACAGGCAATGCCGTCGGCGGAGGTGAATATGACCTCACTGGCGGCACGCTCTACTCCGCTACCCTGGGCACAGAGACGCTCGTCGTTTCTCCTACGTCGGGGGTCTTCTCGAATTCGAACGGCGACAATTTGGTTTACGACAATAAGCTTTTTGTTCCCGCGAACGCACCGGCCTCGCCGGACGG
>Ga0182030_10020282_pt1 | contig 12555 bp, 8 predicted proteins | sample 812S3MmetaG_FD_121299 | JGI IMG/M metagenome (GOLD analysis project Ga0182030, IMG submission 121299) | Permafrost microbial communities from Stordalen Mire, Sweden - 812S3M metaG (Illumina Assembly) | ecosystem: Environmental > Terrestrial > Soil > Wetlands > Permafrost | place: Sweden... | reverse complement strand
TTCGGTCGTCAGCCATCCCATAATATACGTCGAAACGGTCTGGCGAGCCAATGTCGTCACGACGGTCGATGCCGGTGGGAAACACGACGTTGCCGATTGTTCCAATGCGTTCCTGCGGGAGAGTCGGACTCAATATCGGCTCGGCCGAACGATAGAGAACTTCGCGCGGGTGCTCTTTGGAAAGCACCATAACGCCCGCCGAGTAGCAAAAATGGTGGGCATCCTTGCTCGACCCCGCCAGGTCGCTGACGCCGTGGTAAATAATCATCCACCCATACCGGGTTAGCACCGGGGGAGTACCTGCGCCAATTTTCAGCCGTGCCCAGGGAGCAACCGGGGCGGCCAGGCGATGATGGGAGTTAAAGAGGCCGAGATGCTCTGGTTCCTCTGCCTCCTTGGGCATCGGACAGTACGAAATCCAAATACTTTCATGGTCAAGGTCCACCTCGCGCGGCCCTTCCTGGCAGGCGGTTTCCTCGGGACGAGTGCCGGGGAAGAGAGGGCGATGCAGGAGGGCCATCTGCATTTTCCCGGCGTGGTTGGGGATGGCGACGGGGAAGAGGCTGGCGTCCTTGTTGTCCACATGGACGAAATCAATGCCCTCATACGGATCGAAGGTTGCGAGCCCGAGACGTTTCCAATGGATCAAATCCTCCGAAATCGCGAAGGCGATCCGTGGGCCAATGGGAGAAAGCGCCGCATAGGTCATCACGTAGCGCTGAAGCGGTTCAACGAATGTAACGCGCGGATCCTCGCAGCCGCCGCCGCCATGGGACGTCCTCTCGTAATCAGCTTCCGGCTCGAGCGCTATGCCGAGCCGCTCAACCCCGCATGGATCGCCGGCTTGGTTGAATTGGACGCGGGCAATGCCTATCCGGGAGAAATTGCCTTGAGCCACAAGCCGGGGAAACAGGTAAAGATGTCCATCAGGACCACGAACGGCCGCCGGGTTCAGAACACCTTCGATCTCCTGCAGATTGCCGGGTTCCGGCTCCCGGCCCCGGCATCGGCGGCGATGGCGGCTTTGGCTGGCGGACCCGAGCCGTCCGCGCCACCGACCGTTGCCGCCGCCCTTCCGCCACGCGGTCATACGCAGCCGCGATCCGCCGCCCCGACCACACCGAACGGTGGGCGCAACAATCTCGCTGTCACGAATGCCTTCAATGTGATCGTCAACCGCCAGGTGCCATTGATTCCCTTGGCTACGGGACAACTTGATCCAAAGACGATCATCAAACCTGCCAACCCCAATCAGACCGATGAGTGACTGCTGCTCAGCGTACCTGTTTTTCTGTGATTTCATTGCGCGACTTGCGCATGTCGAAATTTAGGAAATCATCCACGACATTATCAACCGTGTAGCCTTGTGATTCGATGGCCGCTTTCACGGAAGGTGTGATCGCACGATACAATGCATTGCACAAAGCTTGCAGCCTTTCCCTTTTATCTTCCAGACCTTGGGAAAGAATCTCCTGAGCCACCATCCACAGTTTCAGGCGGACGGCTCGGTTCAGAAGTGTTTCGGGAGTTTCTCGCACAAACGAAGAGGCAGGCAGACTTCCCATCTCCCAGGGACCTTGAGCCAAAAGTTCCAGCGCAAGAGTTTCGACAGCGGCGCATTCTCCCAAAATTAGCTTTTTAAGAGCGGCACGAAGTGGAGCCGTTTCCTTTTTTAGCTGAACAAATTCGGTTTCTGGATGATGGCCTTTGGCTGTCCAATCCCAGCCAAAACGCTTCTCCCGTTTATTCATTTTTTTGAACAGCTCATCCAGAACGGGGTTGTCCCGGTAGATCCGACGAATTTGTTCCAACCGTTCGGCCAGGGGCGATTCTTTGGTGAAGTACCCGAGACACAATTCGAGAAGAAATGTTGGCCAGTCTTCCCAAAAGGCGAGCAGACCCGCATCATCAAATAGGGGAGCGGCCAGGCTTTCATAGAGCAGAGGCAAATCATAAGGGCTGACTTTCGCCTCCAATTGACTCTCATTGACCGCTACGGCGAGTCCGACCAGGCAACTATTACGATATTTGCATGTGCGTTTCCATTTCACATGCAGGGTTCGGGAGCACCATTTCCAAATGTCGAGCAATTCCCTGATTTCGTGATTGCGGCAAGACTCTTCCATCACAACATCGAAGTTACTTTTGCTATCTCACTTTGTGAATGGAATTCTTATTTTGAAGTTTTTCTGACAGGCGTAACAAACGGGATTTTTCATGCCTCCGTCCTGAATCGCCACTACTCGCGTAAACTTGCGCAAACACAACCACTACTCAGTGAGGCTGTTCGAGCGGTTCATGATGCAATCATTGCATGAACCCACGGAAATTTTGGGATTTCTGCAAAAGCAAAATCGCCAAAGTCATTCTAGTCCTCGGACTTAACCGTTGCCGCCTGCGAAACACCAGGCTGATAATTGGCCGATGAGGCCACCGTCGTGATAATGGTGGAATTCGCAGTTGCCCCCGCCATGGCGGTGACCGGAACGGTGATAGAGGACGAGCCGTCGGGGATCGTTGTCGCGCCTGTCAATGCGGCGGTATAATCAACGCCGCTGCGCGCCGTGCCGGAAACCGTGTAACTAACCGCAAGAGCGCCGGTCGTCGAGCCGGTGCGCGTAAAGATAAACTGGCCGCTTTGACCGCCAGCGACCACTGTCGTCACGGGCGCCGTAACGGAAACGGCGGGCGGATCCGGCAGGACAGTCACATTGATCAGGTCGCTGCCCGTCAGGCTGCCCTGGGTGGCCGTGCTCTTGATCTGGTAGGTTCCGGCGGACGCGAAGCTGATCGTGGAACCCGTGCTGGACGAGTTGATCGCCGCTCCGCTGGGACCGCTGGCCACGCTCCACGTCACGGGAAGATTCGACAAGGAACTGGTGACCGTGGCCGCAAGCGAGGCCGCCTGCGATTGATGAATCGTCAGGTCCGTTCCAGCGTAGATCGCGGGCGCGGCGGTAGGCGGAATGATGGTGAGCGTTGAATGTCCGATCAGACCGAGGTAATAGAGAGTTCCATTGATGCCCTGAGTCTGGCTTCCCGTGAAGTAGCTCATTCCATATAGAAGATTTCCGTTCGCGGTAATAACCAAATCCCTAGGCAGTTCTTCTCCGCCGCTAATGAAAGGGAAGTCCGCCAGCGGTGTGCCATCCGCGCGATTGAAGCGGCGAATCCCTCCATAATAGGAAGCGCCATATACGTACTGACTTTGTGGCAATAAACAAACGGCGGCGCCGTAGGGCGAGTTAAAAGGCCACACCGTCCCGGTCAATCCGTTCGCCAAATCGGTGACGCCAACTCCATAGGTTCCGCCGTAAGCCGAGTATATCCGCTGGTATTGCTCGTCCATTTCGAAGTCAACGGCATTGTAGTCCTTGAAGGGATAGCTTTTTTGGAAGACGGGAAAGCCGGTGGTGGATGTATTGTATTGATCAATGGTTCCACTGCTTCCCTTGACGTACAACGAGGTTCCGGATGCATTCGCCCGGAGGATGGTGCCCGGCTCATAGGTGATGGTTCCGAAGGTGCCGAGAACCTTGTTTGTACTCGGATCGACTTCGCGCAAATGATCCCATTGTTGAGTTGTCGAGGCGTACAACTTTCCATCGGCGGGCGCGGCCAAGCCGAAGGGTTGAAAATCGAGGTTAATAACATCGATCTGCTGAAGATCGGGCAAACTAAGCACCTGGATTTTTTGGGCAACGTCCATCGCCACATAAAGCCGGGTTCCGTCGAAAGAGAGGGTCATCTGCCCAGTCCCTGGACTTGCGACAAGATGGACGGATTTGCTGACCACACCCAGGTCGGTATCAATGGCGAGCAGGCGGTTGTTCGTATTATCGATGACGTAGGCAAGATCGCGGGTGCTGTCGGAAAGCATGGCGCCGATGGCAAAGTTCACCGAGGCTTCGGCCTTGACCGGATTGGAAACGAAGAGCGAGTACGGGATAATCTGCTGGGTGCCGTTGTTATAGGTGACATTCAGGGTGAGCTTGATTTCATAGCCGTCCGGGGCTGAGCTGCCGATGGCGACTTTAAAGTTGGCTGACGGGGAAAAATCGACATAGCTCGCCACATTCCCAATCGAGCTGGTCGCAGGCGATTGAACCACGCCGAGGGGATCTGAGGACGTGAGGCTGACGGAAACATTGCTCATCAGGACATTCGTGAAGTTTTTGAGCACCGGGCTGATTTGGACCGTTTGCCCCGGGTGGACATAGCCATCGTTGCTTCCCGGCGCAGGATCGGTGACGGCGACGCTGAGGAGGCCGATGGGTGTGCCGCTGGGAATATCAAGATTCACGGAGCCTCCGATCATCCCAATCGTGTAATCATAACCGTCCACCGAGGGATCGGCGGATGAACCGCTCCAATAACGTCTCTCGAAGACGGTCCGGCCATTGGGCGTGGTCGCGAGTCCGCGATAAGTGATCGAATTGGCGCTGTTGTCGATGGCGTAGTCCTGAATAGTGCTGCCATCCGCCTTGGAATATTTGCGGATGCCGCCGCCGTACCAATAATCCGATCCGCCGAGAACGTAACTGCTGCCTGGAAGATAGGAAACGGCAGCCCCCCATGTCTGGTTGAGGGGCCAGGATGTAACCGCGGAGCCGTTGATCGGAACCAGCGTCACATTGCCGTTGCCAATGATGGCATAAAAGAGGGCCGCTTGTTCATCAATGGTGAAGTCGCGAATGCTCGAACCGCTGGCCAGGGTGAGGGTGTTGATTGAAACAGGCGCACCGGCTCCGGTGGTGGAAAACCGGTAAATGAGATTGTTGAGGGAACCATAGATCTCCGTGCCCGCCGCATTTCGGTGCAGGATGGCCGGGATGCTCGCATTGCCCGCAAACGCTGGTCCGCTCTGGCTCAAAACAGCGCCCGCCGTTCCATCAATCTGCACCAGCTTTTGCGTGGCATCGGTAGTCGTGCAATAAATTCTGCCAAGCGCGTCGCAGGCCAGGCTTTCCGGCTGGAAACTGTACGACCATTGCGCAAGCGACGTCATGTCGGGCAGGGAAAAGACCTGAATGACTTGGGATTGCAGTAAAGCGACGTAGAGGCGCGAGCCGTCCACCGACTCGGCCATCATGCCGGGCGCGGGGGGGACGCCGTTCACCGTCTTGAGTCCGCCAAGCGGGATGGCTTGGGCGACGTGTCCTCCATCGGTGTCGAAGACGAGCAGGCGCAGGTAGCGCTTATCGATGATATAGACAAAGTCGCGTTGTTGATCGGCGAGAATTTCGCCAAACTGGAGCGAGGAGCTGAGCTGCGCAATGGTCACACTCGTATGGACGATCTGGGTGTAAATGAACTGCTGCGACTGGCCGGTGTCCCAAGTGGCCGTAAACGTAAAGTTAACCGAGGCGCCGTCGGTCAAGCCCGCGCCCAGTTGAATGCGATAGGGCGCTGGAACCGCCACCGAGGCCCCGGCTGCCACGGTTCCCATATTTTGGATGCCGTTACTCGGGGTGAGCAACGTGGCTCCCGTACCGGGTGATAGAGTGATGGAAACATTCGTGCCCGCCGTTCCTCCGGTATTCTTGAAGGTGGGCGTCAACGAGATGATCTCGCCCGGATTTGCCACCCCATCACCGTTTCCTTCCGAATCGGAAAAGGCGACAGTCGTAAGATTGATGGCGGCTGGCGTGGGAGGAGGAGGAGGAGGATTGGCGATGGTCAGCGAAGTTGCCCCGATCAAACCAATGTAGGCGCCGCCCCCGTAATTCGTCCGCACATAGAGAATTCTCCCATTGGGGGTGATGGCGATGCCGCGCGCGGCAATCGGCGAGCCGTTTTTGCCCACGACAAAATCGGTCAAAACGGTCCCGTCGGTCCGGTTGAATTTGCGAATATTACCGTTGTAAGGATCACCGGAAGCGCCGTAGATAACCGAATCGTTTGGCAGAAAGGTCACCGCCGCGCCATAGGAACTGCCGAAGGGCCAAACCGTATTGTAGGTCCCAGCGGTCATGTCAGTCACGCCGACGCCGTAGACGCCGCCATTCAAGGTGTAAATCCGATTTTGAACTTCATCGATGCCAAAATCCTGCAAGTTGGCCATCGGGCAGGAGTAGGTGCTGAGAAGGGTTTCCCCGCCGGAACTGATGTCGTATTTGTAAATGGTCTCGACCGCCCCGGAAAGTCCCGTCTCGGCCGCGTAGAGTTGCGTGCCGGCCACGTTCGTGCGGAGCAGCGCTCCTCCATAGAACAATTGATTGCTTCCCTTGTTGAAAGTCGTCACCGTCGAGCCGCTGTTCGGGTTCACCTCGCGGAGATTTCCCCAGCCGTCGGTGGAGGAGGCGAAGAGCCGTCCGCTGACGCCCGTCGCAAGGCTTACGGGAGAAAAGTTCACCGGCAGCGTCGTCAACGGCGAGAGGCTCGGTAGCGAGAAGACCTGTATTTCCTGTTGCGTGGTCAGCGCCACATAGAGACGCGTGCCATCAAGCGACACGGCAAGCTGACCGATCTGATTCTTGGCACCGTTGGTCGGCGGATTCGGTCCGGGAGTCGTGTCGAGCGCCGTGGCAGCCGAGACTTGCCCGAGCCCCGTATCGACCGCCACCACCCGGTCGTTCGTGGTGTCGATCACATAAACCAGGTTCCGGCTTGGGTCGGCCTTGATCTCGCCGCAGGCGAAGTTGACTGTCGCTTCGGCATACCCCTGAGGCGCCGTGACGACCACGCTGACGGGAGTGTGGATCGCGGTGACCCCGTCCGCCGTCACCACCATGTCAAAAGTGAGGACGGTGTTGTTGGCCAGACTGCTGCTCAATTGAACGATGAAAGGCCCCGGCTTGACCTGCTGAAAGGCGGCTACGCTCCCGGCGTTAATCGGCCCCGTCAACACCGTCGCGGTGGTTTGATTCGATACCAGTTGCGCGGTGACATTGGTCGCGCCGACTCCACCCACGTTGAGAATCGTCGGCGTAAACTGAATCGTCTGGCCAGGGGTGGCCGCGCTGTTGTCCATGACCACACCGGTCGTCTGTAATTGGGCGCCCGCCGCTTTCCAATTAGGATTGACCACGTTGTAGGCGTTGAGGCGGCCCGAGGTTTGCACCACGCCGGAAAGCTGCGAAAGCTGGGTGACTCTCTGGGTGAGCAGGGCGCGCAACTGCGCCACCGTCAGGGAGGGATTCTGCGCCAAGGCCAGCGCAGCCACACCGCTGACATGAGGCGTGGCCATCGAGGTGCCGCTGATCTGGCCGTAACCGGTCGGGAGTTGGCCCCACTTTGCCGAACATACCACCCCTTTATTATGCCCTCACGACTACGATCTCGAAAACTGTTTAGAAAAGTAACGCAGCCTTCGACTGCTTTTGAAATAGTTGACATCTGAATCCTTTGTTTCGGAGGCTCAATACCCCCGTTACTTTGCTATACCAGCAAACTTGCTAAACTAAGTGGTGGGGTATCTCACCCCCGCACGATCTTTTTAGCTCTGCGATCTGCCTGACGCTCAAGCTTTCCATTGGGGTAGCCCGGATCGACACATTCCTTCAAGTAGTCCTCGAAAAAGGCTTGGATACTGCCGTACCTTTCATACTGGCCTACGTGCACAAACTCATGGACGTACAGATCCCTGTTGGCCCGGTAGTTCTCGCAGTCCTTCCGAATGAAGATGCCGTAACCAAGTGTTAAACCAGCGGTATCTGGCCCAAGAGACTCTGAGAACCTATTCGCCAAGCCCAGAAGGAGTCCATCTGGGGGGTTAATTTCTCGGACAACCTTGACCCGGATGCGTTCTGGGTGTGCTACGCCAGCAGCTTTTGCGTCCAGTTTTTGCTTGGACGTGAGTGCTTTACCCTTCTTCAGGATAAGGACTTCCTGCTCCTCAGCCCATTGAGTTGCAAGGGGGATAAATGGCGTCAGGAGGGGAACGAGGAGATTCATGCCGGTGGTGGGATGATGGGTCATCTTACTCCCTGCGACCATAGAAGCCAAGGGGAAGAGTCTGGATTGGAGTTCAAGGGTGAGCTTGACTCCCGTTTGCCAGTTCCTAATCTGAAGAAATTGGAGTTCCAGTGACAGATCATATTTCAACTACTCAGCTCATCGGTATCAAGAGTACGGAGGAATACCGTAAGAATCTAAAGGCTGGGGCAGAAATGTACTTACATGACCTCCACGAAGAGCTTGAGTACTGTAAGGGGCATCAATTCATAAGTGAAATTCCTGAGTCAATTCTTATCAAGATCGACGAATTAGCTAAGGCTATCGAGCATCACCACAAACATTCGTAATGCACTACCATTTAAGAAACGAATGAACTCGCTTGAGCATCAAGCTATCGAATTGCTGGCCTATTACATTTATGTGGCTGAAGGGCGACCAGATGGAAAAGCTTTGCAGCATTGGCGGGAAGCCGAGGCATTGTTTAAAGTCGAGTCACTTCTCGAACCGAATATCTTTGGCGACAAAGGAGTCGAGCACTTGAAGATACTCCATGAAGCAAATCCATGACAAACTAACGATTCGGCAGAATGGAATAGAAATGCAAAAAAGAAAAGTTCTAATCATTGATGACGAGGTAGCGTTTACTAACATCGTCAAATTGACCTTGGAAATGAAAGATGGTTATGAGGTATTCGTCGAGAATGATTCGCGGATGGCTATCTCCACAGCCCGGAAGTGCCTGCCCGACATCATCCTTATGGATGTGATCATGCCGGAACCTGACGGAATTGAAGTAGAGGCGCAAATCAAGGACGATCCGAACTTAAAGCATATACCTATTATATTTCTGACGGCCGTTGTACGGAAAAAGGATATTAACGAGTTCCATGGTTTGATTGGCGGACAGTTTTTCATCGCCAAACCCATCAGCGCGGACGACCTGATCCAAGCAATTGAGGAACACATTCGTTCTTGAGTAACGGTGAAAAGTCATGAGCGTTGAACCCCTGATTACTAGCTCTCAAAAAAGCTTCTTGCGAGCGAAGCTTTCAATTTTATCTGGGGACTGTCCTCTTGACCAAGACAATCCGTCCACTTGCCCCTTTCACGAGATCAAAAACTGGAGGCTAAAAGAAAGAATGAGATGGTTTGATAAATTGAGCGAAGAAGCCATTCTCAATATCAATACCTATTGCCGATTGTGTAGGGAGAAACAGCTTTTGTAGAATAAAGAGATAGATACCGCAGTTAACTCACACCCTATACGGATAGCGTATGGCCTCAAAAGAAACACTCGACGCGCTGGCAAACCGAATCCGGCTTGGAATCGACGAGTCGGGCTTACATTCAATGTTCAAAGAGGATTTGGAAAAGCTGTGGATGCAGAATCAGGAAATCTCGGCTGATGAAAAGTCGATGTTAATCATGAACTTTGCAGTCGTTTATGGATTCAAGGTAGAGGTGATGGGCGATGCGACATCGGCGATTTTTTACCCATTAAAATAACATACCACTTGCATCAAAACAAAGCACTCTTAGCCTATTGGGATGACCCCATTCCCTAAATCCCTGAAGGATTACATTAACGTCGCTTCCTTACGGGCCTATACGAAAACCGTGGAAGCCGAGTACGAGATGTTGAAGGCGCTGCATGACCATCTGGGTCTCAGCATGGGTGGTGGTCGCAAGAATGGTAGAAAATCAACCAAGCGCAGGCCTCGTGGACGAGTAAAGAAAGCCGTGCTCTCCTTCCTTCAGAAGAACCAGAAGGGTAAAGCCATTGAAATCGCCAAGTTAAGCGGTTTGAAGGTCACGAGCGTCCATCAAACTCTTTACGGATTAAAAAAGAGTGGTCACGTTACACAAAGCAAGAAGCGTGGCAGTCCGTTCGTGTTGGCCAAGAAATAATCGTGTAACCTGTGTTTGGAACGTCATTATAATTGCAACAAGTCTACCGGGGGAGCCAGCGTTCTATGATTTCACGTAACTTCTCAATTCGGGCCGGCTTGCTCATATAATCATCCATACCAGCGCCGCGACATATTTCGTCATCGCCGTGCATGATATTGGCCGTGATGGCTATTATTCGAGGCTGGTGCCACTTTCCCGCGCGAATTTGCCGTGTTGCCTCGTAACCGTCCATCTCCGGCATTTGGCAATCCATGAAGATTAAATCGTAGTCATCCGTGTTCAGGGCCTTTAGAACCTCGACTCCATTGATGGCCAGGCTTGCCCCGTAGCCGAGCTTTTGAAGAAGGCTAAGAAAGACCATCTGATTTATTCGATTATCCTCGGCGAGAAGGATTTTAATTTCTTTCTTCTTCAGGATTTCCCGGTACTGCTTCGGCAGGCTGCCGCTGAGGGAGATTTGTTTTGCCCTTTGGACCACGGCAGCGGACATGACCTCCATCAATTGGCCTAGAAGTCGCTCCTGTTGCACAGGCTTGAGCACGAGGCTCGCAATGCCCGCAGCCTTGATTACGACCGGATCAGGTTGGTTGTCATTTGGAGTCATCATCACCAACTTCACTGATGCAAGAAGGGGGTCTCTCCTGATGGTGCGCGCCAGACTGAGGCCATCAGTTGCCGACGTTTGGAGATCCAAAAGGGCTAATTCGTACGGGTCATCCACAACCGAATTTCGCAACAGCTTCAGCGCCTCGTCGCCACTTGAAGCGCAAAAACTTCGCATACTCCAAGTGTTCATATAGCCAGTCATGACTTCACGATCAGCATCGTTATCGCTGATAATAAGGATGTGCAGCCCTTTCAAGTCTTTATGACTAACGGATTCTGCGTGGCCGGCTTTCATGATCGCCGCGCAGGTACGTGAAACCGAACGGGCGATCATCAGTTCTTCGTCAGTGCGAATGACCCGAACCGTGATCCTGCTGCCTTCGGTTGAAATCACATCCGCCGTCTTCGCGTTGCGCGTCTCATCCAATTCAAGGCCAAAGAACCCCAAGCCCTCACAGATGCGCTTGCGAACCGCCGGCGCGTTCTCGCCGATGCCTCCGGCGAAGACGAGGGTGTCCAATCCGCCAAGCGCAGCGGCAAAGGAACCAATCCATTTTTTTGCCTGATAGCAAAATAGCGCCACGGCTTCTGCTGCTCGTACATCGTGGGGTTCCTGCGTGAGCAAGTCTCTCATGTCGGGGCTGGTCTCCGAAACTCCGAGCAGTCCGGACTTGTGGTTGACCATGTCGTAGAATTGTTTTGTGTCGATCTGTTCGGTTCGCGCCAGATAGGGGGCCACGCCGGGATCCAGATCGCCGGAGCGGGTGCTCATAACCAGGCCCGCCGTCGGAGTAAACCCCATGCTGGTATCGATGCTTTTGCCGTCGCGCACGGCGGCCAGACTGGCTCCGTTGCCAAGATGCGCGAGGATCACGCGGCCAGTCGTTGCCGATGGGTCGCCGAGGCGCGCGAGTTCTTCCATCAGGTAGGAATAGGACAAGCCATGAAAACCGTAGCGCTGAATTCCCTTGGCCTCGAAGCGTCGTGGAATCGGAAGCAGCTTGGCCACACGCGGCATGGTGTGGTGAAATGCCGTGTCGAAACAGGCCACTTGAGGCAATTTGGGATGCCGCTGACGAAAAGTCTCGATCAGTTCAATCTCGCGGGGCAGATGGTCCGGGTCGTATGGCCTGATGCGATGCAGTTCGTCCAGTAATTCCTGGGTGATCAACTCAGGGGCGGTGTGGTGCATGCCGTGCACCACCCGGTGTCCCACGGCCCGGACCGATTCGAAACTATGCTGCTTTTCGAGCCAGTCTATTAGCAAATTTGCCGCCGATTTGTGATCGGAGGCGGAGAGTTTGAGACTTCCTTGCTGGTTCCTGGCTTCGTCATGGAACGTCAGATTGGTGCCGCTTAGGCCGATCCGGTCAATCTTTCCGGAGAGAGCTTTCTTCAGCGGTTCCTCGACCTGGTAGAGCGCAAACCTAATGCTGGATGAACCGCCATTGATTGTGAGGATGCTCCGGTTGGCTGGTTTCATAGAGAACTCACCGTTGCCACAGAATTTGAGAAGCTTCGAGTGGAACCGCGACAGCGTCGAGGTGCGGCATCACTCGCGCCGTAAAATCTGTGGCTGGTCGATCCGCAGATACGGCCGTTCGGTAAACATAACCGCCAGGTGTTTCGGCCAATTGGCAAACATGCTTCATCTCCTGTCGCATTGGAGGACTGCCTGCGGCGCCACTGGCGTAAAGCTCGACCCTCACCGCTTCCGGGTCGAGATCACTAAGACAGACCTGAACCTCGAAGACGTGCTGGCCGCCACGAGCCTCCACCTTCACTTCGCCGAAGTGGAGCTCAGCCCATTTCTCTTCCAGACGATGCTGCCAATCGACGATTTGCCTGCCGATTGCGCCTTTGTTGGCCATGCGCGAATGGTAGGCCGCAGCAGCCGGGAGGTAGCGCTGCTCAGTGTATTCGCGCACCGCGCGGTTGGCGGAAAATTGGGGTGTCAACCGCGCCATACTTTCCCGCATGCGAGCCACCCACGCTGTTGGGATTCCCTGGCCATCCCGATCATAGAACTCCGGAACCACCTCTTGTTCCAGCGAATGATAGAGCATCTCCGCTTCGGCGCGGTCCCAATCGGGATCCATGCCATGTTCCTTGCCGTCGCCTATCGCCCAGCCGAGATCG
>Ga0182030_10020281_pt1 | contig 12555 bp, 8 predicted proteins | sample 812S3MmetaG_FD_121299 | JGI IMG/M metagenome (GOLD analysis project Ga0182030, IMG submission 121299) | Permafrost microbial communities from Stordalen Mire, Sweden - 812S3M metaG (Illumina Assembly) | ecosystem: Environmental > Terrestrial > Soil > Wetlands > Permafrost | place: Sweden... | reverse complement strand
TGCCGGTGCCCAGTTGCAGGGCGCGGAGGGGCGGTTTGGGCGGCAGGCCGGCGGCGCGGCGCTCCAGATTTTCGGCCTCGCGGGCGGCGTTCTCGGCGTGGCGGGCCTGGTTCAGGGCATGAATCGCGCGCTGGGCGTCGAGCGCGGCCCGGACGCAGGCCAGGACATGCTGATCATTCCCGAGGGGCGCGCCCCAGAAGGCCATCACGCAGTCCCCGATATATTTGTCCAAGGTGCCCCGGTGGGCGATCACGGCGTCCGCCACGCGCGAGAGGTACACATTCACCGTCTCGAGCGTCTCGCGGGCGGAATCGTCAAAACACTGTTCGGCCGCCTCCGGGTCGAGCCCGTGCGCCCGCACATGCCCGACCACGGCCTCCTGCATTTCATCCGTGAGGGTGGTGAAGCCCCGGATATCGGCGAACAGCACGGTGATTTCGCGGCGGCTGCCGGCGATGGAGAGATTCTCCGCCGCCAGCAGTTCATTCACCACGTCGGGGGAGAGCATTTTGGAGAACACGGCCTTGACCCGGCGTTTTTCGCGCTCCTCGATCAGGACGAGATATACGACGAGCGCGCCATGCTCCACCAGCATCGCGCCGACCACGGGAAAAAACAGCGGCAACCACCAGCGCCAGGCGACATAGGCGTAAACCGTGAACGCCGTATAAGCCAGAATCAGGCCCGCCACCGTCAGGCTGGCGTAGATGATGCGGGCCCGCAGTTGCCAGGTGAGAAACGCCACGGACAGGCCCAAAAGGCCCACCAGCCCGAGCTCCGCCGCGAGGGTGGTGCGGTGGATGAACCGGCCGGTGATGACCGAATTGGCGACGTTCCAATAGGTGCTCACGAGCAGGGTGTCGTTTTCCAGCGGGGTGGCGCCACGGTCGGTCAGGTCGTTGCCCTGGGCGGCGGAACCGAACACGACGAGTTTGCCTTGGAAGTCATTCCGCAAGCCGTTGGTCTGACCGAGCAGCCGCTCCTTGTCCTGGCGCAACAGCGCCTCCACCGGCGCGCGGGTGATTCTGGGATCGTCCGGGGTGAGCCGCCAGTCCACGTAAAAATATCCGTCGGCATCCACCGGGATGACCCGTTGAATCCCGCCGGTGCCGGACAGGGTGATGCGGCCATGCGGCAGGTCCAGGCGGGCCGTGTGCAAGTCCAACTTGAGTTCCTGCGCGGCCAGCACAATGCCCATCTGCCAGAGGGGCTGGTCGGTGAAGGCTTGGGCGCGGGGGGCCGTTCCGGGCGGCAACTGGTCGCCCACAAAATCGGCCAGGGCAAAGGTGTTGTCCGCAGCGACGGGCACCTCGAACACGTTGGTGGAACCGGTTTGGGGCAGGATGATTTTACCCGGCCGGAAGAGCGCCCGGGACAGGTCCGCCTGGATGTCCGGGTCGGCGGCCGCCTGGCGGAAAAGGGGGTGCCAGCGGCGGACCAGGTGAAAGGCCTTCACGCGGCGCAATTTGCCGTCGGCATCTCTTTCCGTGGAGGCATCGCCCAGGGCGAGGACATTGGTGGCGAAGAGGTCCGGCGGGGTGAGGCCCGGTGTGGCGGCGATCAACACGTTGCCGGCCTGCCGGGCCTGGAACGCAAAATACTCATCGGAATCCATCCGGCCGCCATTGGCGAGGTCGGCCTGGGGATGATCTTCGCGCCGTTCGCCGAACAGGACGTCGAAAGCCACCGCCCGGGCCCCCTGGGCGGACAACTCCTCGACGACATGGCCGTAAATGAGCCGGGGCCAGTAAAGACCGTAATGATAATTTAAGAAATTATTGGTTTTAACCTCCCGGATGCTGGAATCCTCCATGGTGACAAAGGCGAGGTTGGAGGCGGTGGGCGCGGGGAATTTCAAGGCCGCCTGCGCCCGGAGGTCGTAGGTGTACCGCTCCAACTGCTCGCAGAAATCCCCGGGCAACAACCGCACCCCGCAGACGAAGGCCAGCACGGTCAGCGCGAGGATGACCGGGGTGCGCTTGAGGGGTTGCAGTTTCACCCCCCCTGCATAAATAAAAAACCAGAGCAACACAAGGCTGCTCTGGTTTTAAGAATGAGTTAACCGGTTAACCAACCACTATTGCACGGTCGAGGTCGGCTGCGTGGTGGTGCTCGTGGTGGTGGTGGTCGTGGAGCTCGTTGTAACAGGCGTGATGGTTTGGGCCGTGCTCGGAGAACTCGGGGGGTTCGCCGGAGCGGTCTGGCTCACAGTAACGGTGACGCTGGGGGCAAACACGTTCTGCAAAACGGTGACCACGCTCGGGGAAAGAGCCGACACAATGGCCTGCACCTGGGTGTTGAGCTGCTGTTGAGCCGCGGTTGGTGCGGTACCGGCCGGCAGACCTTGAACCGTTTGAATCACTTGGGCCAGCAAAGCCGGAGTGATAGTGAATGTGTCGCCCGCCGGAATGGTGACTTGCACCGGCTGCAGCGGACCGCCGCCGGGGGCGTTAACCGGATTACCGTTGGCATCAACAACAGAGAAGGTAAGCCACACGGTTCCAGAGGAAACGGAGACGGAGGTGGTGGGACCGCCATCCGTGTCCAGTTCAATCTCAGTGCCACGGACGGCCGCGACGCCATCGGGGATTTTAATGAAATACTGCGAGGAAGGACTGACCTTCTTGACGCTGGCAAAAATACGGCCTTTCTTCAGATTCAGTTCCGCATCGCTCACTTCGGAGGAAGTCGCATCGGAAACAGAAAGTTTGTCAATGCCCAGCGTGGTCTTGGGCCGGAGGGTGATGGTGTTGCGTTCCTCGCGGGGCAGAGAATTGGGAATCGAGCTGGCCCGCGGGTTGTGCAGTAAAAATTCCGCCGTCTCATCGGAGGAGGTTTTGCCAACCAAAATAGCGACGATGGATTTGTCACCAGTCTGGATGACGGAACCGGCGCCGAGCACTTTGCCCAACACGAGCGGCGTCCACGTTTGACCGCCATCAATTGAATATTGAGCCGGTCCTTGAAGGCCGGTCACGGTTACCACCCCGGGTTTGTCATTGTCCGCCTTGGCAGCCAGATTGAACAACATGACGGACCCGCACACCACCCCCGCCAGCAACAACTTATAGTTTTTCATAGCAATCTGTATTAAACGTCTTCCGTTAAAGCTTTACTTCATCCCCAGTATAGCCGTTGAGGCGCGGAAGTCAACCATCTTTCTTTCCTTTTTTTACCCCCCTCACCCCCTTGGCCGGGGGGCGGAACCCGCCCGGGAGGAGTCCGTCAAAACATGCTGGTTTACAAGACATTACCTAAGCCAACGCCACGTTCCATCCGGGTCAATGCAGGTCGCCGGCATCGATGGCGATTTCCCGTTCCACCACAGGCAGGGATTGGGCGACGATGGAATTGTCCTGGTACCGGAGGGTGCGGGAGCGCAGGAGCCAGATTTGGGCGGCGGTGAAGTTCCGCTCCTCCAGGTAATGAACGCCCACGTTGGCGGCGACGTAATACCCGTTGGGATCCAGGCGGTCGGCCTCCTGGTAAAACGGCCAGGCCTGGTCGTATTGCCCCAGAAAGTCCAGGGTGTTGCCCTGGCGCAACCAGGGCAATTCCCAATGCGGGTTGAGCTGGGCGCTGCGCCGATACCAGCGCAGGGCGCTGTCCAGTGACGCCGGACTGTTGGTGGGATCCTCAAAGCCGATGACGCGGTGACATTCCCCCAGCTCGTAGGCGGTGACCGAGTTCATGGGCTCGTAGGCCAGCGCGGTCTGGAGCGCCCGGGCCCGGGCGGGCGAATATCGGCCAATTTGATTGGCCCGGGCGAGCCACGCGGCCTCATGGCCCAGCCGGTATTCCTGCCAGCCGAGGTAACCCATGCCGGCGGCCAGCACCACGGTGGCCGCGGTCTTCACGGGCAGCCGGAGATTGTACCAGCATCGCCCGGTGGCAAACCGGAGGCTGCTGCTCAAGAAGGCCAGCAGCGTGACCGCCACCAACGCATCGGCGGGAACATGCAGGATGAAATCCACCAGGCAATGCACCGCCAGCGCGGCCAGCCCCCCGAGCGCGCCCAGAAAAAAGGCGAACCGGGTGCTGAGGCTGCGCCCAAAATCCGTCTCCGCCGGCCGCACCCGCCCCCAGGTGCGCGCCACGCCGGCCAGCAGCAGGCCAACCCCCGTCAACGCGATCAGCCCGCCCGCCAGGCCCCAGTCCGTCAACAGGTTGAGATAATCGCAATGCGCCCAGCCCGCGCGCAGTTGCATGGTCTGGGGCCGGTAGGCATTAAAATAGACGTCAAAAAGTCCCGGGCCCACCCCCCACCACGGGTGATCCCGCCACATGTGCCAGCCGGCCACCCAGATTTTCGTGCGGATGAAGACATCCAGGTTCAGCCCGGTGTGCGGATTGTTGATGTGTTGCGCGAAGGTGGCCGTCGCGGCCAGATAATGGGTCACAAACCAGGTTCCGCCCGCCGCCAGGACCGCCAGGCATGCGCCGGCCGCCAGGCGGTGATTGCGGTGGCCGATCAGGACCAGCAGCACCAGCAGCAAACCCGCCAGCGCGGCGGCCCAGCCCGCGCGGGAAAACGTGACCGCCACGCCGCCCAGAATGACCAGGAACGAATAGCCCAGCAGCACGCGCGTCAAAGGCTTGATCCGCCCCACCAGCAGCAAGGACAAGACCAGCGGCAGGATCATGGCCAGGAACGCGCAGAAATGGTCTGGTTGCAGGAAAGGGCCCGAGGCCCGGCCCGCCTCCCGCGTGGCCAAGGCCCACACCCGGGTGGAGTGGCGCAGATATTGAAACACCGCATAACCGGAGGCGGCCATCGCCACGGAGATGAGCGTGTAACTGATGATTTGCATCAGGTCCTGATGGTACAAATGGTTGAGGATGGCCAGGAACAGCACGACGAAGACCAGCACCTGGATCAACTCAAGCCGGGCTTGGTACTCCACGTCCGCCGTCAGGTAACGACCGATGGCGTACGCCACCCAGACCAGCACCGCCCACACCACGGGCGGCCAGAGAAACTGCGGCTTGGGGCTCACCCACAAGCGCATCGCCCACAAGCCCATCACCCCGATGGTCAGGGCCTGGACCACCAGAAACTCCCAGAGCCCCACGCCGGCATAGGCCAGCGGGGTGAAAATTAAAAGGGTCAACACCAGCCCGAAGATTCCCCGGCGGCAGCCCTCATCCCACGCGTCTTTGTTCATCCCGGTTGGTAATCCCCCTTTCCTGTCGGTCAATAAGCGCGGATGGCGCCTTCATGGCTCAAGGGCAGGAACAGCCCATTGCCGAGATATTGTATCTCCAGCGCCGACTGATAGCCGCCGGCCAGGCAACCGTTGATGCCCGTGGTCGTGGCCCCCTGGCCGGAGGTGTACAGGTCGCCGTTGTAGGCGGCGGCGGCCAGCTTGCTGCCGTCCGCCGAACACGCGACCGCCGTCCACGGCGCGTCGCCATTGCGCTGCAGCCAGGTCGAACCGGAATCAGCGCTTGTGAAGACGTAGCCCGGGGCCGCGTAAGTCGAGGAATAGTAACACGCCGCCAATCGCGAACCATCCGACGAGGAAGCCACCCCCGCCCAGTTCTCGGAAATCAAGGAGTACTCCTGAAACCACGTCGCCCCGCCGTTGACGGAGCCGTAAATCCCGCCGTTGTTCCCTTTGGCGGTGGCCACCAAGCGGGAGCCGTCCGCCGAGGACGCCACCGCCGTCCAGTAATTCGCGCCCGCGGCTGTTTGTTGCGTCCATGTGACGCCGGAGTTGCTGGACGTGTAAATGTAACCGATGGTGTAGCAGATGGCCAGTTTCGTGCCGTCGGCGGAGGAGGCGGCGCCGGTCCAATCAAATCCGCTGAAACTGGAATTGGTGCCATAAGTGAGGCCGCCGGCGGACGTGTAAACATGGCCGTCGCTGCTGACGGCCACCACGTTGTTGCCGCTCGCCGAGGAGGCGCAGGCGGCCCATTGGTAGGCGGAGGTGGTGCCGGAGGTGCCGCTGATGAACGACCAACTGGAGCCGCCGTTGGCGGAAGTAACGATGGCTCCCCCCCCGGTGGTGTACTGGACGGTGGCCACCGCATTGTTCCCGTTGGCGGAACACGCCACCGACGTCCAAACATCCCCTGCGTTGGTGAACGTCTCCGACCAGGAGGCCCCGGAATTGGCGGAAACAAAAACCGCCCCGTTGCCGCTGACGGCGATCAGATGGGTCCCGTCGGCCGAGGAAGCCAGGCCTCGCCACTCCGAGGAGTTGGTTTGCTGGCTCCAACTCAGGCCGGTGGTGTTCGCCAGGTTGCCGGCCAGGACGGATTGCCCGGTGTTTTGCGCCAGGATCCAGCCGCCCGTTCCCGCGCCCGCCACGCGGAAGGTGTCGCCCGGGCTGGGGTTGGCGGGCAGGGTGATGATGACCGGGGCGGTGTTGTTGGTCGCGATGAATCCCAGGTTGGAACCGGCCTGCGCGTTGGTCCCGGACACCGTCAGCCAGAAGAACGCCCCCGGCACATTCGTCAGGCCATGACCGCTTCCAGTATACAACACCGCCGTCACATTGCCGGAAAAATTGGCGTTTGGCGCGTCCAGCAGCGCCACGTTGGTGGACAACAACGCGTCCGGCAGAATGCCCGTCAGGTTGAGGGTGGACAGGCCGGTCAACCCGGCGCCGTTGCCGCTGAAGGCGCCGTTGAACACGTTCGCTCCATTCGCGGCCGTCACCACGCCGTCAAAGACATCCGAGCCGCTGAACACCAGATTGCTGCTCAACAGCGCCACGTTGGAGGACAGCACGGTCACCGGCAGGGTGCCGCTGATGTTCGTGGCGGGCAACGGCGCGCTGAGCTGCGCCGCCGCCGCCGCGTTGAGCGCCTGGATGGCGTAGGGCGTGGCGGTCACCGGCTGATTGGGGGCCAGCACCGAGTAGGCGCCGGTCGCGCCATTGGTGCGCACGCCGATTTGCAGCCAGAGCGGGGCGCCGTCAAACACCGCCGGCCCAAAATTGACCAGGGTCGTGAACAAGCCGTTCGTGACCCCGACCGGGGCGTTGGTGACCGGCCCCCCCGCCACGTCGCTGTTGGTGTCCAACAAGCTGAACCGCAAGTCGTAATTGCCCGTGACCAACCCGCCGTTGGCGGCCAACTGGCCTTGGTAAGTGAAGGCGCTGGTCTGCGTCCGGCCCGTGAGCGCGAGCAACAACGCCCCCCCGATGAGTCCAAGTTTAAAGTTCACCCCCAAGTTTTATCACACTTTGGCTCCGGCACAAGTCACGACCTGTCTGGAAATTTGCATGTTAAATTTTGATGACATTTCAGCGCCAATATGGTAACCCTGTGCGCATGTCGAAACCGATTACAAAGCCCATACCCGTGCGGATTCCGAAAGATGTGCTGAACCGCATTGAAGCGGCGGCCAAAAAACTGGGATCAAACCGCTCCCGGATTGTTTCTTTCGCCGCGCAAAAATTTACGGAACACGCTGAAAATCAAAGCGTCGTGACCATGCCCCCCAACTGGCGCGAAATATTTAAGAGCCTGGAAAAAGTGAAGCACGCCAACCCGCCGAGTCCGGCCGGCAAAGCAAAATCCGCCAAGGCTCGGAAACCAGCGCGCGGTTGAGCGGTGCGCAATTGAGATTTGGTTTTGGTTTAGGCCGGCCAGTTGGGCCGGGAGCGGGTCGGTTGCCGCAGGCGGGGAGCGTCCCGGGCCGATTTAAGAACGCCCGAAAGCCGGGGCGGGGACGGCTCGTCCCCGCGTTTTCTATATTATCAAACAAATCATGGGGACGAGCCGTCCCCACCCCGGCTTTTGAATCCGCCCTTGGGGGCGTCCCGCGCGCCCGATCACTTACGGGCTTGCGGGTTGGATCTCGCGTTCCAGTAATAGAGCCAGAGTTTGTCGAGTTTGGCATACTCCACGTGGCCGTCCACACACCCCACGTTGATGCCCCCGGGCAGCACTTTGGCGCTGTCCGGCACATTCTGCGGCGCTTGGGCGGGATCTTTCATGCCGTGCCGGGCGATGCAAACCCGTCCGATCATGGGCGTGCCATCTCCCGTTCCATGGTACAAATCCCATGATGTCGCAGTGTCACTGCTGTCGGGCCAACCGTCACACCAAACTGAATCAGCAAAAAACGGCGTTTGGGTCGCGTGCTTGACGAGCTCCAGTTTCCCGAACATTCCCGCCGCGCCGACGCTGGTTTGCGTGGAAGCCCAATGATCGGCGCCGTTCGGGTTGGAGGGGTCATTCAAGTAAAGCCAGCCATTCAGCATGTAGCTTGCGCCATTGGTGTCCGCGTCATACAACCAGGCATAGTTCGCGGTTCCCACCTCCGCCGTCCCGGTGGCGGCGGCGGCATAGGCGCCGCTCGGCTCGTTATTCGTGCCGGCATAGGGGCAAAAGCGGATGCTGGCCACCTTCCCTTGATAGGAAAACAGTGAAGGCAGCCAGACGGAGGTATCGCCGGAGTCATAATTCATCGGCCCGAAGTCGCCGCCATACATGATCCCCGCCAACGTCATCTGCTTGAGATTGCTCATGCAGGCCAGATCGTTGGCCCGGCGCTTGGCCGCGGCCAGCGCGGGCAGCAGCATGGCCGCCAAAATGGCGATGATGGCGATGACCACCAACAGTTCAATCAAAGTAAACGCGCTGAAATTTTCGCGACACCGACGGTGGTTACAATTTTTGCTCATATTATTCGTGTTTTTTTGCACCGCGGTTTTCAGACGATTGACACTTGGCCGGCTGGCCGTGCGAAAGCCACGTTCCACCGGGCGTCTTCAGAGGGCGCAGATTACAGAGTATAAGTTGCGTCGTGGCGGATAAGGTCGCAATATGACAATCATCATAATGAATCAATATGACGATCATCATAATGAATCCGCTTCAAAATTCCGCGAGTTTCCGCGGTCATTCATACCGCAGGGCTTCGATGGGGTCCATGGCGGCGGCGCGGCGGGCGGGATAAAAGCCGAAGAAAATACCGATGCCCGCGCTCACGCTGAACGCCAGGGCGACGGAGCCGAAGGACACGACGGCCGCAAAACCGGTCATGGCCGCCGCCAGTCGCGCCGCGCCCAGGCCGGCCAGCACCCCCAATATGCCGCCGCACAAGCTCAAGGTGACCGCCTCAATGAGAAACTGGAGCATGATGTCCTGCGGCTGCGCCCCGACGGCGATGCGGATGCCGATTTCCCGCGTTCGTTCCGTCACGCTCACCAGCATGATGTTCATGATGCCGATGCCGCCCACCAGCAGCGAAATGCCCGCGACCGAACCCAGAAACAACGTGATGACCGTCGAGATGGTGCCCACCGTGTCGGCAATTTCCTTCTGGTTGAGGATGGTAAAATCGTCCTCCCGGCCGGCGGGCAGGTTGTGCCGCTGCCGCAGCAGATCCGTGATTTGCGCCTGCGCGGTGTCCATGCGGCCGGCGCTGGAAACCTGCAGATTCACGGATTTCAGATATTTGTCGCCGGTGAGCCGTTTCATCGCCGTGGTGTAGGGCACGATCAAGACGTCGTCCTGGTTGTTGCCGCCCATGCCGGCGCCCTTGCTCGTCAGCACGCCGATGATGACCAGCGGAATGGATTTCACGCGCACCACGCGGCCGAGGGGGTTTTCCGGTCCGAACAGTTGCGCCGCTGTTTTCGAGCCGATGACGGCGACCTTCGCCGCCGTGTGGATGTCGCGGTCGCTGAACATCGTCCCGGCCGCCAGGTTCCAACTGCGGATGGCGAGGTATTGGGGCGATTCGCCGGTAATTTGCGTGGACCAGTTGCGCCCGTTGGCGATGGCCTGGCCGGCCGTCCGCACTTCCGGGCTGACCGCGATCACGTCCGGCACCTCCCGGCTCATGGCCGCGGCGTCAGCCAGGGTGAGCGTGCTGGCGCTGCCCAGGCCGGCGTTGACCCCGCCGCTCCGGCTGCTGCCCGCATACACCATCAGGAGATTCTGGCCCAGCGAGGACACCTGCCCTTCAATGCGCGCCCGCGCGCCGTTGCCGATGGCCACCATCGCCACCACCGCCGCCACGCCGATGATGATGCCCAGGCCGGTCAGCGCGGACCGCAGTTTGTTCCGGCGCAGGGCGCGCAAGGCCAGCCGCCCGGTGCGCGCCGGACGGATGAAAAAAATTTGCAGCAGTCGGATCAGGGTCATGGTTTCAGGCCAGTTTCACGCGGTGTTCCCGCTGGTTCAGCAACGCCAGTTCGTCCGCCGCCCGGCGGCGTTGGAGGTTGGGTTCGTCGCTCAGAATTTCCCCGTCGCGCATGATGATGATGCGCTTGCAATACGAGGCGATGTCCAGTTCGTGCGTCACCATCAGGATGGTGATGCCGGCGTCATTGAGCGCCTGGAACACGCCCATGATGTCAATGCTCGTGCGGGTGTCCAGGTTGCCGGTCGGCTCGTCGGCCAGGATCACCTCCGGCTCGTTCACCAGCGCCCGGGCCAGCGCCACCCGCTGCTGCTGCCCCCCGGACAACTGGCTGGGGTGATGCCACGCCCGATCCGTCAACCCCACCTTGGCCAGCGCCGCCAGCGCCTTTTCTTTCTGCCGCCGGAGCGGGAGAAATTGGTGGCTGTAAAACATCGGCAGCTCCACGTTTTCCAGCGCCGTGGTCCGCGCCAGCAGGTTGAAACTTTGGAACACAAACCCCAATTTGCGGTTGCGCAGGCTGGACAGTTGTTTGCGGTTCAATTCCGAAACCCCCGTGCCGTCCAGCAGGTACCGGCCCTGGGTGGGCCGGTCCAGGCAGCCCAGCAGGTTCATCAGCGTGGATTTGCCCGAGCCGCTCGCCCCCATGATCGCCACGAATTCGCCCCGGGCGACGGCCAGCGAAACGCCGCGCACGGCATGAACATCCACTTCGCCGGCGTGGTAAATTTTGTGGATGGCGTCCAAAAAAATCACCGGCGGCGCGGGCTTGGCCTCCGGCTCGCTCATGGCGGTGGCGGCCCCGGTTGGAACGGTTTGGCCGCCCCGGACCACGCGGCGGTCACCACCGCGTCCCCTTCGCGCAGGCCGCCCAGAATCTCCGTGTTCGCCCCGTCATCCACCCCCACTTTCACATGCAGCGGCTTGAGGTGCGGGGGTTTCTGGTTGCCCAGGGAAACATACACCACCCGTTGATTCGGCGCGGTGACCAGCCCGGACCCGGTTTGGTTGGTGGCGGAGGCCTCCGCCGCCAGGTCCACCGCCACCCCGTCCGGCGGCACGAAGCGCAGCGCGGTGTTGGGGATTTCCAAAACATTGGTCCGCACGGCCACGAGGATTTGCACATCCGCCGTCATGCCGGGAAAGAGCTTCTGCTCCGGATTGTCCACCGCGATGACGGTGTCGTACGTCACCACATTGTCCACCGTGGACGGCGATTTGCGCACCTGCACCACCTGGCCTTGGAACACGTCGTCGGGAAAGGCGTCCACCGTGAATTCCGCCGTCTGGCCGGCCCGCACCTGGCCGATGTCCGACTCGGATACGCTGGCGTCAATGTTCATCTTGGTGAGGTCGTTGGCGATGGTGAACAGCACCGGGGTGTTGAACGCCGCCGCCACCGTCTGCCCGACATCCAGCTTGCGCGCGATCACCATGCCGTCAATCGGCGAATAGATGGTGCAGTAGTTGAAGCTCGCCTGCGAATTCTCCAGCGTCGCCTTCCAGATTTCCACGTTCGCCTCGGCCTGGTGCAGCGTGGCGATCGTCTGGTCGTAATCCGCCTGCGCCACCAGGCTGTTGGTGAGCAGGATTTTCTCGCGCGCCTCGTTGACGCGCGCCAGCTCCAGCGCGGCCCGGGCGTTGTCGAGATTCCCCTGGGACTGGTGGACGTTGGCCTGGTAGAGGGCCGGATCAATCTGCGCGATGATCTGGCCGTTGGTGACCACGGAATTGTAATCCACGAACAATTTCAAAATGGTCCCGGAAATCTGGCTGCCGACATCGACGCTTTTCACCGCGCTGATCAGGCCGGTGGCGGTGATTTTTTGCGTGAGGTTGCCGCGCTTGACGACGGCGGTCTCCAGCGTGGCGGCCGCCGGCTTTTTCGTGCAGCCGGCGGCGGCGAGCCCGCCGGCCAGGAGCAGGAGCGCGCCGGCATATTTTAGGTTGAACATTTTAATGGGATGGCGAAGGTCGCCAAACAATCCCTTGGAAACGGCGCCGCAGCCGGGCGGGGTCTGGACGAACCGGAAAAACGTCCAGACCACTGCCGCCCGGCTTCCCGGCGCCACCTTCCCATGAGGATCGCGCGGGAAAATTAATTCAACAGACCTCCCAGGATGGCGATGGCCTCCTGACGGGGCGTGAGCACGGCACGCAGGTCTTCCTGCGCCTGGGCCAGTTTCGCCTGTTTTTCTTTATGCACGGCCTGCAGTTTGGCAATCAGGGTTTTGAGTTGGCCGGCCGGCGCCTGGTCATCAACCGCCTTCTGCAAGGCATCCGACTCCGGGCTGGGCTGGCCGAACAGGGCACCGAAACCGCCGCCGCCAGGGCCGCCGCCACCAGGGCCGCCGCCGCCGGGGCCGCCAGGACCGCCGCCGGCACCGCCACGCCGGCCCATGCCCATCATGCCGCCCATGCCGCCGCCATCGGCCATGGCGGCCGTG
>Ga0182030_10020280_pt1 | contig 12555 bp, 8 predicted proteins | sample 812S3MmetaG_FD_121299 | JGI IMG/M metagenome (GOLD analysis project Ga0182030, IMG submission 121299) | Permafrost microbial communities from Stordalen Mire, Sweden - 812S3M metaG (Illumina Assembly) | ecosystem: Environmental > Terrestrial > Soil > Wetlands > Permafrost | place: Sweden... | reverse complement strand
CTCAGCCGCCCCCGCCACCTGCGAGGTGGCCGCCTGAGCGTGCCCCGTCCCAGCCCGCCGTCGCGGCGAGGCCGGCGCACCGCACTCACCGCCCTGCCCGAGGCCGGCTCCGGCTCGGCTGCCGAGCCTGCTCCCGCCGCTGCCCCTGGCCGGCGGCGCCGCTTCCGCCCCAGCCAGCTCATCCCCACCGCGGTGGGGGTGGGTGCGATCGTGGCCCTGGTCGTGGCCAGCAATCCCGGGGGGCTGGGCCGGGCCATCGCCCGATTCGACGTGGTGCTGATCCCGGTGATCCTGGCCCTCTCCGCCACCTTCTACATCCTCCAGGGGCTGCGCTGGTACTTCCTCCTCCGCGACATCGGGGCTCACATCAGCGTGGGCGACAGCATCCTGCTCAACATCGCCGGACAGTCGACCGGGATGCTGCCGCTCGGCGAGCTGACCCGGGCGATCTTCGCCAGCGAGGCGTCCAGTGACGTCGAGTTCGGCGAGGTGGTCGCCACGGTGACCGTGCAGGAGCTGATCTTCATGCTCATCCTCATCCTCATCGCGGTGCCCGGAGTGCTCTCCATCCACCGCGCTCTCCCCGGCCTGATCGTGGCCCTCTGCGGGATCGCCCTCGTCATGGTGGTGCTGCTGGTCCCAGCCTGCTTCCACCTCGTGCACCGCCTGGTCGAGCGCACCCCGGTGCTGCGCCGCTTCACCGGTCAGGTCGACCACCTCCGCCAGGACACCGTCGTGCTGCTCCACCAGCCCAAGACCCTCGGCTGGTCGGTGCTCAGCGTGGCCGGGGCGGGGGTGGGCATCACCGTCTTCTGGCTGGTCGTCTATGGTTTGGGCGGCACCGACCTGAGCTGGCCGATGGCCTCCTTTGTCCTCGCGGCCTCCTATGTCGCCGGCGCCGTCAGCCTGATCCCCGGGGGGATCGGGGCCGCCGAGGCGAGCGTGGTCGGGCTGCTGGTCCTGGCCGGCGTCGACCCGGCCACGGCCACCGCGGCCGCCCTCCTCCAGCGGATCGCCGACAAGGGATTCGCGACCCTGATGGGCTTCATCGCCTACGCCTTCGCGCGCCGCCGGTTCCATCTCAGCGGCCTGACCGCGCTCCGTCCCGGCCAGCCCGTACCGCCGGTGCCCCCGACCTTGGAACCGGTCGGCGTCTGAGGGTCGCGCCGCCCCGGGCCTGGCCGGATCGGGCGCGAAGCACAAACCCCCGCCCGGGCAGCTGTGGTCGGAGCTCGAAACCGTCAGGTTCTCTCCGGCCCATGATGAGCGCTTGGCCGTTCTGCCGTTTCCGCGTGGGATCAGAGCTGTCGGACGCATGTGACCCGATCTGACGTGTGTATCACCCCATTGGGTGATACCGATCGCCCCATCGAGGCGTACATTGAACGGCGCATGAGTTGGCACCGAGGTCGGCGGTTGACCGACCGGGGCGCCGTGGTTTCGAGTGGGTGGCGGCTGGCCGCACGCAGCTCCGCTTTCTCGAGCACACGGCGTGGGGATGTGCTCTCATCGCGCGACCAGGGCCCTCCAGACCGCTTCCCCGGGGCCACGCGCAAGGTAGCCTGCACGCCGGCCTAGATACCGGCGCTGTCAGAAAGGAGGGTGTCATGTCCGTGGAACCGTCTAAGCGAGGCGGCAAAGTTCGGCGAGCGTGGGTCGGCAGACTGCCTGGCCGGCTCTGGCTCCTCGTGGGGCTGGCCGCGATCGGCGCCGCCGCCTGCGGCAGCAGCAGCTCGTCCAGCAGCTCGTCCAGCAGCTCGTCCAGCAGCTCGTCGGGCGGGTCGTCCGCGGCGTTCAATCCGACCAACTTCAACACGTCGACGGTGTCGTGGCTGGCGGCCAACCAGAACGCCACCGGGACGCCACCCTCCACGCCCACCGGGACCCTGACCATGGCTGGCGACACTGACGTCGCCGGCATGCTCATCCCCCAGGCCGAGTACGACACCATCGGCTACACCGTGCTGCTGGCGATGGACCGCACCGTGGTCGGCTATCCTCCGTCCGCAAACTTCAGCACCGCGACCTCGGTCGTGGCCGACGCCGCCAGCTCCTACACCGTCAGCTCCGACGGGCTGACCTACACGTTCAAGATCCGGTCCGGGATGAGGTGGGCGGTCACCGACCCGACCACCGGGTCGCCGGTCACCTCTGACAACGGGACCACGGTGACCTCCCAGGACTTCGTGCGCGGTCTGCAGGAAGAGTGCAGCCCGGCGATCGCGGGTTATGGCAACCCGAGCTACTACACCGCGACCATCAAGGGTTACTCGGACTTCTGCAACAGCTTCGAGTCCCAGTCCGCCACCGACACCGCCGCTCAGCTGGCCGCCTTCATGAGCGCCAACCCGATCTCCGGGCTCTCGACGCCGGACAGCTCCACCCTGGTCGTCACCCTTGCCACCCCAGCCTCCGACTTCCTGAACATCATGGCGATGTTCTTCGCCGCCGCGGCACCGCCCTCCTCGGTCGACTACGTGCCGCTCACCGCCGGCAACCCGATCTGGTCCGACGGCCCCTACGAGGTCCAGAGTTACGCGTCGGGCACCAAGCTCGTGCTGGTTCCGAACCCCTACTGGGGCGCCACCTCCGGGACCAACACCACCGCCACCAGCTGGAGCAATGACCCGACCCGGCACCGTTACGTCGCTGAGATCAGCATCGACGAGAGCCTGAGCTCGGCCGCCTCCGCCGACGAGGTCCAGGAGGAGATCGAGGCCGGGACCCTGGACCTGGAGTGGGACACCACGGTGCCCTCCTCGTCCCTGCCCACGCTCGCCAACCACAGCAACTCGGAGTTCGGCTCCTTCCCGTCGCCGGGCACCACCAATCCCTATCTGGTCTTCAACGTCCAGAAGTCCGGCCCGCTCGAGAACGTCAAGGTCCGGCAGGCTCTCGAGTACGCCATCGACAAGGTGGCGATGAACAAGATCTACGGCGGCGCCGCCACCAACGAGCCGCTGGACCAGGTGTTCAGCCCGGGCTCCGAGGGCTACATCGCCGGCTACGATCCCTACCCCACCGCCAACGACGAGGGCAACGCCGCCACCTGCAAGTCGAAGCTCAAGGCGGCCGGGTACCCGAACGGCTTCTCCCTGAGCGACGCCTACCGCACCAGTGGCAACCACCCGGCCGTCTTCGAAGAGGTCCAGAAGGACTTCAAGGCCTGCGGTGTCACCGTGACCGGGATTCCGATCTCGAAGGGCTACTACACCTCATCGGGCATCCTTGACGCCTCAGCCACCCAGGCCGCCAAAGCGCAATGGGACATCAGCGAGCCGGGCTGGGTGCCCGACTGGTTCGGCCCTGCCAACGCCCGTTCGATCCTCCCCGACCTGTTCAAACCCGGAGGCGGCGCCGACTGGGGCTTCTTCGACAACTCGGCCGTCGACAGCCTGACCACTCAGGCTGAGACGGCTACCACCCTGTCCCAGGCCACCAGCTACTGGCAGCAGGCCAACAAGGCGGTGATGGCGCAGGCGCCGTTCATCCCCTTCCAGACCCAGCTGACCAACGTCATGCGCGCGGCCTCGGTTCACAACGCGATCTTCTGCCCCTTCACGGCGCAGTACGAAATCGACCAGATCTGGCTGAGCTGAGCCGATAGGACCAAGCGGTGACGGTGCCCGCCGGGGAGAACCCGGCGGGCACTCACCGATGTACCTTTCTCCGCTTGTGAGCCTGCTGACCGTCGAGAACCTCACCGTCTCCTTCCCAACCTCCGATGGGGTGGTGAGGGCGGTCCGCGGGCTGTCCTTCGAGGTGGAGGCCGGGCACACCCTGGGGATCGTCGGTGAGACCGGGTCCGGCAAGAGCGTGACCGCGCTCAGCCTGCTCGGCCTGAACCCCGGTGCCGACATCAGCGGTTCGGCGACCTTCGGGGGCCGCGACGTGCTGACCATGAATCAGGATCAGTTCCGGCGGGTTCGGGGCGCCGAGATCGCCATGATCTTCCAGGACCCGCTGAGCAGCCTCCACCCCTTCTACCGCGTCGGCTGGCAGATCTGCGAGGCAATCCAGACCCACTCCCGCGTGAGCCGCGCCGAGGCCAAGCGGCGCGCCATCGATCTGCTCCGGATGGTGAACATCCCCCAGCCCGAGCGCCGGGTTCAGGCCTTCCCCCACGAGCTTTCCGGAGGGATGCGGCAGCGAGCGATGATCGCCATGGCCCTGGCGCTCCGGCCCAAGCTGCTGATCGCGGACGAGCCCACCACCGCTCTGGATGCCACCGTCCAGGCCCAGCTCATGGAGCTGCTCACCGGCATGCAGCGCGAGCTGGGCATGGCCATGATCATCATCACCCACGACTTGGGCCTGGTCGCCTCGTCGGCCGACCGCGTGCTGGTGATGTACGCTGGCCGGGCGGTGGAGGGCGCCGATTCGCGCACCATCTTCTACTCGCCCCACCACCCCTACAGCCGCGGGCTGCTCGCGTCCATCCCCGGGGCGACCGGCGCCGGAGGCCGGCTGGTGCCCATCGTGGGCAACCCGCCCAGCCTGATCCGGATCCCAAGCGGCTGCGCCTTCCATCCCCGCTGCCCCTTCGCCATGGACGCCTGCGTCCGTGAGCAGCCCGAGCTGGTCCCGGTGAGCGAGGGTGCGGGGCACGTGTCGGCGTGCTGGCTCCCCGCCCACGCGGTGGGACTGAGCCCGGCGGTGGACCAGGTCCGGACGCGCTACGCGACGAGCCGGCGGGGCCAGGCCGTCCTCGGCCTCCCCGGCGTCGCGGCCGCCCTCAAGGGTGACGCGGTTCATGCCTGACCCGCGCTCCGCCGCATCCTCGGGAGTGGAGGCGGAGCCCTCGCCGGCGCCGCGGCCCGCCGCCGAGCCGCTGCTGCGCGTCGAGAACGTGGTCAAGCGCTTTCCGATCAGCCGCGGGATCATCTTCAAGCGGCAGATCGGGCAGGTTCACGCCGTCGAGGGGGTGAGCCTCGAAGTGCCGCGCGGGGAAACGCTGGGACTGGTCGGCGAGACCGGCTGCGGCAAGTCGACGCTCGCCCGCTGCATCACCCGGCTGTACCCCCTCACCTCGGGGCGGGTGGTGCTGGACGGGACCGACATCAGCACCCTTTCCCGTAGGCAGCTCCGGCGTCACCGGCGCCAGATGCAGATGATCTTCCAGGATCCCTACGGATCCCTCAACCCCCGGCGCCGGGTGGGCTCCATCATCGGCGACCCCCTGGCCATCCACCACGTGGCCGACGGCGCCGGGCGCAAGCGGCAGGTCCAGGAGCTGATGGAGGTGGTCGGGCTCAACCCGGAGCACTACAACCGCTTCCCCTCGGAATTCTCGGGCGGCCAGCGCCAGCGGATCGGGGTTGCCCGCGCGCTGGCCCTCCGGCCGTCGCTGATCGTCTGCGACGAGCCGGTGTCGGCCCTGGACGTCTCGGTCCAGGCCCAGATCATCAACCTCCTCGAGGACCTGCAGGGCGAGTTCGGCCTCACCTACCTCTTCATCGCCCACGACCTCGCCGTCGTCGAGCACGTGAGCGACCGGGTGGCCGTCATGTACCTGGGGAAGATCGTCGAGATGGCCGCGGTTCGGGATCTCTTCAGCTCGCCGCGCCATCCCTACACCGTGGCGCTGCTCTCGGCGTCGATGATCGCCGACCCGGATCGCGCCCGCTCGACGCACCGCGTCGTCCTCGCCGGCGACGTCCCGTCGCCGATCAACCCGCCGTCGGGCTGCCTCTTCCACACCCGCTGCCCCAAGGCGCAGCCGATCTGCTCGGTCGAGGCGCCCGCGCTCACGGTCCAGGCCGGCGACCTCGCCGGACATGTCACCGCCTGCCACTTCCCGGTCGCGCCCGGGGAGCAGATGCGCGGGGCGGAGGCAGAAGTGCGCCAGGCGGCGGCCGACTTCGCGGCGGCCCCGCTCGGCGAGGCCGTGGAGGGCGCCGGATGAGCCTGACGCCGCTCGAAACCGGCCCCCCCCCCCTCGAGGAGGCGTCGGAGGTGGCCGAGCTGGGAAGTGCCCGCGCCATCGAGGGGCGCAGCCCGCTGTGGCTAGCCCTGGCCCGGCTGCGCACCGACCGGATGGCCTTCCTCGCCGCCGGCGCCATCATCCTGATGGCCCTGCTCGCGATCTTCGCTCCTCTCATCTCGGCCGCGACCGGGCACGACCCCCTCAACCCCAACCTGCTCACGGGGACCAACTCGTTCGGCCAGCCCCTGGGGCCGGGGCAGGGTGGGTACATCCTGGGCACCGACAACGTCGGCCGCGACATCCTGGTGCGGATCGCCTACGGCGCCCGGATCTCGCTGCTCGTGGGGGTGCTGTCCACGGTCATCGCCAGCGTGGCTGGGACCATCATCGGCGTGATCGCCGGCTACTACGGCGGCTGGATCGACGCCGTCCTGGCCCGGCTGATGGACACCGTCCTCTCCTTCCCCTACGTGCTCCTGGCCATCGTCCTGGCCTCCGTGTACGGTCCCAGCCTTTCCCTCACCATCGGGGTCATCGCCTTCTTCTCCTGGGCGGCTATCGGCAGGATCGTGCGCGGCCAGACCCTCTCCCTCCGGGAGAAGGAGTACGTGGAGGCCGCCCGCTCCCTGGGCGCGGGCAACCTGCGGATCATGTTCGTCGAGATCCTCCCCAACCTGGTGGCCCCGGTCATCGTCCTGGGCACGCTGCTCGTCCCCACCGCGATCGTCTTCGAGGCCACCCTCGACTATCTCGGCGTCGGCGTGGGACCGCCCACTCCCACCTGGGGCAACATGCTCGCCGACGCCCAGGGGAGCGGCTTCCAGGACTGGTGGTTCTGGATCTTCCCCTCGCTCACCCTGCTGATCACGACGCTCGGGTTCAACCTGCTCGGGGACTCGGTGCGCGATGCCCTCGACCCCCGCACCGAGCGGATCTTCGCCATGCGCCGCAAAAGTGGGAGAGGCGGCGCCGACGGCGCGGATCAGGAGGCCGAGGAGCGGCTCCTGGGTGAGGCGCAGCCGGGATGATCCGCTACATCATCCGCCGGGTCATCCAGGGGGTGTTCACCCTCTGGGCGATCGTCTCCCTCGTCTTCCTGCTCTTCTTCGTTGGTCAGAACGACCCTGCTCGGGCCCTGGCCGGCAAGGCGGCGACGGTGAAGCAGGTGCAGAGCATCCGAGTGGCCCTGGGGCTCAACCATCCCGTCTGGCAGCAGTACCTGATCTACCTGAACCGGCTGATCCACCTCAACCTCGGCACGTCCTACAAGCTCCGCGAGTCGGTGACCGCCCTGATCGGCCAGTGGGTGCCCATCGACATCGCCCTGGCGGTGGGCGCCGGCATCATCTGGCTCGTCCTCGGCCTCAGCATCGGCATCCTTGCGGCCCGCCGCCCGCGCAGCGTCTGGGATCGGAGCGCGACCGTCTTCGTCCTCACCGGGCTCTCCACCCCCACCTTCATCCTCGGCCTCCTGCTCCTCTACATCTTCTTCTACATCCTCACCACCCACGGCATCTCGATCTTCCCCGGGGCGGGGACCTGGACACCCTTGCATGTCAACCCGCTGCAGTGGCTCCGCGACCTGATCCTGCCCTGGATCACGCTCGCCCTGATCACGGCCGCCACCTACGCCCGATTGTCGCGCAGCTCTCTGCTCGACACCCTGGGCGAGGACTACATCCGCACCGCGCGGGCCAAGGGGCTGTCCGAGCGGCGGGTGATGTACCGCCACGCGCTGCGCGCCGCCATCACCCCCATCGTCACCCAGTTCGGCATCGACCTGGCCACCGTTCTCGGCGGTGCCATCATCACCGAGACCGTCTTCGGCCTGCCAGGGCTGGGGCAGAACGTGGTGCTGGCGATCTCGCGCGAGGACCTGCCGGTGATCCAGGGGATCGTGCTGGTGGCCGCCGCCTTCATCGTGGCCGCCAACATCGTCGTCGACGTCCTCTATGCCGTCATCGACCCCCGGGTGAGGCTGTCGTAGGCGCGCGTCAGACCGGGGGGAGGCGGAGCAGGAAGGTGCTGCCCTCCCTGTGACGGCTCATCACCAGCGTGGGATCACCGCCCCTCCTCCGAGGCTGCTCGCGCCCGGCCACCTCCGCGGGGTCTGCCCGCGGGAATCGTCGGTATCCGGTCCACACTGCACCGCCGACGGGTTGTGCGCCGCGTCCAAGCCGGCCCCCTGGCTGTTGGCCCCGGCGCCCAAAGCCGGGCCGCCGTCGCGCCGCGCATGCTGGGGCCGTGGCTGGCGAGCCGTGTTTCCGTGTGGACGAGGATGGTTGAGTGGGTTGGCGCTGACCTGCGTATCACCCCACTGGGTGATCACGGTGACGGTGCTGAGGCGTACATTGGACCCCGCATGAGTTGGCGCGGAGGGTGGATCGTGTCCGGCGGTGGCGAGGTTGCGGCGACCGCGCCTGCTCCCATGCTCGGGGTGGGGTGCCAGGACGCGCCGCCCCACCGTCGCGGTGGCGGTCCGGTCAGCCTCTGCTCGCCCCGGCTGTAGCCGCGGCGCGGTCCCCGGTGATGGAGAGCAGCAGTCAGCCTCGTTTCAGCTTATCAAGGAGGGACTCATGACCTCGCGGAAACCCGACCTAGGAGGGGCGGCCGTGGCCCGGCGCCGGCCGCCATTGGCGGTGTGGGCGCTGAGCCTGCTGGCGGTCGCCGCCGCTGCCTGCGGAACCAGCGGAAGCGGAAACTCGTCCGGCTCCACGGCCATCGCGAGCAAGCAGGTCCTGCACTTCCCGATCTACGCTGACCCGCAGACCATGGACCCGGCCCTCGGCGACCAGGAGATCGAGTCCGAGCTCAGCGAGAACGTCTTTGACAACCTCTGGCTCTTCGACAAGACACTGAACATCGTCCCGGACATCGCCACCGCGGTGCCCACCCAGGCCAACGGCGGCATCTCCTCGGACGGCCTCACCTACACCGTCCATCTCAACCCCAAGGCCACTTTCAATAACGGGGACAAGGTGACCTCGGCGGACGTTCTCTACTCCTGGAACCGCGCCGTCGCCTACGCCGGCGCTTACTCGACCAACCTCGCTGCCATCGCGGGTTTCGCCGACGTTCAGAAGGCGGCCAGCGGCATGACGGACGCGCAGATCGAGACCCAGCTGTCGGCCAAGAACCCCGCCTTCGCCATGAGTGGCCTGACTGCGGTCAACTCTGAGACCGTCCAGGTCAAGCTCGCCAACCCCTGCGGGTGGTGCCTCGCCGCCTGGACCCTCGAGGGCACCACGGGCGCCGTGGTCGACCAGAAGGTGGTCAGCCAGGACCCCGCGAGCTGGTGGCACACCCCCGGCCAGATGGTGGGCACCGGAGCCTACAAGCTCACCGCCTACACCCCCAAGGAGTCGATGGTCTTCAAGCTGGTCCCCAACTGGTGGGGCACCGCGGTGGGGCTGGCCAAGCCCACCGTCAGCGAGATCGACATCGACATCCACGACCCCTCGGCCGCGGAGAAGGACATCGCAGCCTGGGAACAGGGCAGTTATGACATCTTCGGCTACGGTGGCTACAGCGGGCTGCTGACCGTCGCCGACATCCTGCGGATCCAGCGGACCGCGAGCGAGAAGAGCGAGCTCCTCACCGTGGACAAGGGCCGGACGACCTGGCTCAGCTTCAACGTCGGCTACCCGGCCACCGGCGGCCCCTTCGTCGGTGAGACCGCGGCCGCCAAGGGCCTGCGGCTCGCCTTCGACCTCGCCATCGACAAGCAGGGCCTGGCCAAGACGGTGTGCGGCAACGTGACCTGCTCACCGGCCACCGGGGGGCTGATCACCAAGGGTCTGACCGGTTACCTGGGCGACAACCAGGACCCGCTCGCCAAGTTCGACCCCACCCAGGCCAAGCAGCTCCTCAAGGAGTACGACCCCACCGGTCAGCTCACCGCCAATCTCAAGTACTCGTACAACGCGGGCTCGCCCAACGACCAGGTGGCCACCTACCTGGCGGAACAGTGGAAGGCCAACCTCGGTGTGAGTGTCACGCTCAACGCCGACCCGGACGCCTCCGACTTCATCAAGAACCGGCTGGCCGGGGGCTACGTGATGTCCCGTGATGGCTGGCAGTTCGACTACAACAGCCCCCAGGACTGGTACGACAACCTCTGGGGCGCGGCGGTGCTCAGCGCCGGCGCCAACACCAGCGGCTTCGACGACCCCCAGTACGATTCCATCCTGGCGCAGGCAGATCAGCTTCCCACGACGCAGGCGCTCCCCCTCTACAACCAGCTGGCGAAGATGCTCTCTGATGACGCCGTCTACATCCCCCTCTACTACTCGGTGGGCAACTTCCTGATCCACTCCTACGTCAAGGGCGCGGGTTCCAACACCGCCTTCGACTACTACTGGGACCAGATCAGCCTCCTCTCTCACTGACGGTTTGATGGCATCCTCTGAGGCGCCCGGCTCAACGCCGGGCGCCTCAGGCTGCCTGCAGGAGATCGCCTCACTGTGCTGACCCGGGGGACCCTGATCTACATCGCCAAGCGCGTGGTGCTGCTGGCATTCACTGTCTTCCTCGTCTCGTCGGTGGTCTTCTTCGCCGTCCACAGCCTTCCCGGCAACGCACTCATCAGCGCGCGGCTCCACGGCGCGGCGCTGCAGCAGCAGCTGCACCAGTTCGGGCTCGACCGGCCCGTCCTGGTCCAGTACTGGAGCTTCATTTCCAACGCCGTGCGCGGCAATTTCGGCGTGTCCTACGTCATCCAGGGCCTGCCCATCACTCCCCTGGTGATCCGCGAGCTCAGCGTCAGCTGCGAGCTGGGCGGGGCCGCCCTGATCATCACCGTCGGTCTCGGAGTGAGTGTCGGGGTCATCGCCGCCGTCCGCCACAACACCTGGGTCGACTACATCCTCACCTCGCTGGCGGTGCTCGGGTACACCGTCCCCAGTTTTGTGATCGCCACGCTCTTCTACCTAGTCTTCGGGGTCTGGCTTGCCACCCTGACCAACGGGGGATTCTCCTACCCGCTCACCTGGACGGGAACCTACGGCACTCTGGCGGAGCTCTCGGTGCCCGCGTTCGCCATCGGCCTGTTCACCTCCGGACAGGTGGCCCGCATCACCCGAGCCGCCATGCTCGACGTCCTCCAGCAGGATTACGTCCGCACTGCGCGGGCCAAGGGAGTCCGGGAGTGGGCGGTGATCATCCGCCACGCCCTCCGCAACGCTCTGGTGCCGGTGGTCAGCATCCTGGGGCCGCTGATCGCGACCATCATCACCGGAGTGGTCGTCATCGAGAACATCTTCAGCATCCCCGGGTTGGGCAAGGAGTTCATCGAGAGCATCCTCAACCACGACTACAACATCACCGTGGCCGTGTTCACCCTCTTGGCGGCGCTCATCGGCGTCGCCAACCTGGGGGTGGACCTCGTCTATGCCGCCGTCGACCCCCGGATCAGATACTGATGAGCATCGCCACCGAGGTAGCCCAGGAGTTCGACGCCGGGGTCGTCGCGCGCGAGCAGGTCAGCCTCTGGCGCGATGGGTGGCGGCGGCTGCGCCGAAACCGGCTGGCGCTGGCGGCCACCATCTTCCTGGCCTTCCTGGCGCTGGTGTGCGTCGTCACCTTCTTCTGGACGCCCTATCCGCCGTCGGTCTTCGTCGGCAACCCGTACGCCGGCCCCAGCCTGGCCCATCCCTTCGGCCTCGACGAGTACGGCCGAGACATGCTGAGCCGCATGATGGTGGGGGCTCAGATCTCGATGGCGGTGGGCCTGGGCTGCGCCGTCATCGCGGTGGTTGTGGGGGTCTCGCTGGGCCTGCTGGCGGGGTATCTGCGCGGCTGGGTGGACAGCGTCATCAGCACCGCCATCAACATCTTCTACTCCTTCCCCACCATCCTGATGGCGCTCATCCTCTACATCGTCATCGGGCCCAGCATCATCAACATCATGGTCGCCATCTCTCTCACGGTGTGGATGGACATGGCCCGCCTGGTGCGGGGTCAGACGCTCTCCATCCGTGAGCGCGAGTATGTGGAGGCAGCGCGCGCAAGCGGTGCCAGGACGGGTCGAATCATGCTCGGCCATGTCCTGCCCAACTCTCTGGGGCCGATCATCGTCCAGGCGACCTACATCATCCCCTCCGCGATCCTCACCGAGGCCTTCCTCAGCTTCCTCGGCGTCGGCATCCCTCCGCCCACCCCCGACTGGGGCAACATCCTGGGCACGGACGGCCTGCCGGCGATTCGCTTCGCCCCTCACATCCTGCTGCCGACGGCGATCTTGCTCTCGGTGACCCTGCTGGCCTTCAACTTCCTGGGAGACGGCCTGCGCGACGCCTTCGACCCCCGGCAGAAGCGCTGATGAGCGGGGACAGCGGCGGCATGGGCCAGATGCCAGGGTCGGGGAGCCCCCTCCTCGAGGTGAAGGGCCTGAGCACCCATTTCTTCACCGAAGACGGCGAGGTCCGCGCAGTGCGCGACGTCAGCTTCCAGCTGTATCCGGGTGAGACGCTCGGCATCGTCGGCGAGTCCGGGTGCGGCAAGAGCGTCACGGCGCTCTCCATCCTCGGCCTGGTGCAGAGGCCCGGGAAGGTGGTGGGTGGCCAGATCCTGTTTCACGGGCGCGACCTCCTGAAGCTGAGCCGCGAGGAGATGCGCCGCGTCCGCGGCCG
>Ga0182030_10020277_pt1 | contig 12556 bp, 10 predicted proteins | sample 812S3MmetaG_FD_121299 | JGI IMG/M metagenome (GOLD analysis project Ga0182030, IMG submission 121299) | Permafrost microbial communities from Stordalen Mire, Sweden - 812S3M metaG (Illumina Assembly) | ecosystem: Environmental > Terrestrial > Soil > Wetlands > Permafrost | place: Sweden... | reverse complement strand
GCCGATGCCGTAGAGGCCGAAATCGAACAGCTCGGAGATCTGCGGCACCAGCTTCGCTGGATGCGGCTCCGGGGCGAAATCGCCGGCGATCGCTTCGAACAATTGCGCCCCTTCGCCGTTCGCGCCGACCAGGGGCACGAAGACGCGAGCGGTCACGGCTGGGCGTCCAGCAGTTCGATCGCGAGCCGCGAGAAGTCGGCGCGCGTCAGCGCGTCGGCGTCGAGCACGACATGCAGGCGGCCGTCGCGGTCGAACACGCCTTCGACCTGCAGCGCGTCGCCGAGGCGCACCTTGACCGTGCGCTGGGCGTAGGCGCTCAAGCCGACGACGCCCTGCGCTTGCAGGGTGAGCACCTTCGCGTCGTCGCTTTCATGCAGCAGGCGCGCCAGCACCAGCCCGTCGCCGCTCAGGATGCCGGCGGCGGGGAAGCGCCATTCCTCAGCGCCCTTGGCCGCCAGGGCGGCGAAGGTTGAAACCGGCCGCGCGCGTTCGCCGGCGCGGCCGAGATTGTCGAGCGCGATCGTCGTCTGGGTCGCGACGCGCAGGGTGCGTAGAAACCGCGCCGCCTCGCGGGGATCGAACGTCGAATTCATGTCATTCTCCTGGCCCGACCCTCGTTTCCCCGACGGCGAGGCGCTACGACCGCCTTACGGTCTGGCGATCGCCGCGACGACGAAGCGCGCGGTCCGCGCCGACAAGTCCTCAACGTAAGCGGCGATGTCGCCTTCGAAATCGGCTTTCACCCGGCGACGCAGGAAAAGGCTCTCGCCGAGCGCCTCGGCAAGCGTCCGTCCCGCCATGATCGCCGCCAGCAGGTCGCGCTCGGGCGCGGCGATCGCGCCGGCCTCAACCGCCGCCTCGAGATAAGGCGCGGCCTCCTGCTGGGTCATCAACGGCCCGTCCGCCTCGTCGGCGATCTCGGCGGCCTGAGTCGCCTCGACCGACTCGAACGACAACAGATAGGTCTGGTCCTGTCCGGCGACGCGCGACAGGATCGCCGCGCCGAGCGGCGTCGCGGCGAAGTCTTTGCCGGTCTTCGTCCCTGGCACCGGCGCGGCGGCGAAGGCGGCCTCGATCTCCTCATCGCTCGGGCGGCGGCCGAGCTTGTCGCCCATCTTCGCCTTCAGCGCCTTGAGGAAGCCGTTGGCGGCTTTGAGCGTGTTGACGCCGGCGGCGTCGTCGCCGACCAGCCATTCCTTGGGGCACAAGCCCAGCCGCAGCGTTTCGGCGTAGGGCCGGTTGGCGGCGTCGAGGCACTTGAGGATGCGGTTCGACAATTCGAACAACTCGCTCGTTTCGCGGAAGCGGCGCCGGCGCGCCGGACCGCCGACCAGCGCTTTCCAGGTCGACAGCGGCTCGTCGCGCGGCGGCGGGGCGATCGGGCTGGCGGCGCGGCTCGCCACCAGTGCGGCGAGATTGTCGGCCGAGGTCGGCTCGCTGCGCCGCGCGGCGATCGGCCGGTCGAGCACGCGATCGAAATAGAATTCCGCCGCTTCTTCGACGCCGTCGGGCGGCGAATAGGCCCAGACGCCGACCAGCCCATCGGAATAGCGCTTGTTGACGGTCAGCAGCCGGCGCACCCGCTCGTAGAGATGGAACGGCTTGACGACGACGATCTCGTCGCCGTCGCCGAGCGTGTCGTTGCCGTTGGCGAGATTGGCCAGATGTCCGGCGAAATAGGCGACGATGTCGCGTCCCGACTTTGCCGCCCGTTGAGCGCCCATGATCGTTTGTTCCGCTTGTCCGCCCGACGCCGGCGGCGCAAGCGCTCGCCCGAAGCGGCATTATCAACCGGATCGGCCGGTTGACAAGCCGACGGACCCGCGGCGATCGCTGGCGTCGCTTAACGAATGGTGATTGCATCGGCGCGCATTAGACAAGGAGATTCGCCGCGGATGGGCAACGACGACGCGCTGACCCTGGCCGTGACGCTGCTGACGCGCGCGCCGCTGTTCGACGGCCACAACGATCTCGCCTGGACGATCCGGGTCGACAAGCGCGCGCGCGGCGACGTCGTCGCCTACGACCTGACGCGCGTCCATCCCGAGAGCGACACCGACATCCCGCGCCTGCGCGAGGGCAAGGTGGGCGGCCAGTTCTGGGCGGCGTTCCAGCCGACCGGCGCGCCCCATCCCGCGCGCACCGCGCTGGAACAGATCGACGTCATCCGCCGCTTCGAGGCGGCGCACTCGGGCGTCTTCTATCCCGCGCGCTCGGCCGCCGATTTCGCCCGCGCGCAGCGCGAGGGCAAGATCGCCTCCTACATCGTCGTCGAAGGCGGCGTCGGGCTGGAGAATTCGCTGGCGCCGCTGCGGCTGTGGCACGCGGCGGGGGCGCGGATGCTGATCCCCTGCCACAACGAGACGCTCGACTGGGTGGATTCGGCGACTGACGCGCCGCGCCACAACGGCTTCAACGCCTTCGGCCGCGCCGTGATTGGCGAATGCAATCGGCTCGGCGTGATCGTCGACGGCGCGCATGTATCGCACGACGGCATCCGCCGCCTGCTCGACGTCAGCGAGGCGCCGATCCTGCTGTCGCACTCGAACGCCTTCTCGCTGTGCGACCATCCGCGCAACGCGCCCGACGACGTGCTCAAGCGGCTGAAGGCGAACGGCGGCGCGGTGCTGGCGACCTTCGTTCCGAGCTTCGTGTCGCAGGCCTTGCGCAACTGGCTCAGAGGCTCGCTCGACGCCTACGGCAAGGCGCCGCTGGTCGCCGATCCCAAGGCGCGGATCGCCGCGCTCGAAGCCCGCAATGGGCCGGCGCCGCGGGTGACGCTGGCCGAAGTCGCCGACCACGTCGTCTATCTGGTCGAGACCGCGGGGATCGACCATGTCGGAATCGGCTCCGACTTCTACGGCGGCGCCCAGCCGCAGGGGCTCGAGCATGTCGGCCGCTTCCCGCATCTGTTCGCCGAACTGATCCGCCGCGGCTTCTCCGAACGCGACCTGGGAAAAATCGCCCACCGCAACATCTTGCGCGTCATGCGCAAGGTCGAGCAGGTCGGCGAGGCGCTGCGGGAAGCGCGCCAGCCGGCGGTGGGCCGGATCGAGGACTATCCGGGGCCGTGAGGGGGCGACAGGTTTGTGACGGGATGAAGCGCTATCAGGGGGTTGGCTGACGAATTGCGTCCCGGCGCGGGGATCGGCTCGGCGCCGATCGGTGGCGCGGGGGCGCGGAGGGGACACTTCGCCGCTCCTGCGCTGCGCGCAGCGGCTTGGTCTTGACGGCGAGCACGGCGTTGGCAGGCGACGGTCGCCGTCGCGCGATGCCTGGGTTCGTCATGACCGGGACGATCCCGGATCAAGTCCGGGGACGGTCATGACGGTGAGGGGACGTTTTGCGAGGCGCTCGTCGGCCGCCGCCCACGCCGCCTCGGCGAGGGATTCTCAAGTCGCGTGGCCCGCGATGAACGTTCTAGTTCTGCAAGACGACGACAGGCGCGCCCAGGGGGACTCGATTGTAGAGATCGATGACGTCTTGATTGACCAGACGGATGCAACCGCTGGAGACCGCCGTTCCAATCGTCTCCGGTTCAGTCGTTCCGTGCAATCTGAAGTACGTGTCCTGGCCATCGCGATAGAGATAGAGGGCGCGAGCCCCCAAGGGATTGTCGATGCCGCCCGGCATGCCTCCCGCGTAGGCGGCGTAGCGCGGCATGGCGCGAATCATTGTCGCCGTCGGCGTCCAACTCGGCCATTCCGCCTTGCGCCCAATGATCGCGTCGCCGTGAAAGTTCAACGCTTCCGCCCGTCCGACGCCAACCGCATAGCGCAGCGCGCGACCGCCGCCCTGAACCAGATACAACCGGCGCTGAGCGACGTTTACGACCACCGTCCCCGGTCGATAGGGGCCCGAAAACGGCACTTCCTGCCGCGCCAGCTCCGGATCGCGCGCGGCGAGATCGACCTCGGGGATCGGGAATGGCTCGTTGGCGACTGCGCCGTAGCGAAGTCCGGGCGCATTGCAGCCGGCAGGAAGGGCGAGAACGCCAGCCAGGAAGACGCGCCGGCTAAGCGTCGAACTGATCGCTCCCCGAACTTGATGCGGGATTGTTTCTGTCATGGCGCTCGCGTCTCGAATTCAGGGAATCAACGAGAAGTAATGTCCTATTCTGTGGTTGAGGCGCAAGGGCCTGTGGCCGTGACGTGCGGCCGCCCGGCCTGGAGCGCTTCGCTGTCGCCCGCAAGAATGTCGAAGGCGGTTCGCGTTCGATCCGTCAGGCTCTCGCGACGCCCGCAGCGGCTGGCGGCCGCCGGCGTTAGCCGCGTTCGCTGGGAACCTCGTTCCACAGGGCGATGACCGCTTCGGTGGGATGAGCGGGGTCGTAGCCGAGGACGCCGATCGACGCGGTGCGCAACCAGAAACGCCCGCCGACGCCGATCGGCAGACCGATCCACCTGACCGCGAGGGCGCGGCCGAAATGGCCGTGGGTGAACAGCGCGATGTTCCCGCGCGACGCGCGAAGGCTTTGCAGCAGCCGATCGGCGCGGTCGGCGACCTGCTGCGGCGACTCGCCGCCGGGACAGCCGTCGTGAAAAACCTCCCAGCCCGGACGCCGCTTGTCGATTTCCGCGGGGGTCAGGCCTTCGTAGTCGCCGTAACCCCACTCCGCCAGGTTCGGCTCGGTTTCGGCTGCGGCGCCCAAGCCGGCCAGCTCGCAGGTGCGGCGCGCGCGTTGGCGGGGGCTGACCAGCACGCGCGCGAAGTCGATCTTGCGAAACGTCGGCGCCAGCGCGCGCGCCTCGTTCTCGCCTCGCGCCGTCAACGGAATCTCGCTGACGCCGGTGTGTTGGCCCGACAGCGACCATTCGGTCTCGCCGTGGCGAATGACGAAGAGCTGAAGCGGCGGATTCTCGGCGTCGGACAAGGCGGGCTCCCTTTTGCCCCGCAGGCTTAGAGTTGCGATCGCCGCGGCGCAACGGGGATGTTCGCGCCTCCGCCGGTCCGGCCGCCTGGGCGCCGTCAAGCGGCTGCGCCGTTCCCGCGCTGCGCTTCGGCCGCTTTGCGACGCCGGCGCCGGGCCGGCGCGGCGGCGGCTTACTCGCCCGCCGCCAAGTAGACGGCCTCGGTCGAGGCCTGGCCTTCCGCCGGCTTGGGCGCCGGCTTGAGCGCGGCGGTCAGCCCCAGCCAGACCAGCGCGGCGATCTCGCTCGCGCCGGCGACGAGGCCGATCGCGTCGACCGACCAGCGCGCGATCGTCCAGGCGCCGAGCGACGAGCCGATCGCGACGCCGACGTAGAGCGCCGAGATGTTGAGCGACAGCGTGATCGGCGCCAACGCCGGATCGAGGGTGACGAGACGCGCCTGCTGGACGATCGGGAACGCCCAGCCGAACAGGCCCCATAGCCCGATGCCGGCGAACAGCAGCGCCGCGCCGGCGCCGCCGCCGATGTACGGGCCGACCGACATCAGCGGGAAGCCCAAGACGAGCACGACGAAAACGAGGGCGAGGAATCGCTCGCGGTTCCAGCGGTCGGCCGCATAGCCGCCGAACTGGCTGCCCACGAAGCTGACGACGCCGAAGAAGGCGAGCACCAGCGCCAGCTTGTCGCCGCCGACGCCCAGCGCCGATTCCGCCAAAACGCCCATGAAGGTGTTGATCGCGAACGGGCCGACCAGCGCCAGGGCGGTCAGCGTCAGCATCTGCAGCACCGCTGGCCGCCGCGCGACCGCGAGCCGTTCGCCGTAGCCGGCGACGCGCGCGCCCACGACGCGCGGCAGGACGACGGCGACGCCGATTGCGGCGAGCGCAGCGACGATGGCGACGCCGAAGAACGGCGCGCGCCAGCCGGCGAACGAGGCGAGGTACGTTCCAGCCGGCACGCCGATGACGGTGGCGGCGGTCATGCCGCCGTAGATCGTCGCGATCGCCCGGCCGCGCCGCTCGGCGGAGACAAGCGCGGTGGCGAACGCGATCGCCGCCGGCATGAACGTGCCGGCGGTCAGCGCCAGCAGCGCCCGCGCCGCGGCGAGGCTGGCGAAATTCGGCGCTACCGCGGCGACGAGATTGGCTGCGGCGAAGGCGCCGATGGCGACAATCAACAGTCGCTTGCGTTCGACGCCGGCGGTCGCCGCCGCGATCAGCGGCGAGCCGAAAGCGTAGGCGACGGCGAAGATCGTCACCAGCGAGCCGGCGGCCGCCGCCGTCACGTGGAGGTCGGCGGCAATCTGCGGCAGCACGCCGGAGACCATGAACGTCTCGGCGCCGATGGCGAAGGCGCCGAGGACGAGGGGCAAGAGACGGAGCATAGGAGGATCCTGGATCAGTTCAAGGATCATTGAACTGGGGTCTCTCGCGGCGGGAATCAAGGAGTTCAATAATTGTTGAACTGACGGAAGCAGCCCGGAGAACCGCACTCACGTCCGGGAGAGGGGGAGGGGTCAGGGGCCTTCCCACAAATATTTGATTTAACTGATAAACCGCGCCCGCGGCGCGCCCTCGTCCGGCGCTTCGCGCTGCGTTCCCCCGAACGGGAGAAGGGAATACAGGGCTGCGCCTCGAGCGAAACTGCGCCTATATGGACGCCATGGCCAAGGAACTGCATCATCCCCAGCGCGATCAGATCGAGCTTTCCGCCGTGCTCGAAGCGCTCAGCGAACCGACGCGGCGCGAGATCGTGTTGCGGCTGCTCGAAGAGGGCGAGGCGCCGTGCCAGGCCTTCGACGCGACTGCGCCGAAGAGCAATCTCAGCTATCATTACGCGCGGCTGCGCGAGGCGGGCGTCACCCGCACGCGGCTCGCCGGGCCGTACCGGATGATCTCGGTCCGGGTCGACGATCTCGCCGCCCGCTTCCCCGGCCTGCTCGACGCGATCGTCGCCGCCAGCCGCGCCAAGGCCGAGGCGAAGTAAGCAGCCGACAGTCGCGCCGCCTTCATGTTGCGGTGCACAATAGAGCCGCCTATCCTCGCCGGCGAAGACCCGAAGGGGCAATGCGCTTTCTCGACCGAACCCTCGAACGCTTCGGCCTCGTCGCCCAGTCGCCGTCCTGGCCGCCGCGGCGCCTGTCGCTCGCGCTGCAGGGGGGCGGCTCGTTCGGCGCGTTCACCTGGGGCGCGCTGGAGCGACTGCTCGACGAGCCGGAGATTTCGTTCGACGCGATCAGCGGCGTCAGCGCCGGCGCGGTCAACGCCGTGCTGCTCGCCTCCGGTCAGATGGAGGGCGGCCGCGAGGCGGCCAAGGCGCGGCTGGAGCGGTTCTGGAAACGCATGAGCCGCGCCGCGGCGCTGACGCCGAGCGCCGCCTTCGCCAATCTGCCGTTCGGGCTGATGGTCCGCGCGCTGTCGCCCTATCTGTTCAATCCATTCAACCTCAACCCGCTGCGCCAGGCGCTGATCGACGAGGTCGACTTCGCCCGGCTGCGGACGCGCTCGCCGGTCAAATTGCTGATCGGCGCGACGCGGGTGAGAGACGGCGCGCTGCGCGTGTTCTCGACCAGCGAGATCGGCGTCGACGTCGTGCTCGCTTCCGCCTGCCTGCCGCTGATCCACCACACGATCGAGATCGACGGAGAGCCCTATTGGGACGGCGGTTACGCCGCCAATCCGCCGCTCATTCCGCTCGTGCTCGCCTCGAAAGCCGCTCAGGTGCTGATCGTGCAGGTGACGCCGACCTCGTCCGAGCGCCTACCGACCACGCCGCGCGACATCGCCAAGCGGCTCGAGCAAATCCAGTTCAACGCCACGCTCAGCGCCGAACTCGAGGCGATCAAATACGGAATGTTCGTCGGCGCGACGCCGAAGCTGCGCCGCCTGCGCATCGGCCGCATCTCGGCGCAAGAGGAATTCGTCGGCCTCGCCGACGAGAGCGCAGGCAACCTCGGTTGGGAATTTCTCGAACGCCTGCGCGCCAGCGGGCGCGGCGCGGTCAAGGCTTGGCTCGACGAGACGCCGCGCGCGCCCGGGCGGGCGGCGGCGCCGCCTGGGATTGCGCCTGAGTGAGCGGGACGCATCGCAGAGGAGGCGCGGTCCCACCGCGTCCGGCCTGACATTTCGCCGCACGAGCGCCCGTCTGCGGCGAGGTCGAATCGCGCTAGGATCGCTCGCTTCAAGCCGCATTGCGGCGTGCGGGATATTGGAGACGGACGCCATGACGCGCGTGTTTCTCGCCGGCCTCGCTTGTCTCGCCTTCGCCGCGCCTGCGCTCGCGTCGGACAAGCCGAAGCCCGACGCGGCGACGCTGATCGGCAAGACGCTCAGCCCCGACAAGCAGAGCGCCATCGCCGACCACGCCGTGATGGCCAAGAGCGAAGCCTGGACCTACGGCCTGACGTACGACGATCCAGGCCTCGAGCGTATGGCCGACGCTAACGAGCGCGGCGGCGGGGCCACGCTCACCGTCGCGCAGATCTATTCCAAGCGTTGCGACCGCGCGTCGTCGCCGTCCTTCGCCTTCGGCGGCGACGACCGCTTCGTCGTCAAGGGCGAGACCGGATCGCGCGTCGCCGACGCCTGGCTGTTCTTCGCCAAAGGCGACGCGTTCGACGGCGCGGGGCGCAAGGTCAGGCTCGAGATGTCGGAAAACGACGGCGCGCTCTATACGAAACTCGATCCGACCGAACTCGCCGCCAACGCGACGCTGGCGATCTGCCCGACCGCCAAGGCGCCGGGGACGGGCAGGGCGAAATGCTCGCTGTTCGATCTCGCCGGCTTCGCGCGCGCCTACGATTTCGTCTGCGACGCGAAATAGGCGGGCGCTGCTGGCGCGCCGCGCGCATTGCCGCCGAAGCGTTACTGATTAATCAATTGTTAGCTGTAAATCGTCATTGTAACGGCAGGCGGCCATCGCGAATGCGTCGCGACCGAGGGCATGACGCCCCGCGCTAAACAACCGAAACCATCCGGATCGTCGGGCGCAAGTCGCGCGTGCGGCGCCTCGTCCGCCCGTAAACTCGACCGCCCAATGCGAGTCGCAAGAAAGTCATCGCGATGAACGCCAGCCTGCCGAAACTACGAAGCGAGACGATCGTCGCGGTCGGATCCGGCGAACGGCGGGGCCTGGAGCCAGCGGCGCGAGACGGAGCGAGACGTGGGCGGTGGGGCGCATCGCGCGCCCTCGTGGGACGGTTCGCGCCGAGATCGATCGTCGGTCGGGTCGCCCTTCTGAACGCGCTTGCGATTGCGTGTTTGATCAGCGTGGCCTCCTATCAGGTGGTCGTCTACCGAGACGGCCTTTGGGCCGACCGCCGCCACGAATTGACGACGCTCGTCGAGGCCGCCTCGTCGATCGTGAACTCGGAATACGCCGCCGCTCAGTCCGGACAGGAGAGCGTCGAAGCGGCTCAGGCCAACACGAAAAAGCAGCTCGCCAGGCTGCGCTACGGCGCAGGCGACTACGTTTGGATCAACGACATGCAGCCGCGCATGGTCATGCATCCGATCAAGCCGGAGATGAATGGACAGGATCTGTCGGATTACAAGGATCCGAACGGCAAGAAGCTGTTTGTCGAAATGACGGACGCCGTGCGGCAGTTCGGCTCGGGGTTCGTCGGCTACGAGTGGCCGAAACCCGGCAAGGACAAGCCGCAACCGAAGCTGTCCTATGTCGCACAATTCAAGCCGTGGGGTTGGGTGATCGGGACCGGCGTCTACGTCGACGACCTCGACGAAGTCTTCTTGACGAGACTGAAGACAGAGGGCGCGTTGGTCTTCCTCGTCATCGCGTTCTGCGCTGCCGCGTCGGTTGCGATGGGACGAAAGCTCGCGCGGCCGATCGTTTCCATGAGCACCGTTATGGAGCGGCTTGCGGCAGGCGATCTCGACGTTGCGCCCGACGACGGGACGACGGGCGCTCGCGAACTCGAGCGCATGTCGCGCGCGCTCCAAGTGTTCAGGCAGAATGCGCTCGACCGAAGGCGGCTGGAATCCGAGGCGGCGGCCACGCGAGCGCTCGCCGAAGCCGAGCGCGAGCGGTCGGCCGCCGAGCGGGCCAAAGCCGCCCAAGAGCAGGCCGAGGCGGTGCGGCGGCTCGGCGTCGGCCTCAAGGAGATTGCCGGCGGCGATTTGATGGCGCGGCTCGCCGACGGATTTACACCCGCCTACGCCCAAATCCGCGACGACTTCAACGCGGCGATCGACAAGCTCAAGGCGACCATCGTCAGCGTCGTCGACTCCACCGGCTCGATCGAGACGAGCGCCAAGGAAATCTCGGCGGCGGCCGACGATCTCTCGCGGCGCACCGAACAGCAGGCCGCCAGCCTCGAGCAGACGACGGCGACGTTGACGGAGGTGACGGCCGCGGTGAAGAAATCGGGCGAAGGAACGCAGCACGCGCGCCAGGTGGTCGTCGCCGCCGACGAGGACGCCAAGAAGAGCGCGGCGGTGGTGCGCCAGGCGGTCGAGGCGATGAACGCCATCGCCAAGTCGTCGCAGCAGATCGGCCAGATCATCGGCGTCATCGACGAGATCGCCTTCCAGACCAACCTGCTGGCGCTCAACGCCGGCGTCGAGGCGGCGCGCGCCGGCGAGGCCGGGCGCGGCTTCGCCGTCGTCGCTGCGGAAGTGCGCGCGCTGGCGCAGCGTTCGGCCGGGGCGGCCAAGGAGATCAAGGGGTTGATTTCCGAATCGAGCGCTCAGGTCGGCGTCGGCGTGAAGTTGGTGGCGGAGACCGGCTGCTCGCTCGAGCGCATCACGACGCAAGTGGCCGAGATCAACACCGCGGTGTCCGAAATCGCCATCGGCGCGCGCGAACAGTCGACGGCGCTCGAGGAGATCAACTTAGCGATCGATCAAATGAACATGGTGACGCAGCAGAACGCCGCAATGGTCGAGGAATCGACCGCCGCCGGCCATTCGCTGTCGGAGGAGACATCGAAGCTGTCGCACCTGATGGCTCAATTCCAGGTCGGCCGTGCGGTCGCCGAGGCGCCGCTGCGCGCCGAATTGGCAAGAACTGCGCCGCACGCCTTCCCCACTCCGGCCAGGGCGACCAGCCCCGCCGTGGCCGCCCGTGCGAAGCTCGCGGTCGCAGCCGCCAGCGGCGGCGCCGCGACCGAGAGCTGGCAGGAATTCTGAGAACGGCGCGGCGCTTGCAGCTCGGGCGCCGCCGCCCGGACTACTCCGCCGCCGCGGCCGTCGTCGGCGTGTAATTGAGGATCGGCGCCAGCCAGCGCTCGACTTCCTCAATCGCCATGCCCTTGCGCGCCGCGTAGTCCTCGACCTGGTCGCGCTCGACCTTGGCGACGCCGAAATAATGCGCGTCCGGGTGGGCGACATAGACGCCGCTGACCGACGCGCCGGGCCACATGGCGAAACTCTCGGTCAGCTTGACGCCGGCGAGCGCTTCCGCGTCGAGCAGGCGGAACAGCGTCGCCTTTTCGGTGTGGTCGGGCTGGGCGGGATAGCCGGGGGCGGGGCGGATGCCGCGATAGGGCTCGGCGTGCAGATCCTGCGGATCGAACGTCTCGCCCGGCGCATAGCCCCACAATTCGCGGCGCACGCGCGCGTGCAGCGCCTCGGCGAAGGCTTCGGCGAAGCGGTCGGCGAGCGCCTTGACCAGGATCGACGAATAGTCGTCGTTGGCGAGGGCGAAGCGCTTGGCGATCGCGTCCTCCTCGACGCCGCTCGTCACCACGAAAGCGCCGACGTAATCCGGCTTGCCGCTGTCGAGCGGCGCGACGAAATCGGCGAGCGCGATGTTGGCGCGCCCGTCGCGCCGGGAAAGCTGCTGGCGCAGCGTGAACAGCGTCGCCAGCTCCGTCTCGCGGCCCTCGTCGGTAAACAGGCGGATGTCGTCGCCGACGCGCGCGGCCGGCCAGAAGCCGACCGTGGCCTTGGGCGCGAACCATTTTTCGACGACGATGCGCTTCAGCATCGCCTGCGCATCGTCGAACAATTGCCGCGCCGCCGCGCCCTGTTTCTCGTCGTCGAGGATGGCGGGATAGCGGCCCTTGAGCTCCCAGGTCTGGAAGAACGGCGTCCAGTCGATATAGCGCGCGAGATCGGCGAGATCCCAGTTGTCGAACGCGCGCGCGCCGAGAAAGCCGGGCTTGGGCGGCGTATAGGCGGCCCAGTCGATCGCGAGCGCGTTGGCGCGCGCCTTCTGCAGCGGCAGGCGCGCCTTGTCGGCTTCGCCGCGCGCGTGCGCGTCGGCGACCTTGCGATATTCCGCCCGCACCGACGCGACGTAATTGGCTTTCGCGTCCGGCGACAGCAGCGCGCCGACGACGCCGACGGCGCGGCTGGCGTCGTTGACGTGAACGGTCTGGCCGCGCGCGTATTTGGGATGGATCTTCACCGCCGTGTGGACGCGGCTGGTCGTCGCGCCGCCGATCAGTAAGGGAATGTCGAAGCCCTCGCGCTCCATTTCGGCGGCGACGAACGCCATCTCGTCGAGCGAGGGCGTGATCAGCCCGGAGAGGCCGATGACGTCGACCTTCTGTTCGCGCGCCACGGCGAGAATCTTCGACGCAGGCGTCATCACGCCGAGATCGATGATCTCGTAATTGTTGCAGGCGAGCACGACGCCGACGATGTTCTTGCCGATGTCGTGCACGTCGCCCTTGACGGTCGCCATCAGGATCTTGCCGGCGCTCTGGCGGCCTTCGCCGCCGT
>Ga0182030_10020276_pt1 | contig 12556 bp, 12 predicted proteins | sample 812S3MmetaG_FD_121299 | JGI IMG/M metagenome (GOLD analysis project Ga0182030, IMG submission 121299) | Permafrost microbial communities from Stordalen Mire, Sweden - 812S3M metaG (Illumina Assembly) | ecosystem: Environmental > Terrestrial > Soil > Wetlands > Permafrost | place: Sweden... | reverse complement strand
TGATCAAGCAATGCCGCGCGAACGCCTCGATGGGGAAGGTCACTCGAGCACCCGTGGGCAAAGTGAGCCGAGCGCTCTCCAGATCGATATCGACCTCGACGCCCGGATGATCTAGCAGCCAGCGAGACGTGCCTTCATCGACCACCACCGGAAGTAAACCGTTCTTCAAGGAGTTGCCGCGAAAGATGTCGGCAATCTCGGTGCTGATCACAGCGCGAAATCCAAAATCGAGCAGCGCCCACGGTGCATGTTCCCGCGACGAGCCGCAGCCGAAATTGCGGCCGGCCACCAACACTTCGGCACCGCTCGCCTGCGCCTTGTTCAGGACGAAGTCCGGATTCGCGGAACCGTCGTTGGCATAACGCCAATCGGCAAATAGCTGCTTGCCCAAACCTTCCTTGGTGGTGGTGGTCAGGAAGCGCGCCGGAATGATCTGATCGGTGTCGATGTTGCTCGACGCAATGACTACGGTACGGGAATGAATGCGTTTGATCGGTTGCATCACAGCAGCTCGCGCGGATCGGCTATGCGGCCGGCGACCGCGCTCGCGGCGGCCGTTAACGGGCTGACCAGCAGGGTGCGCGCGCCGACGCCTTGTCGGCCTTCGAAATTGCGGTTGCTGGTGCTGATGGAATACATGCCCGCCGCAACCGTATCGCCGTTCATCCCCAAGCACATGGAGCAACCGGACTCGCGCCAATCCGCTCCCGCTGCCTTGAAGATGTCGGCGTAGCCGGCCGCCTCGGCATCGCGCTTGATCTGTTGCGATCCGGGTACGATGAGCAGGTGCACCCCCGGCGCGACCTTTCGGCCTTTCAGGATGTGAGCGGCCGCTTGTAGATCCGTGAGCCGGCCGTTGGTGCAGCTGCCGATGAAGACGGTGTTCACCGGCTTGCCGAGCATGGCGTCGCCGCTATGAAAACCCATGTAGCGCAGCGCCTTGTCGAAGACCTCGTCGCCCGCATGGGCAGGGATCGATGCACCGAGGGGCACGACCATGCCGGGGTTGGTGCCATAGGTGACCATGGGCTCCAGCTGCGAAGCATCGATATCGACGGAGGCATCGAAAACCGCGCCCTCATCGGTGGCCAACGAACGCCACTGGCTCACCGCTATATCCCAAGCTGCGCCGGCCGGTGCGCGCGGCCTGCCCTGGAGATAGGCGAAGGTAATATCATCGGGGGCGATCATGCCGGCGCGGGCACCGGCCTCGATCGACATATTGCACACCGTCATGCGTTCATCCATCGACAGTGCGCGAATCGTGGAGCCGCGATATTCCAACACATAGCCGGTTCCGCCCGATACGCCGATCCTGCCGATGATGCTCAGGATCAGATCCTTGGCGGTAACACCGGGACGTAATTTTCCTTCCACGTTCACCGCGAAGCTCTTTGGCTTGCGCTGCAAAAGCGCCTGAGTGGCGAATACATGGCCGACTTCCGTCGTACCGATGCCGAAGGCGAGCGCGCCGAAAGCGCCATGAGTGCTGGTATGGCTGTCGCCGCAAACCACCGTCATGCCTGGCTGTGTGGCGCCCAATTCGGGACTGATCACATGCACGATGCCGCGCCGTGCATCGCGCATGCCGAACAGTTCGAGACCAAAGTCGGCTGCGTTGGTTTCGAGTTGCCGCACCTGCTTGGCCGCGGCATCGAGCTTGATGGGCACATTGCCGAAAACTTGCTCAGGTTGGGTCGGAGTCGAGTGATCCATGGTAGCCAAGGTACGGTCCGGCCGGCGCACCGGCAGCCCGGCGGCACGAAGCATGCTGAATGCCTGCGGCGTGGTCACCTCGTGAATCAGGTGCAGATCGATGTATAGCACCGCCGGTGTGTCGGCGGTTTCGGCGACCACTTCGTGTGCCGTCCAAACCTTGTCGAAAAGCGTGCGCGCGCTCACGATGTTATGCCTTCGCGGATTCCAACCATGGCATGCGCGCCCGCAGTTGCGCTCCGATCTTCTCGATCGAATGATTCAGATCCGCCTTCAGCAGTTTGGAATACTTGCGGCGGCCGCCCTTGTTCTCCGCGATCCATTGGCGTGCGAATTTACCCTGCTGAATTTCCTGGAGTATCTTGCGCATTTCCTTCTTGGTCGCCTTATTCACGATGCGCGGGCCGCGGGTCAGATCGCCGTATTTGGCGGTCTCGCTGATGGAGCGGTGCATCTTGGTGATGCCGCCTTCGTGCAATAGGTCGACGATCAGCTTCAATTCGTGCAGACATTCGTAGTAAGCCACTGCCGGCTGATAACCGGCCTCGACCAAGGTTTCGTAGCCCTTGACCACCAACTCAGTGGCGCCACCGCACAGTACCGCCTGCTCACCGAACAAATCGGTCTCGGTCTCTTCCGCGAATGTCGTCTCCAGGACACCGCCGCGAGAACCGCCGATGCCATCCGCATAAGCCAGCGCCTTGGCCTTGGCCTTACGCGACGGATTTTGCGCCACCGCGATCAGGCAGGGGACGCCGCGGCCCTGCTGATACTGACGGCGCACCAGGTCGCCGGGACCCTTCGGCGCGATCAATACGACATCCAAATCCTTGCGCGGCTTGATCTGCTTGAAGTGAATGTTGAAGCCATGCGCGAACAGCAGAGTCGAGCCTGGCTCGAGCAGCGTCTTGATCTCTGCATACAGCGGCTTCTGGGTGAGATCGGGCACCAACATCGCTACCAGCTGCGCTCCCTTGACCGCATCGCCCGGCAACATCACCTTCAGGCCGTCCTTTTTTGCCTTGTTCCAGCTCTCCCCCTTGCGTACGCCGACCACGACGTCATAGCCGCTGTCGCGCAAGTTGAGCGCGTGCGCACGACCTTGGCTGCCATATCCCAAGACCGCGATGCGCGCACCGCGCAAAGCTTTCTTGTCGACGTCCTTTTGAGAATACAAACGCATGCATAACTCCTTAGCCCAAAAAAAACGTAAGGCGCAAAATACAGGACCCCGCATTGAAGACTGCGCGGGCCTCAAGCGGGGTCCTGTGATTTGCGCTCGAGCGCCTTGTTAAGTAACCACAAATAGCACCACAGAATCTCATATGATGCAAGATCTTCCAGGGGTGTTGCTGTATGCGAATCAGCGAGTCGGTGCCGTTGTGGCTGCTGTACGAGGACGAATTCGATGCATGGCGCGCGACGCAATCGGCGTTCGTGCGCCAATGGCTGATCGAGCAGAATTTCAAAGGCGAGAAGTATCGCGTGCTGCTGATGCCCGACTCGGGAGGCGCGTTATGGTACGCGATCGCGGGACTCGGCAAACGCCAGGGGGATCTGTCGCTGTGGCATGCAGCGGGTTTCGCCGAGCGCCTGCCGCCGAGACGATTCCGGTTGGCGCAGAACTTTACGACGCAAGAGGCGACGCAACTGTGCCTAGGCTTCGCCTACGGTCTGTACCGTTTCGATCGCTATCGCGCCGTGAAGAGCGAGGTCGCCAGCCTCGAATCTCCGCCCAACGCCGACATGAACTTCGTGACCAATGCAATCGACTCGCTGCGCATGGCCCGAGACTGGATCAACACATCGGCAGCGGATTTCGGTCCGATCGAATTGGCGGCTGCGGCGCGGCATCTCGCCGAGCGGCACCGTGCGGTGTTCAACGAATGGGTCGGCGATGAATTGCTTGGGGCGAATTTTCCGGCCATCCACGCGGTTGGGCGGGCGAGCAGCAGCGCGCCGCGCCTGGTGGAGTTGCGCTGGTCGCCTGATTTGGCCGAACCGTTGCCATGCCTGACGCTGGTGGGGAAGGGCGTGTGTTTCGACAGCGGCGGCTTGGACATCAAGCCGGCCTCAGGCATGGGGCTGATGAAAAAGGACATGGGCGGAGCCGCCGTGGCGTTGGCCCTTGCCAACATGCTGATGACGGCGAAATTGCGTGCGCGCCTGCGGGTGCTCATCCCGGCCGTCGAGAATTCCATTGCCGGCAACGCCTATCGCCCGGGAGATGTGCTCGCCACCCGCAAAGGGCTGACGGTCGAGGTCGGCAATACCGACGCCGAGGGACGCTTGGTGCTGTGCGATGCACTGGCGCTGGCGGATGCGGAGCGGCCTGATCTGATCATCGATTTCGCCACCTTGACGGGCGCCGCCCGGGTGGCGTTGGGACCGGAACTGCCGGCCCTGTTCGGTAGCGACGAGGGCTTGGTGCGAGGTCTGGCCGCTGCCGCCGCCGCCGAACATGATCCGCTCTGGCCCATGCCGCTGTGGGCGGGATACGAGGATGAACTCGCCAGCAAGATTGCGGATCTGAATAATGTGGCAAGTTCTGGATTCGCCGGGGCGATTTTCGGGGCGCTGTTCTTGAAGCGCTTTGTGTCCGAAACCCCCTCGTGGCTGCACATCGATCTGTACGCCTGGAACCCCAAGGATCGTCCGGGGCGCGCCGTGGGCGCGGAGGCGCAAGCCCTGCGCGGCACCTATCGGTATCTGGTGCAGCGCTATGGCATTACGTAAGCTGCCGCGATGAAAAAAAGCAAATCGAAAGCGGTAGATACGAGGCGCTATTCGCGCGTGGTGGTCGATGGCCTGAAACAGACGCCCAGCCGCGCGATGTTGCGCGCCGTCGGCTTCGTCGATGCCGACTTCGAAAAACCCCAGGTGGGGATCGCCTCCACGTGGAGCAATCTGACGCCATGCAACATGCACATCGACGAACTGGCGCGGCTGGCGGCGGCGGGCGCCGAGCGAGCGGGTGCCAAGGCGGTGACTTTCAACACGATCACGGTATCCGACGGCATCTCCATGGGAACCCCGGGGATGCGTTACTCGCTGGTCTCCCGCGAGGTGATCGCCGATTCGATCGAAACCGTGGTGGGCGCGCAGGGGTTCGACGGGGTCGTTGCCATCGGCGGCTGCGATAAGAACATACCCGGCTGCATGATGGCCCTGGCCCGCCTGGACCGGCCGGCCGTATTTGTTTACGGCGGCACCATCAAGCCGGGTGCGCAAAATCGCGACATCGTCTCGGTGTTCGAGGCGGTCGGCGGCCGCGCGCAAGGCACCGTTTCGGAACAGGAATTGAAGTTTGTAGAGCGAACAGCCATACCCGGGCCAGGCTCTTGCGCGGGGATGTACACCGCCAACACCATGGCATCCGCCATTGAGGCGCTGGGGATGAGCTTGCCCAATAGCTCGGCGCAGGAGGCGGTCTCCGGCCAGAAGCGCAATGACTGCGAGCGGGCGGGCGAGGCCGTGGTGAAACTGATCCAGCGCGGAATCACGCCGCGGCAAATTTTGACGCGGAATTCCTTTGAAAACGCGATTACTGTCGTCATCGCCCTGGGTGGTTCGACCAATGCAGTGTTGCATCTGCTGGCCATCGCATCATGCGCCGGAGTTAAGCTGAAGCTGGATGACTTCACCCGTATCGGCAAGCGCGTGCCTGTACTTGCCGATCTGCGTCCCAGCGGAAAATACTCGATGTCCGAACTTGTGGCGATCGGCGGTATTCAACCTCTTATGAAGACGCTGCTGGATGCCGGGTTGCTGCATGGCGGTTGTCTGACCGTCAGCGGACAGACTTTGGCCGCCAATTTGCGCGGCGTGGCTCCGTACCCCGACGGCCAGCAGATTGTCAAACCGTTGCGGGAGCCGATTAAGGAGAATAGCCACCTAGTGATTCTCTACGGCAATCTCGCCGCCGATGGCGCCGTTGCAAAAATTACCGGTAAGGAGGGTTTGCGCTTCGACGGCCGGGCGCGCGTATTCGACTCTGAGGAAGCGGCGCTGCAAGGAATCCTGGGCGACAAGGTGCGCCGCGGCGATGTCGTGGTGATTCGTTACGAAGGGCCCAAGGGCGGCCCCGGCATGCGCGAAATGCTGAGTCCGACCAGCGCCATCATGGGCAAGGGCTTAGGTGCCGACGTCGCGCTCATCACCGATGGCCGCTTTTCGGGCGGCAGCCACGGGTTCGTCGTTGGGCACGTGTCGCCAGAAGCGGCGCTCGGCGGGGTGCTGGCATTGGTGAGGTCCGGAGATGAAATCAGCATCGATGCACAACGCCGGGAGATCACCCTGAATGTATCGGGCGCTGAGCTTAGACGCAGGCGCAAAGCCTGGCGCGCACCCAGACCTTATGCACGGCGCGGCGCTTTGGCCAAGTATTCGCGCGAGGTGAGCAGCGCCTCTTTGGGCGCGGTCACCGACCTGGAGCAACCGTAGTCGTATGCTCCGAGCAACGACCGTGACCGCCTTTCATAACGCACATTTGTCGTGCAAGCAGCCCTTGCAGTTCGGGCAGTATATGTGTCAGTCTCTTTACTCGCCGAAGGGAACTTGAAGGGACGTTGCTGGAATTTTCAGCGCGCAAGCTCGAGGCGTTGCGCTCAAGCGCGGATCACGATTCAGGGGTAAGGTCGCATAGACTTATGTACAGATACGAAGAGCCATCACTTTTCTCTGGCAGGCGAGGCGCCGCGCTGATCGCCGTTATCATTCTCCATGTTTTTATCGCGTGGGGATTCTACACCGGACTTGCCGGCAAGCTTGTTCAGAAGATTATCCCCCCCGTCGAGATCGCCCAGATTGATAAGCCAAAAGATATAGATAAGCCGCCGCCCCCGCCGCCCAAACTCGAAGACATCAAACCGTACGTCCCGCCGCCGGAATTCGTAGACATCCAGGCGCCTCAACAAGAGACGACCGCCATTACTCAGACGACGCAAGTTGTCCAGGCACCGGCACCTGTGGTGCAGGCGCCACCGCCGCCGCGGGCGAGCACGTCGATCAAGATGGATCCGAAGCATCCGCTGAAGATCGGCGAAGAGTATTATCCCGATGCGTCCAAGCGTGCCAATGAAGAAGGCCGTTGCATCGTTCAGGTGACGGTGTCCGCCGCCGGTAAGATCACCTCCGAATCGATTCAAACCAGCTCTGGCTTTCCGCGTTTGGATGAAGCCTGCCTGAAGGGCGTGCATGGCCAGCAAGTCATTCCCGCCACCGAGGACGGAAAGCCGGTCGAGAAGACGGTCGCCATTCCGATCGTTTGGAAGCTGACTGGTAAGTAGCAAGTTGCGGATTTAAGCGAGCGATTTTTTTTAAATCTCATTCATCAATAAGCGTTTTTAAGCAGAGGGAATCGGTCAATGCAAGAGACAGTCGTAGAAAACCCGTACGGTATACAACAGCTAATACTGAACGGCAGTATTGTCCAGCGGTCGATCTTGGCAATATTGTTGATCATGTCTCTGCTGACATGGTTCATCATGATCACCAAGTTCTTCGATCAGCGTAAGCAACGCCAACAAGCGATGGAGGCCGAGAAGGAATTTTGGAACTCCACCAGCCTCACCGACGCCATCAGCAAGCTGAAGGGCGGATCCAACCCGTTCCGCGCCTTGGCGGAAACCGGCAAACAGGCCTACGAATACCATGAGACCAACAAGTCGCGTCTGTCGAGCGCGATCGGCACCAGCGAGTGGATCACTGAGTCGCTGCAGCGCACCGCGGATATGGTCATCAGCCGCATGCAAGCCGGATTGCCGGTGCTCGCCTCGGTCGGCGCCACCGCGCCGTTCGTCGGTTTGCTCGGCACCGTTATCGGCATCTACAACGCCTTGATCGCCATCGGTGTCGCCGGCCAGGCATCGATCGATAAGGTGGCGGGTCCCGTCGGTGAAGCGCTCATCATGACAGCCATCGGTCTTGCTGTGGCGGTGCCTGCGGTGCTTGGTTACAACGTGCTATTGCGTCGCAACAAGGCGGTCCAGGAACGTGTCAGCCATTTCACCCACGAACTGCATGCTTATCTCATCTCGGGCGTGAAAATGGGTCTTGGCATGGATAAGGGTCCGACTCCGGTCGGCAAGCCAGCTTCGGTCCCGGCTCGCTAACACCAGGAATCCTTCATGGCGATCAACGTAGGCGGTGATTCTGAAGGCGACATGATGGCGGACATTAACGTCACACCCTTGGTGGATGTGATGTTGGTGCTCCTCATCATCTTCATCATCACGATCCGGGTCATCGTCCAGCAGGTGCAGCTGGAGCTTCCCAAGGCGACAAATCTTCCGACGCAGACCAAACCGGAGAACATCACCATAGCCGTCGATAAACAGGGGGCCATCTATTGGAACACCAAACTGTTGGCGAATATGGATGAATTGAAGTCTCAGTTACGTGCTGTCGTGCGGCAGGAGCCGCAGCCGGAAGTTCATATACGCGGCGATGCGAACGTGCGCTATCAATTCGTGGGCCAAGTGCTGGTCACCACCCAGCAAATCGGTATCCGCAAGGTGGCCTTCATTACGGAACCCGATCACTTCGGCCCCGGCTACGATTAGGAGAGCATAGCTATGGCAATGAGCACAGGAAGTAGCGAGGGTCCGCTGTCGGATATCAACATGACGCCGTTGATCGACGTGATGTTGGTGCTACTGATCATTTTCATCATCACGATTCCCAGCCAGACGCACGCGGTCAAGATCGACAATCCCTTGCCGCCGCCGCCGAACCAGCCGCCGCCGCCGCCGCCCGAGGTGATCAACTTAGGGATAGACTTCGATGGCACGATTCTGTGGAACTCGGTCCCGGTGGATCGGACGACGTTGCAGGGCGACATCAGTGAGGAGGCCTCCAAGCAACCGCAGCCCGAGGTGCACATTACGGTGGACAAGTTCGCCAAGTATGAAATCGTCGCGCAGACATTGGCGGATTTGCAGCATCGAGGTTTGAAGAAGATAGGATTCGTCAACAACGATTTTTTCTGAAGTTATCATTCCCCGGTGGTATTACGGCGCGTCAGCTCTTGTGATGAGGGGCTGTCGCGCCGTTTGTTTACAACCACCTTAGGAACGGTACTCACTTGACCGTCATACGAGGTTTGCTAATGAGTCATTCGATACGCAGTTTTAAGCGTCACGCGCTGGATTTATTGGCTGGTCGCGCGAGCGTGCTTGCGTTGGCCGCGTTGTTCTGTTTGGCGGCGATTCCGCAGTTGGCTTTGTCAGCGGACAAGCCCAAGGGCCCGGAAATCAGCCGGATCATTGCCAAGGAAATGACTGCTGCGCAGAAGGACATGCAGACGAGCAAATGGGCGGAAATGATCAAGGATCTGGAAGCGGCCGAACAGAAGTCGCCGTTGACGACCTACGACAAAAAGACCATCTACGACTTCAAGGGCTTCGCTTACATCAAGCTGAACAATCTGAAGGCGGCGGAATCCGCCTACGAGCAGGCGGTTGCCACCGGCGGCTACACGCCTGAAGAAGCGACTCGCACGAATCGCATGCTGTTCCAGCTGGCGGCCGGCAATCAGCAATTTACCAAGGCCATTGAATACGGCAAGACGGCCACGGAGTCATCGGCCGCGACGCCCAACGACTTCTTGATCATGACGCAGCTGTATTACCAGCAGAAGGATTGCAAGAGTTCGGGCGTTTGGGCAGACAAGGCCGTTGCTGCCTTCCGTAAAGCGAATGAACAGCCTAAAGAAGTGCTGTATCAGATCAAGCTGCAATGCGCGAGCGACGCGGGCGACAATGCTGGCATGGCCGCTTCCCTTTACGACTTGATCCGCCTGACCAACAAAACTCAATATTGGAACAATTTGATTCGGATCGAGCGTCAGGATGAGCGCGATGACCGCAATACTTTGATGATCTATCGCGTCATGTACGACACCAACTCGATGAACGCCGATACCGACTACATCGAAATGGCTCAGTTGCTGCAAGACGCTGGGTTGCCGGGTGAAGCGGCAGCGGTGCTCGACAAGGCCAGTAGCTCGGGCGTCCTCAAGGATGAACACAAGGAGCGCACCAACCGGCTTCTTGCAGCTCTCAAAGTCCGTGCCGATACCGACAAGAAAACATTGCCGCAACAGGATGCGGAAGCAGGAAAGAATGCTGCGGGGGAATTGGCGGTCAAAGTGGGCGAAGTGCACTATGGTTTCGGCGATTATGCTGGCGCGATCACGATCATCAATGCTGGCGTGGCTAAGGGTCAGATCAAGCATCTCGACGAGGCTTATGTGTATCTGGGCCGGGCGCAGGCCGCGCAGAAGAACAACGCCGACGCCAAGAAGGCGTTTGCGCAGCTGAAGACCGTGCCCGGCATCAGCCCTCGCGTATTGAAGTTGTGGGAACTGTATTCAGAAAAGCTCGGTCAGGGTCAATAACATTCTCGGAGCAGTAATCATGACTATCAAAGCCGGTGACAAGATGCCCGAGGGCAGCTTCATGCAGATGACGAAGGACGGTCCGCAGAAACTGACGACGGAGAGTCTGTTCGCGGGCAAGACAGTCGTGTTCTTCTCCGTACCGGGCGCCTTTACGCCGACCTGCGATGCCAAGCACCTACCGGGCTTCGTGGAGCTCGCGGATCAAATCAAAGCCAAGGGTGTCGATACGATTGCGTGCACAGCAGTCAACGATGTGTTCGTGATGAACGCTTGGGGCAAGCATGGCAACGTCGGCGACAAGATACTGATGCTTGCGGACGGCAATGGCACCTATGTCAAGGCGCTGGGATTGGAAATGGACGGCTCGAAGTTCGGCATGGGGACTCGCGGCCAACGATTCGCCGTGATCGTCAAGAACGGCGTCGCAACGCACGTCAATGTCGAAGCGCCCGGCGAGTTCAAGGTGTCGGCAGCCGACAGCGTTTTGAAACAACTGTAGAAGTTATTCACACCATCTCCTGTCCGGAGGCGGCGGCTGCCTCTTACCCCGCCTTGGCGATGAGCTTCTCTAGCTCGGGGATGATTTGAAATAGGTCTCCCACCAGCCCTAAATCCGCGACCTCGAAAATAGGCGCTTCCGCATCCTTGTTGATCGCGACTATGGTGCGCGCATCCTTGATGCCGGTCAGATGCTGGATCGCTCCGGAAATTCCTATCGCGATATAGATCTCGGGAGAGATGATCTTGCCCGTCTGGCCTACCTGCATCTCGTTGGCAGCGTATCCGGCGTCGACCGCGGCGCGCGAAGCCCCGACCGCTGCGCCAATTTTGTCCGCGAGATTGAACAGCAGCTTGAAATTCTCCGCACTCCCAAGGGCACGGCCACCTGAGATCACGCGAGATGCCGTTTGTAGATCCGGCCTATCGGTGGAACCGGATCTCGCGCCCACATAGCGGGTGTGTGCGGGCAGCGCCGCATTCACAGACTTGAGCTCGACTGTGCCGCTGCCGCCGGCCGCGGCGGCTTCGAAGGAAGCGACGCGCACGGTGGCAATCACCTTGGCTGCAGGGTCGGCTTCGACAGTAATGATGGCGTTGCCCGCGTATATCGGCCGACGAAATTTGAAAGGGCCGTCGACCGCCATCAGATCGCTGACTTGAGCGACACCCAGCAGTGCTGCAACCCTGGGCATGAGGTCCTTGCCGAAACTGGTCGATGGCCCAAAGATGTGTGAATAGTCGCCGGCCAGCGCCGCAACCTGCGGCGCGAATATCGCCGCGAGAGGATGCTCGTTTTCGGGCCGATCTATGCGCAGCACTCCTTTCACACCCGCCAGTGCTGCCGCCTGCGCCGCGACGGCTGCAGTATCCGCACCGAATACGGCAATGGTAATTTCGCCGTCCGCGATGCCCTTTGCGCAAGTGACGCACTTGGCGGTCGCGGGATTTAACGACTTGCCGTCGTGCTCGCCGACGATGAGTATCTTATGCATTAGAGCAAACCCTTCTTCTTGAGTGCGTCCACCAATTCGGCCACGTCCTTTACCATCACGCCCTTCTGGCGTTGGGCGGGAGGTTCCGTCTTCACGGTTTTGAGCAGCACGCCGGCGCTCACACCCAGGGAGTCCAGCGACGTGACATCCAGCGGTTTTTTCTTCGCCTTCATGATGTCGGGCAATTTCACATAGCGTGGTTCGTTCAAGCGAAGATCGACGGTGATGACGGCGGGCAGGTCCACGTCAATAGTTTCAAGTCCGGCATCGACTTCCCGAGTGACCGTCGCCTTGCCGTCGGCAATCTCGACCTTGGATGCGTAAGTTGCCTGCGGGCGCTCCCAGAGGGCGGCGAGCATTTGTCCGGTCTGGTTGGCATCATCGTCGATGGCCTGTTTGCCGAGAAAAATCAGGTCCGGGCTCTCTTTCTTGGCCACCGCCAGAAAAGTGCGCGCCGCCGTCAAGGGCTCGACCGCGGCATCGGTCTGTACCAGAATCGCGCGGTCGGCGCCCATGGCCAATGCCGTACGCAGCTGCTGCTGGCTATCGGCGACGCCAATGCTCACCGCCACCACCTCCACGCCCGAGCCGCGCTCTTTGATGCGTAACGCTTCCTCGAGCGCGATCTCATCGAATGGATTGACGCTCATTTTTACGCCGTCCAACATGACGCCGCTGCCATCGGGCTTGACCCGCACACGCACGTTGTAGTCCACGACGCGTTTGATGCAAACCAAGATCTTCTTCATATTTCTCCTTAAGCCGCCGTTCGTGGCGTGCCGCTGCTCGATTCGGCTCCTGCAGCGGCAATCGCCTGCGAAAACGTAACACTGATTTTAGCCGCGCAATCGCGCAACCTTGGTAAAAATCTCTCCAGGCCGGTTTTCAGCGGAACGGCCGAAGCGAAGAATCGGACCGTCAGCACGGCTAAGCCGTGATTTTGCAG
>Ga0182030_10020274_pt1 | contig 12558 bp, 10 predicted proteins | sample 812S3MmetaG_FD_121299 | JGI IMG/M metagenome (GOLD analysis project Ga0182030, IMG submission 121299) | Permafrost microbial communities from Stordalen Mire, Sweden - 812S3M metaG (Illumina Assembly) | ecosystem: Environmental > Terrestrial > Soil > Wetlands > Permafrost | place: Sweden... | reverse complement strand
TTCGCAGCGCTTCCTGCCGTCGCGGGAGGCGATCGTCGAGATTCTGGAGTCGGTGCTGGATCTCCTCTATCCGGGGTATTTCGGCCGTCGGGATCTGAACGAGGGCAATCTCGCCGCCCATGTGGCGCATTCGGTGGCCGCGCTCGCGCCGAAGATCGAACGCGAAATGGAGCATTGCCTGTGCTACGGACGGGAGCGCGGGAATGTCGGCGATGACTTGGGGGACTGCGCGCCGCGGGCGCGCACGCTGGCCCGGGTGTTCCTCAACCGGCTGCCGCACATCCGGGGTCTGCTTCTCCAGGACGTGCAGGCCGCGTACGACGGGGATCCGGCGGCGACCAACCTGGACGAAGTGATACTGGCCTATCCGGGCCTGCTGGCGGTGAGCGTGTACCGCATCGCCCACGCGTTGTACGACCTCGGCGTGCCGATGATGGCGCGCATCATGACGGAATGGGCGCACTCGAAGACCGGGTGCGACATCCATCCGGGCGCGGACATCGGGCCGGCCTTCTTCATCGACCACGCGACCGGCGTCGTCATCGGTGAAACGACGCACATCGGCGAAGGCGTCAAGCTGTACCAGGGCGTGACCCTGGGCGCACTGTCGTTCCCGCGCGATGCCAGCGGGCAGATCATCCGCGGACGCAAGCGCCATCCGACGCTCGAGAGCGGTTCGACGCTGTACGCGAACGCGACCGTCCTGGGCGGCCAGACCGTGGTGGGGGCCGAAAGCGTCATCGGCGGTTCGGTGTTCCTGACGCACTCGGTGCCCGCGCGCTCCCGGGTGTCGCTCAAGGAGCCGGAACTGCGGGTCGGCACCCGGGACGGGGCGGCCGACCCGGACGCGATCTACTTCGACATCTAGGCCGGCCGCGAAGGCCGGCTACATCATCTTGCCGATCACGGGGACCATCAACAGCGCGACGATGTTGATGATCTTGATGAGCGGGTTGATCGCGGGGCCCGCGGTGTCCTTGTACGGGTCGCCGACCGTATCGCCGGTCACCGCCGCCTTGTGCGCATCGGAACCCTTGCCGCCGAAGTGCCCTTCCTCGATGTATTTCTTGGCGTTGTCCCAGGCGCCGCCCCCGGTCGTCATCGAGATGGCGACGAACAATCCCGTGATGATGGTGCCGATCAGCAGGCCCCCGAGCGCTTGGACGCCGGATCCGGGTCCCATGAGCCAGTTCACGACAAATACCAGCACGATCGGCGCAAGAATGGGCAACAACGACGGGATGATCATTTCCTTGATGGCAGCCTTGGTGAGCATGTCGACGGCCCGCGAGTAGTCGGGCTTGGCGGTGCCTTCCATGATTCCCTTGATCTCGCGGAACTGACGGCGCACTTCGTTGACCACGGCACCCGCCGCGCGGCCGACCGCCTCCATCGCCATGGCGGCGAACATGTAGGGAATCAGGCCGCCGATGAACAACCCGATGATCACGGCCGGATTCGACAGGTCGAAGCTGGTGGCGTGGCCGACCACTTCCTCGAGCTTGTGCGTGTAGTCGGCGAACAGCACGAGGGCCGCAAGACCGGCCGACCCGATCGCGTAACCCTTGGTGACCGCCTTGGTGGTGTTGCCCACGGCGTCCAGCGGATCGGTGACGTCGCGCACCTTCTTGTCGAGTCCGGCCATCTCGGCGATGCCGCCGGCGTTGTCGGTGATCGGGCCGTAGGCGTCGAGGGCGACGATCATGCCCGTCATGGAGAGCATCGCCGTGGCGGCGATGGCGATGCCGTACAGGCCCGACAGCTGGTAGGAGGCCCAGATGCTGAGGCAGACCGCAACGACCGGCAGCGCACAGGCCTTCATCGAGACGCCGAGGCCGGCGATGATGTTCGTGGCGTGCCCGGTCTGCGAGGCCGAGGCCACGTGCTGCACGGGCCCGTACTCGGTCGCGGTGTAGTACTCCGTGATGACGATCATGGCGGCGGTGAGCGCGAGACCCACCAGGGTGCACAGCCACATCGCCGTCGCGCGCTCGCCCATGATCTGCTTCGAGACGAAGTAGAACGCGATCGCGGAGATCACGCCGGAGACGATGACGCCCTTGTACAGCGCATTCATGATCTTGCCGCCCTCCCGGGTCGAGACGAAAAAGGTCCCGACGATGGACGAGACGATGGAGATGGCTCCGAGAACCAGCGGGAACAGGATCGCGTTCTCACCCATGTCGACCATCACGAGACCGCCCAGCAGCATGGTGGCCACCAGCGTCACGGCGTAGGTTTCGAACAGGTCGGCCGCCATGCCGGCACAGTCGCCGACGTTGTCGCCGACGTTGTCGGCGATGACCGCCGGATTGCGGGGGTCGTCCTCGGGAATCCCGGCCTCAACCTTGCCCACGAGATCGGCGCCCACGTCCGCCCCCTTGGTGAAGATGCCGCCGCCCAACCGCGCAAAGATCGAAATCAGCGAGCCTCCGAAGGCGAGACCGACCAGCGAGCGCAGCGCTGCCGCCGCATCGCCGAGCAGGTGCAGCATGAGCACGTAGTAACCGGCGACGCCGAGCAGACCGAGCCCCACCACGAGCATGCCGGTGATGGCGCCGCCTCGAAACGCCACCTTGAGCGCCGCGTTGATGCCGTTGTGCGCCGCCTGGGCGGTGCGTACGTTCGCCCGCACCGAAATGAACATGCCGATGTAGCCCGCGAGTCCGGAGAGTATGGCGCCGACCGCAAAGCCGCCGGCGGTCGCCCAGCCGAGGGAGAAGCCGAGTACCAGGAACAGTACGACGCCGACGCCCGCGATGGTGGCGTACTGACGGTTGAGATAGGCGCGCGCTCCGGCCTGAATCGCAGCCGCGATCTCCTGCATGCGGGGATTGCCCGCGGGCTGCGCCAGGATCCAGCGGACCGATATCAGGCCATAAATGATCGCGATCACCCCGGAACCGATCGCCAGCCAAAGCGCATTGTCAAGCGTCATCAAATGTTCTCCGTTATGTAAAACTTCAGAGTTTCAAGGTAAAAAATGGCTTTTGAGCCGCTTCGGCACCCGGTGTCCGCGCAGAGTGACGTAATCGGGAACCCCGTTTATGTACGGCGGGTAGTCCTCGCCGGCGATCAACGGTGCAAGGTAGCGCCGGCACGCGGCGGTGATGCCGAAGCCGTCGGCGGTGATGAAGTTGCGCGGCACCTTTTTTTCCTGGTTCGCGACCGCGCTCAAGGGCGCCTCGCCGACGGTCCAGCGGTAGGGTTTGGACGATTTGCGCACGATCACCGGCATCACGGCGTTGCGGCCCTTCAACGCGAGTTCGACCGCAGCCTTGCCGACGGCGTAGGCCTGCTCGACGTCGACCCGTGAGGCGATGTGGCGTGCCGAGCGCTGCAGGTAGTCGGCCACGGCCCAATGGAACTTGTAGCCGAATGCCTCCTGGGTCATCTGCGCGACCACGGGCCCCACGCCCCCCAGCTGCGCGTGCCCGAACGCGTCGCGGGTGCCGGCTTCGGCCAAAAATTTACCGTCGGCATCGCGGACGCCTTCGGAGACCACGACGACACAGTAGCCGCGTTTTTCGACACTTTCCTTGACCTTGGTCAGAAATTGGTCGCGGTCGAAGGCGATCTCCGGAAACAGAATGACGTGCGGCGCGTCCCCGGCCTTCGCGCCGGCAAGCCCGCCGGCGGCGGCCAACCAGCCCGCATGCCGGCCCATGACCTCGAGCACGAACACCTTTGTCGACGTGCGCGCCATCGACAACACGTCGAGCGCGGCTTCCCGGGTGGAAACGGCGATATATTTGGCGGCTGACCCGAAGCCGGGGCAGCAGTCGGTGATGGGCAGATCGTTGTCGACGGTTTTCGGCACGCCGATGCACGCGATCGGGTACCCCAGCTGCACCCCGATTTCGGACACCTTGTGAGCGGTATCCATGGAATCGTTGCCGCCGTTGTAGAAAAAATAGCCGATGTCGTGGGCCCGGAACACCTCGATCAGCCGCTCATACTGCGCGCGGTTCCTGTCCAGGCCCGCCAACTTGTAGCGTGCCGAGCCGAAGGCGCCGCCCGGCGTGTGGCGTAGTTTACGGATCGTTGCGGCCGACTCGAGGCTGGTGTCGATCAGATCCTCGGTCAGGGCGCCGATGATCCCATGCCGGCCGGCGAAGACTTTGCCTATGTGTTTCGGGTACTTACGAGCGGTTTCCAGCACCCCGCAGGCGGATGCGTTGATGACGGCGGTGACGCCGCCCGACTGTGCGTAGAACGCGTTTCTGGGGTCTCTGCGCTTCATAAGCCGGCGAGGATAGCCGATCGGCGCAGCCGCGGCACGACTATGGTTTGACGGTGGGCTGCCGCGAAGGTACGGTAGCGCGCTTTCAACACCAGCGAGAATCATGCGTATAGTCCTTTTAGGCGCCCCCGGGTCAGGCAAGGGCACGCAGGCCCAACTGCTCGTCAAGACCTATGGCGTGCCGCAAATCTCCACCGGCGACCTGCTGCGCGGCGCCGTTGCAGCCGGCACCGAGCTCGGGCTGCGCGCCAAGGCGGCGATGGATGGCGGCAGGCTGGTGGACGATGCCACGGTGCTCGGGGTGATCCGTGAGCGGCTGGCCCAGCCTGATGCCGCCACGGGATTCATTCTGGACGGCTTTCCGCGCAACATCGCCCAAGCCGACGCCCTCGGCGAGATGCTCGGGGATATCGGCAAGCCGCTCGAGGCAGTCGTGCTCCTCAATCTCGATCTGGGTGTGCTGTTCAAGCGCCTCACCGGCAGGCGTATCTGCGAGGACTGCGGGCAGGTCTACAACGTGTTCACGTCGCCGCCGGACGCCGCCCAGCACGCCGCCAAGTTCGGTCATGCGCCGCGCCTCATCCAGCGTCCCGACGACAAGGAAGAGGTGATCGGCAAGCGTCTGGAAGTCTACGACGCGCAGACCAAACCGCTGATCGCGTACTACACCGCGACGGGCATCCTGCGGGTCGTGGACGCGGATGCTCCCATGGACGTGGTTTTCAAGGGCATTCAGCAGGCGGTTACAGGACGCTGAGGAGGCGCTCCCCGATCTCGGCGCGGCGCCACCCGGTGAGGGCATGGGAGTGCCGTTTGCCGAGCGCAAGCGCCTTGAGTTCGCCGCGCGGCGCCAGCACTTCGGCACTCACTCCGAGTTCGGCTGCGCGCGCGTCCACGATTTTCCCGAGCCGTTCCGCCAGCGCCTTTTGTTCGGCCGTCGGACGGGCGTCTTGAACCGGATTCAGATCCGTGAGCGCGGCGCCGGCGTCTTCATCGAGCGCCTGTAGGAGGCTCTCGGCGAAACCGTCGTTGAAATTGTCGGGCATGGCGTTAAGTGCGCCGAGCGCCGCACGCGTTGACGGATTGGCCTGGGCAACGGCAAACAAGGCGAGGTCCGAGAGGATCCAGGAGCGTGGCAGGTCTCGCTCGCGCGCCACCCGCTCGCGCCAGACCGCCAGGGTCCGGGCGCGGGCGCGGGGCTTCGGGTCGAGCTGCCCCAGTCCCTTCAGCCGTTCCCACGCCTGGGCGGGGCCGGGTTCGTACAGCGCCGGATCCTCGAGCGCCGCACAATCTTCCGTCACCCAGTGTTCGCGGCCGAGTTCACGCAGGCGCTGGCTGAGCAGGCGCGCGATTTCGCCGAGATACAGCACATCATCGGCGGCGTATTCGAGCTGTTCCCGGCTCAGCGGACGTTTCGACCAGTCGGTGCGCGTCTGGCCCTTGGGAATGACGACGTCGAGCAGCGTCTTGGCGAGTTCCGCGTAGCCGATCTGCGGTTTCAGGCCCGTGCAGCCGGCGGCGACCTGGGTGTCGAACACCGGCGAAATGATGCGTTTGGTGGTGAGATAAAAGGCCTCGAGATCCTGCCGCGCCGCGTGGATCACCTTCGGTGTCTGCGGCGCGGTGAGGGCGGGCACCAACGGCTCCAGTCCGCCTCCGCGCAACGTGTCGACGCACCAGACGGCGTCGCCGGCGGCGAGCTGCAGCAGGCACAGTTTGGGAAAAAAAGTCCTCTCGCGCAGAAATTCCGTGTCGAGCCCGATGGACGGCTCCGACTCCAGCCGCCGCGCGAGCGGCGGCAGCTCCTCCTGTCGGTCGATCCAAATCGCATCGGGCATCCGTCGGCTCCGCGTGTACAATTTAATCATCGATTATGACTGAATGAACGATGCTGCGACTCGCAAAAGCTTTTCTTGACATCGCCTTGTGGCGCCGCTCGCCGGCACAGCTGCCGGCGTCGCTGTTCTTGCTCGTCCTGTTGTGCGCCGCCGTCGCGCTGCTCGAAGTGGTCGGAGCCCTGCTGCCACCCGGGCCGAGCGACCGCATTCTCACTCGGGTCGCGCTCTCGGTCGGCCTGCCCCTCGCATTCGCCTGGGTGGTGCTGGCGATTGCGCGGCATCGACACCGTTTCCTGCAGACCGGCTGCGCGCTGCTCGGCGTCGCCATCCTCGCCGAACTGGTGCTGTATCCCCTGGGGTCGCTGCTCAACGTCATCGGCTCCAACCGGCCGGCGTCCCTGCCCTTGGGAGTGCTGCTGGTGGCCGGCCTCGTGTGGTATCTGCTCGCGTGCGCGAACATCTGGCGGGCGGCGCTCGATTCCGGCCTCTCCATAGGGCTCGCGATCAGCGTGGGCTATCTGCTGCTGTCCATGCTGCTCGAACAACAGTTGCTGCCCGATGCCTGAGCCGGGACACATTCACGTACTCGGCATCGCCGGCACCTTCATGGGCGGAGTGGCGGCGATCGCGAAGGCGGCGGGCTTCCGCGTGACGGGCTCGGATCTCAACGTGTACCCCCCGATGAGCACGCAGCTGACGGCGCTCGGCATCGATTTCGTGCAAGGGTACGATGCCGCGCAGCTTGATGTAGAGCCCGACGTCGTGGTCGTGGGGAACGCCCTCTCGCGGGGCAGCCCCGTGGTGGAGGCGATGCTGAATCGCGGCATCCCCTACACCTCCGGACCGCTGTGGCTCGCGGATGAGGTGCTGCGGAACCGGCACGTGCTCGCCGTGGCTGGAACCCACGGCAAGACGACCACCAGCAGCATGCTCGCATGGATATTGGAACACGCGGGGCTCGCGCCCGGGTTCCTGATCGGCGGCGTGGCCACCAACTTCGAGGGTACCGCGCGGCTCGGCGCGTCGCGCTTCTTCGTCATCGAGGCCGACGAATACGACACCGCCTTTTTCGACAAACGGGCGAAATTCGTCCATTACCGTCCGCGCACGGCCATCCTCAACAATCTCGAATACGACCATGCGGACATTTATCCCGACGTGGCCTCGATCCGGCGCCAGTTCAACCAGCTGCTGCGCACCGTGCCTGCGGCCGGCCGGCTGATCGTCAACGGCGACGACGCGGAACTCGCCGCCACGCTCGAGATGGGCTGCTGGACACCGCGGGAAACGTTCGGCGCGGCGGGGGAACCGGACTGGCGTGCGGTGGACGTGGCGGGCGGCTGCGCGAGCTTCGACGTGCAGTGTCGCGGCAAGCGGGTCGCCCGGGTTTCCTGGAGCCTGCTCGGCAGCCACAACGTGTCGAATGCGCTGGCGGCCATCGCGGCCGCGGCGCACGTCGGCGTGGAGCCGTCGCGCGCCGCCCTCGCGCTCGCGGAATTCCGCGGCGTGAAGCGGCGCATGGAAGTTCGCGGCGTGGTGGGCGGCGTCACGGTGTATGACGACTTTGCGCATCATCCGACCGCGATCGAAACCACGCTCTCGGGACTGCGGGCGCGGGTCGGGGCGGCCCGGATCGTGGCGGTGGTCGAGCCGCGCTCGAACACGATGAAGCTCGGAGTGCACCGCGACCAGCTGGCCCCTGCACTGGCCCGCGCCGACCGCTCCTGGTTCTTCAATCCCCCCGATCTGGGTTGGGATCTGCCCGCGGCCGTGGCAGCGCTTGGCGACCGCGTGGGCTTTGCGGACACGGTCGATGGCCTGGTCCGGGCGCTGGCCGACGACGCCCGTCCCGGCGATCATATCCTCATCATGAGCAATGGCGGCTTCGGCGGCCTGCACGACAAGCTTCTCGCAGCGTTGCGGGCGCCAAGTTGAGCGCGATTCCGCTGTTCCCCCTGAGCATCGTGCTGTTCCCGGAAGGGCCGCTGCCGTTGCGGATCTTCGAGCCCCGCTACGTCGACATGGTCGGGCGCTGCATGCGGGAGGGCGGCGGATTCGGGGTGGTGTTCGACCTGGCCAGCGACGTCGGGACGCTCGCCAAAATCACCGATTTCGACCAGCTGCCCGACGGACTCCTCGGCCTGTCCTGTGTGGGCCAGCAGCGCTTTCGCATTCTGCGCAGAAGCCGCCAACCGGATGGGCTCAACGTCGGCGAGGTGCAGTGGATCGACCCCGAGCCTCCCACGGCCCTGCCGCCGCGGCATGCGCGCCTGGCCGAACTGCTGAAATCCGTACTGCCGCAGCTCGGCGAAGTGTATGGCGGCATCCCGATGCGTCTCGACGACGCCGCGTGGGTGGGCAATCGGCTGGCCGAAATACTGCCGCTTCCGCCGGCCGAGAAACAGACCTACCTGGAGATGGAGGATCCCGTCGCCCGGCTCGACCTGCTGGCGCCCCTCGCGTAGAAGCGCCACAGCGCGAAGCCGATCAGGACCGTCCACGCCAGGACCAGCCATCCGACGAAGCCGTCGAAGCGGCTCAGCAGGAAGCGGAGCGGCGCCGTTCTGACCGGCGCCGACAGGCCATGCACCGTCAGCATGACCCACACCCATCCGGCGTGCAGTCCGATGCACGCGGCGATGTTGCCCGTGACGACCCGGATCACCGCGAGCACGACCCCGACCGCGAAGAGACAGAGAAACGCGTCGGCGATGCCTCCCGGATTTGCGAAGGCCTGCAAGGTGCCGCGCAGCAGGTCGAGCCCGCTGCCTGCCGTGACCTCCGCGGCGGCGATATGATAGCTCGCAAAGAAATGCGTCGCCGAATACACCGCAGCGGTCGCCAGCACCGCGGGCGTGCTCCCGGATTCGCGCTCGATGGCGGTGAGCATCGCGCCGCGCAGGAACGTCTCCTCGATGAGCGCCGCGGCCAGCCCGCTCGAGAGGCTCATGAGGACGAGCCGGGCGACGTGCGGAGAGCGGGTCCACTCGAGCAGACCGAGTGCCGTCATCACCGCGACGATCGCCGCCATGGTGAGGACCCCCAGCGCGAGGCCGGTCGCCATTTCGCGCAGGAACGCGCGGCGCGGCAGTCCGAAACCCAGACTCACCCGGTCGCCCACGCCCAGACGGGGTGCCGCCGCCGCGAAGACGAGCAGCAACACCACCATGCCGATGCGCTCCCCAAGCCGGTGGAACGGAAAGCCGAAATGCGGATGCAGCAGCGTCCACAGGGGATAGGTGAAAACCGCGATCGAGGCCAGACCGACGAGGATCAGTCCGACGAACCAGGCGAAGGCGCGCAAGTTACGCGGCGCGCAATCCCGGGAATATCCGGGCCGCCGCCGCCACCGTTTCCTCGATGTCCCCGGCCGAATGCGCCGCCGACAGGAAGCCCGCCTCGAACGCCGAGGGAGCGAGATAGACGCCCGCCTCCAGCATGGCGTGAAAGAAGCGCTTGAAGCGCCCCACGTCGCTTTGCATGACGTCGGCGAAGTTGTTGACCGCCGGAAGGTCGGTGAAGAAGAGGCCGAACATGCCGCAGACATGGTTGGTCGCGAGCGGTACTCCGGCGTCCGCCGCCGCCGCCTCGAGCCCGCGCATCAGGCGCAGGGTGGCGGCGCCCAGCCGCTCGTGGAACCCCGGCGCCGATATCAATTCCAGCGTGGTCAGCCCCGCGGTCATCGCCACGGGATTGCCCGACAGCGTGCCCGCCTGATAGACGGGACCCAGGGGCGCCAGCCGTTCCATGATGTCGCGGCGACCCCCGAAGGCACCCACCGGCATTCCGCCGCCGATGATCTTGCCGAGCGTCGTCAGGTCGGGCCGCACGCCGTAGAGTTCTTGAGCGCCGCCGAGCGCGACGCGGAACCCGGTCATCACCTCGTCAAATATCAGGATGGCGCCTGCGCGGTCGCAGACCTCGCGCAGCGTCTGCAGAAAGCCCGGCGCGGGAGTCACACAGTTCATGTTGCCGGCGACGGGTTCGACGATGAGGCAGGCGATCCGATCGCCGATCTGTCCGAACACCTCCCGGACCTGGTCCGCATCGTTGAAGTTCAGCGTCACCGTGTGCGCCGCCAGGGCCTTGGGCACGCCGGGGGAGGTCGGTACGCCGAGGGTCAGCGCGCCGGATCCCGCCTTGATGAGGAGCGAATCCGAATGGCCGTGATAACAGCCTTCGAACTTCACGATGGTGTCGCGACCGGTGAAGCCGCGGGCCAGACGGATGGCGCTCATGGTGGCCTCGGTGCCGGAACTCACGAAGCGCACCAATTCGATCGACGGGACGAGCTCGATGACCCGCCGGGCGAGCGCGGTCTCGATCTCCGTGGGCGCGCCGAACGACAGGCCGTCGGCGGCCACCCTCTGCACCGCGGCGATCACCTGCGGGTGCGCGTGTCCCAGGATCATGGGGCCCCACGATCCAACATAGTCGATGAACTGGCGACCGTCGGCCGCCGTGACGCGCGAGCCCGAGGCCCGCCGGAAAAAAATGGGCTCGCCACCGACGCTGCGAAACGCACGCACCGGCGAATTGACGCCGCCCGGAATGTATTTGCAGGCCTCTTGGTACAGGCTGGTCATCGAATTTCCCCTTCAGGCCCTAGGCCGCGAGCGCGCCACCGGGAAGGCTCAGGCTGACTTCGAAGCCGCCGCCCGCGCGATTGGCGGCCCGGGCCGCTCCACCGTGCGCCTTCATGACCTGGGCCGTGATGGCCAGGCCAATCCCTTCGCCCCCGGTGTCGCGGTCGCGCGATTCCGCCACCCGGTAAAAGGGCTCGAATATACGCTCCAAATCCGGTTCCGGCACGCCGGGGCCGCGATCGCGGACCAGGATGGCGAGTCCGCCGCCGTCCGGCCGCACGATCGAGACCTCGACCGGCGAGCCGTCCGGACTATAGCGCACCGCGTTGCGCAGCACGTTCTCCACGGCGCTGGAAAGCAGCTCACGATTACCCCACACGGCGGCATGCGCGTCGCCCGACAAAACGACCCGGCAGCCCCGGGCCCCGCCCTCGAAGTTCGCATCGCGCACGACGTCCTCGATGACCTCATCGAGCGCGAAGCGCTCCCGCTCGATGGCGGAGTCCGCGCCGTGCAGCCGGGCCAGCTTCAGCACCTGGCTGATGAGTCCATCAAGGCGCTCGATTTCCCGCTCCAGCCGGTCGAGCTGGCGCGGCAGGTCGACCGTCGGCTGCCGGGCGAGACCCACGGCGACGCGCATCCGCGCGAGGGGCGAACGCAGCTCGTGCGAAATGTCGCGCAGCAGCTGGGTCAGCCCCACGCGGTTGGCGCGCAGCTGATCCGCCATGGCGTCGAAGTCGCGGGCGAGCACGGCCACCTCATCCCGTCGATCCTCCAGCCCCGCGCTGACTCGCAGCGGCTGCGCCCGCATGTCGAGCCGCTCGGCGGCCAGCGTTCTCGCGCCTTCCTGAATCCTGCGGATCGGGGCGGACAAATGGCGCGCCAGCCACCAGCTGGCGAAGGCGCTGACGATGAGGGCGATGCACAGGATGGCCAGGGAGATTTGCGGCAGACTGAGGGCGCCGAAAATGCTCGGCCGGCGCGGCACCTGCAGCACCGTGTAGATCGAACCGTCCGGACCCATGATCTGGGGGGCGTAGTGCGGCGCGTGGAAATTGTCCGGCGGCGGTTCGGGGCGGCCGTCCGCAACGGGGCCGGGTGCTTCGCGGCTGAAGAACTCGAGCCGCCGCACCGCGCCTTCCGAGAGTCTGCGCCCGAGAATGTCGCGGCCGTCCGGGCCGATGACGAACAGATCCCGGTCCGGAAACGTATTCTTGTGGGAAGCCAGCCAATCCTTGAGCGCGGGAAGTCCGCCGCGGCGCAGAACCTGGGAGGCTTCGATGGCCGCGTCCGCCCGGGCCGCGGTCGGTCGGCGCGACAGCGGCGACCCGTATTCACCGGCGGTCACCGTGAAAGTGATGGCGATGCTGCCGCCGACGATGAGCGCCATCGCGACCCAAAACAGCACGAATATCCGGACGAACAGGCTGTGCATCGCGTAAGGCTAAGAGGAGGTCAGCGTATAGCCCGAGCCGCGGACGTTCTTGATCTCCGGGTTGCGCCCCGCCTCGAGGTCGAGCTTGCGGCGCAGATTGCTGATGTGCGTGTCGATGCTGCGGTCGTAGGGCACCAGACGGCGGCCGAGCGCCTGCTCGGTCATGGACTCACGCGAGATCACCTGGCCGGCGGAGCGCATCAGCAGTTCGAGTACGCGGAACTCCGCGCCGGTGAGCGGCACGTCCGACCCGGACACCTGGACCCGATGCATGCCTGCGTGCAGGGTGATGGGGCCGACGGTCAGCTCGTCCGGCACGCCGGGCCGGCCGCCGCGACTCGCCGCGCGCCTCATGATCGCCCGGATGCGTGCGACCAGTTCGCGCGGGTTGAAAGGCTTGCTGAGATAATCGTCCGCGCCGAGTTCGAGCCCGACGATGCGGTCGATGTCGTCACC
>Ga0182030_10020273_pt1 | contig 12559 bp, 9 predicted proteins | sample 812S3MmetaG_FD_121299 | JGI IMG/M metagenome (GOLD analysis project Ga0182030, IMG submission 121299) | Permafrost microbial communities from Stordalen Mire, Sweden - 812S3M metaG (Illumina Assembly) | ecosystem: Environmental > Terrestrial > Soil > Wetlands > Permafrost | place: Sweden... | reverse complement strand
TCGAGCTTGTCCGGCAGCAGCGGGGTCGAGATGCTGTCCGTGCCGACCTTGGAGGCGGCCGGACACGACGGCTGGCTTTCTGGCTCTTCGAGCGCCTCTTCGGGGGGCTGGCAGGCGGCCAGTCCCGCCGCCTGGCCGGGGTTGATCACGACGCCCGCCGGCAGCGTGACAGTCGTGTTCTGGATGTCCGTGGACGTCCGAGCTTCCGCAGCGGAGGTGAGACCCGCGTCTTCGGGCAGCGTCACTTCAGCCGTCAGGCCCGCGGGCGTGTCGGCGTGAGAGGTGTCGGGCGCGATCGCGAGCGACGGGACGAAGCCGAAATGGTCGCAGCCGGTCATCCCGGGCGTTTCGGTGCTGGCTGTGGCAGGGGCGGCGGCGGGATCCTCCCACGTGATCGCCGCCACGCTGAACTTCAGCGGGCCGCTGCAGGACGTCGGCAGCGTCAAGAGTGGCCTCGGAGACGCTTCAGGAGGAAGACCACATTCCTCGGGTCCTACGACGGGAAAAAAGCAACGTTCCCCATCATGACTCGGATCGGCGGGGTCACCCCAAATCGTAGCCGTGTTCGCGACAATTATCCGCTGTGTAATGTTGTAGACGTGCGCGGTCAAGCCATACTGTTCGCTGCCGGGGCGGACGACAAAATCGATGATCCCGTGGATTCCCGCGTGGCTGAACGCGAACTCGGCCGGCGTCCCCGGCGGAGGAACCATGTTGTAAAGTGGAAAGTTGGGTTCCGAGCGACCACCTTCACCTGTGCCGAGGCTAGCCGTATCCTCGCCTATCTGGGTATCCGGCGGACAAGTCGGTTCGGGGGAGCTGTCGAGCAGCCGGCGAGGGCACTGGGGCATCCCTACGGGGTTACCGATCACACCCGGTGCGAGGTTGACGTCGAGGTCCTTGACTTCGCCGCCGACGGGATGGGGGACGCCTTCTTGATTAGGCGCATTGTTGAGTTCAAACGCGAAGGTCTCCGCGTAGGGATGCGATCCGGCTTGCGTGTCGGGACTCCCGTTCGCATTGGTGATCGCGACGCTGAAACTCTTAAAGCCGAAGGAGGCCGCCGACGCAGGGGAAGATCCCGCGAGGCCACAGACAGCGAACACGAGAACAACGAGCAGAGATGCCTTAAACATGCCGCCGCCCCCCCTTCGCCGTTGACTTCTTCGTTTTTTGCCTCTTCTTTTTGACGCAGCGGCCGCGCTCCTTGACGTAGCCCTGCTTGCACCGCGTGGCTTTCGCCTTTGACTTCGGTTTGACCGCAGGCGGTGGTGGGGGAGGTTCGAAGTTACCGACACCGTTGAAAGTTGCGCTCGGAGGAGTCGCGAACAGTGGCGGCGCGGATGGCACGCCCTGGCAACCGCTGCCCGTGCACGCCGTTGGCACAAGTGGCTGGACACCACCGACTCGGGCGTCGTAGAGGTCGAAGTCTTCATTGTGATCCTGAGGGACGAGCTGGGCGCGAGTCACGATGAACACGTCTTCGCCGTTCGCGCTCGCGTCAACAAAGGAGGACGAGTCGGTGCTCGTGCCCCCCGAGAGAAGATAGATACAACCACCGCTGTCCTCACAGCCTCCTGCACCGTCTCGCTCCCACTCGTACACGTCCCTCAAACCATTGGTGTCCTGCGTAACGAGCGGCTCGACGCTGTCGAAGAACACGCGATTACCTTCATCGGAAATCCAGCGCGGCAAGTAGGTGTTGCCTCCGCCGATGGCGCCGACTCCGCTGACGGGCAGAAACGACGAGTTGTGGCGGTTGTTGCCGAAGAAGATGGGTGGCGGCACTCCGCTGGGGTCACAAGAGGCGCAGGAGAGATGAGGTTCTGTTTCCGCGTCGTATACGTACACCTCATTCATCGCTTCCGCATTGACGAGATTGTCGTAGCCGGTGAGGCTGCGATCGGACATGAACACGACACTGTGACCATCCGGCGTCACCTCCGCCGTGCGATGACCGAGAGCCGGCTGCCAGTCACCGTAAGATGCGCCTGATTCGCTGCCGACTTCGTTGCGGTCGTCTTCTGGCGAGAGGGCGGCGATGAACGTGGTGGCGGCGTCGTGGCGAACGTAGAGATTGTCGTGGCCTGTTTCCGCTTTTTCTGTATTGGCATTTTCGTTGCCGGCCAGGATGCCGGTGGCGACGAAGTAGACGTAGGAGCCGTCTTCGCCTGTTTCGTTGATCCCGATCACGCCTTCCACGCCGGCACCTACGCCCGCGAGTTCTTCCCGCGCTCCGAGTTCGACATCAAACCGCGAAAGCGTTTCACCTTCGGTGTAGAAGACATACCGGCCATCCGGGCTCGCCGTCCAAAATTGTGCTGGTCCGGCAGAGACCTGAACAGTGCTCGTCCCATCCTTCCGCACGTATAGATCACCGGTCTTCAGATCGGTCCAGAAGATACGTGACCCGTCATTTGAGATGACATGGCTGAAGTCCGGAGGATTCGCCAAACCTTGCCACGGCGATCCGAAAGTGGCGTCTGGTGCGCCGTGGCTTTCTCCCGGTAGCACGTTGACCAGGCGCAGTTCGTCGCCAGCCTGGTCGTACAGGTTATTTTCTTCGTCGCCGGTGGGCGTCGCATTTGCCGTCAACGCGTCGTTGGCCTCGAATAGCGTGTTGCTGAGGTCAGGCGTTCCGCCCGCGTAGAGGACCGGGCGTTCGTGGTTCGCTCCTTCTGCAGAGGACCCAAACGAGGCAGCCCTGTTCTTGCATGGCAGCTGCGCCGGTGGCCTCATCGTGATGAGCGCGCGGTAGCCGCTGCCACCACCATCGCTGTTGAGGTGAGAGTACAGAATGTTATATTCCCCATTCGGTGCTTCCGGAGCCAGCAGAGGTTCTTCGCAGGTGTCGAGGATCCCGACCGAGAGATCTTCCGAGAAGCCCTGATAGCCTGCTTCTTGGCCGGGCGGCTCGAGATTCACGGCTGTCCAGTCGCCGCCGGTGTCTCGCGTCGCCAGATAGCTATCGCCGAGCCCCTTGCCGTTTCCCGCACTCGACGGATCTGCGACGTAGGCCACCGAGTTCCCATCAGGCGCGGCCTCGAACGGCGGGAAGCCGATCACGGCATCCCCAAGAGATTCGTTCATGCCGCTGTCAGGGGTATAGACATTGCCGCCTTCGTTCTTGATCGGAGAGACCATTTCGTAGGCCCGGCAGTCCGGAAGGCTCGCCGATGGGCCGGAGCGGGAGGCCGCGTTGGGACAGGCTTCGGCTTGGGCCGACCATGGCAACGCGCCCAGTCCGACTCCGGCGCACACCAGCACAACCACGGCGAACCTCGTATCCCGTCGCTGCGCGCACCCTTTCCCCATAAACACATTCCTCCCCTGCCGTAGCCCATCTGGCGATATTTCACCTATTTGTCCGACATACGCGGCTGGGAGCTCGACGTGCCGAGCTCCCAGCCATCAACGCCTATCTTGAGTTGAGCCTTATGCTTTATTCAGCGCCCCAACCCCACCCTTCTGCCGTCCCGCTCAGCTTGACTGTCGCGTTACCGTAATAGCTCGCTGGTTTTTTCCCGAATTCGAGACTGCCACCGCTCGGCGAACACTCGATTTCGTGTTCGACTTTGCCCACGGGACCTTCCGGCAGCTGACAGATCTGCTTGCCCGTGACCGGTTCTTTAGAGACCAACGCACAGCTTGAACCTGTAATGGACACTTCTGCGAAGGTAGTGCCCGTGACCGGTTCGAATTCGTCTTCCGGTCCAACACCTTTACCCGTTATCAACAGGTCGTTGAGTGGTTTTGTTTCAATGTTTGCCACGGTGCACGCCGACTCGGCCGTCTTTACGTATTTCTTTACTTCAAATAGTGAACATTCTTCATACATAATGACAACGTTTGCGGTTGAGCCTGCTGCTGTGATTTCACCTTTGATTGAGTCCTTTTTACATTCAATGAGCACTCTCAACCCCAGCAGGGTCCCTTCCAGTTTAGACACACCACTGGTGCCCGTGAATGGGAATTTTTCTGCTGCGCGTACTGGCCTCCATTCCCATTTTCGTTCCGCCAACGCTTTAGCTTTCGTACTACATGTGTGATCGTCGTATTTTACGGGAGGTTCCGTGCCGGCGCCCGCCTTTTCTTTACAGACCCAAAAGCCATGCGTGAAGACCTTGATGAATTTACTTTTCGCTTTTGCTTTTTCACATTTGTTGTCTTCGAAATTACCGGTTTCAGCAGTTTCGACTTCTGCGCACCATTCGTCCTCTTTGAGTTTGTTTACTGTTTTTGCCTTGACGTAATCTTTGTTGCCGACGGCTCCCGCGCAGCTGGGGGCTTCGAACTGTCCGGCTTCCGCTTCGGCGACCAGCAAACATTCCGCCGACGCCACCGAAGCCCCTATCCCACTGACCGCGCCGACCGCAAACACGGCCAGCACGCTCGCCAGCAAGATTCTTATTTGACTGAACCTCATCTTGGTATGCTCCTCATGTTGTGCTTGGCCCCTGGGGCGTCCTTCGCGAACACGTTGTGGCGCCCCGGGGCCGAATTTGTTCTGCTCCCTGCTCTGGCACGCAGAAGATGGATCGGCCGTTCCGGCCCCGCCCCGCCTAGCTACAACGGCGACACAGGTCCTTGTGGGCCATGGGAACCTGTCCAGATTGAGCGCGGGCAGGCCTGCCTAGGGAAGTCGTGGATCTCGACTGTCGTCCTCCTCGTAATCGACCCTGACACAGTCCCAACCGGAGACACACCTGAGAGCCATGCTTCCCCCGGCACAGGACACGTGCGAGGTCTACCACATATTTGACTGCTCGTGTTGCTAGAGCGATTCCGCTGACTCGTAAGCGCTGATCCTCGAAAGATGACGTGTTTTGTGAGGAATAAGTGGAATCTCCTGCACGCATGGAAAGTCCAAAGTGGAGGACGCTTCGACGGGGCCACCGCATAGTCGAAGATAAAACTTTTCTAAAGATGCCTGCTAACCGGCGTTTTGTGAAGCTTTGAACAGTGCGACGCCCGTTCAGCCTCGCTCGAGCGCGTCCCACCACCGCAACTCGTCGAGGCGATCGCCGCGCACCGGACCACCCGGCCGCGCCCAGCGCGATTCCCAACACCCGGCGCTGCCCGCCACCGACGCCAGCCGACGCGCGGCGGCCGTCAGCTCGTAGCGCGGTCCCCCTCCCCGCTCGCTGCGTTCGAGCAACCCCGCGAGGCCAAGGTCGCGCAGACGGCGCCGCAGCGCCGAGCGTCCGAGGCCGGACGCGCGCTCGTCCAGCTCCCTCGCGAACAGCGGACCACCGGCCAGCAGGAGCAAGATCTCGCGCGTGTGGTCGTCGGCCAGTAACTTGATCGCGAAGGTGCCGTCCGTGGCAGCGGCCGAGGCGCCTCGTGGCGGACCTGCGCGCCAACGCCGCTCCCAGTCGGCACCCGCGGCGGGCACCTCCAGCAGCATCCGCCCGCCCTCGGTCAGACCGTAGTAGGCCCGGCGGGGGACCGCGGCGCGGCGCCCGTGCGGTGGCAGCCCCGGCCGATGCTCGTAGCTGACGAGCTCGCGGTCGAGCAGATGACGCAACCGCCGCATGACGGTCGCGTGACCCCCATCGCCCAGGCTTCGCTCGAGCTCCGCGGGGCGCAGCGCTCCCTCCGCCAGGCCGCGCAGCGTCGCCACCATCCACTGCTCGGCGAGCAGCTTCAGCGTGCGTACTCCCAGCTGGTCTCCTCCGCTCATTCCCCTGCGCTCGCTCTCTGGAGCTATCCCTGGTGAACGTGCCGCCCGTTGAAGGTATACCCCTTACCAGGCGCATTCCAAACTAATGAACCTAATGCAGACAACTGTCTATATACTGGCCCCGTCGTGCCGATCAAGCTATGGCGCTCGGAGCCCTCGACCCCCGGGAATCTCGGGGATCGGCCCTATTTCGCAGTCAGAACTCATCCCGATGTCGCGGAGCTCGCGGATCTCCTGCTGGATCCCGCGCGCGAGGATCTGGTGGTCGTATTGACTTCACGGATCGGTGAGCGCGAGCCCTCGCTCGACGTCGAGGACGTGCGCGCGATCGTGGGACCGTCGGCGTCGATCTACTTCCTGCCCACGGGCCGGCTGTCGCTCGATCTGGGCGAGCGCGCGCCCGACCGCCGGGGGCCTTACAACGGATCGATGCGAGTGTGGCTCCCCGGCGTCGGCGCCCAGGGACATCCGCGCGAGCACCCCCAGGTGTTCGACCCCACGGGCGAGTACGGGCCCAGGTCGCTGCGGCAGCTCGCCTACGGGCTGCGCGAGGCGTTCCGGATGCGGGAGCTCGCGCCGCAGGTAGACCCGGTGGCGGCGCACCGCTCGCTCGAGCTGATCCGCATCACCGACGAAGCCCAGACGGCCAAGCACGGATACGAACAGCAACTCGCGCACGCGCGCGAGGAACGCGACGAAGCGCTCAGGGGCGGACGCGAGGCCGAGCGACGCCTGCGGATCGCCGAGCGCGACCGCGGCTCTACGCGGACGGGCGCCCAGGATCCCGAAGGCGCGCTGATGGAATTGATCCTCCAGCGCTGGCTGGAGAGCCTCAGCCGCGACGAGCGTGCCCGGCATCCCCTGGGCGCGTATGTGCTGGGCCCCGACTTCGTGCGCTGCGCCGAAGGGTTGAGCAACCTCGTGCGCGACCGGCTCGCCTACGTCTGCGCGATGATCGCCTGCGAGCGGGTGGAGAGCCTCGCGGCCCTCGCCCAGAGTCCGCTGCCATCCAACGGCCACGCCCCCCACGATCGCGACTCGTCCAACACCAGCGCCTCGGCGTGGCAGTGCAGCCTCACGCGCCAGGACGCCCAGACTCCACCCGCCGTGCGCTACCTCCGCCACCCCGGCGGGACGATCAAATTCAGCGGCCTGGGCGGCTACAAGACCCCCGCCCGATCCGGGCGCTGAGGCTCGTCTCAGCCCTGCTCCAAGGGGGCCATCGTCAGTCCGGCCCCCTTCAGCTGCTCCCAGTAGTGCTCGGCGGTCTCCTGCTGGCCGCTGAAGACGATCGCCTGACCGCTGCTGTGGATCACCTGCGCGAGCTCGTGCCCGCGCGCGAGGGTGGTCGCGGGGATATAGCGCGCGAGCGTACGGGCGACGTGGTCGAAGGTGTTGTGGTCGTCGTTGCGGACGATCACCCGCCAGGAGTCGCCCAGGCCGCTTCCCGGCGATCCGATCCGCGGCAACTCGGTCGTTTGGCCCGTCATCACGCCCCAGAATAATGCCCTCGCCGTACAATTGGGAGCATGAGCGGCGATCAACTCCCCCGGCCCCCACGGCTGGAGCGGCCCGACCGGCCCTGGATGATGCGCACCTACGCCGGGCACTCGACGGCGAAGGCCTCGAACGAGCTCTATCGCGGCAACCTCGCGAAGGGACAGACGGGGCTCTCCGTCGCCTTCGACCTGCCGACCCAAACCGGCTACGACCCCGATGACGAGCTCGCCCGCGGCGAGGTCGGCAAGGTCGGCGTGCCGGTCGTCCATCGCGGCGACATGGCGACCTTGATGGACGGGATCCCGCTCGGGGAAATGAACACCTCGATGACAATCAACGCCACCGCCGCCTGGCTCTTGGCTTTGTACATCGTGGCCGCCGAGGAGCAGGACGTCGCCCAGGAGGCGCTCCAGGGCACGACCCAGAACGACATCATCAAGGAGTTCCTAGCGCGCGGCACCTACGCCTTCCCGCCCGCGCCCTCGATGCGGCTGATCGCCGACATGATCGCCTACACGGTCGAGCACATCCCCAAGTGGAACCCGATCAACATCTGCTCCTACCACCTGCAGGAGGCCGGCGCGACGCCCGTGCAGGAGATCGCCTACGCGATGAGCAACGCGATCGCCGTGCTCGACGCCGCGCGCGAGCGCGTCGCGGCCGCCCATGCCAACGACGAGGCGGCCGCAAAAGATTTGATGGGCCAGGTGTTCGGGCGGATCTCGTTCTTCGTCAACGCCGGCGTGCGCTTCATCGAGGAGCACGCGAAGCTGCGCGCGATGGGGATCCTGTGGGAGGAGCTCGGCCGCGAGCGCTACGGCGTCATCGATCCCAAGCACCTGCGCTTCCGCTACGGCGTCCAGGTCAACTCGCTAGGCCTGACCGAGGCCCAGCCTGAGAACAACGTCCAGCGGATCGTGCTCGAGACGCTCGCCGTCACGCTCGGGCGCGACGCCCGCGCGCGCGCGGTCCAGCTGCCGGCCTGGAACGAGGCGCTCGGCCTGCCCCGCCCCTGGGATCAGCAGTGGTCGCTGCGGATCCAGCAGGTGATGGCCTACGAGACCGACCTCTTGGAGTACCCCGACATCTTCGAGGGCTCGCACGTGATGGACGGCCTCGTCGCCGAACTGCTCGACGGCGCCCGCGCCGAGATCGCCGTCGTCGCCGAGCACGGCGGCGCGGTCGAGGCGGTCCCCTACATGAAGGGCGCCCTGGTCGACTCCCACCGCCGGCGGATCCACCGGATCGAGTCCGGCGAGCAGGTCGTCGTCGGCCAGAACCGCTTCGCCGAGACGGCCGTCTCGCCGCTGACCGACGACGCCGAGGGCGGCATCCTGGTCGTCGACCCCGCGGTCGAGGCCGAGCAGATCGAGGCCGTGCGCCGCTGGCGCGCCGAGCGCGACCAGGGGGCCGTCGACGCGGCCCTCGCCGAGCTCGCGCGGGTCGCCGCCGAGGAGAGCTCGCAGGAGAACCTGATGATCCCGACGATCGCCGCCGCGCGCGCCGGCGCCACGACGGGCGAGTGGGCGCGCACGCTGCGCGAGGTGTTCGGCTCCTACCGCGCCCCCACCGGCGTCGGCGAGGCCAGCGGGCACGAAACGCCGGACGCGGATCTGAGCGAGCTGCGCGAGCAGGTCTCGCGCCTGCAGGAGCGGCTCGGCCGCCGGCCGAAGATCCTCGTCGGCAAGCCCGGCCTCGACGGGCACTCCAACGGCGCCGAGCAGATCGCGGTGCGCGCGCGAGACGCGGGCATGGACGTCGTCTACGAAGGGATCCGCCTGACCCCCGCCCAGATCGCCGCCTCGGCGCTGCAGGAGGGCGTGCACGTGATCGGGCTCTCGATCCTCTCCGGCTCCCACCGCGAGCTGATCCCCGCGGTGATCGACGCGCTGCGCGAGGCCGGCGTGAGCGCGCCCGTGGTCGTCGGTGGGATCATCCCCGACCAGGACGTCGCGCCGCTGAAGGACGCCGGCGTGGCCTGCGTCTACACCCCGAAGGACTTCGATCTGACGCAGATCATGCGCGACATCGTCGAGCTCGTCGGCGAGTCCGCGGATCCTCCCGCGGAGGTCGTCGGCTCCGCCAACAGCGTCACGTGAGCGACGACGGCGCGGCTCTCGGCGCGCGCCTGCGCGAGCGCGACCTGAGCGCGGCGCCGGCGGCGCTCAACCTGCTGGAGAGCGCCACCGTGCAGGCGCGCGGGCAATCGGCCGCGCTGCTGCGCGAGGTCTCCCCGCTGGCGCTCGGCGGCGAGGCGCCGGGGCACGTGATCGGGATCACCGGACCCCCGGGCGCGGGCAAGTCGACGCTGCTCTCGGCTTTGCTGCACGCCTGGCGGAATGGAGGACCACCCACTCTGACGGTCGCGATGCTGGCCGTCGATCCGAGCTCGCGCCGCTCGGGCGGCGCGCTCTTGGGCGATCGCGCGCGAATCGAGTTCGACGCCGCCGACCGCGGCGTCCTGATCCGCTCGACCGCCGCCGGCGAGCGCCTCGGTGGACTGGCCTGGCCCACGCGCGCGGCCGCCCACGCGCTGGCGGCGGCGTTCGACGTGGTCGTGATCGAGACCGTCGGCGTCGGCCAGGCCGAGACGGAGATCGTCGACGTCGCCGATACCGTCGCCGTCGTCGTGCAGCCCGGCAGCGGCGACGCGCTGCAGTTCCTCAAGTCCGGGATCATGGAGATTCCCGACGTGCTCGTCGTCACGAAGGCCGACCTCGGCCAGCTGGCGGTGCGCACCCGCCGCGATCTGAGCGCGTCGCTACGCTCGCTCGGCGCGCGCGCGACGCCGGTGCTCGCGGTCTCCTCGCTGCCGCCCCCCGAGGGCATCGACGAGCTGATCGCGGCGCTCGCCGAGCACCGCGCCGGCCTCGACCTCGGCGCGCGGCGCCTGCAGGCACGGCGGACGGGGGCGCTGGCGGACTTCGTCGCCGAGCACGGCTCGCGCGGGCTGCGCGCGCTCGGCGGGCGTCACGCGGCGCTCGAGCTGCTCTCCGCGCAGGAGCCGGGCCTCGACGTCGCCGCGCTCGTAGCCGTACTCGAGCAGCGAAGCGAGGCCTCGGATGGCGCGTGACCTGTTGATGATCCTCGGCGCGTTCGTCGCCGCGAGCCTGCTCGCGGGGGCGCTCGGCGCCACCAACCTCGGCACCGCGCTCGCCTTCGGCCAGATGGCGTTCGCGGCAACGACCGTCTATGTGCTGCTGAAGCGCTAGCCGGGAAGGACTGACGTCCAATCGGCGTCAGGAAACGTTAAGAAAGCCTGACTAGCTTTCTCTCGCCGCGCCCTCCCCCATGTTGATCCTGATCCTCTTTGCCATCCTCGCCGGTGCCGGTACCGCGCTGTCGCCATGCGTGCTCCCCGTGCTACCCGCGCTGCTCGCCTCCGGCGGCGTCGGCGGGCGGCGGCGCCCGCTCGGGGTCGTGCTCGGGCTGATGGTCACGTTCACCGTCACGATCGTCGGGATCGCGAAGGTCGTCGGCGGCGTCGGGCTCGGCTCGGACCCGTTGCGCGACATCGCCGTGGTCGTGCTGCTCACCACCGGCGTCGTGCTGCTCGTGCCGGCGATCGGCGACCGCCTGGAGGCGCGGCTCTCGCGGCTGGCCGCGTTCGGGCCGAGCTCAACCGGCGATGGATTTCGTTCGGGGCTGCTCGTCGGCGCCGCGCTCGGGTTCGTCTACACGCCCTGCGCCGGGCCGATCCTCGCCGCCGTGATCTCGGTCAGCGCCGCCAGCGGGCGCACGATCGTGGTCGCGATCGCCTATGCGTTCGGGTCCGGGGTCGTCCTGCTGGGGTTGACCCTCGGCGGTCGCGCGCTGTTCGACCGCGTGCGCCGCGCCGGCCGCGGACCGCTATTGCAGCGCACGCTCGGCGTGATCATGATCCTCACCGCGCTCGCGATCGTCACGGAACTCGACGTGCGCTTCGACCAGCAGGTCGCGGAACGGATCCCCGATGTGAACCTCACCGCGAGCCTCGAGGAATCCCACGCGGTCGAAAGCCGCCTACACGAGCTCACCGGCCACGAAGCCAAGTTCAAGCCGAGCGCCACCGCCACGCCGACCGCGGCGCACAACGCCAGCCGGGCGAGCCTGCTCGCGATCGCCGCCGGTTTGAAAGATGTCGGCACCGCGCCCGAATTCACCGACACCGAGGACTGGTTCAACACACCGGGCAAAGTGCCGCTGTCGCTCGCTTCCCTGCGCGGGCGCGTCGTTTTGGTCGACTTCTGGACGTACACCTGCATCAACTGCATCCGTACCCTGCCCTACCTGAAGGCGTGGGACGCGACCTACCGCGGCCAGGGCCTGACGATCGTCGGCGTCGAGACGCCTGAGTTCTCGTTCGAGCGCGACGCCTCGAACGTGGCCTCCGCGATCTCGCAGTTCGGGATCAAATACCCCGTCGTCCAGGACAACGAAATGGGCACCTGGAACGCCTACGGCAACGAGTACTGGCCAGCCGACTACCTGATCGACGCGCGCGGCCAGGTTCGCTACGCGACCTTCGGCGAGGGCGACTACGCGCGGACCGAAACCGCGATCCGCGCGCTGCTCGCCGAAGCCGGCCACGAAGTCACCGTCGGACACGCCCACCCGACCGACGTGATCGTGCCCTCTCAGGAAGCCACGCCGGAGACCTATCTCGGGACCGCGCGCGGGCAGGGCTGGGTCAGCGGCCCCGTAGCGGGCGTGCACGACTACGGCGCCGGGCATCCGGGACCTCTGCAGGTCAACGAATTCGCCTTCTCCGGCACCTGGAACACCGCCGCGCAGCCGGTCACGGCGGTCGCCAGCGCCGGAATCGACGTCGAGTTCGAGGCCAAGCACGTCTATCTCGTTTTGAGCTCGACCGGGAACGTCCCGCGGACCGTCCAGGTGCTTTTGGATGGGCGGCCGATCTCCGCCGCGGACGCCGGATCCGACGTGCACGACGGCCTCGTCACGGTCAAGGGCGAGCGCCTCTACACGCTCGTCTCGCTCACCCACGACGAACGCCACCGCCTGTCGCTGCGCTTCTCCCCGGGGGTCACGGGGTACGCGTTCACGTTTGGGTAGGGGCGATCGGCGGGTCGCGATCGGCCGGCTGGTGAGGGGGTGGATCGTCTCGCTCAGCCGGAACTCGAATGCAGATACCGTATATGCCTATCCGTCCAAACTCGTTCGACCCCACCACTCGACCGACTAGTCTGTGCCACTCGAAGACGGTAACTGACGAGTCGCGATGGCCTCGAGGGTCTTCGGGCGCAAGGGGGTTCGGCAATGCGTAGGACGAGAATCGGCACGATGAGCTTGTCCACGACGTTGCGCGGCGCGTTCCTGGCGGGCGGCCTGACGCTGAGCTTGACGCTTGCGTTCGCCGCGAGCGCGTGGGCCGTC
>Ga0182030_10020272_pt1 | contig 12559 bp, 9 predicted proteins | sample 812S3MmetaG_FD_121299 | JGI IMG/M metagenome (GOLD analysis project Ga0182030, IMG submission 121299) | Permafrost microbial communities from Stordalen Mire, Sweden - 812S3M metaG (Illumina Assembly) | ecosystem: Environmental > Terrestrial > Soil > Wetlands > Permafrost | place: Sweden... | reverse complement strand
CCGCCCCTGCCGGGGCGTGGCCGGTTGGGCATCTTATTCCGGGGGTTCCGCTGCGCTCCACCCCCGGCTAATTTCCGGCAAGCCCTCCGGGCTTCATGAATCCACTGAAAACAGCGAAGAACCGATAGCGAACGTCGACAAAACACCATTTTCTGATTCGAAATCAGAAATTCGAAAGGGTTGAATCGCGGATGGCGATGGTAAAGTTCGAAGAAGCGGGAGAGAGAGGCCAGCCTGGGCCGCTACGCGAGCAAGCCACTTATTCCATGGATGGGTGGGACTATTCCTTCGCGTTCGGTTGCGCGGTGGATTGCTGGTCGAGCACTTCCCGTATCTTACGGATGAGTGCTTCTTGCGTGAACGGCTTTTTCAGCAAGTCAAGATTCGGATCGATCACTCCCTGGTCGCTGAAGTCATTTTCCGAATAACCGGAGATGTAGAGAACCCGCATCCCGGGAACGAGTGGTCGCAGAATCTCAGCCAGCGCCGGGCCATGCATTCCCGGCATGACCACGTCGGTCACGAGCAGATCGATAGCCTCCTGCCGCCGCCGGACTAGTTCGAGCGCCTTGGAAGGAGTCTCGGCACTGAGCGTCAGATACCCCGCCTCTTCCAAAACGGTGCAGACCAATTGGCGGACCATTTCTTCATCCTCGACGACCAGAATGGTTTTCGGGGAATCGGTTTTTAGGATCGGCGGAAGTTTGGTTTCCTCGGGCTCAATGGGGGCATTGGCGCGAGGGAGCAGAACGATGAACGAACTCCCCTTGCCCAACTCGGTCTCCACCAGGATCACGCCATGACTCTGCTTCACGATGCCGTAAACGGTGGCCAATCCCAAGCCGGTGCCGCGCCCAGGGCTTTTGGTGGTAAAGAAAGGCTCGAAGATGCGCGACAGCGTCTCCTGATCGATCCCCGAGCCGGTATCGGTGACGCCCAGGCGGACATATTCGCCGGGGGCGACCACCCTGCCGAGTGTGGGAAGGTTGTCATGCGTGAAGGTGACGTTGCTCGTCTCGATGAGGAGCGAGCCGCCCTGCTGCATCGAGTCGCGCGCGTTCACGCCCAAGTTGATGATGACCTGCTCGAGTTGATGGGGATCGGCCAGCACGCGGCCATCCGAAGCATTGGCGCGAATGGAAATGGAAATGTGCTCGCCGATGATCCGCTGCAACAGCTTCTCCATTTCCATCACCAGCGCGTTGAAATCGAGCACCCTCGGCTGGAGGATCTGCTTGCGGCTAAAGGCGAGCAGTTGCCCGGTCAGGACGGCTGCTTGATCGCCGGCTTTGTGAATGAGGCGGGCGTATTGGACCGAGTGCCGATCCCCCGGGGGCTGGTGCTCCAGGAGTTCCGAATAGCCGATGATGGCGGTCAGCAGGTTGTTAAAATCATGCGCCACGCCGCCGGCCAGACGGCCCACCGCGTCGAGCTTCTGCGAGTGCCGCAACTCCTCCTCGGCCTTTTGCAACCGGAGCTCCGTGTGCCGAAAGCGAAGGATCAATTCCGCGAGTTTTCCAAACTCGTTCCGCTGCCGGCTGAGCGGCTCCAGCCCGGAAGGATTCTCCGTCTCCAGGTTGCGCGAGATGATCCGCAGGGGCCTTCTCACCCAGCGGATGAGGCACGTGGCAACGATGCACGAGACCGCCGCCCCAAATATGAGGAGATAGATGAAGAGGTTTTGGCTCGCCTGCCGCAATTCCCGGATGATGGGTGAATCATTCTCCACCGTGATCTGCGCGATTGGTTTTCCATCCCAGCCGGGCAGCGTTCGCGAAAAGGTGATCCGCCCATCTTCTTCCGCGCTCTGCCGGACCAGTGTATCCGCCGGCACGATCTTGATCGCATACCCCGTAAAGAGCGACATGCGCCGGATGTCCTCATTGATCCAGATATGCGCAGCGAAGAAGTAACCCTGCGGCGTGGTCTCGCGAAACCGGTCGTTCGAGGGGTGAACCGTTGCGCCGCGAATCTCGATCAAGCCCTGCGGAATTTGTAAGTAAAAATGACAGGTGCGCTGTTTCTCGAACAGCCGGGTAAACACCTCGGGCGAAGCAGGCAGTTGGTTGAGATCCTTCGCGTAGCGGTTGTTTCGCGAAAAAAAGAGGGTGCGATCCGGCTTGTAAGCCCAGATGGCGTTTGCCTGATAGGTGGCCAGCGTCTCGTCGGTGAAATGCTTTTCGGCCCAAGCCCGGTCGTTGGTGCGGAAAGCATTGACGAATTCATCCCAAACCGTGGAATCCTCCACCAGCGCGCTGAGATTATCCCCCCGCACCTGGATGAAGTCATCGAACATCGCATTCCGCTCGATGGCCCGGGCCTGCGCGATCTGCTTATATCTCCGATCCTCCGCGCTCTTGAACGCCCAAAGACCGCCTAGGAAGATGCTGATCAGCGCCAGCAGGAGGAGGAGGGTTTTCGTTTGGATTTTCATTCATTCCTCACGAAATATCTTCCGTTTGCAAACGGCGTCCTGTCCTGGGCCTGTCAGCTTCGGACTCGTTGCTCCTGAATGCTGACGATGCGGGGATCGGCGGTGGCCGCATCGATAACGACGCGATTCTCTGTTTGGCCTTTCACTGCCGAATGGTGGTTTTTTAAAACGAAGTTCACGCGAAACTCGACCAAGATCTGCCCTTTGCTCGGGAGCTTCTGGTACTCAACAGGCCCGGCCAGTGCGTATCGCCGCTTCGACCACTGCTGTTCATAGTCGCGCAACACGCGTTCCACGATCCGGCGGTCGAGATTTCCGTTATGAAAATAAGCAAGCCGGTCGGCGTAAAAATGGATCTCGTCCCGCAAATCGTTCCGGCTGGCGGCCTTTAAATAGTCGGTGACGAACTCGCCGATCTCCGGCGGCTCCGCATGCCGGATGGGTCCACGGTTTTCAGCGGCGGGTCCGCGCATGGCCGTTGTCGCCGCGAGGCTGGAGGTTTGACCCGGATGATGGCGGGAGAAACGTGTCCTGGCCGGGACCACGTCCGACGCAACGATCGAGGCAGGAACGCCGGTTTCCTGGGCGATCTGCTGCGCTTCCGCGGGGACGTTGATATTGGCGTCGCTCTTGAGGACTGGCTCCGAGGGCCAGGCAAGTTCTTTGGGCGGGGCTTCGCCGGGCTGGCGCGGCACAAGGCCCAAGGAGCGCAAGGTCTCCTGATCCGTCTGGCCGTTGGCCGCGAAGCCTTTCCGCATTTGGTAATGCTTGATGGCCTCCGAGAGTTCGGGCGATTGCGCGCCGTCGATTTCGCCAAAGTAAATATTCCGGCGGCGCAGTTCCTCCTGGGTGGAACGCACCTGGTCATCGGCGCGAACGCTCACCAAACTTAATGCCAGAAAGAAACTTACTGCCAAATAGAAACCCAACACACCGACTTTGAGGGCGGACACCATATTCGAAACGCGCAACTGCAAGAAGTTGATGCCTTTGTGTTCCCGATGTCGAGGTGTAAATTCGGCGGGCCGGGGGGGTGGCGCCAAACTCTGCGAGTTTCTGATTTCGGATTTCGAATTTTCCCTATTTACTAGAGGATATATGGGTCGCCAATGGCTCCAAGCTAAACGAGAAGTCGCCTCCTTGAGAAAGGGACAGGCGGTCGGAAAACTGGTCAAGGAAATGATGGTGGCGTCCAAGCTGGGCGGGCCCGACCTGGCGGGGAATCCGCGGCTGTTCGCGGCGGTGGAGAAGGCGCGGCGGCAAAGCGTGAGCCGGGATGTGATCGAGCGTGCGATCAAGAAGGGGGCGGGGGTGGGAGCGGACAAGCTGGTGCTGGATCACGTCGTGTTTGAAGGCTATGCGCCGCACAAGGTGGCGATCATCATCGAGGTGCTGACGGATAACAACAACCGGACGGCGCCGGAAATACGGGGGTTTTTCAAGAAGGCGGGGCAGCTCGGGGGGCCGGGGAGCAACAAGTTTCTCTTTGATCACGTGGGGCTGGTGGAGGCGCATCACGCCGGGACGGTCGATATCGAGGAGGCGGCGATCGAGGCGGGAGCGCAGAATGTGGAGCCGCTGGCGCATGCGGAGAATGACGATATTCCGGAAGGGGTGACGGGGGCGCGATTTATAACGGAGCGGCAGGATTTGCACGCGGCGTCGCAATGGCTGTCAGCGAACGGGTGGACGGTGGTGACGTGCGAACTGGGATACGTGGCGAAGAGTTTCCCGACGCTGGACGATGCGCAACGGGCGGAGGTGGGGGAGTTTTTGCAGGGCATCGAGGACCATGACGACGTGCATCGGGTGTGGGCGGCGGTGAGGTAAGTTAAAAGTGAAAAGTTAAAAGTAAAAAGTAGGGAGGAGAGAGCGACGCGGAAGATGGTGGGGATCACTGAGAGGGGTAGAGGACGTCGCCGGTTAGGAGGAGGTCGTTGGCGATGCGGCGGTAGATGGGGTTGGTGATGATGGGGGCTTTGCGGGAAGAGAAGCCTTGGCCGCCGATGGCGAGCTTGGGGCCGCCGAGGAGGAGGGGGGCGATGTAGAAGTGGACGCGGTCGACGAGGCGGCGGTCGAAGGCTTGGCCGAGGATTTGCGTGCCGCCCTCGATGAGGACGCTGGTGATGCCACGACGGCCGAGGTCGCGCAGGACCCAGGGGAGGGTGCGCTTTTTGTAAACGAGGGTGCGGGCGCGGTGCTGGTCGGTGAAGAGGTGGGCGCTGGCGGGGAGGAGGCCGGTGCGGGTGAGGACTATGCGCCAGGGTTGGCGGGCAGCCAGGGCGCCATGGACGCCGCGGACGGTGAGGCGGGGGTTATCGGCGCGGAGGGTGCCTGCGCCGATGAGGATGGCATCGACCTGGGAGCGGAGGCGGTGGGCGTCGGCGCGGGAGCGTTCGCTGGTGAGCCATGGGCCTTCGGAGGGGAGGCGGGTGATGCGGGCGTCGAGGGAGAGGGCGCACTTGGCGATGACAAGGGGGAGGCCGGTGACGATCCACTTGTTGAAGGGGCGGTTGAGGGCGGTGGCTTCGGTGGCGAGGATGCCGGGGGTGACTTCGATGCCGGCGGCGCGGAGCTGGGCGAGGCCGCGGCCGGCGTGGGAAGGATTCGGATCGATGGCGGCGACGATGACGCGGGCGAAACCGGCGGCGATGATGGCATCGACGCAAGGAGGGGTGCGTCCGTGGGTGGAGCAGGGCTCGAGGGTGACGTAGAGGGATGCGCCGCGTGCGAGACCGGGACGGGCGAGATGGCGGATGGCCTCGATTTCGGCATGGGGGCAACCGGCGGCGCGATGCCAGCCTTTTGCGAGCAGCTTGCCGGCGCGGGAGAGGATGACGGCGCCGACGGCGGGATTGGGGCTGGTGCGGCCGACGCCCCGGCGGGCTTCGCGGAGGGCGAGGCGCATCCATTGCTCGTCAAAAGACATAGGATGAAGGTTTACGCCTTGCGGTAATGCAAGAGAACCATGATTTTGCGGATGTGCATGGGCTTTCCGTCCGCGAGAAGCGGGAGTTTTACGCCGGTCTTGCGCGGCTGATCCGCTCGGGTACGTCGCTCCCCGCGGCGCTGGAGCTGCTGGCGCGGGATACGCCTCGGAAGCTGGGGCAATTTTTGCGGGCGCTCAATGGGCGGATCAAGGCGGGCGAGACGCTGGGGGATGCGCTGCTGCAGCAACGTCCCCGGGTGACGGAGCTGGAGGCAAGCATTGTGATGGCGGCCAACCGGGGCGGGCGGCTGGACCGGGGCTGCGACCAGCTTGCGCGGTACTTCGAGGCGCTGGAGCGGTCCCGCATGGAGGTGTTCGCGGGGCTGGCCTATCCGGTGGTGATGCTGCACCTGGTCGTGGTTACATTCAAAATCCAGGCCCTGGTCTCGGGCGGGGTGGTGGCGTTCCTATGGGCGGTCGCGAAGCCGCTGATGGCGCTTTATGCGTTGATCGCGGCGATATGGATCGTGTGGCAGGTGCTGGCGGAAGCGGCCCGCACCAGTGTGATGGTGGAAATGCTGCTGAGGAGGATCCCAGGGGTGGGGCCGATCCGGGAGAAGTTCGCGCTGGCGCGATTCTTTGCGACGCTGGATGCGCAACTTGAGGCGGCGGTAAACATCTGGGATGCGTTTGCGAATGCGGCCAGGACGAGCGACAGCGCGCGGATCATCACGGCTGCGAGGGAGGCGATGCCGATGCTCCAGGCGGGGGAGCAATTGAGCGAGGTGCTGGCGGCGAAGAAGGTGCTCCCGGCGGAGTTTGTGAGATCCTTCCGGGTGGCGGAGAAGGCGGGGGAATTGGATGCGGAATTGACGGCCATGGCGTCGCGGAGCGAGGAGCTGGCGGTGGCGGCGCTGAAGCGGTGGAGCGAGTGGCTGCCGCGGATCCTGTATGCGGGGGTGCTGTTCTACGCGGGGTGGATGATCGTGCAGTGGTACGCGAATTACATGGGGCAGATAAACAAGATCGACCCGTTTAACCAATAGGGACAAAGTGGCGCATTTATGGGATGGGTCTCACGGGACCTATAGGGCCAATATGTCCCATAATACGGATTCTTACCCAGGGGTGTGATTTGTTATAATATGCTTGTAACAAGCATATTATGAATTGTGGCTCCGGTTCAGTGATTCCTGGTATGCGGCAAGCTTTAGAGAAGCCAACCAACTTAACACATACCCAAAGGAGGTTTAACTATGAGTCTAATAAGATACCAAACGCCTGAGCTATCGACATGGAGTCCTTTTGTCGGACTCTCGACCCTGCGGGACGAGATGAACCGGCTGTTCGATCTGACGTCCCCAGGATTTACCGGCCGGGAGGATCGGCTACTGGGCACGTGGAGTCCGCCGCTGGATGTTTTTCAGGACAAGGACAACGTGTTCGTGAAGTGCGAGCTACCAGGCATGAAGAAGGAGGATATCCAGATATCCCTCAATGAGAACACGCTGACCATCTCCGGCGAGCGGAAGCAGGAGCGGGAGATCAAGGAAGGCGATGGATACCGGAGCGAGCGGTTTTTTGGACGCTTCCACCGGAGTGTGACCCTGCCGGTGCCTGTGCAGGCGAACAAGGTAACGGCGCACTACAAGGAGGGCATCCTTGCGGTGACGCTGGCCAAAGCCGAAGAGGCGAAGCCGAAACAAATCGAAGTGCAGGTGTCCTAAACGCACAACCCGGGCGGGTGGGCGCGCGAGCCCGCCCGCCAATCGGGAAAAAAATCAATTAACAGAAAGAAACGCATGAATGCTTTAACACAAACAGATCAACAGACGGGCGCCGGGAACGGCACCAAGCGCGAAAGTTACGTCACCCCGGTGGCGAACATCCTGGAGACGGCCGACGGCTACCTGCTTGAGGCGGAGATGCCGGGGGTGAACAAGGAGGGCCTGGAGGTGACCGTGGAGAATGGCGAGCTGGTGATCGTGGGCCGGCGCAGCGACAAGGAGTTGCCGGGCACGGCGATCTACCGGGAGGGGAGGCCGCTGGACTTCCGGCGGGTGTTCGACCTCGATCCGTCGATCGATACGGGGAAGATCACGGCGAAGATGGAGCAGGGCATCCTGACCCTAACGCTGCCGAAGGCGGAGGAAGTAAAGCCGCGCCGGATCAAAGTGACGGATTGAACGAGACTTTCCATAGCCGAAAGCCGAAAGGGCCGCCGGTGTTGATTGCAGGCTGCTGTAGAACAGGAGCCTGCAACAACAAGGCGGCCTGATGGCATTCGCGAGTTGCCAGCAATTTAGTCTCCAGGAATCACCGACAAATGCACGGGGGTCAGCAGGCCGTAGGGGAATAGCTGGTAGTCGGCGCCGGGGGCGGGTTGCGGGGGATACTCATCCCATGCGTTCGGTCCCTGCCATTTGACTTTGGAGAAGTGCGGTCCGAGCAGATTTCTGGGTGTTGTGACGAGTTCCAAGGTGAGCTCGTGCGAACCGGCGCTTAGCGGACGGTCCACGCGCAATCGATAGGGAGGAAATGCGATGCGGCCCGAGGGCTCTCCATCGACTTCCACTTCCATTACCGAGCCCGCCCAGGTTGGCGTCTCGACCACAAAACCGCGCGCGGGTTCGTCCAGTTTCACGCGGGCGACGTAACGGACACTGCCGGGATATTGAGCCAGACCCTGTTGGGTGAAGTCGCCGGGCATTAACGGCACGGGGGCGACGATGCGAAAACCGGGAGAGGCTGGCTCCAGGGCGAAATTTCCAATCAAATAGAGGCGGTCAATCTCGCAAAGAATATTGAAGGGTTGCGCCGTAAGCGAAATGGAGTTCGTTCCGAATCGCACGAGGTGACCGACTTCCACGGCGCGAATGGTTTCATCGAACCAGCGAGTGGCTCCCTCGAAGGAGACCTGTCGGCCATTGATCTCCACGCGATACAATTCCGGCCGCTCCAGGGCAAGGCGCAGGTCGTCGAATGTGGGGGCGCCGATTTCTAAATGATACTCGACGGTGAAGCCGGAATCCTGGCCAAACTCAAAATCGAAATAGTTGTGGCGGAATTGGATGGCCCGGTCCCACACGTCCTGATCGAAGCCATGCGCCTGCCAGGAGAGCCGGTTGGCGCGGGTAACGTAGAGGCCGCGATGAGTCTGGCCAGCGACGGTCAAATCGCAAAAGTCCAATCCCAACACATTGGGGCCGGTGCGTTCGATTCGCTCGAAAGTCGAAATCTCCATTGCCGGCCGGCGGGTTTCCGCCGGCGCGGAAGGCTGTTGAGCCGTCGCCGTATTGGACACAAGCCATACGGCGTGGCCGGCTTGCGGCAAATCCAGCGGGACGATCAGGCTGACGCCGTCGCGACGGCAGGGGAGAGGGGTCGCGGCGCCGGTGAGCGTATCGAGCATTTGAATGCTTGCGCCTGTCAGGCGGGCTTCGCAGTGCACGGGGTCGAGACCGGTATTGGTTAGGAAATGAAGGGTTTCGCCGTTGCCGCATTCCCGCATCTGATGGCCCACCAATGCCGGCAGGGGGCGGCCATCGGGCATCGTGATCCGTGGAGGCGCCAGTTCATCAAGCCCGGCCTGCAACGCTTCCAGCGACGCAACCTGCCGCCACTGATCGCCGGGTTTTATTTCCGTTCGCGCCGGCCGGCCATTGACGAAGCAGGGCGGCTCGCGCAAGGCAAGCACCACGCCGCCGCCGGCGAGATAGCGTTTGATCAGCGTCCGCGTGCTTTCACACCAGTTGTCCATGCCTTCCGGGACGACGACCACCGAATAAATGCGCTTGCCGGCGCGAAGCAGCGCCCCGTCGGCGCGGCCGTAGTCGGCGAGCAACAGTTCGTCGCCCAAATCGAAATCCACCTGGTGATCCACGAGCCATTGCACGAGGAGCGCTTCGCTGTTTCGCAGCGTCTCCATTGGATCGGTCGCCGCCGCGTCAAACAAGGGGCGCGCGGGGTTGAACTGAATCCAGCCCGAGGTCGTGGAGTGGAGCACCAGAACGCGGTTGCGTTGGTCGCCGTGCGAAAGGATGACCGAGAGGCGCGCGACGTGATCGGCGAGCATGCGGTAACTATTCCACCAGGCGCTGTGGTCGCTGAAGGTCTGGGGATGGTCGTACTTGCGCGCGCCAGAGATGGTTTCGAAGCTAAGGTGCTGGTTGACGAAGTTGACACCGTGGACCATCAGCCAGTCGGACACGCGCTTGAACTGCTCAAACGTCGCACCGTACCCGCCCACGCCATGGGTTTCGCACAAGCGGCGAGGTAAGCCGAGTTGGTTGGCGGCGCTGTTAAGTTCGCGGACTGTCATCACGTAATGCGCGTTGCGTTCGGGATGCTCGAAGTCAAAGTGCGGGGCGAGCAAGTCCACGCCGGGCATGTGCATCCAGCGATAGCCTTCCATACAGGAAGGGCTCAACACCGGATTCGGCCACTCGTGTTCCATGAAATGGCCCGTGAACCGCACCCCGCGCGCGTCGCACCACTCGAACAGCGGCTTGAGGAAGCTTTGGGTCCAGAGACGTTGGAGCGTCCGGAAATAGTCAAATCGGGTCGCTGGCGCGCCGTCTTGATCGACAAACAAATCCGCCAGCTTTGGCTGCAAATCGTACGAATGATCGCGCCGGAATTCCTTCAGGAAAAACCGGGAGAGCGGCAATCCGATGGCGGACGAATACGCTCCGGCCGTGGCAACGAGCGGTTCATCGGAAAAAAACGAAGTCAGCGTTTTCCCAAATTCCTTTTCAAAATGCGCCGCGTAGGGTTCGTAAGTCGTGGCGATGAATTCGCGCGCCACTTCCGGCCGCGTGATATCCGTCATGGGAAACCACGCCGTCCAGGGATTGCCGGATGCGCGCCGCAATGCCAGCGTGAGCACCGGGCCGTTTTTAAGCGCGTCCTCCAATGGGGCGTTTGGCGGCAACGGCGTCGCGCACCCGTCCGGTCCGACGTGGCACGCGCCCAGCAACTCGCCGTCGTAACGCACCGGAGAGTGACGGTGCAGCACCGCCTCCACATATTGGGACGCCGCGTCCGGCATGCGCGCCGGCACGTGGCCGCCGGCAAAACCGGCGGGATAGCTATTCTCGTCGTAGACGTTGCACTCCAGGCTGAGCCGCTTGCATTCCTGAAGGGCAAAATTCCACAATTCGAACCAGCGATCCGACAAGTATTCGATGATTAATCCCGGGCGCGGATGCACAAACACGCCGCCCATCCCCTGCGCCGCGAACTGTTCGAGCATCTCCGTGATGCGCGCCTGGCTCATATCGCCGTTCCAAACCCACAAGGGCATCGAGCGATGTGATGAGGGGGGATTGCGAAACCAATCCAAGTTGAGCCCGTCGGAGGTTGTTTGGTTTTCCATTAGTTGATTCGGCAAATCCGTGGCCGGACCTTCAGTATTCCGCACGTGCCATTGATTCACAACTGGAGAGGCGATCCGCCCGGAGGAACCATTAATTTACACCTTTTTAATATAATTTATTGACCATTTTAATACTAAATGTACAACAAGATACATCCGGTTGCACTTACGCAGCCAGTGTTCCCCAGAAGTTCAAATTGTTTACCCATAGTGTACAAATGAATACAAGAATACCCAGAATTGTTTCTTTATTGGTTGCCGGATCTCTCCTCGGCGCCAGTTCCCTGCGTTGTCTCGCCACGGACCTCCCTGGCGATCGCGGCGCCGGTATCTATAATTCCCTCGTTTATCCCGCAGGCGCCTTTTTGACGAGCTCCGGGACGGACGGCAGCAACGGAGTGGGCGGGCGTGTGATCAACCTGGCAAAGCCGCCAACCGGCTCGGGAATCCTCGCGATATCGAGCACGGCGAGCGCAACGGCGAATACGAGCGCGTTCGTGAGCGCGTATAACTTTCTCAAGAACGTCTATGTCTCCTCGACGGCGACGAGCAGTTATATCCTTTATATCCCGGACGGCACTTACCAGGTAAACGGTCCGCTGATCTATACCGGGACAAACAGCGTCGTGATGTCCGGGGGTAATATCGTCTCGACCGACCTCATCAATCTACGGCTGGTAGGCCAGAGTCGCACGGGAACAGTCATCCAGTTGGCCAATAACTGCCCGGCGTTTCAAACGGGGACGGTGCCTGTGATCAACTTCAACAATTCGAACATGATTACGACCGGGAGTTTTAATAACTGCGCGACGCAAAACCTATGCGAGAATTTCACGGTGAATACCGGCTCGGGAAATCCCGCGGCGGTGGGAATCCAGTTCCAGGGCGCGAATTTTGCGCGGATGGCGAATGTGTCGATCATCTCAGCGGACGGCCAAGGATTGTACGGGCTGTGGATCCCGATCGGTTCCCTTCAGGCGTACCTGAAGGATATGACCATCAGCGGGTTTCAAAACGCGGTGTACTCGGTCACGAGCCTGGAGAATGAGGCGACATTCGAGCACGTGACGTTCGAGAATCAAAAAACCGCGGCGGTGTCGATCGAAGGCGGAGGCGTGTCGATTCGCGATATGGTGTCCAACCAAAGCGGGAATGTGGCGGCAGTCGAGGTCACGCTGCAATGCGGGAGCTGCGTGCTGATGGATAGCATATTGACGGGCAGCGGCGCCAGCAGCTCGGCCGTGGTGCTGACCGGCAGCGCGTACCAGGACTTCCTGGCCCGCAACACCACTGTAGCCGGGTACCCGACGGCGGTGGAAAAGTATGGGACCGCCGTGCTGTCTGGGTCATTCATCTCGGAGTATTGCGCCTTCCCGGTGACCACCCTGTTTACGCCGCAAGACGCCCATACCTTTGCGCTGCCGGTGCAGGATACTCCGATTATTGCGTGGAGCAATACGGCGTCGTGGATCAACGTGGAAGACTATAGGGGCGGAAGCAAAACGGACGATCAGACCGTCCAGGCCGCCCTGGCCGCCGCTGGGGCGAGTGGCAGCAGCAACCTCGTGGTCTATTTTCCGCACTTGAACTATGCTCTCACCCAGACGGAGACGATTCCGGCGAACGTGACGCGGGTCGATTTCATGTTCTGCAACACAGGGGATCACGGGGGTTTTTCCGTGGGTGCGTCGTCCACCAATCCGCTGATCTTAGTTGGAGCCTGTCCGAAAAGCGGGAATTTTGGAAAGCCATATTGGATGTCCGCGTTGGCAGACCGCAATATATGGGCACAGAGCGGGCGTGATTTGAGTTGAAGTGT